>ERZ808040.233-NODE-233-length-55528-cov-12.785504_pt1 | contig 55528 bp, 60 predicted proteins | sample MGYA00380191_ERZ808040 | MGnify/ENA primary metagenome ERZ808040 (study PRJEB31490, sample SAMN06133395) | mouse gut metagenome | isolation source: J6 | host: mice | place: China: Chengdu | collected 2015-05 ...
AAGGAATTCATGCGCCAGAAACAGCAAATCGTAAATACTCTTTTCCTGCAAGGAAATAACTGATTCTGTCCCCCCCCCGCCGAAAAACTACAAAATTTCTTCGGCGTTTTCTTACAATTTCAAATTGGCGTTGACAACAACAACCATCCCTTTCCTGGCAGGGCCGGAAGCCAGCCTTTTGCCCTGGCCCACAACGGGGTGATCTACAACGATGTGGAACTGCGTAAGGCCCGGAATCTGCCCGCCACAAAAATTGAGACAGACAGCTATGTGGCGGTGCAGCTTTTGGAGGGGCAGGGCGGCTTGTCCATGGACGGCTTGCGACAGATGGCCGAGGCGCTGCGGGGAACGTACACCCTCACGGTGCTGGACGGGGACAATACGTTGTACTTTGTGCGGGGGAATAATCCACTCGCCATCCGCCTGTACCCTCGACTGGGCTGCTACCTCTACGCCTCCACCGACGAGATATTAAACGCGGCGCTGGCGGGGTTGGGACTGTCCGGGCTGTCCTATACGGAAATTCCCATCGGCCAGGGGGATATCATGGCCGTTGACGCCCAAGGCCGACGTACCGCCTCCCGGTTTGACGATGCCCGCATCCAAACCCAGTTTTGTTTTGATTGGGGATGGAGCGGCCCCATCCGCGAATATGACGCGGACAGCTATTTGGAGATGGTGGTGGAGTACGGCAAGCGCCGGGGTGTGCCGGAAGGGGAGCTGCGGCTGCTGACAGAGGCCGGGTACGATGCCTTGGATCTGGAGGAGATGATCTACGACAAGCAGTTCCGGGCGTACTGCCTCCGGGAAATTCTGGCGGAGTACGGGGTGCGGTGAGCGTGCCGCTGGGGTATACCCTAACGGCACGGCGGAAAAGCATAGCAATAGGGCCGGTTTCCGGGTTTTGGCATATGCCAGCCCGCAAACCGACCCTATTGGCACCAATCTGCTTAGTCCTGTTCTGCCAGGTGCGCCGCCAAATCCTGGCCCCTGGTACAGACGGCCCGGATAAAGACCTGCCGCCCGTCCTCGTCCACACTGTACAGCACCACATCATTCCGGGTGACATACTGCCGCACACCCCGCCCTGCCCACGGCTCCACATGATAGGGCTGGTACTTGAACGGGAAAGTGGTGAGCTGTTTCTGAATCTCAAATTTCAGCCGAAAATACCACTCCTCAGCCAAATCTGGATCATGGAACTGGGCCGCAATATAGTCCGCCTTTTCCTCAATGTCCTGTATGGCGCTTTCGGTGTAGACAATCTTATACTGCGGTATCTGTGCCATGGGCGAACCGTCCTTTCATGCGGCGGTCAAGCTCGTCCTGGCTGTATACCCGACCCGCCGCAATATCGGCTTCGCTTCGGAGCAGCTTGGCGTTGACCTCCTGGGCCGTCATATCCTCCCAGGCTTTGAGAGTGGGACGGAAAGGCATCCCGCCCTCCCGCAAGCTCTGCTGGGCAAAAATGCGCACGGCCTCCGCAAAAGAAGTACCCAAATTTCGGTATAACTCCTCCACTTCGGCCTTGAGGTCACTGTTCATTCTGATTTGCAGGGTGGCGTCCATTGCCATATCCACCGCCTCCTTGTAGTGCTATTGTACTACAAGTATTCCCTTGCGTCAAGAAAACTTGCTTGAAAGGAAGTGGACAATTTGAAGATAGGCTATGTCCGTGTCAGCACCCAGGAGCAGAACACCATCCGGCAGGAGCTGCTGATGGAAAGCCTGGGTGTGGATGAGGTCTACATCGACCGCATGAGCGGCAAAAGCACAGACAGGCCGGAGCTAAAAAAGCTGATGGAGTACGTGCGCCGGGGCGACACGGTGATCGTGGAATCCATCAGCCGTTTTGCCCGGAATACCCGCGACCTGTTGGAGCTGGTGGAACGGTTGACGGCCAAGGGGGTGGAGTTCGTATCCAAAAAGGAAGCCATCGACACCACCACCCCCAGCGGGAAGTTTATGCTTACCATTTTCGGGGCGGTGGCCGAGCTGGAGCGGGAGTACATCCTACAGCGCCAGCAGGAGGGGATTGCCATTGCCAAGGCCCAGGGGGTTTATAAGGGCCGGAAGCCCATCGAACGCCCTGAGTTTCCCCAGGTGGTGAAGCTGTGGCGGGAGGGGAGGATCACGGCGGTGGAGGCTATGCGGAGGCTGGATATGAAGCCCAGGACATTTTATCGGAGGGTGAAAGCCCAGCCATGATACACAAGAAAAGATCAGTTGGCAGGCGGCTGATCTTTTTTTGTGTCCATTGCTATAAGAAAGGTTCTCAGCAGCTTTTCCGCGTACTCCCGTTCTGTGGGCGTGGCACTTTGGAGCATGAGGGCTATTGTACTGCTCTCCTCCACGGTGCCTTTGCCGTACAAAATGTAGTCTGTAGACAGCCGGAGGATACGGGATATTCTGCACAGGGTCGGGACGGACATTCCCTTCACACCCAGCTCAATATCCGAGCAGAATTTGGGCGTCACGTCCAGCAGCTCGGCAAACTGCTCCCGGGTGTAGCCCATAAACTCCCGCTGTGTGCGGATTCGCTTCCCAATCGCGCCCCAATCCATTCAACCCCTCCGTTCTTTCTGTAGTTTATCCCGGAAAGTTGTAGTTATAAATAAACTTATAGGGTTGACTATTAAGAACTCTTGGGGTATATTTAATGATACCAACAGTTTATATGAACCTTGGATGATCAGGCAGCAGTGAACGCTGCAAGCACATGGCGTAAATTCACCAATAGGAGGTTCACCCATGGACACACCGTTGATCAAACAAGAAGATGGCACGATCTTGAAAGATCATGTTTGTGACACATCGGACTATTTGATCGCTATCGCCTGTGGCGCAATTGCGGGACTCGTCGATATTTTTCTCGTAGGATCGCCGGGTGAAAGTGCGCTTGGCGCTTGGACAGATTCCCAAGTGGATGAAGCTGTAAAAAAGTTTGCCAGACTTAATAAGTGGAATCCCAGACCGGGGAAAGAGGATAGCGTTGCCAGTGCCATCGGGTGGTTGGAGAAAAACTACAAAGTCAATTACGATCAAAGGCATACTGCGGATGTGGGCAATGTCTTCTCCATGAACACCAAAAATCACCACATAAAATCTCTTTCCCATGCGCCGGATGCTATCGGGCTGTTTTTCTCCGTACTGAATCAGTTTACTTCAACGTCAGCTTTTATCAGCGGTGGACAGTTGATTATGATTCAAACAGAAACCTTTGAACTGCAAGGAGGGAATTTTCCCGCCAAGCTGTTTTGCGGCGTTGCAAATTGGTTTGGGCATATCATGTCCGACATTGCCGGAAGCTCAGGAAGCCAAGGGCGGGGCTCGGGCCTTGCCATTCCCTTTTTTGAGCTGTTCCAGATGTGTACCTTCGGAGAATTCCAGATCGGAAAGGATCGCCAAGATTTTGCCACCTTGGCGATACGGGCATTTCAAGACGGGTATGACGCCCGCTTTGGGTTGACAATGGCAATTCCTGTCCTGATCTGTGATTTATCAATCCGACTTTTGTGGATGATAAAACGGCGCTTTTACTTGAAGCTGCCAATGAACGAGTGCATTCCAACCAGCAAACATACCGATTTGCGCGTTATGCTTCTCTTTGGCAATGGAACGCTGTGTATTATGGACGGCGCAGATGCCGCAATTCGTTCCGGCGGGAACTGGCTCCTATTTTTTACGAGGATGAACATCATCGCCTGGGCCAGATTCCTCACGCTTGTATTAAAGGAAATCTGCATCCGAACCGGGATCAGCGCCCTGCTTGAGAAGCAGTTGAATGCGTATAAACAAATCACCGCAGCTTTACATTCCTATTTGCTCCAGCTACAGCAAATCGACGCCGAGGCCTTCCGGCGCGAGACAGAACAGTTCAACCGCTTTGCACAGTATACAGATACCATCCTGGATGAACGGCAGTTAAACATTGCGCTGAAAGCATCCATGATTGAATTGGGGATCAGTTTGCCTTGGGGCGGTGATTTTGACCTGTTCATGCAGGACAAAAGCAAACACCTTAGGTTTGAATGATGTTCCCGTGTCAAAAATGCGGCATGTGCTGCCGGAATTTGCAGCTTTCCCTTCTATACCACGAGTTGGATCGCGGAGATGGAACTTGCAAATATCTTACAGGAAATCTTTGCAGCCGATATGATAACCGCCCGCTTTTCTGTCGTATAGACGATTGCTACACATTGTTTTTTAAGGATGTGATGTCGATTGAGCAGTACTATAAATTGAATCTGGAGATGTGCAAAAAACTACAAAGGAAAGAAAATCACAAGGAGGATTACTAAAATGCCATTACCGTTGATCTTAGGAGTCGGAGCGGCTGCCGCTGCTGCTGTAGGAGTTGGTGGGGTAGTACATGGCGGCGTAAAAATGAAGCAGGCCAACGATACCATGAAGGACGCGCAATCCAAACACGAAAAAAATATCAAACATTTTGAGGAAGAAAATAAAAAGACAACAACCGCAATGGATGAACTCGGCAAAAAGGAGCTGGAGATTTTGTCCAGCTTCAAGCGGTTCAGTGCCATTTTTGAGCGAATTCAAAACAAGCCCGAATTTAAACCCTATAAAAAAGATGATGTTGAAATCCCGTCTTATGACGCCGAGGAGCTGGAAAAGGTTTACGTTGGTGCCGGTGTGCTGTTAAGTGGGTTGAGCGGTGCCGGTCTGGGTGCCGCTGGAGGGTTTGCCGCGGCAGGAGCTACCACTGCGGCAGTGATGGCTCTTGGAACCGCTTCCACCGGAACGGCAATTGCCTCCCTGAGCGGAATTGCTGCAACCAACGCGACGTTGGCAGCCTTGGGAGGCGGTGCTATCGCGGCGGGCGGCGGTGGAATGGCATTGGGAACTACAATCCTCGGCGCAACTACGCTTGGCGTTGGCCTTTTGGTCGGTGGAGTTATTTTTAATATCGCGGGGATTACCATATCAGGCAAAGCTGACAAGGCCATGGAGCAAATGAAGATGGCTCAAAAAGAAATTTCGCTTATTTGTGCGTATCTGAAAGACCTGTATGATACGGAGCAGCGTTTTGAAAAGTGCCTCCTGTCTGTCAACCGGGTATACCGGCTTCATTTAGACAATCTGGAGCAGATGGTAGTTTTGAACGGGAAGACGGATTGGAACCAGTATAGCGAACAGGAAAAATTGGTAACAGAAAATACCGTTTTGCTGGTCAATACGCTATATCAAATGTGTAAGGTGAAGCTGGTCATCGTTGCAGAAGGAGATTCAGAACTGAATACGGTCAACCATGCGGAAGTAGAGAAATCCATTCGTACAGCTGATGCGTTTATGGAGGAGAAAGGGTTCCCTACAACAGCATAAGTTACCAAGGTTCCAGGACCAACATACATTGCTTTTATCATGCGAAATGCCCGAGCGGGATCATCCCGCCCGGGCATTCGCCCCCTTCAGCCCACTGTTTTTATACCGCTAACGCCACAGCCACCGCGTTCATCACCGCCAGCTCCTCCCGGGCGAAGTAGTCCCGGAGCGTCCGCCCCCAGGCGTCCGCCATCTCCGCCAGCGCCTTTCCCGCCATCCCGGCGCACACCAGCGGACTCCCATGTTGTCTTTTCACCATCGCCCCATCTGCTGCCATATCCTCGGTCAGATCGGCAATGACATCGCCGGTAACTTGCATGGTTGAGGCAGACCAAGGGTAGCCTGAAGCGAACTGAGGATATATACCGGTAGTATGATCCACGAAATAGGTATCAAATCCGGCGGTCTTGATCTGTTCCGTGTTCAGATTTCGGGTGAGCTGGTGAACCAGTGTGCCCACCATTTCAAGGTGGCCCAGTTCCTCAGTACCGATATCGGTGAGCAGACCTTTTAGCTCGGGATAGGGCATAGAGTACCGCTGGGACAGATAGCGCAGAGAAGCGCCCAGCTCGCCGTCGGGTCCTCCATATTGAGAGATAATCACAGACGCCAACTTGGGATTACAATTCTTGATTCGGACAGGATATTGCAGCTTCTTCTCATATACAAACATTAGTTCATTCCTCCATCCTGACGAAAATCCCAGGGCCACGGATCATCCAGCCAACGGTACGCGGCATCCTGCCCGGCGCTAAGCTGGGTCAGCGGACCGTGCATCTCCTCATAACGCTGCTTGCCCTCCTTGGCCAGCTGGGCGTACTGACGGAACAGCTGGAAGGCTTCCGCGTCATCCTTGTGGGTATCCAGGTACATCCCAAGCTCAGCAACCACGAACAGCATCGCTTGGAGCTGGGTGGAGTGGTTGTCAGGCAGGGCGCTGGCGTCTACTTTGAGGTGAAAGGGGAGATTCAGCCCAGGAAACAGGGTGCCGTTGGCCAAAGCATCGGCCTGACCGTACTTTTGACTTCCTTGCTGTTGAAAAGGTACATATGGTACCGCCAAAGGCGCACAGGACGGCATGGTGCCGCAGGCATCGCCGCAAGGGCGGGGAGTGGTTCCGTTATCAGAATTCAAGCGAATTGCCTCCTTGAATTAATAGTTTGGCATTGGCTGCCACTCCATCCTATGCGGAAGGGCGGGGTTGTGCGCGTAAAAAGTCGAGAGAAAGAAAAAGTGGGCACTGTATTGAATTTCCGAAAAGAATGTGCTATAATGCTCTAAGTTGCTAAATAAAGCGGCCTGTGCCCTAAGGCATTGAGCAGATCAGTTGAAATGGAGGAGATACCCATGACCCATGTCAAGACTTTGAACGGCCCAACCCTGAAGCAGAGCGTGGCTCACGGCGGCTGCGGCGAGTGCCAGACTTCTTGCCAGTCCGCCTGCAAGACTTCCTGCACTGTGGCCAATCAGAAGTGTGAGAACAGCAAATAAAACCCAAACTATAAAGCGCTGAAAAGGGTGGGGAACTCCCACCCTTTTTCTGCGTACAAAGGAGGATGCCCCCAATGGTCCATACGTTTATCTGCCTTGGCGTACCCGTGGCGGTGGATGTAAACAGCGGTGCCGTCCATGTGCTGGACCAGGCCGCTTACGATGTACTTTCCCTTCTGGATGCGTCCATGTCTGACGTTTGCCCGCAAGATATTTACGAAAGGCTGCCTCAGCATTCTGCCGATACGGTGTATGAGGCTTGGACGGAACTGCTGCGCCTCCAACAAGAGGGCCTATTGTTTACGGAAGACAGCTACATTGATCCGTCGACCGCCACGCTGATGCAGCAGGACGCTCCCATTAAAGCCCTGTGCCTCCATGTCTCCCATGACTGCAACCTGCGGTGCCAGTATTGCTTTGCTTCCACAGGGGATTTCGGCACCGGTCATCGAATGACCATGGATATCGAGACGGCGAAAAAAGCCATTGACTTTGTAATAGAACGCTCTGGAAACCGCCGGAACATTGAGGTGGACTTCTTTGGCGGCGAGCCGTTGATGGCGATGAATACAGTGAAGGCAACCGTGGAATATGCCCGTTCGCTGGAAAAGGAGCACAACAAAAATTTCCGTTTTACGATCACGACCAACGGCGTTCTGCTCAGCGACGAAAATATCGAATATATCAATCGAGAAATGTCGAACGCAGTGCTGTCCATTGACGGACGGCCTGAGGTAAACGATCGGATGCGTAAGACGGTGGGGGGCAGCGGTAGCTATGAGGTAATCCTACCCAAGTTTCAGAAGCTGGTCGCAGGCAGGGGAGAAAAGGATTACTATCTGCGCGGTACGTTTACCCGGCACAATTTGGATTTTGCCTCTGATGTCATACATATTGCAGACCAAGGCTTCCGTCATGTTTCGGTGGAACCGGTGGTGGGCAGTCCAGACTGCGGCTACGCATTTCAGGAAGATGATTTACCAAAAATTTTAGAGGAGTACGAGCGGTTGGCCGCGGAGCTGCTGAAACGGGATGATGTGAATTTTTTCCACTTCAATGTGGATCTGTCCCAAGGACCCTGCGTTATCAAGCGGATGAGAGGCTGCGGCGCGGGGTGCGAATATGTGGCCATCACTCCAGAGGGAGACATCTATCCCTGCCATCAGTTTGTGGGCAATGAGGAATACAAGCTGGGCAACCTCTATAGTGGAACCTTTGACATGGAGCTGTCCAGAAGATTCGCAGGGCTCAACATATATACGCGCCCTGACTGTAAAGACTGCTGGGCCAAATTCTATTGCAGCGGAGGTTGTTCCGCTTCCAATCTGCTTGTCAATGGAGACATAAAAAAGCCAAACCGCTTTGGCTGTGAAATGCAAAAAAAGCGTTTGGAATGCGCCATTGCCATGAAGGCGATCCGGGCTGATATGGCGGGGGAGGACTGACCCTTCACCGAAAAACGGAAAAAATGTAGAGAGGGCTATGGTTTTCAATATTTTGAAGCCATAGCCCTCTCTGTTACCATATCCTGTGTTTTTGCAGCAGAGCCGTGACGAGCGTTGCTTTAGTTTACATAATTTAAGAGACATAACAACTAAACATAATGAAAAATTTGAAAAATATTTCCGCTGTCCTCTTGCGTTTTTGGGAAAAGAGGTTTATGATGGGACTTGCCCATTCACACATACTCATTTTTATCCCAACATAAATTTGGTTCCGCTGTCATAGAGTAGCGTCGGGGTGATTGGGTGTGGTAAGCCGAGGAACAAGAAAACGAATTGGGTCGGCATCTTCATGGGATGGGCTGACTCAGCTCATCATCGTAGCGATTTGTTTTGCTGTCGGTTCGGTGAGCGGGTTTCTTTTCTCTGTCTCGGGCGGCGAGAACCCAGAATTGCTGGACTACCTTCAACAATATTTTCGTTTGATGGGAGCGGAGAACGGGTTCGAGCCGCCGCTGCTTGATACGATCTGGGACCTGGTTCGTTGGCCTCTGGCCGCATTTCTCTTGGGCCTCACCCCTGTGGGGGCAGTGGGAGTGCCCCTTATCATGGGGGGGCGGGGATTTCTGCTGTCATATGCGGCCACCACATTTGTCAGGCTGTTTCATTTACCTGGTATGGTGGTGGTGCTGGCCGTGTTTGGTGTAACTGTTTTTTTAGCCGTACCCACCTTATTTGTCGTCGCGGCGGATGCTTTTCGCCAGTCATTGAGCAGGCTGCCCGGCGCAATGTCGTCCCCAGTTCACTGGACGCAGCGAGCAAGAGCGTTGGCTCCCTGTGCGGGATTGCTGACTTTGGCCGTGGCGCTTCAACAGACTGTTATGCCCGTCCTATTTTCCACCGTGTGCACCCAGCTGCTGATAATTTGAGAAAAGGAGCTGATACAATATGGATTTTATTGCCCGATATGAGTCCTGGCTGGTTAGAGAAAAACGTGCCGCCGCCAATACGCTCAGCTCCTATCTTCGGGATGTTCGCCAATTTGAGGTGTGGAGCCGCGAAAACGACCTGGTTTTAGACCATGTGAGCCAGGAGGACATTAAGCGGTATGTCAACCATTTGGAGAAGAAGGGAAAATCTAACGCTACGGTGGTTCGCTCGGTAGCATCGCTCAAGTCTTTTTATACTTATATGACCGCCGCTCGTTTTGTCCGCGTCAACCCAGCGAAAGGGTATACGCCAGACCGCGCAGAGCGCAAGCTGCCCTCCATTCTCACGAATCGAGAGGTAGACTTGTTTTTAGAACAACCCAACATTGGAGACGCTAAGGGCTGTCGTGACAAGGCCATGCTGGAGGTGTTGTATGCCACCGGCATACGGGTATCGGAATTGATTTCTTTGGATACGCAGGATGTCAATCTGTCCGCCTGCTTTCTGCGGTGCAGGGGGAAGGACAAGGAGCGAATTGTGCCACTATATAAGGCTGCGGTTCGGGCGCTGGCCATCTATGTCAACGACATCCGTCCGCAGCTGTTGGATGATCTGGGCGAGACGGCGCTGTTTGTGAACATGAACGGCGACCGCATGAGCCGTCAGGGATTTTGGAAAATTGTCAAGTGCTATCAGGAGAAGGCAGGAATTCACAAAGAGATCACGCCACATACCCTGCGCCACTCTTTTGCGGCCCATCTGCTGGAAAATGGAGCGGATTTGAAATCCATTCAGGAGATGTTGGGGCACGCAGATATTTCTGCTACCCAGATTTATACTCAAGTGGTAAATCAAAAGCTCCGGGACGTCTACGCAAGCGCTCATCCCCGGGCATAATCCGTCTGTAGGCTGCTCGGCGGCTTACAGGCGGATTTGCTTTTCTGTGCATAAAGCTTTGGCCTTGTTCATACAGTAGGGCAGAACTGTATGAGCAAGGAGGGGTCGATGTGGACACGATGTCCAGACGCGCAGGGCTGGCCGACAGCAACAAAAGAATACGCCACAGATCAAAACGGCCCAGGCCAAAGAACGTCCCACAGGACGACGGACGTCGGTTGATTCAGCTGTTGATAAGTCTTGCGCTGTTTCTCTTGGTGTATATCGGACGGGGGATTTTTCCTGCTCAGATTCAGGTTTGGTGTGAAGCAATGCGTTCTGATGTAGATTTTACCGCAGCATTTCAAGAGTTCATATTCGCTGTTTCTAAGGAAGGCTCGGTGATGGAATCTCTGGATGAGCTGTGCGTCAGAATTTTTGGCGGTAAACCAGCGCCGGACGAGCCTATTTCATCAGAGGATGTTCCACAGGAAGAATTGATTTTGCTCAGCCAGACAGCGGGCGCGGGACGGGTTTATTTGAATAGCCACGGAGTGCTCCAAGGAACCTATCCCGAGCAGGGAAGCGGCAACCCCGCTTCCTCGGATGCAACACCAGAACCTTCAGCAGAAACAATCCCAGTAAGTCCGCCGCCTCAACCGGCGTTGACAACAGCAACGGCCCAAGCATATACGGACGACGGAGTGAAGCTCCCGTCTAATGTGAGCTTTGCCTTTTACGAATTGGGTCTGTCAGAGACGGTGGCGCCTGTGTCCGGCCCAGTAACGTCAACCTTTGGTTATCGGGACAGTCCAATCAGTGGAAAAAATGAATTTCACCTTGCGCTTGATATCGGCGCGGAGGAGGGAACCGAAATCGGTGCTTTTGCCGACGGTGTGGTAGAGTATATTGGAGAGAGCGATGAATTTGGCCAATATTTAAAAATCAGCCATACCAATCAGGTCAGCAGCTTTTACGCGCATTGCAGCCGCCTGTTGGTTCATAAAGGGGATATCGTGTCCTGCGGGCAGACGGTAGCGCTGGTGGGACAGACGGGAAACGCCACCGGACCGCACCTCCATCTGACCATTGAGAAGGACAACATCCGGTTGGACCCGGCATACTATGTGGACCCAGCCTAAGCATCGCCGCCTGACTGTTACGCCAGGCTTCCCGTTGCTGCTGGGCGGACTGTTTTGGCTGGACGAGGGAATCGGGCTGCTCCCCTTAGGGCTGCTGGCTTGTCTTATTCATGAGCTGGGGCATATAGCGGCTGCAGCTGTTTGCGGCGGGCGAATTGAGAGGCTATCGCTCAGTATAGTAGGGGCGGAGCTGTTCTTCTGCTATCGCACACCATTATCCTACTGGCAGGACAGCTTCATTGCACTGGCCGGCCCAATCGCCAACATGATAACCGGAGGAGTGTTTTTCACCCTAAACTGGTATCTGCCCGCAGCGGCAAGTTTGGGAATCGGCGCGTTTAATCTTCTTCCGGCGGAGCCATTGGACGGGGGAAAGGTGTTGTTTAGTCTGTTGGCGGAACATTTAAATCCGGATTTGGCCGAGCGGCTGATGACTGCCTTGGCCGGCTGCCTGGCGGGTGCGTTGGTGGGCATTGGCATGATTGCCGCCGTCCAGTATGCAAATGTGACCTTGCTGCTCACCGCTCTGTGGCTGCTGATGGGAATCCTCTGCCGCCGCAACGGCAAAGAGACGCTGGTCAAACGTAACAAACAACCATAAAAAGAGGAGCGGTTTCCATAACCACGAAGGTGAAACTCGCAAAAGTTTTCCACAAAAACCTCTTGCAAAAACTTGCAGATTATGATAAACTATCACGGTCCGAAAATGGGTGGTCCTCTGCGCAGCGATATCGCTTAGACGCATGAGCGCCTAAATATTAGGAGGAAATACAAATGGAACTGCTTCAGCAATTCAGTGAGAAGTACATGAAGGAAAACGTTCCTTCTGTCCGCGTTGGCGACACGGTCCGTGTGCACATCCGCGTCAAGGAAGGTAGCCGCGAGCGTATTCAGGTGTTTGAAGGCACCGTGATTGCCAAAAAGCATGGCGGCGTGGAGGAAAGCTTCACTGTTCGCCGCATCTCCTACGGTGTGGGTGTAGAAAAGGTCTTCCCTCTGCACGCTCCCACGATTGAAAAGGTGGAGACCGTTCGCCGGGGCAAGGTTCGCCGGGCCAAGCTGTACTATCTGCGTGATCGCGTGGGTAAGGCGGCTAAGGTCAAAGAAGACCTGTAAACTGTGGAATAAAAAAGGAGCGGGCGACCGCTCCTTTTTTATTCCAGTCTATTTGACCAAGGAGGAATTTGTGTGAACATCCAGTGGTATCCTGGACACATGACAAAAACGAGACGCCAAATGGAAATGGATGTCAGGCTGGTAGATATGGTGGCTGAAGTTGTGGATGCCCGAATTCCTATTTCCAGTCGGAACCCGGATATTGATTCTATCGTGGGCAGTCGCCCGAGGCTGATTATTTTGAACCGCGCAGATCAGGCTGATTCCACACTGACGGCCCAATGGCTTGCTTGGTTCCGGCGTCAAGGCTATGGTGTGCTGGAAACGGATGCTCGGAGCGGGAAGGGTGTGGAACAGTTTTCGATTGTGACAAAAGCCGTTCTCCAGGATAAGGTGGCCGCATGGAAGGCCAAGGGGCAGATCGGAAAACCCATTCGGGCCATGGTAGTGGGCATACCAAACGTTGGGAAGTCCACATTCATCAATAAGGTAGTTCGGCGCAAATCCGCCAAGGTTGGCGATCGCCCTGGCGTTACAAGGGGCAAGCAATGGGTAAGCGTAGATAAAGGGCTGGAGCTTTTGGATACTCCAGGTATCTTATGGCCGAAATTTGAGGATGAGACCATCGGCTTGCATCTGGCGTTTACCGGCGCGGTAAAGGACGAGGTGATGGACCTTGAAGGGCTGTCCTGCGCATTATTGGAGCTCTTGCGGGATCGTTATCCCAAAGCAATCGAAGAACGCTATCACTTGGCCAGCTCAAGTGAAAAAAAGGGATGGGAGTTATTGGAGGAGATTGCCCGAAAGCGTGGAATGCTGGTCTCTGGAGGCGAAACGGATACCGAGCGTATGGCCCATATCTTACTTGATGAGTTCAGAAATGGAAAGCTTGGACGGTTTACACTTGAAGCGCCAAAAGATATTGAAGAATAGGGGGGAGGACCTTGCCAAGCTGGGAATACGAACGGGCTGCGGTTGCCTGCGGCCATTCTGTGGTATGTGGCTGTGATGAGGCGGGAGTGGGTCCGCTGGCTGGCCGCGTCTATGCGGCGGCGGTAATTCTTCCCGATGGACTGGATTTTCCGTGGCTCAACGACTCCAAACAGGTAACGGAAAAGCGGCGGGCACTGTTATTTGATCAGATTTGCGAAAAGGCTGCTTCCTGGGCGGTATCTTGGGTTGAGCCAAAGGAAATTGATGAAATCAACATCCTGAACAGCCGGATAAAAGCCATACAGGCGGCCATTGACGGATTGGGTACGCAGGCGGACTTTGCCCTCATTGATGGCAATCGAGATCATGGGAACAGATGCGCCATTATCACAGAGCATCAGCTGATTGTAAAGGGAGATTGCCTGTCATATTCTATCGCTGCGGCATCCATTTTGGCTAAGGTGAGCAGAGATCGCTACATGGAGAAAATGGCGGTTCTTTACCCTCGCTATGAATTTGAGCGCCACAAGGGTTATCCCACCAAGCGCCATTATGAACTGCTTCGGAAGTACGGACCATGTGACATTCACCGCTATTCCTTCTTAAAAAAGCTATGAGAGGCGGGGGAGCGGCTCGTACCCTGGGTCAGTGGGGTGAGGAGCAGATTGTAGAGTGGCTCCGGCAGAGAGGCTGGAAGATTACGGAAAAAAATTTTCGCTGCCGCATGGGGGAAATCGACATCATTGCGGAAAATGGTATCTATCTTGTCTTTGTGGAGGTCAAGCTGCGGAAGGATGGACAGCACGGCGCCGCCTGTGAAGCTGTAACCCTTTCCAAGCAGCGCAAACTGCGGGCTACAGCAGAATATTATTTGATGTGCCGTCCCACACAGCTTCAGCCTCGTTTTGATGTGGCGGAGGTTTACGCACCCAAAGGGGTATGCTCAGAGCGACCGGATATATATTATATTGAAAACGCTTTTTGAGGGAGGAACGGTCATGGAATCGGTCTGTGTATTTGACGCCCATTGCGACACGATCTCACGTTGCTGGCGGGAGTACGAGGGATTGGATTGCAATTCTGGGGCGCTTTCCCTGAAGCGGACTGCTGGATTTGGGCGGTACTGCCAATTTTTTGCCCTATGGACCGCAGATGGTTATACAGGCTATCCCATTGGCGGAGACTCAGTGGAGCGGGCCTACCATGCCCTTTTGCGCTGTTTCAAGGATCAGATGGCCTGCAACTCAGACAAAATCGTTCAATGCCGCACAGTTGAGGAGGCCAGGCACGCCCACAGCCACGGGAGGTCAGCAGCCTTTCTGTCGGTGGAGGGAGCCGAGCTGCTGGGCTGCGACCCCCATCGGTTGGACGAGGCCGCAGCGGAGGGAGTGGTAGCCATCAACCTGACCTGGAATCATGCAAATGTCCTGTCAGGAGCCCACAATGACGATCCAGAACGGGGACTGAGCTCTCTTGGCCGGAGATTTGTGGAGAAAATGGAGGAGCTGCATATTTTGGTGGATGTGTCCCATCTCTCAGAAGCTGGATTCTGGGATGTGGCAGAGATGGCGCGCAGGCCTTTTATGGCCAGCCACTCCAATGCAAAATCTGTGTGGAATCACACGAGGAACTTGACGGATGGGCAAATAAATGCGATAATAAAAAATCAAGGTGTGATTGGGCTCAATTTCTATACTGGGTTCGTGGGAGGAAGCCAGAATTTGGACATGGTTCGGGCTCACCTGGACCATATTCTGGCCCTGGGCGGTACGGCGAACATAGCCTTGGGGGGCGATTGGGATGGCTGCGACCTAATTTCTGAGCTTCCCGCGATTGACAGCCTGCCTAAGCTCTATGAGCATTTGCTGCACCATGGTTACAGTGAAGCGGTTGTACAAGACCTGTTTTACAACAATTTAATGAGGGTAGTGAGTCAACGATGAATTATCTGAGCACGAGAAATAAAGATCTGCGCATGAGCGCGTCCCAAGCGATTGCGAAGGGACTGGCGCCTGATGGCGGCCTGCTCACTCCGGCGGTGCTGCCTCGGCTGCCCATTTCCTCCGTAGAGACAATGAAGGAAATGTCCTACCAACAGCGCGTGGTATACATTATGAACAGCTTTTTGGAGGGCTTTGCCGCTTCTGAGTTGACTGCCTATGCCGCGGAGGCCTATGGTGGAGGGAAGTTTTTCCACGAGGATGTGGCGCCTGTTGTTAAGCTGAATGACAACACGTATTGTCTTGAACTGTGGCATGGCCCTACCTGCGCATTTAAGGATATGGCGCTTCAGATGCTGCCCCATTTGCTCACCGCCTCCATGGAAAAGAACGATGAGAAAAAAACGGTCTGCATCCTGGTGGCCACCTCTGGCGACACCGGAAAGGCCTCTCTGGAGGGATTCCGAAATGTAGACAAGACCAAAATCCTGGTCTTTTACCCCAAGGACGGTGTGTCTGAGATTCAGGAGCTGCAAATGGTTACTCAAGTCGGCGGCAATGTGGGCGTTTGCTCGGTGATGGGTAACTTTGACGATGCGCAGGCCGGGGTCAAGACAATTTTTGCCAACGAGGAGCTGGCGCAGATATTGGCAGAGCGCGGCTATTTCTTGTCTTCCGCGAATTCCATCAACTGGGGCAGAGTGTTGCCGCAGATTGTCTATTATGCCTCTGCTTACTGTGACCTGCTCAAGTCAGACGCTATCTCCAAGGGTCAGCAGATCAACGTGTGTGTTCCCACCGGCAATTTTGGAAATATTCTGGCTGCCTATTATGCGAGGGAGATGGGAATTCCCATCAAAACATTGATCTGCGCTTCCAACCACAATAATGTGCTCACTGACTTTATCAACACCGGCACCTATGACCGTAATCGCACCTTCTACAATACCATTTCACCTTCTATGGATATTTTAGTCTCCAGCAATCTGGAACGGATGCTCTTTGAATTGTCCGGCCGGAACGATAAACTGGTGCGGGATTATATGGGGCAGCTTGCCGAATATGGAAGCTATCGCGTTGACAGCTCAATCCGCACCAAACTGCGACAGACATTCAGCGCCGGCTGCTGCGACGACGATCAAACCCGCGCCATGATTGCCAGAATGTGGAAGGAACAAAGTTATCTCATTGATCCCCATACTGCTGTGGCGTTCCACGTGTTGGACGAGTACCGGAAGAACACCGGGGACGACACGGTGACGGTAACGGTGTCCACCGCCAGCCCCTTTAAATTCTGCTCCAGCGTACTGGCGGCTCTGGGCGTTAAGGACCAAAAGCCAGGGATTGAAATTTTGGACCAGCTGACCCAGTTCACAGGTGTGCCGACCCCGGCGCCTTTGGCCGGGCTCAAGAACCGTCAGCGCCGCTTCAACAGCGTGGTGGAAAAGTCCGCAATGGAGAATTGTGTGCTGGAAATGTTGAAATAAGAGGTGATGGGATGGCTCTTTACGCCATCGGCGATACTCATCTTTCCCTGGGCTCGAATAAGCCGATGGACGTGTTCGGCGGAGGATGGGCAGGCTATGTGGACAAGCTCCGAGAAGGCTTTGCCCATGTAACATCGGGGGATACGATATTACTATGCGGTGATTTGTCATGGGGAATGAGTCTGGATGAGGCGCGAAATGACTTTGCTTTTTTAGACCGGGAGATACCGGGGGAAAAATGGCTGCTCAAGGGCAATCATGATTATTGGTGGACCACCGCCTCAAAAATGAACGCTTTTTTTGTAGCGAACGGTTTTACTCATCTCCATATTCTCCATAATAACTGTGCCATATATGGGGAATATGCCTTATGTGGAACGCGTGGTTGGTTTTTTGAGGAGAACGGTGCGCCTCAATGGGAGAAGGTGTTCCGCCGGGAGATCATTCGATTGGAAGCATCTCTCAAGGCCGCAGGGGGGCGGAAAAAGTTTTGCTTTCTTCACTATCCTCCCCTTTATCGTGGATACCGTTGCCAAGAGATTATTGACCTATTGGAGCAGTACCAGGTGTCGGCCTGTTATTACGGTCACCTTCATGGGGCCAGCCATCGTCTGGCCATCGAGGGACGGCAGGGATCGGTGGATTACCATTTGGTTTCTGCGGACTTTGTCGGATTCCGTCCGAAAAAAATTTTGGATTAAATAAAAAAACAGTGGAAATCTTCCCGCCTATCTGATAGAATAGGTTGGATTATTTAGAAAGAAGGCCCATGGCTTACTGAGCCGGGCCGAGCTTGGAGGAATAAACCATGAACATCAAGAGCAACGAGAAAAAAGAGAACAGCGCCATTGAGCTGGTGATCGAGGTTGGAGCCGCCGAGTTCCAGGCTGCCATCGACAAGGTCTATAACCGGCAGAAAATGAAGATCAATATCCCCGGCTTCCGGAAGGGGAAAGCTCCCCGCAAAATGGTGGAAAAAATGTATGGCGCCGAAATCTTCTATGAGGACGCCATTTCTCTGGCCTACCCCAGTGCTTATGAGGATGCACTGGAGGAAACCGGAATCAAGCCGGTGGCCTATCCTCAGTTGGAAGTGCTGGATGTAAGTGCCGATGGCTTTACCTTTAAGGCTACTATTACCATCAAGCCTGAGGCGACGGTGAAGGAGTATAAGGGCCTGCCTGTGACCAAGACCGAGGTGAAGGTTACTGCCGCCGATGTGAAGGCGGAGCTCAAGCCATACATTGATCGGGCTTCCCGTCTGGTGAGTGTGGAGCGCAAGGCCAAGAAGGGCGACACCGCTGTGATTGACTTTGAGGGGTTCAAGGACGGCGAGCCCTTCCAGGGGGGAAAGGGCGAGAACTACAGTCTGGAGCTGGGTTCCGGCTCCTTTGTCCCTGGGTTTGAGGAGCAAGTCATCGGCATGAAGGCCGGCGACGAGAAGGACCTGGATATTACCTTCCCCGAGAACTATACGCCCGAACTGGCCGGCGCCGCGGTGGTGTTTAAGGTCAAGGTCCATGAGGTGAAGGAGAAGCAGGAGCCTGAAGTAGACGACGAGTTTGCCAAGGATGTCTCCGAGTTTGACACCCTGGACGAATTCAAGAAGGATCTGGGCGAGAAGCTGAAGATCCGCCGCCAGGAGCAGGCCGACCGCGATTTTGAGGCCGCTGTTATTGACGCGCTTATTGAAAAGCTGGAGTGCGATGTGCCCGAGGCCATGGTGGACTACCGTGCGGAGAAGATGCTGGAGGACTATGCCAACCGCATTCAAAGCCAGGGCATCGGCTTTGAAGACTACCTTCGCATGATGGGTATGACCATTGACGATCTGCGCGCCCAGTCCAAAACTACCGCTGAGCGGAATGTGCGCAGCGATTTGGCGCTGGAGGCTGTGGCTGCCGCCGAGGGAATCGAAACCGCTGACAGCGAGGTGGACGCTGAAATCGCCAAACTGGCCGAGCAGTATAAGATGGAGGAGGACAAGGTCCGCGCCATCGTCAACGTTGAGGATATCCGCAGCGATCTGACCATGCGCAAGGCTCTGGATTTGGTGAAAGGCGCAGTGAAGAAGTCCGCCAAGCGTTCCGCAAAAAAGACGGACGACGCCGATGCCGGACAGGACGGAGCCGAGGAGAAGCCCGCTAAGAAAAAGTCCGCTTGCAAGGCAAAGGCTGTTGAGGAAGAAAAGTAATGCGCTTTTAACCGCGTGAGGGAATAAATTGCCTTTGTCAGTGGGCATAATGTTGCTGCTGAGCATTGACAAGAGCATTATCCCCCATCGGAAAGGAGAAATTTTCATGAGCTTAGTTCCATACGTAGTTGAGCAGACCAGCCGAGGCGAGCGGTCTTACGACATTTTTTCCCGTCTGCTCAATGACCGAATTGTTTTTTTGGGCGAGGAGGTCAACGCTACCACGGCATCTTTGATTGTGGCCCAGCTGCTTTATCTGGAGGCGCAGGACCCTGACAAGGATATTCAGTTCTATATCAACAGCCCCGGCGGCTCTATTCCCGACGGTATGGCCATCTATGACACTATGCAGTACATCAAGTGTGATGTGTCTACCATCTGCGTAGGCATGGCGGCCTCTATGGGAGCATTTCTGCTGTCCTCCGGCACAAAGGGAAAGCGCCTATGTTTACCCAATGCTGAGATCATGATTCATCAGCCCTCCGCTGGCACACAGGGGCAAATCACTGATATGGCCCTCCACCTGAAGCGGTTGGAGACCATTAAAAAACGAGTGACCAAGATTTTGGCCGACAACTGTGGACGTGATGTGGAGCAGGTGGCAGCAGACTGTGAGCGCGACAATTTTATGACCGCCGATGAGGCCCTGGAGTATGGATTAATCGACAAGATTATCTACAATCGCTGATAAAGCAAAAGAGCGGAGGCAGCCGTCTCCGCTCTTTAGCGCTTTCCTTGAAAGGACGATGGAGAACCATGGCAAGAGATGATTATAAATCTGTGCGCTGTTCCTTTTGCGGCAAACATCAGGAACAGGTGGAACGTGTTATTGCTGGGCCTGGCGCCTATATCTGCAATGAATGTGTTCATCTGTGCATGAACATTTTGGGGGAGGATTATGATGATGGTCCGGCGGATGCGCCGGAGATTCCCGATGTTATCCCTACCCCTAAAGAGATGTGTGCTGTACTGGACGAGTATATCATTGGTCAGGAAAATGCTAAAATAGCCCTGTCTGTCGCGGTATACAATCACTATAAGCGCATTTATTTTGGCGGTGGCGACAACGTAGAACTGCAAAAAAGTAATATTTTGATGATCGGCCCAACAGGGTGCGGCAAAACGCTGTTCGCCCAGACGTTAGCCCGCATTTTGAAAGTTCCCTTCGCTATTGCCGACGCTACTACGCTCACCGAAGCCGGATATGTGGGCGATGATGTGGAAAATATCCTGTTGCGCTTGGTTCAGGCGGCGGATTACGATATTGAACTGGCTCAGCGGGGCATTATCTATGTGGACGAAATTGATAAAATTGCGCGAAAGAGTGAAAATACTTCGATCACTCGGGATGTCTCAGGCGAAGGTGTCCAACAGGCATTGCTGAAAATTCTGGAGGGTACGGTTGCCAATGTCCCTCCCCAGGGAGGACGCAAACATCCGCACCAGGACTTTTTGCAGATTGATACCAAAAACATTCTTTTTATCTGCGGCGGAGCGTTTGACGGTCTGGAGAAAATCATTGAGCGGCGTTTAGACCAAAAAACGATTGGATTCGGCGCTGATGTCAAAACGGCGGAGGAGCGGGAAAATTCGGACATACTAAAGTCTGTCCAGCCCCACGACCTGCTGAAATTCGGTATCATTCCTGAGTTGGTGGGCCGTCTTCCTATTATCACCAGCCTAAAGGCGTTGGATCGTGAGCAGTTGGTTCGTATTCTTACTGAACCCAAAAATGCCTTGGTGAAGCAGTATAAGTGTCTGCTGGATTATGACAATGTGGAGCTTGATTTTGCACCTGGTTCCTTGGAGGCCGCCGCAGACAAAGCACTGGAGCGCAAGATTGGCGCCCGCGGTCTTCGAGCTGTATTGGAGGAGGTTATGACCCCTGTCATGTACGACGTTCCTTCTGATGAAAGCATCTCCAAGGTGACGATTACAGCGCAATCCATTCAGGGCGAAGGTGGTCCAGATATCCAGCGGGAAGACGGTCGCCCTGCGCGCCCGCGGCTGGGTGCGGCTGCTCTGCGGTCGGAAAAGGGCGGTCAGGCATCCCCCAGGGGCAATGCGTCCTGACTGCAACAATATTAAATGAAAGGGGTGGGCATAATGGCCCGCCTCTTTTCAAAACAGGATAAGGAGAGTGATCCTGGTGACAGAAATGATTGACGTCAGCCCAAGGCATCTGACAATTCCGGTGCTTACATTGCGTGGGCTTACCGTATTCCCTCAGCTGCTGCTTCATTTTGACGTAGCGCGAACTGCTTCAATCCGAGCACTGGAGGAGGCAATGGATGACAATCGGGAAATCTTCTTGGTAACGCAGCGGGATTTGACGATTGAAAATCCTGAGGAATCAGACCTTTATACCATTGGAACAGTGGCCAATGTGAAGCAGATTCTCCGTCTGCCTGAAAACAGTGTGCGGGTTATGGTGGCAGGGCAGAGCCGCGGCCGATTGTTAGGGCTTGTATCATCAGAGCCCTATTTGACTGCTGAGGTCGAATTAATTCCAGACCCTCCCGTTTCGAACGGGCATTCCTCCCGAACAGAAGCCGCAATTCGTCAGGTTTATAGCTATCTTGAGCGGTATACGGAGCTGTCTGACCGTGTAGCTCCAGAAATTTATTTGAAATTGTTGGCCAGTGATGATCCAGCTTATATTTCCGATTATGCCGCACAGCATCTGCCACTTCGCTTTGAAGACAAGCAGGCCGTGTTGGAGGAGCTTCGGCCCGCTCGCCGTTTGGACCGTTTGTGCCGTATCCTCAGCCGTGAGGTGGAGATTTTAGAGGTGGAAAGTGAACTGGCTGCCAAAGTCCATGAACAGGTGGCAGTCAGTCAGCGGGACTATTTTCTTCGTGAGCAACTGCGGGTTATCCAGCGGGAATTGGGAGAAGGAGAGGAAGACGATGAAATTTCTGAGTACCGCCAACGGATTCTCCGGGCAAAGCTGCCCAATGAGGTACAGGAGAAGCTGCTAAAAGAAGTCAGACACCTGGAAAAGCAGCCCTATAGCTCCTCCGAGGCGGCTGTGCTACGGGATTATTTAGATACCTGCTTGGATTTGCCATGGCAGGTAAAAAGCCGGGAACGTGTCAGTGTAGACGCGGTATCTCGGGTGCTGGATTCAGATCACTACGGCCTTCAAAAAGTCAAGAAACGTATTTTGGAATTTGTCGCTGTAAAGCAGCTTGCGCCAGAGCTCAATGGACAGATTATTTGCTTGGTTGGCCCTCCAGGAGTGGGAAAAACCTCCATTGCTATGAGTATTGCCAAAGCAATGAATCGTAAGCTGAGCAGGATTTCTCTAGGCGGCATTCGGGATGAGGCAGATATTCGAGGACACCGCAAAACCTATGTGGGAGCGATGCCTGGCCGCATTATCACAGGTATCATGCAGGCCGGCAGTTCTAATCCTATCCTGCTGCTGGATGAAATTGATAAGGTGGGCAGTGACCATAGGGGAGACCCAGCAGCAGCGCTTTTAGAGGTGTTGGATGGAGAGCAAAACAGCACCTTCCGCGATCATTTCTTGGAGCTGCCGTTTGATTTGTCCAATGTAATGTTTATTACCACGGCCAATACAACTGATACCATTCCCAAGGCTTTGCTTGATCGCATGGAAGTGATCGAGTTGCCCAGCTACACCGATGAGGAAAAGCTTCAGATTGCAAAAAAGCATCTTTTGCCTCGGGAATTAAAGCGTCATGGGTTGACGCGCAGTCAGCTGAAAATCAGTGATGGAGGCTTGAAAAGGCTGATTGCGGGGTATACAAAGGAATCTGGCGTACGGCTTTTAGAGCGAAAACTGGCGACTTTATGCCGTAAGGGAGCAGCCAGCATCGTCAATCATACTGAAAAGCGTATTTCCATTACAGATAAGAATTTACAAGATTTTCTTGGACCCCAACCCTATCATAACGAGATTCCTTCCACAGAACCTATCGTGGGCGTTGTTAACGGTCTGGCGTGGACCTCAGTGGGCGGTGAGCTGTTGGAGGTTGAAGTCAACGTAGTGCCTGGTTCTGGAAAGCTTGTGCTCACTGGCAATTTAGGTGACGTTATGAAGGAATCAGCAAGGGCGGCGCTGTCCTATATTCGCAGCCGTACAAACGAGTTGGGGCTTGATCCTGATTTTTATGGCAAAAAAGATGTTCATGTGCATTTTCCGGAGGGTGCGGTTCCTAAGGATGGACCTTCTGCGGGAATTGCCATTACCACGGCCATAGTGTCTGCGCTCACAGATATCCCTGTTCGTCGAGATATCGCCATGACAGGAGAAGTGACCTTGCGCGGCCGAGTTTTGGCGATTGGCGGACTCAGGGAAAAAACAATGGCCGCTTTACGCAGCCATCTCAGCACTGTAATTATACCGGCAGACAACGAAAAGGACTTGGAAGACATTGATCCAACTGTTCGTGCCAGCCTCAAATTTGTATCTGTGAAGCAGGTGGATGAGGTGCTGTTCCATGCGCTTTTGATGGGAAGCGATAGCGTAAGTGCGGAGAACCTTCCTGCTATTAGTTGGCTCTGGAATACACAGCACTCCATTAGAGATACACAACTGCGTCAATGAGGGAAAATAGATGACAATAAATTGGAATTTAGCGCAGTTTGTCCGCTCAGCAGCCAAGCCGGGGGATTTCCCTCGGGACAGCTTGCCTCAAATTGTGTTTGCAGGGCGGTCTAATGTCGGAAAATCGTCGGTCATCAACCGCTTGCTGAATCGAAAAAACTTTGCCCGAGTAGGCTCTGCCCCAGGAAAAACCACCCATATCAATTATTTTCTGATTCACGAGATGCTCTATTTGGTTGATTTGCCTGGGTATGGCTATGCTAAGGTCTCCAAGCAAGAACGGGATCGTTGGGGGCGGCTTATTGAAGCATGGTTTTCTGATTCAGAGCGAATGGCTCTGGGAATCCTTATCGTGGACGCCCGGCACAAGCCGACCGCAGATGACTGCACAATGGCAGAGGTATTTCTCTGTTCTAAAAAGCCCTTTTGGGTTGTGGCGAATAAATTGGACAAGTTAAAAAAGAGTGAGGTTGAAGGCAACTTGATGCAAATTCGGGAGGTTTTGGGTCTTTCAGAAGATATTCCGATTATTCCATTTTCTGCAGAGAAGGGGACTGGAAGGGCTGAGCTAATCGGAAAAATTTTAACCTGTTTGGAGGGGAAAGCATGAAATATGTTCGAATAGAGCAACCGGCTGGCCCTTGCTGGGGTGTGGTGAAAGACGAAGACGTGCTCACTCTTGCCAAACCTCCCTACGAGAGCTTGGACTACGACGGCGGACGGCTGCCGCTGTGCCAATGCAAGCTGTTAGCCCCTTGTGAGCCCACCAAGATTGTCTGTGTGGGCAAAAACTATGCGGAACACGCCAAAGAAATGGGGGCAGAGCCGCCTGGATTTCCTATTCTATTCATAAAGGGCCCCAATACACTCAACCGCCCAGGCGGCGCCGTTCATGCCCCTGAATTTGTGGGACGGCTTGACTATGAAGGCGAGCTTGGCGTTGTTATTCGTTGCAGGGCAAAGGGTGTAAAGGCAAAAGATTTTTCAAAATATATTTTGGGTTACACCTGCTTGAATGACGTGACGGCTCGGGATGTCCAGCAGCATGACGGACAGTGGACCCGCGGAAAATCTATGGATGGGTTTTGTCCGGTGGGTCCTTGTGTGGTTGATGAACTGGACCTATCGGCGTTAAAGCTGGAAACTCGATTGAACGGAAAGACTGTACAGCAAGGGAACACTTCCAATTTTATTACGGCGATTCCTGAACTGATTGAGTTTATCACTGCCGCAATGACCTTGGAGCCGGGAGATATCGTTGCCACTGGAACCCCGGCCGGCATTGGTCCCATGATTCCGGGTGATACGGTTGAGGTAGAGGTTGAAGGAATCGGCATATTAAAAAACGAAGTCATCTGACATAAATCCCCTCGTAAACAACACGTTTGTTTACGGGGGAATTTTTCCATATGAAAGGGGCTGGAGCTATAAAAAAGGCTTGCATTTTCACGATAGATCTGTTATACTTAAAAAGTCGTTGCGGGTGTAGTTCAATGGTAGAATGTCAGCTTCCCAAGCTGAACACGGGGGTTCGATTCCCCTCACCCGCTCCAAACGGGAAGACACACTTTTGCGTGTCTTCCCGTTTTAAACATATTGGTAGTATATAGTATATCTATATGATAATTGCTTGTTTTTGTAGTTCTATTATGATAAAATGGTTCTTGTATAAGAGCGCTCTGCCGTGACAGTGCGCGTGGAGGTTCTTTTATGTTAATTTTGGGAATTGACCCTGGTTATGCCATTGTAGGATTTGGATTGGTGGAATCCTTGCAGGGTAGATACCGTTTGGCTGCCTGTGGCGCCATTAATACTTCGGCTGGGATACGGCTATCTGCTCGGTTATGGCAGATTGCTACTGATTTGGAGAAGCTGATCGGGCAGTTTCACCCAGACACCATGGCCATTGAAGAACTGTTTTTTAATCACAACGTTACCACTGGCATTGGGGTGGCCCAGGCCAGAGGTGTTATCCTCATGACAGCTGAAAAGCTGGGCCTTCCTATTTTTGAATACAATCCATCTCAGGTGAAACAGGCAGTAGTGGGCTATGGTAAAGCAGAAAAACGGCAGGTAATGGATATGACGAAACGGCTGTTAAACCTGAATGCTGTGCCGAAACCGGACGACGCCGCTGATGCCGTGGCTATCGCCCTATGCCACGCCCGGTCGTCCACGTCACAGCTCAGAGCATTATCATAAATTTGGAGAGATTGCTGTGTATTACTATATAAACGGAACTGTTGCCCACATAGAGCCCTATATGGCTGTGATTGACTGTGGAGGGGTGGGCTATGCCTGCCGCACAACCAACCATACCATCAGTAAAATCAATGTTGGGAAAGCTGCAAAGCTTTACACTCATCTGTATGTTCGTGAGGATATCTTTGAGTTATATGGTTTTGCCAGCGAGAGCGAGTTGGGGTGCTTTCGTATGCTGATCGGCGTATCTGGAGTGGGACCTAAGGCGGCGCTGGCCATTTTATCTGCCAACAGCCCCGAGGGGCTGGCCATGGCCATCGTGTCTGGCAATGAAAAAGCCCTCACATCCGCGCCTGGAATCGGAAAGAAAATTGCTCAGCGCATCATTTTGGAGTTGAAGGATAAGCTGGCCAAGGGGCAGTTGACTACTGGCGGGGGAGAGGCCTTCGCTGGCGGTGTCACCATCATTCCGGAAAATAAGGCCAGCGAGGCGTCCGCCGCGTTGGCAGTGTTGGGCTATAGTCAAAATGAGATTGCAGTGGCGCTGAAAGGAGTTGATTTAGAAACATTGTCCTTGGAGGAGGTAGTTAAGCAGGCGTTAAAGAAGATGATAAAGACATAAGGAGGTTTGAATATGTTATTGCTGATCCATGGCGTAGCGGCACTGCTTTTTGTCGTGTTGGGAATTGTGTTCATGTGTGGGAAAGGAAGCTTCCTCATCGCGGGTTACAACACCGCCAGCCCAAAGGAAAAGTCTCAGTATGATGAAAAGGCCCTCTGTCGAGCCATGGGCAGCTTAATGTTTGTTTGTGCCGCCTGTTTTGGTGTACTTATGCTGAGTACGCTTCTCGAAAGTATGCCGCTTATGTGGACCGGCATAGTTTTGCTTTTTGTTGTCGTTATCGCCGGCGTGATTTATATGAATACCTCCAAAAAAGTCAAGAGGAAGTGAACCCTTGAGCATTGATTTTTCTGATAACGGCGGCTTTGAGACAGAAGCGCCTTTGGTCACCACCTCGCTTACCCCAGAGGATGAAGGAGAGGGATCCTTGCGCCCTAAATCCCTGGTAGAATACATCGGTCAGGAAAAAGCAAAGGGCAACCTGTCCATTTTTATTCAAGCAGCTAAAATGCGAGGCGAACCCTTGGACCATGTACTGCTTCACGGTCCCCCGGGGCTGGGCAAAACCACTCTGTCAGGTATCATCGCCAATGAGATGGGTGTTAATATCCGCATCACCTCCGGCCCTGCCATTGAGAAGCCAGGCGATTTGGCGGCGCTGCTCACAAACCTCCAGGAAAACGACATCCTATTTGTAGATGAAATCCACCGGCTGAACCGCTCTGTGGAGGAAATTTTGTACCCAGCTATGGAGGACTATGCCATTGACATTATCATTGGCAAGGGCCCATCCGCCAACTCCATCCGATTGGATCTGCCAAAGTTCACGCTCATTGGCGCTACCACCCGGGCAGGTCAGTTGTCCGCACCTTTGCGTGACCGTTTTGGCGTTACGTTGCGGTTGGAGCTTTATTCGCCAACGGAGTTGGCTCACATCGTTGCCCGGTCCGCCGGTATACTAAGCGTGCCTATTGAGGGAGAAGGTGCGTTGGAGATCGCCCGCCGCAGCCGCGGAACGCCTCGAATCGCCAATCGAATGCTTCGGCGGGTGCGGGATTTTGCCCAGGTAACGGCCGGGGGCGTCGTGACACAAGCCGTTGCCGACCGGGCCCTCCAGGCGTTGGAGGTTGACGAGTTGGGGTTGGACCAAGTCGACCGGAGAATGTTATCCAGCATTATCTGTAATTACGGGGGAGGACCGGTGGGGTTAGACACCTTGGCCGCTACGATCAATGAGGAGTCGATTACCCTGGAAGATGTGTACGAGCCCTATTTGATGCAACTTGGTTTCCTCACTCGAACTCCTCGCGGTCGGTGTGTTACTACGAAAGCATATCAACACTTGGGATTGCCCATGCCTGGTGGGCCAAACGCAGAACCAGCGTTGGAACAGCTGACCTTTTAGTGTATGAATCGCCTCATGGGAACATATATTTCAGCAAACCTCCTAAAGCAAAAAGAATTTTTCAGGAATTTTCTAAAAAATCGCCAAAAGAGATTGACAATTCTTAAATTTTATGATTATAATATACAGGGTTAAAGTATGAGCACTATTGATTCTTCAAAAAATGAATACAGCGATGAGGAATTGTGCTATCTAACGGCTTCCGGAGACCGGGATGCGGAAGAACTCTTGGTTAAGCGATATCTGCGCATGGTTCGTATGTGTGCTCGCCCATATTTTCTTGCCGGGGGAGAGAGCGAAGATCTGATTCAAGAGGCAACCTTTGGTCTTTTGAAGGCTATTCGAGAATTTGACCCCGCACGGGACGCAAAATTCAAAACATTTGCAGAGGTTTGTATTCGCAACCGTATCCGTTCAGCTGTTACCACTGCCTCCCGGAGTAAACACGCTCCACTTAACGACAGCATTCCTCTTGAGTCTCCCATGCTTGGTAATGATGCCAGTCCAGAGGAATTGTATATCAGTAGGGAGGAAGAAGCTGAGCGAATGATTCGGCTTCGTCAAAAGCTGTCACCCTTGGAACGAAAAATTCTTTCATTCTTTTTGCGCGGTCTGTCCTATCGGGAAATCAGCGAACAGTTGGGATGTCCCATTAAATCAGTGGACAATGCGATTCAGCGCACCCGGCGAAAGGTAGCCGGAGACCTTGGCGTTATCAGCGAAAGCTGACGCAAATATTATAGTCCCAGCAGGTTGCTTTTCCGGTTCTGGGCATCAAAGAGAGGGTATTTCCTATGTACGAAGACAAGACCTTAGTGTGTAAAGAATGCGGCCAAGAGTTCGTATTCACCGCCGGCGAGCAGGAGTTTTACGCTGAGCGCGGTTTCCAGAACGAGCCTCAGCGCTGCAAATCCTGCCGCGATGCCCGCAAGGCTGCCGCCCGTGGCCCTCGGGAGTATTTCACTGCTGTTTGCGCTACCTGCGGTAGCGAGGCAAAGGTTCCTTTTGAGCCCAAGTCTGACCGTCCTGTTTATTGTAGCGAGTGCTTCGCTAAGATGCGCGGCGAGGGTTAACAAAACAACAAAAAGGACCGTGCGATTCGCACGGTCCTTTTTTCAGGTATGAGAACTTTTGCGGTACGCCCTTGTTCTTCAGAAAAAAGTATGCTATAATATTTAAAAATCTGAGTTCCATAGTTTTGCGGTTATTCCAAATTTAGACTTGGAGCAAAAGGAGTGACGCACTACATGAACAAATCAGGGTACGAAAGCCCTCTCTCTTCCCGTTATGCAAGCAAACAAATGCAGTACATTTTTTCCCCGGATAAGAAATTTTCTACTTGGAGACGGTTATGGGTTGCTTTGGCTCGGGCTGAAATGGAGCTCGGTCTGCCTGTCACTCAGGAACAAATCAATCAGCTGGAGGCTCACATCACCGATATTGACTATGAATTAGCGGCACGTGAAGAACGAAAGCTTCGCCATGATGTAATGGCTCATGTCCATGCCTTCGGAGCCCAATGTCCCGACGCCAAGCCAATTATTCACCTGGGCGCTACAAGCTGCTATGTAGGGGATAATACGGATATTATCGTTATGCGCGAAGGGCTGACTCTTATCCAGAATAAGCTGGTTCGCGTCATCCATGCGTTATCTCAATTTGCTGACAAGTATAAAGCCCTGCCAACTCTTGGATTTACTCACTTTCAAGCAGCTCAGCTTGTCACAGTAGGCAAGCGGGCCACCCTTTGGATTAATGATCTGCTTCAAGATTTGGATGAGCTTACCTACCGTATCTCGACATTACGTCTGCTGGGGTGCAAAGGCACAACCGGTACGCAGGCCTCTTTTCTGGAATTGTTCGAGGGAAATCATGAGGCGTGCAAGGAATTGGACTGCCGCATTGCCCAGGAAATGGGGTTTGAGTCTACAGTTCCAGTATCTGGTCAAACCTATTCCAGAAAGGTTGATGCGGCTGTTCTCGCTACACTATCCGGCATTGCCCAGTCTGCGTGTAAGTTTGCCACCGATATACGTTTGCTCTGTCACCTGAAAGAGATAGAGGAGCCTTTTGAAAAAAGCCAAATCGGTTCTTCCGCCATGCCGTATAAGCGCAACCCCATGCGGTGTGAGCGCATCTGTGCCCTGGCCAGGTATGTCATCGCGGACGCTGCCAACCCAGCCTATACCGCTGCAACTCAGTGGTTTGAGCGCACTCTGGATGACTCGGCCAATAAGCGGATTTCCATACCGGAAGCATTTTTAGCTATAGATGCCATTCTCAATATTTATGAAAATGTGGCCTCTGGGCTGGTTGTCCATGAAAAAGTGATTGAAAAGCACATCATGGATGAACTGCCCTTTATGGTCAGTGAAAATATTATGATGGATGCAGTAAAACGTGGTGGAGACCGTCAAGAGCTTCATGAACGAATCCGGATTCACTCCATTGAAGCTGGTAAAAATGTAAAGGAGTTTGGGTTGCCAAATAATCTTATTGATCTGATTGCAGGTGATCCGTTATTTGGAATGAGTCAGTCAGAGCTGACGGTTCACATGAATCCAGCGCAGTATATTGGCCGGTGTCCCCAGCAGGTAACTGATTTTCTTCAGGAATATGTTCAGCCTGTGCTGGTAGCATATCCAGATGCGCTATTGGCACAAGCAACTGAGTTGACAGTATAGAAAGGAAGGGGTTCATATGAAATCTGCTGTACGTCGTATTGGAGTTTTTACCAGCGGGGGAGACGCTCCAGGTATGAATGCGGCCATTCGCGCCGTGGTCCGTGCCTCCTTGCACTATGGCATTGAGTGTATTGGCATCCGTCGTGGCTATCACGGCCTGCTCAACGGCGATTTCACCAAGCTGGATTTTGAAAGCGTCAGTGATATTTCTCGCCGGGGCGGTACCATGCTCTATTCTGCACGCAGCCTGGAATTTATCGAGGAGGCTGGACGCAATAAAGCCTTGGCCACCTGTAAGCTGTTGGGTATGGATGCGTTAGTGGGCATCGGCGGCGATGGTACTTTTAAAGGGTTGCTCAGCCTTGCCAACTGTGGAATTTCTGTGATCGGCATCCCAGGCACCATTGATAACGACATCGCCTGTTCTTCCTATACCATCGGCTACGATTCTGCCTGTAACATCGCGCTGGACAGCATTGACCGTCTTCGGGACACCATGAAGTCCCACGAGCGTTGCTCGGTGGTGGAGGTTATGGGCCATCGTGCTGGATATCTGGCCTATTCGGTGGGGATTGCCTGCGGTGCCACTGTTGTACTGGTTCCTGAACGTCCAGTAGATTTTGAGGTTGATGTGATTGAGCCCATCCGTCAGGCTCGTCTGGGAGGGCGAACTCATTTCATGGTGATTGTTGCCGAAGGGGTTCCCGGCGGCGCCTACCAGGTGGCCGACCAAATCCGAGAGGCTACTGCGTTGGATACTCGTGTCACCGTTTTAGGCCATGTACAGCGTGGTGGATCCCCGACCTCCCGTGACCGTATGGTTGCTACTTATATGGGATATGAGGCTGTCAAGCTATTGGCCGATGGAAAGAGCTGCCGGGTTGTGGCTATGCACGGAGATGATATCATAGACTATGATATTAGGGAAGCTCTGGCCATGTCCAAAGACTTGGATGAGATGAGCGTGGTTGTGGCGCGTGCCATGACCGGCGTCTCCGATGAACGCTAAACTAAATGTAAAAAAGGGCCAGGTTTCAAAAGAAACCTGGCCCTTTTTTACATTTAAATTATTTCGCCAGTATCTTCTTTAGACGGGCAAACCGGGGCAGGCCGTTCTCAGTAGCCCGGTGGTTCTCCCCTTGGATCAGGGGCAGGGCATAATCGATGAAGCTCTGTGTTACACCGTTACCATCCTTGTTGATCCACTCCAGAGGCACCTTTTTCTCAAAGTTGGCCACCTCGGAGAGATTGAACAGTTTGGTCTTGCAGGTGTACACACCGCTCTCACGGGTGCACTCGAAGCCCACCATCTTATCCGTCTCACCGGCCACAGCAGCCTCCACAGCGGTCTTACCCGCCAGGAAGGACTCATCAATATCGGTCTGAGAGGCCAGATGTGCGCCGCAGCGCTGGAGCAGAGACAGCTCAATGCCGCGGACCTTGGCGCCGGTCTTCTCTTTGACGATGTTGGCCAGCAACGCAGCCAGACCGCCCAGCTGGGCGTGGCCAAATCCATCGGTGGCAGAGGTCTTGGCCTCGGACACGAAGGAACCGTCGGCATAATGGATTCCCTCAGAAACCGCCACGATGCAGTTGCCGTTCTTCTTATAGATGGCTTCCACATCAGATAGGAACTTGTCCATGTCAAAGTCCACTTCGGGGAGGTACACCAGATCAGGAGCGCAGCCCACTACGCCCGCCAGAGCGGCGGCGCCAGCCAGCCAGCCAGCGTGACGGCCCATGATCTCAATGACAGTCACCATGCCGGTGTCGTACACGCGGCCATCCTTGTACACCTCGGCACAGGAGGTTGCGATATACTTCGCGGCGGACGCGAAGCCAGGGCAGTGGTCGGTACCGAACAGGTCGTTATCAATGGTCTTAGGCACGCCCATCACGCGGCACTCATATCCGGATTTGGCCATGAAACGGCTTACCTTGGCGCAGGTATCCATGGAATCATTACCGCCGTTATAGAAGAAATAGCGGATATCATACTTCTTAAAAATCTCTAAAATACGCTTGTAGTCCGTATCATCCACATCGGGATCAGCAATTTTATAGCGGCAAGCCCCCAACTCAGAGGAGGGAGTATTGAGCAGCAGCTCCAACTCCTTGGCGTCCTCCTGACTCATATCATACAGCTGATCATTCAGCATACCCTTAATGCCGTGGGCCATGCCGTACACGGCGGTGATATCCGGGCAATCCAGCGCGGTGCGGATGACGCCATACGCGCTGGCGTTGATGACGGAGGTGGGGCCGCCGGACTGTCCAATCACACAAGCGCCCTTTAACTGTGCCATGTCAAATATCTCCTTTGTTCTATGTTGAATTAGGCCTTACCGTTACAACCCAGCACGTCCACCAGCTTGTGGCGCACCAGCTCCTTGATGTTGGCGCGGGCGGGCTTCAGATACTCGCGGGGGTCGAACTTGTCGGGGTGCTCGGTGTAGAACTGACGGATGGTGCCAGTCATAGCCAGGCGCAGATCGGAGTCGATGTTGATCTTACACACGGCGCTCCGGGCGGCCTCACGCAGCTGCTCCTCGGGGATGCCCACCGCGTCGGGCATCTTGCCGCCGTTGGCGTTGACCATCTTCACATACTCCTGGGGTACGCTGGAGGAGCCGTGGAGCACGATGGGGAAGCCGGGCAGGCGCTTAACAACCTCATTCAGAATGTCGAAGCGCAGGGGAGGGGGCACCAGCTCGCCCTTCTCGTTGCGGGTGCACTGGGCGGCGGTGAACTTGTACGCGCCGTGGCTGGTGCCGATGGCGATGGCAAGGGAGTCACAGCCAGTCTTGGACACGAACTCCTCCACCTCCTCGGGGCGGGTGTAGTGGGACTGCTCGGCAGAGACATTGACCTCGTCCTCCACGCCCGCCAGAGCGCCCAGCTCGGCCTCCACCACCACGCCGTGGTCGTGGGCGTACTCGACGACCTTCTTGGTGATCTCAATATTCTCGGCGAAGGGCTTGGAGGAGGCGTCGATCATGACGGAGGTAAAGCCGCCGTCGATACAGCTCTTGCAGGTCTCAAAGCTGTCGCCGTGGTCCAGATGGAGCACAATGGGGATCTCGGGGCACTCGATGACGGCGGCCTCCACCAGCTTCACCAGATAGGTGTGGTTGGCATAGGCCCGGGCGCCCTTGGACACCTGGAGGATGACGGGAGCCTTCTCCTCGCGGCAAGCCTCGGTGATCCCCTGGACGATCTCCATGTTGTTGACGTTGAAAGCGCCCACGGCGTAGCCGCCGTTGTAGGCCTTCTTGAACATTTCGGTCGAGGTAACCAGTGGCATAATTGTCCAACTCCTTATCAAAATTAAATTTTGGTGGTTTCCGTTATGATTTTAACATTATGACTGGGAAAAAGCAAGTAAAAGCTCCAGCTTTTGTGTGACAAAACCCACAAAACAGGGGGAAAATTCTCCAGTCGGTGTCAACAAAATGACGGCGGGCGTAAAATATTGGGAAAGGGGGAGAGCCAGCGTGATCCAACTGCTCCCATACAACCGCCGGGCGGCGGTGGCCTATGCCCACAAATGGGCCTACACCCGCAACCCGGCCTTTTACGATTTCAGCGACATCGGCGGAGACTGCACCAATTTCGCGTCCCAATGCCTGTACGCCGGCACCGGCATCATGAACTTCACCCCAGAATTCGGCTGGTATTACATTGACGCCACCGACCGGGCCCCGGCGTGGACGGGGGTCCAGTTTTTCTGGGATTTCATGACCCGGCCCCAGCCCACCAACGGCCCGGTGGGCATCCAGGTGCACATGAACTTTCTGCGCCCCGGCGACTTTGTCCAGCTCCGCTTTGAGACCAGCGGGGAGGTGTTTGCCCACACGCCGGTGATCGTGTCGGTGGGTCCCACACCCAGACCGGACAACATCCTTATCGCCGCCCACTCCAACGACGCCGACTACCGGCCGCTGGACAGCTATCAAAACGTGGTGGAGTGGCGGTTCCTCCACATTGTGGGGGCGCTGAAGGTGACCAACGGACCATCCAACAGCCTGCGGCAGGCAAACGGCGCGGAGAGTTAAACCCTCCGCGCTGTGCGCTTGCTGTTTATGATTTTTCCTCCGTCTGTTTTTTCGGAGGTCGCCCCCGGCGGGGCCTGGCCTTGAGCTTGCCCAGCGGATTGGACTGGGCCGCGTTTTGCAGGGCCTCACTGTCCACATGGGTATAGATTTGGGTGGTGTTCAGGTGCTCGTGGCCCAGCACCTCCTGGAGCGTGCGCACGTCCACGCCGTTTTGCAGCATCAAAGTGGCGGCGGTGTGGCGCAGCTTGTGGGCGGAGTATTTGCTGCTGTCCAGCCCCGCGGCGGTGAAACGCTGCTTGAGCATGTAGTGGACCCCGTCCTTGGTGAGCCGGGTGTGCTTGCGGGAGATGAACAGGGCGTGGGGGTCCGCCGCGCCGGAGTGGGAGCGCACCTCCAGCCAGTCCTCAATGGCGCTTTGACAGGCGGCGTTGAGGTAGATGACCCGCTCCTTATTGCCCTTGCCCAGCACCCGGATGCGGTCGCCCCGGATGTCGGAGAGATTCAGCCCCACCAGCTCGGAAATACGCATGCCACAGTTCAAAAACAAGGTGATGATACAGAAGTCCCGCTCCGCGTTTTCCCCATCGATGGATTCCAGAAGCTGGATGCTCTCATCCAGCGTCAAATAGCGGGGCAAAGTCTGCCGAATTTTGGGAGAATCCAGCTCCTGGATGGGATTTTCGTCCAAAAGCTTTGCTTTTGACACCAAATATTTGTAAAAAGAGCGGATTGTGGCGACTTTTCTGGCCCGTGAGGACACCTCCAGGCCATGCCGGGAATTAGGGTCGTTGGCGTTTTTCACCCGGTCTCGGCTGAGAAAGCTGAGAAAAGCATAGATATCTGTCAGCGTCACAGACTTGACCAAGGCCAGGTCCACATCTCCAATGGAGATCTCGTCCAGGGGTGTGGAGCGCGGCACACGGCCTTTTTCAATTTTAATGTAGCGGAAAAAGGTGCGCAGGTCCAAAAAATATTCGTCCACAGTTTTTTTTGAGTGACCTTGAATGGTCTCATGGTAAGTGAGGAAATCCCGCAGAATGGGCGGAGCCTCCAAGCGATAATCCGTCATAAAATAAGCCGGCCGGCTCAAATCATAACATACTGACACTTGGGTAAACTAAAACGGACAAACAGCAGTCCGGTCAGAAACCATAATCCGGCCGGACTGTAGACGGTCCAGACGCCTCAGAAGCTTGATTTGACCGATTTACCCTCCCCTCAACTCAACAAAATCTTTATTTTGTTGAGTTGAGTATGCGCCGGCCCGCACCTCCTTCCTATCGCGTCTCAATAGAGCTTGTCCTTTAAATCCACGCTTCAGGTGATTTGCTATGAGCCTCATCCCATGTACGCAAAACTGCAAATTTCAAGACGAGGGCCTGTGCACGCTCTCCCAGGCCCAGGCCCCGGGACAGGCCGTGCCCAATGACGCCTGCCTCAACTTTACGCCCCGGCTGTCAAACCAGCACAGCGACAGCTTCACGAATGTTGTTGACCCGAATCAGGGTTAGCCCATTGGGCGCGATGACCTTTCCGCTGCTTCTGGCCGGGACCAGGCATTTGGTGAAGCCCAGCCTGCGCACCTCACTGAGCCGCTGGTTGACAGCGCTCACCGAGCGCAGCTCGCCGGTGAGCCCCACCTCCCCGATGGCCGCCAGGTCAAAGGGCACGGGCTTGTCCCGAAAGCTGGAGGCCAGCGCCACAATCAGCGCCAGGTCAGCGGCGGGCTCGTCCAGCGTCAGCCCCCCGATGACATTGACATAAAAATCACAATTAGACAGGGCCAGCCCGCCCCGTTTCTCCAGTACGGCCAGCATCATCATGGCCCGGTTGTAATCGAAACCGTTGCTGGTGCGCCGGGAATTCCCATAGGCGGAGGGCGCCAGCAGCGCCTGAACCTCCGCCAACACGGGCCGCACCCCCTCCATGACGCAGGTGACGCAGGAGCCGGGCATGTTTTCCGGACGGCCGGACAGCATGGCCTCCGACGGATTGGGCACTTCCACCAGCCCCCTGTCCGCCATCTCGAACACACCGATCTCATTGGTGGCCCCAAAGCGGTTTTTTGCCGCCCGCAGGATGCGGTAGGAGTTGTGCTCCTCCCCCTCGAAGTGGAGCACACAGTCCACCATATGCTCCAGCACCTTGGGCCCTGCCAGCGACCCCTCCTTATTGATATGCCCCACCACGAACACCGTGATCCCCATGCCCTTGGCCAGGTGCATCAGCGCCATGGTGCACTCCTTCACCTGGGCCACGCTGCCCGGCGAGGAGCTGGAATCGCCGTTATAAATGGTCTGGATGGAGTCCACGATGAGGATATCCGGCTTTTGCTCCTGGACGGCGGCCACGATGTCGTCCAAGTTGGTCTCGGAATAGAGGTACAGTCCCTCCTGCCGGATGCCCAGCCGCTGGGCCCGGAGCTTGATCTGCCGCTCCGACTCCTCGCCGGATACATATAGTACATGGGAAAACCGGCACAAATTGTCACAAATTTGCAGCATCAGAGTGGATTTCCCGATGCCGGGCGCGCCGCCCACCAGCACCAGCGACCCCTTTACCGCGCCGCCCCCAAACACCCGGTCCAGCTCGTTCATGCCGGTGTTGAAGCGCAGCTCGTCCACCGCCTCCACCTCGGCCATGGGCCTGGGCCGACGGACGCCCAGACCGGCGGAGGCGGAAGCGGTGGCCTTTTTCTTCACATCCTTGGCCGGCTGCTCCACGATGGTGTTCCATGCCCCGCAGGCAGGGCATCTCCCCTGCCACTTCAGCGTCTCATTCCCGCATTCCGTGCAATAAAATGAAGTTCTGGCCTTCGCCATATCATGTTCCTCCCCCGATTTCGGGCGGCAGCTCTAGTCCCACGAAGCAGGATCCGGCCAGCGCCATCGCCACCTTTCGCTGGTAAACGTCGGTGCCCAGCAGGGCCGCCTCCTCCCCGTTGCTGAGGAAGCCGCACTCCACCAGGATGGCCGGACAGCTGATGTGCTCAAATAAGTAGATGCCATCAGGCATCGGCTTCGCCTTCCGGTCATTGTCCGGGGCCAGCGTCCGCTGAAAAATCTCCTGTGAGCGCTCCCCCCACTGCCGATTTTGGTCTCCACCGTTAAAAAAGACCTGAGACCCGCTATATCTCGGGTCTGTAAAGTGATTTTGGTGTACACTGATAAGCAGGGCGTTTGGGGTGCTCTCCACCATCGCCACCCGATTTTTCAGATCAGATACCTTTTTCTGCCGGATCGTCTGTGCGTCGTCGCTGTGCAGGGAGACGTCTCTGTCCCGAGTCAGCCGAGGCTCCTCCCCCAAAAACGCCATCAGCGCCTGAGTTTTCAGCACAATGGCCAGGTTGAGCTCACTCTCCCTCTCCCCCGCCGCGGTGCTGGCGCCGCCGTCCTCCCCGCCGTGTCCGGCATCCAGGACCAGCGTCCAGCCCTCTCCATCCTCTTGCGGGGCAAACACAGGCTCGGAGGAGCCGCTGTCCAGCCAGCTCACCCCGACCAGTACGCACAGACACAGCGACAGCAACAAAATATCCCGCTTCATAAGCCAGTCCCCCTTCCCTTCACCATATGAGGGCTGGGAGCGCTTCATGCCTGGGTCACAGGTAGGAGAATACCTCCGCGTGCCGCTGGGAGAGGGACACCGTCACCTGGGGAAACCGCTTGGACAGCCACTCCTGGAGCACGGGGCACACCACATTCTCTGTGGGGAAGTGTCCCGCGTCCAGCAGGTTGAGCCCCATGGCTCGGGCCTCCAAAAACTGGTGATACTTGACGTCGGAGGTGATAAAGGTATCACAGCCCTGGGCCAGGGCGTCAGCCATAAACTCGGCGCAGGCGCCGCCGCCCACCGCCACCATGCGGACAGGCCGCCCGCCGTCCACCAGCCGGATGCCGTTGGCCCCCAGCAGCCGCTTCACCGCCATGGCAAAATCGTACAAGGGCTGCTCCGGCACCAGGCCCACCCGGCCGATGCCATAGGGTCTCCCCTGCCCGTCCACCCCCGCCTGCCGGAGCTGACCGATGTCGGTGAGGCCCAGACGCAGGGCCAGCGCATCGTTGACGCCCCCCTCCACCGCGTCCAGATTGGTATGGGCACAGATTGCGGAGACGCCGTTTTCCACCAGGTCCAGGAGGATGCGCCCGGTGACGGTCTGGTCCGTAACCGATTTGAGCCCGCCGAAGATCACTGGATGGTGGGCCACAATGAGCTGAGCCCCCTGCTCCACGGCCTCCTGGACCACCGGCTGCGTAATATCCAGCGCCACTAGGAGCTTGCTCACGGAGGCGTCCTCTCGACCCACCAAAAAACCGGCGTTATCAAAGCTCTCCTGCAACTCAAAGGGCGATTTTTCCTGCAAAAATGTGAATACTCCACCCACTGTGGTCATGCTTCCAGCTCCTTTCTCATCCCTTGCAGACCGGCCAGCACTCTACTTAAGCGGGATATGGCCTCCTCGTCCGGCGCCTGAGAGGCCTGCTGGCCCCTCAAGGACTTCTGGACCTTTCCCTCCACCTGCCTCAGATAGTCCAGCCGCAGAGGGCCGGGCCTGTTTACCCCCGCCCACTGCTCCGCCGGAGACAAGGGCGGCATAGTGCCCCCTTCCACAGTCCATATGCTGTAGAGCTTATCTCCCTCGCGGGCGATTTCCTCATGGAGGATGGCGTAGCCATGGAGCTGGAGCCACTGCCGAAGCTTTGGCGCGCCGGTCATCGGCTGTAAGAGCAGCCGTTTCCCCTGTCTGGTCCAGGGGGCCGCCGCCAAAATCGAGGCAATGGTTTCCCCTCCCATACCGGCTATCGCCACGGCGTCCACCTCATCCGCCCTGATCCCCGCCAGCCCGTCGCACAGCCGAAAGGAAATCCTTTCGGCCTGCCCAAAGCGCTGCGCGGTGCACTTGGCGCGGTCCAGCGGACCCTTGCGCAGGTCTGCGGCGACGGCGCGCTCGATCTGGCCGTTCAGCAGCAGCCACACAGGCAGATGGCCGTGGTCCGTGCCTATGTCAGCCAGCCGCGCCCCTTGGGGCACCTGCTGGGCAATGACCTGAAGGCGGGGTGACAATTCCATAGTCCCCTTCCCCCTTCTCCGCAGGATAAAGGAAAAGAGCGGGACCCCGCTCTTTTCAGAAGATACCGCTCAGGCGATGGTGCCGTTCAGCTGCTCCAGCAGGGCGTCCACATCGACGCCGTGGACCATGCAGGCCTCCTCCACAGTCTCGCCGCGGGAGGACGGGCAGCCCAGGCAATGCATACCGATGGACAGGAAAATAGGGGCCGTGTCGGGCGCGATATCCAGAATGTCGCCAATGATGGTATCCTTAGTGATCTGAGCCATGTCGGGATAACCTCCTTGCATTTTTTTGTCGAACGGGTATAGTATACCCAATATGGCGCCGGTTTGCAAGGGTTTCCAAAAGATTTCACAAATTTAATCCGAAAACCTGGCTCACACATATAAAATTAAAAGGAAAGCCCCCCGGAGCCGCATGGCTTTGGGGGCTTTGAGATAAGTGCACAAAATCGCTATCAATCGCGGGAAAGCACCCAATGGGACCCCCGCAAAGCCGTCCTTCAGGCTTTGTGGGGAAAGGAGCCGCAGCAGAATGAGCGAGCGGTGGCTTTTGAAAAAAGCCGCCGCAAGCGATATGACGCTTGCGGCGACGTGGCAGCGGATGAAGGATTTGAATTGTGATAGGGGTAGTTTAGGTTGTCTTCTGTTTAATCTTCTCCCACAGTTCCAAAAATTCCGGGGAGAGCATGACCTGTTTGTTCAGCCGCACCGTCACGTCCCAGGAGGCGTCCCGCACAGGAGGCTTTCGGTCGGCGTTGGCAATGATGGCCTCAAACCGGCTGCGCGCGGCCTACTCTACCGCTACCTGAACGGTCTCACGAACCTCCTCCAGATCCTGGGGAAGTGCGATTTCCTCGATCTTGGCATCCCAATACAATTTAATTGTTGCTCTACGCTCATTTCTCAAATCCTTCGTCAAAATGCCCGAAAACGCTACCAATCAAATTTTGAAGTGAATTCTTTTTCTACCAAACTAATATTCATAAGTTTGGTAGAAAGCATAAAAGTAGCTGGGTCAGAACCCAGCTACTTTTTGATGTGCTAATTGGTTTGATGATTATTCCATAGGCCATTCTTCAAACCACTCTACATTTGGATAATCATCTTGTATATATTCAAAAGTAGGACTGCTATATATGACTCTTATATCGTCATCAAATATGTCTGTACCTATTTGAGGCAAATCTCCTAAAAATAATATCTTCCTTAATTTATCACAATTATGGAATGCAAAATCTCCTATTTCTGTCACTGAATCTGGTATTGTTATCTCTGTCAAACTTTTGCATTCAAGAAATGCACGATTTCCTATTTGTGTCACTGAATCTGGTATTACTATCTCTGTTAAATTTTCACAATTATAAAATGCCCAGTCACATATTTTAGTCACAGAATCAGATATTATTATATTGGCTAAGTTTTTGCAACCATAAAATACGCTATCTCCTATTTCTGTGACCGAAGCGAGTAGCATCACTTCAGTTAAACTATCACATTCATAAAATGCACAATCTTCTATTTGTGTCACTGAATCAGGTATTGTTATTTTTGTTATCCCTGAACTACTAAATGCAAAATCACCTATTGTTGTTACCGAATTTGGTATTGTTATTTCTGTTAAACTAGTACAATCCTTAAATGAATACATTGCAATTTCCTCTAAGGTACTGGGCAATACTATTTTTGACATATTAGGAAACCCATTGAAAGTACCAGTACCAAAAAATCTCATATCACCAATACCCGTTACTCCTTCGTCAACAATTACTTGCTGTACTAGTGTAGCTAAGTCTATATGAGTATTAATAGATCTTGTTTTTCCTGTGCCCTTAATGACAAGCACACCATCTTTATAGTACCATGTCAAACCAGTACCACAATCTCCATGATACTCTGCTGTTTCTTCGTTAATGCTGTTGATATAATATTCGGAAGAATTATCTTCGCTTCCCTTTGGGGTATCATCCTTAATTTCTGACAATTCTGTTTCCTTTGGATTATCATCCTTTTTGACTTCCTGCGTCGCTGTGCCCGGCTTACCGTCCGGCTTGCCTGTTGCTTCGCTGGATGGCGTCCCACAAGCTGACAACACCAACATGAGGGACAATGCTAGAGCTATTTTCTTCATGTGTTCCGTACTCCTTCTTTATTAAAAATATACCACCTCTATCTCAACGGGTCGGCACATGGAGCAGGAATTTTCCCTTCCTGCTCCATGGCCTGCACCGCTGAGACGAATAAAAGCGGTGCGAGATTTTTGTTAACCCCACACCGCATAACAGGCTAAACACAATACCTCAATTCGCAGATTACCCTTGTAAAATCATAATGTATCCGCTATAATTGAAGCTGGCGTAGCTTTAGTGCTATTGTGTGGGAGAGCGCGCTCCCGCATAGGGTCGCAAGGTGTTACCAGCACCTTGCGACCTGCCTTTATTCATCTCTGCCCCTATTCTACATCATAACCGGACAGATTGCAAGGTTATTTGTCGATATTGGCTGTTTAATTTGTCTTATACCTCGTCAGGAATAAGATGCTTTGTATCTAATGGAAGTTTCCGACGGGTTAGACTGTCACCTGTCCGAGTGCTGTAATACTGTTCCATCAGGTATTCATAAATCGTTTCTGTCTTGTCCTCAATGGATAGCGCTTTGTTCTTTTCCAACCACCAAAATATCATCAAATATAGGTCGATGTATTTTGTAGCTGGTTCACGTCCGGCACCCTTCGGCCAGAACGCAGATAGGCGTGAATGGAGCGCGTTGATGTGTCCTAGGTTAAATGCTCCTTTTGTGTGCAGTTTTGACAATATCTGTTCAATATGAATATTACTTATCTCCGCAAAATTCAAATATGGTGCATAGCTGTCTGTTACCATGATTGATTCTGGGTTTATTTTTGGTGTCAAGTGCATAAATACGTGTTCGTTTTCCATCTTTCCAATGCAAACCGGGTTTATATATAGATTATCACTTCTATCTTTACAAGTCAAAATGCAGGCCTGCTCATGTATCCTTCCCGGGCTCGTTCCCTTTGCACGTAACAGCCTATCCAATCTGTCTGGGTTTTTCTCTAATTGTTCCAATAAACCGTACTTTTCTAAGTATTCCAGCTTCTCAGCATAAGAACGATGGTGCTTTGGCATCCTATCCAGCATATTGATAAAGAAATTTGGGTCTTTTTTGCCTTTAAATGATAATCTAGTAACATATTCATCACATTCCACAATACCACTTAACTGTTTGTCCTGTTCACCGAATCTCTCCAGCAGCATATCACATAACTTCTTTTTGTTTTTATGAACAGAGTTTATTGATAATCCAGTTCTATCCGCTATCTTTGATAGCGGCAAATTTAATACAAGCCCTTCTATGATTCCCTTCCACTGTGATGATGTCAACCTTGAACGATAAAACATAGTCCCAGTTTTGTGATTGAATGTAGTATTACAATCTTTGCAATAATACCTCTGTTTGCCACCTGTTTTACCATGTTTCTTGACTGATATACTTCCACATGCTGGACAGGATACTGCCTGTCCATCCTCCATGTATATGCCCTGTTTATTTTTGCCTGTTTCTTTGTTTTGTCCTGACTTTTTTACTTCCAGTCTGGACAGTAACTCATTGATTTGGCTTTCTGTCAGGCTGTCCAGACTATTCAACAAATCGTTGAACAGGTCAGCCATTGTCAGCCCTCCCAGCTTTATTTGGTTTTTAGCGTCACCAGCGCTTTCCTTTCAACCGTAATCAAGGTTCCGTATCATCACCTCCTTTTGAATCATGAGAGACTGTTGGCGGAGTAAGGAAGCCTTTTGATCGAACTGCATCGCTTCTTGCTCAAGAAGCAATGCATCATCAAGTCTTTCCTTGACCATATGCTTGTGGCGCTCCATCTTGCTTGTCCTTGATGTTATCGGCTTCACAGGTAAATAAGGTCTGTCAGCGGAATCTTTAATGTGTTCATAGTCAAGAATACTGGAACCCATTATCATCCCCATCAATCCAAAACGCATTTTATTTGGAATCTTGTTTTGCTGAAATGCCAACTGTATCTCTTTCCACTCTGGCTCTGCAATGATTTCTACCCCTAACTCTCTCGCAATCTTTCTCGCTCCATGAGTGACCTGATTATTAGTGATTACAACCGGGTAACCATCATTACCATGCAAAGCGCAACCAGCATAAACCTCTTGAATTGGTGCTGTGCCAAGGGTAGTATTAAAATATTTGCATTGGATATAAAACTTTGTGTTGTCCCCAACGGATGACTGTGCTATAATATCTACACCTTTATCATCATCCTTGCCAGTAGTCCGTGCCTCAAATCCAAGCAGTATCAAAAGATGTTTTATCCTCATTGCATACTGGTTGCCGGATTTGAATTGTTCCTCTAAGAATTCTGTGAACATTTTCTTACGCTCCTTCGTATTTTATTAGATGTCAGGAACTGGAAATTACTGGGAATCCCCCCTGACCTCTTGCCTTCTATACGAAAGAGAGTGTAGAGCCTAATTTGGACTGTATAGTGTGGATATGGGATGATGTTGGATGAATTGGAGACGTTGTAGGTCCACAATCCTCTTCTGCTTTCTTTTCTTTAAGAATTTCATGTACTTATACAATTTATGCCATAAAACCGGCACATTGAATTGTGCACAAACAACAAGGGAGATACTTCAATGATAGGAAGTATCTCCCTTGTTGTTTTCCATTTTCACAAATAGGTGCTTCCTTGTTCAGTTTCCGTAGATGTAATTGCTTGGGTCACCGGGTAAATATCCTGCGTCTTGAGCTGATTGGGTTTTGTCTGGGTCTGCTTTGACCTGCCCACTTTGTCCACCATAGTCAATGACCACTCCAGGATTAGTTGGTTCCTCGACAGTATTAGGATTCCAGTAGTTGACTTCACCTGTGTTGGGGTCTATGTCAGCCTCGAAACCTACATCTATGTTGGATTGTTCTACTACTTCTTCTTGTGGTGGCTCTGCTTCTTTCACTTCCTGCGGACGCCATGCTAGATATTGTGTTTCGATGTCAGCAGGTTTTGTAAAATCCATCCGTAAATCAAACCGTGCATTCAACTCTGCTAATTCATATTCTAATACTTCGCTATCTGATAATCCTAAGTCTGAAAATATTGTACAATAATCATATACTGATTCAAATATCTCTATCTTTTCTTCCTCTGTCGGTTCTCTGTTATCTTTCAACTCTTCCTCAATAATTTGACTTGATATTGCATTATCCCCTATGTTAGACTCTGTTCCTTTAGGCTGAGAAGTGATTATCTGAGTGGATTCTTTTACTTCCTCTGTATGCTGAGGGCATTGCTGTGTAGGTTCTTGAGATTCAGATGTTCCACACCCTACTAACTGTGATGAAAGTGCAACACATACAAGCACTACCATCAATTTCTTTTGTGACATTACTTTATCTACCTCCTTATTTTGAATTTATATCAGTTTGCATGAGTGCTTTTCTTCTTGCTCCATTTTTATTTTGAACATGATAAAAGTGCGCTCCCTGTGTGAATGGGAGCGCACTTTTCTTTCTGGTATGCTATTTCAAACAACTGGGCGATTTTTTAGTGAAATCGACGGAGTTTTTACCAACCACAATTAGATTGTAAAGGGACGATCTTGGCGGCGGGCTGGACTTGGCCCAACCTGTCGATGGCCCCGGTGGTCTGGAGGGCCTCCACCACCTGCCGGGCCTGCTCCACCGTAACAGTTCGCTCCTCCTGGCGCTTTTCCTCGTAGACCATGCCGGTAAACAGGCTCAGGTTCAAAATGCCGAACTTCACGCCTGTCTCGTCCTCGATTTCCTTTTGGAGCGTGGCAGCAAACTCGGCGAAGCTCTCGTTGGTCATGACGTGGAGCACGTTGATGTCCCTGTCCTCCACCCGTTCTCCCTCCTGGTTGACGCACAGCCGCAGGCCGCAGCCCACCTTCTGGTGGCAGGTGAAGTACCGGCAGGGCACGCCGCCATACTGGAGGGCGAAATGCTCCTCCGTCACCTGGAAGAATTTGTACACGCCCTCCCGGATGGCCACCGACGGCACCACCACGATAAACTTGGTGAAGCCGTATTTGCGGTTCAGCTCGAAAATAGTCTTGGTGTAGACGTAGGTCTTGCCCGTGCCCGTCTCAATCTCGACGCAGAACTGGCGGGAGGCGGCGCTGTCCGTCATGGGCAGCAGGTTCCGCTTCTGGACGGAGCGCATATTTTCCGTCAAAGCCTCGTCGCTGAGCCGCAGGACGTTGCCCACACCCAGTTCCGCCGGCATATAGGAGCCCTGTCCCGCCAGCTGGCCCTCCTCCATGACGGAGAAGGTAGCGCGGGTGCGCTCCTGTCCGGCGAATAGGCCGGTCATGGCCTCTACGGCGGTGGCCTGGAAGTCCTGGTTTTTGAATTGCAGCTTCATGGCGGACTACGCCTTTCCATACAGAATATAAATTGCCAGCAGCGGCCCTTGGCAGTAGCTCTCCTCCGGGTATTCTCTTTTAAACCGCTCATACTCCCGCAGCAAAAGCGGAAGCGTGTCCTCCCGTTCCTGAACACCCAGCGCCACACAGGCCATACTTTGGGCATAGGGGCTTCGGATCTCTGGATACATCGCGATCAGCTGGTCAACATACTCCCAATCCGCATAGCTAAGGATGTAAACAGCGGTCTCCGTCACGCTGTCCTGAAGGCTGGTTTTGAAGCGGCGCAGCAGAGGCGGCATCACCTCCGCCTGCATCGTCAGGGCCTTTTTGCACAGGCGGTCTCGATTCACAACGTCGTAGTCATTGCGTATAAATTTGACCACCGCCTCGCCTGTTTCCAGCCGGGGGATCTCCTCCTGTTCCGCCTTGATCTTCGCCTTGCGTTCGGGATCCAGCTCCCCCTCCAGAATGTCCCACATGGCGGCTTGAAGTTTTTCGTTAAAGCCCGCCTTCATAGAAAAATGGGCGACGAGCGGAGCGGACATCTTATCCAGTGGATTATCCCGGAAAAAATTCTTTGGCAACAACTTTTTGTCCATTTCAAACACCTCACACCAATTTCAATTCCACGCCCCGGTCACGTAAAATATAGTAGGCGTTGGCCATCGCAGTATCGCCCGCAAAGCTGTCCCGGGAGATGATGGCCTTGGCGGGTATGTACTCCGCCATCTGCTCCACGTCCTCGGGCTGTACGTCCGGGGCCAGGCAGACCAGCAGCAGGCAGTCCTCCCCCACGCTGTAGGCGGTTTTACCGTTGATCGTAACAGCAGTCACGGCGTAGGTGGGCGGCACGCCCAGCTTGAGCATCACCTCGAACACCATGTCCAGGTCAGAGCGGTCAGGCTTGACCCTGTGGATCATGGCGTTCATGCGGTTTGCCAGCTCCCCGATCACGTCCCCCACCTGGGGGTCGATGGGGGCGGCGTCCCAGGTTTTCAGGTTGGAGGTGTCCAGCTTGAACACCCGGAAGCCGGTGTCCCCGGCGGCGATCTGCGCCCCGGCGCGGCGGACACGCTCCTCGCCGATCTCGCAGATGTTGGCATAGCCCGCCGTGGCCGCCTCGCTGGTCTCGGCGCACACCTCGGGGAGTTGCACCAGGATGAAACGGCGGTTGCCGCCGTCCTCGGCGTTGAGCTGCATAACGGCGTGGGCGGTGGTAACAGAACCGGAGAAGAAGTCGAGAATAATGTCATCCGATTCGGTAGCTTGACTGACTAACTGCTTAATGATTTCTACCGGCTTTGGAAAATCAAAATAGTGATTTTGAAATATGGAAAAGAGTTCCTTTGTTGCAGTATTCGTATAAATTCCATCGTCAAAAACAGATGAATAGCCAGGGAGAACTTCTGAGATTTCATTTAAGGAGGACTTTTTGCGCGGTCGCCCATCTGGAGTATCGGGCCAAATTATTCTACCTTCATCTATTAGCCGCTTCATGGTATTCCGGTCATATCTCCATCCTTTAGGCGGACATCCATAATTTATGCCGTCCACCGGATTAACCAAATCATAGGCAAATTGGGTCGGGCATCTGCTGTCACCAGGCCAACCATGTTTGCGCTGGTCCACGGCCCACGTGAGTCGCAGATTCGCCGCCAGTCTCAGCCGGGGGATACATTATATTCAGCCAGTTGGTGTGCAATCGCCCCATGGTCTCCGGGTTACTCTTGGTGGTCTGGGCCGTGACCTCCTTGTACCGGGCCAGGGGGTTGGCGAAATCGTCGGCGTACACAAAATCGTTCCCCGTGTTGTAGGGCGGGTCGATGTAGATCATCTTCACCTTGCGGTAGTACGCTGATTGCAGGAGCTTTAAGACCTCCAGGTTGTCACCCTCGATGTAGAGGTTCTGGGTGTGCTCCCAGTCCACGCTTTCCCCCGGACAGGGCCGCAGAATCCCTGCCGACCGCTTCTGGGCCAGCCGCAGGCACTCCGCCTTGCCCTTCCACTCAAAGCGGTACTTCTCGAAGTCGTTGCCGATGTACTCCCCGCACAGGTCCAGCAGCTTGTCGATGTCCAGCCTGCCCTCCGCGAAGCACTCCGGGAACGCTGCGCGGAGCTTGTCCAGGTTGGCCTCTGTTCAAGGCTCAGAGAGTAATTTCATCCCTGTTTTGATGCTTTTATCTACTTTTTCTAAAAATATAGTGCGCAATTTTTCCCTCGTTACATCCAGGCTGTCAAGGGCATTCTTTAAGGCTAAGTTCTTTCATACCAAACGGGACACGAAAATGTTTTTTGCAGCTTTGACATATTAATTCAATATACATAGCTATTCTCCTTTGATCGCAATTATAAATTCTCTTGTAATTTTCGCGGTCAGTTTTTCTTTTCTGTAAACGCCTTGACCTGCACCTCCAGCCCGTCCAGCTTCCGGGCCAGCGCCGCTTTTTGGCTGTTGGCCCGCAGCTTCATGCGCTCCAGCTCCTCCGCCTGGGCCGGGGAAAGGCTGGCGGACTCCTGAACGATCAGCGGCTCCACGGGCACCGGTTTGTCCAGTGGGTGGGGCGCGCCGCCCCGTTTCAGCCAGTGGGGAGAGCGGGACCCGTCCTCGGTGAAGTCCCTGACGGGCAGGGCCAACAGGGCCTTGCACTCGTCCTCGTCCAGCGCCCTGCCCCGCTCCGTGATGCCGCACAGCACCGGCAGCTCCTGATACTCCGTGGCGGTGACGGTTTTCGCCGCCTCATCAATCACGAAAACACAGTCGGAATTTGTCTCATTATACCGTAAAAAGAAGGATTTTACAAGCGGTAGAGGAGCCTTGCAGACCCAGCAGCCGCAGGGCCAGGTCGTACTGATCCATCTCGGGGAAGGCCCGCTTCACCGGCTGGTTGACATAGGCGTACAGCAAGTCATAGAGCGCCTGCTCTTGAGGTGAAGGGGTGTACTCATAGGTGAGCAGCACCCGCTGTGGCACCTTGGCATAGCCCTGGGCCTGGACGCGGAGGGTGTGGAAGCAGCAGGGCCGAACAAGCTCACTCAACTCGGGGTAGCGCTCCGGGCGGCGGAGATATCGGGCCAGAAATTCCTGTTCGGCTGGCAGAATTGCCTCGTCGATGAACCAGATCAGTCCATAGAGATCCATGATGTTCTTTTCAATGGGCGTACCGGTGAGCAGCAGCTTAAACGCGCTCCCGACGATACGCTTGAGGGCTTTTGCCCGTTGATTGCCCTCCTGATAGACGACGGAGAGGGCATTGGCCCCCTCAAAGACCGCCAGATCCCAAGGGACAGCCTTGGCCATTTCCTCGTTGGCGGTTGCAAAGTCGTAGGTGGTGATCACAATGGCGTTTTGGAGGAAAGGGTTGGGCTCGTCCGCTGTTGCCAAGGCATCCCACTGGGTGCGGGTGGAGACAACAGTATAGGGGACGGAATAGAACTCCTCCATCAGCGCCGTCCACTGGTCGAGCAGGTCGGCGTTGGGGATGGCCAGCAGGATGCGCCGCCGCCCCTCCAGCCCCTTCTGGGTGATGATCAGCATAGCCTTATGGCTCTTACCCAAGCCCGCCTCATCACAGAGGATCGCTCCTTTTTGATACAGGGAGCGGAGGGCAAAGTCTGCCGCCGCAATTTGGAAGGGGTAGATTTTGCTGTTGGAGGAGGCGTAGGCAGGGGAAAAGACCACGCGGCGTATCCTGCAAGGGCAAGGGCGGCAAGATCCGCACAGTCCCCATCAATGAGAGCATCCGCATCGAGTTGGAGAAATTTCTGGCTGTCACGCCCCGGGGGCACAAGCTGTTCGTGCCGGATGGTGTGCAAGCCCATAATGCCATCGCTCAGCTTCAGCAGTACATCTACAAAGTACGTCTGCAGATTCAGGACGAAGGCTCCGTCTGGCCCATGACTCATCACGGCCTCCGTCACAGCTATGCCGCCCGCACCTATCGGGAGTTGACCGACGGCGGCATGAGCCCGCTCAATGCCAGCCTGCGGGTGTCCCAGCTTCTAGGTCATGAGCGGCCCGATGTGACAGCGGCTGACCATTAACAAACAGCTTCAAAAGCGTCCTCTCGCTGAAGGCGGTTTCACCTTTACCCCGCTGAAAAACGACAAAACCCGTGTTATCGCTCCAGCCCCATTTGTCCTGGAACTCTTAAAACGGTGGCAGCAAGTTCAGGCGGAGGAACGGCTCAAAGCGGACTGGGAGTGGCAGGGCTGGAAAAGCGAGAAAGAGCGCCAGACTGCTTTTGTCTTTACCACTCCTTTTGGAACCCACCTCCATCCTCAAACCGTCTACATCCACTTCAAAAAATTCGCAGCGGAAATCGGCGCTCCCAACGCTTGGGCACACGATCTGCGCCACCCAAATGTCAAGTCTAAGACAAAGAATTTTTATTCTTTTTTGCGAATAAATACTCGGTTACTCTATTCATCTAAACATGGGCTTTATGGCAAGTTTGATTTTTGAAACGATTTCACTGCTGCGATCATGAATGAACCGCAAGCAAGAACTTCGTCCTCTCCTGATTTGTCTTGCCAACTTATGTGGAACAGTATATAATATTTTTTAGCAAAATGTACGGCGTCAGCTCCGCAGAGCAGCGCCGCAGGGGGGTGCAGTCTTGCCGGGCATAGAACTGACCACGCGCTCAGAAATCGAATACGACCGCCTCAGCTCCCAGGAGATGACCCCCGCCATGGCGGCGGAGTATCTTTGGAGCGGTAGGATCGTCCTGCGCACATTTCACGGCACCCTGCGGGAGTTTTACCCCCACGCGGACCTGGTCCCCCGCCTTACCGCCGCTTTTCAGGCCGACGCCTGGGAAAGCAAGGCGGACTCTATCGCAAGGAACGTGCGCAACTGGGTCTCCGGACGCAGCCAGCCCACCAGCCGGGAGGATATTTTCCGCATCGCCTTCGCCCTGTCTCTCTCCGAGCAGCGGGCCAGCTGTCTGCTGGGCCTGTGCACGGACTACGCCATCCACTACCGGGACGGCCGGGAGGCGGTATACGCCTGGTTTCTGCGCACCGGGAGAAGCTATGCCGAGGCCCGGGCCTTCTTCCAGTCCCTGCCGTCTGCGCCCCGGCTGGACAGCTTGCCGGAGGTTGATAGGGCGCACCTCACCCGGGAGCTGCAAAACGAGTTTCTCCAGGCGCGGACATTGGAGGATCTGCGCAAGTGCTACCTGCGCAACCTGGAGAATTTTGGCGCGCTTCACCTCCGGGCCTACACCTATTTCAGCAAATACTTAGAGCAGCTCATCCGGCCCGCCTCCCCGGCGGGCGTCCCGGAGCCGGACTACTCTATGGAAGCGGTGATGGAGCAGTACCTGTCCCTCAAGATGCCCTCCGGGAAAAAACGGGGCGGCTACACCGCGGTGCAGAAGCTCATCAAGCGCAACTGGCCCAACACCACCGCGCTGAAAAACATCCGGCTGAGGAAGGAGGATGTGCCCCGCAAGCTGCTGCTCCTGCTGTACGTCATCACGGAAAACGTGGTGGACGGAGCGTATCACGAGCGGGATGAGGACTACATCTCCCCCCAGGAGCGGCTGGAGGACCACTGGTACTGCCTCAACGCCATCCTCACCGACTGCGGGATGCCCCGCCTGGACCCCCGTAACGCCACCGACTGGCTGGTGCTCTACGCCATCACCGCCGGGGACGACCAGCCCATGAGCGAACGGATGGAGCAGGTCATCGAGGCGCTGTACGCAGATGTGAGATAGAAGCGCGGAGCCGTCGTGAGCAGCGCGGATGGAGCGGAGCGAAGGGAAAAGCCCAAGCACAACGGAGTTGGGCTGGGTTTTCCCTGAGACGGAGCGAAGCCGCGCGTCGCGAACAGGCGCAGCGTGACAGCGTCGTCGCAAGCTGCGTATCTCTCGCTTCCGGCTGCGCCGAAAGCTCCCTCACTCCGCTGCTCCTCCTTTCCCCACAAAGCCAAAGGACGGCTTTGCGGGGGCCCGATGGGAAGCGCAAAGCCGTATCTGTGTCCAGCCCGAGCGTGACAACATAGCGCGCCCCCCGGCTTTTCAGCCGGGGGGCGCTTACTGTCACTCCGCGTATTTCAGCTTGAAATGGGGCGGCTGGGTGGCGGTCAAATCGTCTAGCTGCTGCTGGGTGAACTGCCCCCGGTCCACCATGAGCATGTCCAGATGGAGTCCGTAGAGGGGCGACAGGTCGGTGACCTGGGTGCCGTTGAGCCGCAGGTCCCTGAGCTCCGTCATGTTCCGGAGCACGAAGATGTCCCGAACCGGGCACCCGCAGAAGGTGACCTCATCCATTGCCGTCATGCCGCTGAGGGCGGAAACGTCGCTGACCTGTGTATCGTCCAGGTGGAGCTCAGTCATTCCTGTGAGATCCACCAAGGGGGAGATGTCCGAGACCCGCGTACCATCCAGAAAAAGGGTCGCCAGCCCCGTGATCCCCCGCAGGGGGGAGACATCCGACACCTGGGTGTGAAACAGATCAAGGCGTTTCAGCTTTGTAAGGCCCGCCAGGGGGGAGAGGTCCGAAACCGGGTTGTCCCGCAGAACCAGAACCTCCAGGCTTGTCAACTCAGCCAAAGGCGAGATGTCGCTGATGCCCATCTCGGTCAAGTCCAGCTCCGTGACGCCAAAAGGCACATCCCTGCCGCCGATGCGGACGGTGTCGGAAGCCGATGCGGATGCCGCCGTGGGCTGGGGCTCCGCCGCCTCCCCCGTGGGGCTGGGCTCGGGGTCAGGGTCTCCGCTGGGCCAGATCACACCGGGACCCTCCAGCGACGAATCGGAGGCCACACTGATGGCGCCATAATCGTGGATCTCACCGCCGTTTACCAAGCACGCCCCGTTTTTCAGGGAAATAGCGCCAAAATTGTTGACCGAGGTATTCTGCTCCACAGTGTAGGTCCCGCCGGATACGGTAATGGTCCCGCCGTTGGTGCTCCAGTTTCCCTTCTGGGTCACGCGGACGCCCGGGCCGATGGTGACCTGGCCCAGGTTGGCCAGGGCCGCGTCCTCCAGCAAGGGCTCATCGTCAAACCCGCCGCGGAACGCCAGCTCTCCCAGATTGATCACGGAGGACGCCCCGCCGAAGCTGTTCAGGCACACCTCCGCCCGGCCCAGATTGAGGAGGCGGGGCACATGTCCGATATCCTCATAATTTCCCATCAGGCCGACACGGCCCCGGAGGGTCCCGCGGTTGACGATCACCCCGCCCCGGACCAGATCCAGCGTACAGTCGGCGGTATCGTCACAGGGGGCGTCGAGCACGGCCCCCTCGCTGATTAAAATAGGTACGGAGGTCTCCCGGAAATGGGTCAGGGTGACCTCGCCGTCGATGACCAGGGGCTTCTCGCCCTGGCAGTGCTGGATAAATTCCTCCTCGGTAGAGACGTGGACGGCGTCGGCAAGCAGCGCCTCCTGGTCCAGCACCAGATAGTGGGACTGATGCCATGGATCTTCCGCCGCCCCCTGGGTGGGGTCAAATTCGCCCCAAACGTCTATCCTTCCGTCCGGGGCGCGGGTGAGGCCGTCCTCCCGCTCCAGCCAGAGCATATGGGTGTACAGCTCTCCGCCGGAGCCCACCGAGACGGTCCCGCCGTCCACGGTGCGCAGCAGGGCGATGCTGTCCAGGCTGCCCTCTACCTCCACGCGGCCCCCCTGGGCCACGGTGAGGCCGTTCCTGAAGTCCACGCCCCCATCCTTCTCAATGCGCAGAGGCTTGGTGAGGGTGACGGGCTGGCTCACCTTGAGCCAGATGCCCGCAGGGACGACGACGCTGTCCACGGTGTCGTCCTCCAGCTGGCTGAGCAGGCTGTGCTCGCTGGAGGCCGTCATGGAGCGGGCCGGGTCTGTGGACTGCGTCCCCGGCTGGCTCTCCAGCCCCTGGGAGGGCGCGCCGGGCGTGCCCTCCTGCCTCGGCCCCAGCAGCCGGGGCAGCAGCGCCGCCAGCAGGATCACCAGGGCCAGCGCCGCCGCCGCGCCTCCCGCCAGCAGCCTGTTCCGCTTCAACCACGCCGCCGGGTCGAAGGAGGGCGCGGGTTTGTCCTCCGCCGGGGCCGTCTCCACAGTCCGTTCTCCGCTGTCCACGCCGCCCGCATCCGCCGCGGCAGCGGCGGGCTCCGTCTTGCTGTCCTTCTCCTCCGCCGCGCCGGGCACAAAGCCCTCATACAGCGCGGTGTGGAATTCCTCCATGCTCTGGAACCTCCGCCTGGGGGCAACGCCCATGCCGTACAGCAGGGCCTTCTCCTGCCGCTGGGTCAGGTCCACCCCCAGCTTTCGGGGCGGCACCAGCTCGTCCTCCACCAGCCGGTCCATGGCCTGGGGCGGCTTTTTGCCCGTCAGGCAGTAGTAGATGGTGGCCGACAGGGCGTATACGTCCGTCCACGGCCCCTGCCCCTTGCTCTGGTACTGCTCCACCGGGGCATAGCCGTGTTTGAGGGCGATGGTCAGGGTGTTGCCCCCGTCGGCGGACTGGCGTGCGCAGCCGAAGTCCAGCAGCCGCACCTCGCCCTTTTCGATCATCAGGTTTTCCGGGCTGATGTCCCGGTGGATCAGGCCGTTTCCGTGCATCTCCTTCAGGGCGAAGAACAGCGGCTCAATACGGTAGAGCAGCTCTCCCGCCGGGAGGCGGCCACCCCGCTGCTCCACCAGCTCCTTGAACGTGGTGCCCTCCACATACTCCATGACGATATAGGCGGTGTGGTTGGCCTGGAAAAAGTCCCGCACGTTGACGATGGTGGGCTGCTTATCCATCCGGGCGATGGTCCGGGCCTCCTGGAGGAATTTCTCCAGCCCTTTGTCGTAGTTGACCCCCGCCGCGCCGGTGTAGCTGGATACCTCCAGGGACGCCTGGGAAACCCGGCTGGCCTTGTCCGTGGGGAAATACTCCTTGATGGCCACCTTCAGCTCCAGCTGCAGGTCACAGCCGATATAGGTAATGCCAAAGCCACCCTCCCCCAGCACCCGACCCACCAGGTAGCGGTCCTTCAGCACCGTGCCCGGGGGCAGGTGGTGGGGGGACGGGGTATAGCTGCCCTGGGTCAGCCCGCAGGCCCCGCAGGGCTTCCCCTCCTCCACGGGGGACATGCAGTAGGGGCAGAAATTGTGTTCCATCCGGCTCACCTTCTCTCTGTACAGATTTCATTATAACCGCGTACGCGCTGATTTGCACGATTTATTTGCCCAGGCTCCGCAGCAGGGCCAGTAGCCGCCGCCAGAGGCTGGGGCGAGGCGGCGGAGGCGGAGGCGCCAGGTCCGGGAACAGCCGCCGTGCGAACTCCCCCATGGTCTGGGGCCGGGCCTGTGGGAGCACCTCCAGCCCCCACAGCAGGGCGTTCTCCTCCTCCGGCGACAGCGCCACGCCCAGGGCGGTGGGCCGTTTGAGCCGGGCGGAGTCGCCGCCCAGCAGCCGCTCGGTGGACTGCGCCGGCACCGTGGCGGTCAGGCAGTAGTAGATGGTGGCGGCCATGGCGTACACGTCGGTATAGGTGCCCTGCCCGTGGCTCTGGTACTGCTCCACCGGGGCGAAGCCGTGCTTGAGCATGACGGTCATGGACTTGCCGTCCTCCATGGAGCGGGCGCGGCCGAAGGCCAGCAGCTTCAAAGAGCCG
>ERZ808040.235-NODE-235-length-54396-cov-6.848119_pt1 | contig 54396 bp, 72 predicted proteins | sample MGYA00380191_ERZ808040 | MGnify/ENA primary metagenome ERZ808040 (study PRJEB31490, sample SAMN06133395) | mouse gut metagenome | isolation source: J6 | host: mice | place: China: Chengdu | collected 2015-05 ...
TCCTGCTGGACAGGCAGGCGCTTTGTGGGATTTGTGAACAGCGTTCTGCATTCCAAGGGAATTTCGCCTCCAAAAGATGAAGTCCCCTCCATTAGCTGGAAACTGTTGGTGAGTTTATTTTGTCTAAATATACAATGACTTTATACGTTCCGACAAAATTATCACAACTGGCGGCCAGCGTATATGTGCCAGAACGTTCCAGCGTAAAATAGGCCGCCAGCTCTTTTGCGTTATCCAAGGTATATACGGCATTGCCAGCCGCATCATACAGTGTCATATCCAAATTTCCGCTCATAACATCCGATTGCAAAACAAACTTGATTCTGCTGCCTGCTTCTCCTGTGAAGGAGATGTCAGAAGTTGTTGTGACCTGCTTTGAATACTTGCTGCTCATATTACCTAATACGGTGGGCCGGGCCAGCAAATAAACACCTGTGATTCCCATAGTCACAGCGAAGACTAAAATGATAAGAATGATATATTTCTTCTTCATATCATCTATCCTTTCAAACAGCGCCTATTCATCAATTTGCGAGAGAGCATACCCCTAAAGTGGCGGACCTTCCTTTTCGTCTCCTGTTTCTACTCCGATTTTACCATTATCAGCGCTAAAATGCAAGACAAGGTAGGCTATTCTTCCCGTTTACAACAGCGGGAATCTTTGTTATAATATTCCTGTTTCGGTTATCACCATCCCACAAAGGATATTTTGAATTTGGAGGTAAACAACATGAGCAACACATTAAAGGGCGCCCTGATTATCGGTCAGTCCGGCGGCCCCACTTCCGTCATCAATGCCAGCGCGTACGGCGTCATCCGCACCGCGCTGGACTGCCCCGACATCACCGCAGTGTACGGCATGGCCCACGGCATCAAGGGGATGCTGAACGACCAGCTGTACGACATGGGACAGGAGGATGCCAAGGAGCTGGAGCTGCTGCTCAACACCCCCTCCTCCGAGCTGGGCTCCTGCCGCTATAAAATCGCCGATCCCGATGTGGACGACACCGATTACCAGCGCATTCTGGAGATCTTCAAGAAGTACAACATCCGCTATTTCTTCTACAATGGCGGCAACGACTCCATGGATACCTGCGCCAAGGTGAGCCGCTTCATGGCCAAGTCCGGCTATGAGTGCCGGGTGATGGGCGTGCCCAAGACCATCGACAACGACCTGTTCGGCACCGACCACTGCCCCGGCTTCGCCTCCGCCGCCAAGTATATCGCCACCTCCTGTGCCGAGGTGTACAAGGACGGCCATGTGTACGACACCGGTATGGTCACCATCATTGAGATCATGGGCCGTCACGCGGGCTGGCTGGCCGGCGCCGCCGCCCTGGCGGGCGTGGTGGGCTGCGCCCCCGACCTGGTGTATCTCCCCGAGGTGGACTTCGATATGGACCAGTTCCTGACCGATGTGGACGCCATCTATAAGAAGAACGGCAACTGCATTGTGGCCGTCTCCGAGGGCATCCATTACGCCGACGGCTCCTTCGTGTCCGAGGCCAAGACCTCCGCGACCGATGGGTTCGGCCACGCGCAGCTGGGCGGTCTGGCCGCTCTGCTGGCCAACGTGGTCAAGGAAAAGACCGGCGCCAAGGTCCGCGGCATTGAGCTGTCCCTGCTCCAGCGCTGCGGCGCCCATCTGGCCTCCCAGACCGACATTGACGAGTCCTTCCTGGCGGGCAAGACGGCCGTGGAAGCCGCCGTGTCCGGTGAGACCGACAAAATGGTGGGCTTCGAATGCACCCGCGAGGGCGGCGTGTACACCTGCAAGACCAAGCTGTTCAACCTCTCTGACGTGGCTAACTTTGAGAAGAAGGTGCCGCTGGAGTGGATTAACGCCGAGCACAACGGTGTGAATCAGGGCTTTATTGACTATGCCCTGCCCCTGATTCAGGGTGAAAATCACCGGACCACTGAGAATGGTCTGCCCCGCTTCGCCCGGCTGAAAAAGGTTCTGGCAAAATAAAAAAAGCAAAAAAGTACCGGGCCCAGCCACGGGTCCGGTACTTTTTTATCAAAATCAGATATCTTCCATATTCTCCATGCTGCTATGGGCCACACCGGTCATGGCCCGGGTAACCGCCTGCCCCCGGGCGTCCAAGCCCTTGGTCATGGCCAGCGCCTCCGTGATATCGAAATCGACGATATCCTCTCCCTGCATGGCAACCACCCGGCATGTTTTTCCCTCCGCCAGCAGCTTTACCGCCTCATGGCCCATATAGGTGGCCACCATACGGTCCCGGGCGCTGGGAGATCCGCCCCGCTGGACGTGGCCCAGCACCGTGACGCGGGTGTCCAGGGCGGTGGCGTTCTTGATCTGCTCCGCAACGTGATAAGCGCCGCCGGGGACGCCCTCGGCCACAATGACCATGAAGTGGGTGCGCCCGCCCAGCCGGGCCTGCCGGATGGGCTCGATGACGTCCTTGTCGAAATCCACTTCCTTCTCCGGCACCAGCACCACCGTGGCGCCGCAGGCAATGGCCACAGAAACCGCCAGATGCCCCGCCCGGTGGCCCATGACCTCCACCACCGAACAGCGTTCGTGGGACTTCATGGTATCGCGGAGGCGGTCAATGCTCTCCAGGGCAGTGTTGCAGGCGGTGTCATAGCCGATGGTATAGGTGGAGCAGGCAATGTCGTTGTCAATGGTGCCGGGAATCCCGATGACGGAAATACCGCTGTTGGCAAGGCTGAGCAGACCCTTAAAGGTGCCGTCGCCGCCGATGCCCACAAGGGCGTCAAGGCCTAACAGTTTACAGGTTGCCAGAGCTTTTTTTCGTCCGGCCTCCTCAATAAATTCCATGCTGCGGGCAGAATAGAGCATGGTGCCGCCCCGCCGGGAAATATCGCTGACGCTCTCAAAGTTAAGACGGGTAAAATCTCCGTTGAGCAGCCCGTGATAGCCCCGCCGGATGCCGATGCAGTCGATTCCGTAGTAAAGGGATGCACGAACCACCGCACGGATGGCAGCATTCATGCCGGGGGCGTCGCCGCCGCTGGTAAATACGCCAATACGGTGAACAGCTGGTTTCATCTTAACCATATCCTTTCTTTCATGAGCTTAGACCTTCAGCTCCACAGCCTGATTGGACAGAGCGGATCTGTGTGCCTCAATGACAGGATAGACATATTCCGTCAGGAAGTCTGTCACCTGCTCCGGGCAGCGCCCAATGTACCGGGAGGGCTCCAAATGGGCGGACAGCTCTTCCCTGCTCAGCCCAAACATCGGGTCATTGGCCAGCAAATCTATGAGGTTGTTGGCAAGGCCCAGCTCCTTCACATTTCTCCCGGCCTCCTGAGAATGAACCCTGATCCGCTCGTGCAGCAGCTGACGGTTCCCTCCCCTCTTCACCGCGTCCATCATAATGTTTTCACTGGCCATAAAGGGGAGCTCCTCCAAGATGTGCTTTTCAATGACTTTTTCGTGGACCACCAGACCGGACGCCACATTTTCATAGATATTGAGAATGGCGTCCACGGCCAGAAATGCCTCCGGCACGGAGATGCGCTTGTTGGCGGAGTCGTCCAGGGTTCGCTCAAACCACTGCGTGGCCGCGGTGTAGGCCGGGTTTGCCATATCTGCAATGACATACCGCGCCAGGGAGCAGATACGCTCGCACCGCATGGGGTTGCGCTTGTAAGGCATGGCGGACGACCCAATCTGACTGGCCTCAAAGGGCTCCTCCACCTCCTTCAGGTGGCAGAGCAGCCGGACGTCGGTGGCAAATTTGCAGGCAGACTGGGCAATGCCGGACAGCGTGGCCAATACGGCCGCGTCCACCTTTCTGGAATAGGTCTGCCCGGATACGGGGACGGTATGGTCAAAGCCCATCTCCCGCGCTATGCGCCGGTCCAGCTCCTTGCACTTCTCATGGTCTCCTTCAAACAGCTCAAGGAAGGATGCCTGCGTGCCGGTAGTGCCCTTGCACCCCAATAAACGCAAGGTGGAGATCCGATGCTCCACCTCGTCCAAATCCTGGAGCAATTCGTTCATCCACAGGGTGGCCCGCTTTCCAACAGTCACCAGTTGCGCCGCCTGAAAGTGAGTAAATCCAAGCGTAGGCAAGGCTTTGTACTTGTCGGAAAAAAGGGCCAGAGAATTGAGCACACGAATCAATTTGTCTCTGACAAGGGAAAGCCCTTCCCGCATAATGATGAGATCCGTGTTATCTCCCACATAGCAGCTGGTGGCGCCCAGGTGAATAATGGGCATGGCTTTCGGGCACAGCGCACCATAAGTGTGTATGTGGGCCATCACATCGTGACGGAGTTCCCGTTCCTTTTTGGCGGCCAGCTCATAGTCAATATCAGTGAGATGGGCCTCCAGCTCGTCCACCTGCTCCTGTGTGACCGGCAAACCGAGCTCCATTTCAGCCCGCGCCAGGGCGACCCACAGCCTGCGCCATGTGGAAAACTTCTTATCGGGGGAAAAGATGTACTGCATCTCTTCACTGGCATAACGGGAGGACAAAGGGCTTTCGTAGATGGACCTATTGTTCATGGAAGTATATCACCCTATTCAAATAATTTGTGTTCCTCGCGGCAAATGATCGGAATATCAACCGACACATCATAGTTTAAATCCCTGCGCTGATGCTATGCCGGGAACATTATACCACACTCAACAGTCCCGGACAAGTTATATTTGTATACAAAAAGAAAAGGGCCGTGCCGTTGGCACAGCCCTTTTTTCACTCAGTTACTCAGCCTTCGCCGCGCATCTTCGCGAAGCACTCGCTGCAGTAGACCGGACGGTCAGACTTCGGCTCGAAGGGAACCTTGGCCTCGCCGCCGCAGGCAGCGCAGACAGCGGTGAAATACTCACGGGGACCACGGGCGGCAGCCTTGCGGGCATCGCGGCAGGCCTTGCAGCGCTGGGGCTCGTTCTGGAAGCCGCGCTCGGCATAGAACTCCTGCTCACCGGCGGTAAACACAAACTCCTGGCCACATTCTTTGCAAACTAAGGTCTTGTCTTCGTACATTGGAAATACCCTCTCTTTTGATGCCCAGAATCGGAAATACAACCTGCTGGGACTATAATATTTGCGTCAGCTCTCGCTGAAAACGCCAAAATCACCGGCTACCTTCTTCCGGATCCGCTGGACCGCATTGTCCACCGACTTTACAGACCGCCCCACCTGTTCGCTGATTTCCTGATAGGACAGCCCCAGTAAAAACAACGTCAAAACCTTTCGCTCCAACGGAGACAGCTGCTGTCCCAGGCGGGCCAGGCGTTCCGACTCCTCTTCCCTGCTGATGTACAGTTCTTCCGGGCTGGCTTCGGAGCCGAGCATAGGGGGTTCAAAAGGAACGCTGTCATTCAGCGGAGCGTGTTTGCTGCGGGCCGCGTTGACCACAGCGGACCGGATGCGGTTACGAATACATACCTCTGCAAAGGTCTTAAACCGGGCATCCCGGGCAGGGTCAAACTCCCGAATCGCCTTCAGCAGCCCGAACATGGCCTCCTGAATCAAGTCCTCGCTGTCCCCTCCCGCCAAGAAATATGGGCGGGCACAGACGCGCACCTGGCGAAAATACCGTTTGACCAGTTCCTCCTCCGCGTCGCGGCGGCCATCGGCGGCCAATCCGCAGAGTGTCTCGTCACTGTATTGACTTGTTTGAGAGGTGATAGCACTCATAGTTCGACCTTGTATATTTAATCATAGAATTGCTGAATTGTCAACTGTTTTTAGCGAGTCTTTTAGGAAAAACTCTAAATTTTCCAGCGGGCTGATAAAAAATAGAAAAATTGGCCCGCACTTCCAGGTTCCGATTCCTTCAAAAGGACAGCTGATCCGGAAAATCCGCCCCTCCAGGCAGGCTGAGGCCCAGATGCTGGTATGCCTTGGGGGTCACACAGCGCCCCCGGGGCGTCCGGGTGAGAAACCCCAGCTGCATCAGATAGGGCTCATACACATCTTCCAGCGTCACGGACTCCTCATTGATGGTGGCGGCCAGAGTATCCAATCCCACCGGTCCCCCGCCGTAGTTTTGAATAATGCTGATCATCATCCGGCGGTCTACATTGTCCAGACCCAGCTCGTCGATTTCCAGCGCCCGCAGGGCCCGGTCGGATACCGACCGGGTGATGACGCCTCCGGCGGTGACCTGAGCAAAATCCCGAACCCGGCGGAGCATCCGGTTGGCAATGCGGGGAGTGCCTCGGCTGCGCCGGGCGATTTCCAGAGCCCCCTCCTCTTCGATGGGGACATCCAGAATTCCGGCGGATCGAATGACAATCTGAGCCAGCTCTTCCGGGGTGTAGAGCTCCAGCCGCAGGGTGACGCCGAACCGGTCCCGCAGGGGCGCGGACAGCTGGCCCGCCCGGGTGGTGGCTCCGATGAGGGTAAACTTCGGCAGATCCAGACGGATGGAGTTGGCCGACGGTCCCTTGCCGATTATGATATCAATGGCGTAATCCTCCATGGCGGGGTACAAAATCTCTTCCACGGAGCGGTTCAGCCGGTGGATCTCATCCACAAATAAAATGTCGTTTTCCTGGAGATTGGTGAGCAGGGCCGCCAGATCGCCCGGTTTTTCAATGGCGGGGCCGGAGGTGATGCGGATGTTCACCCCCATCTCGTTGGCGATGATGCCGGACAGAGTGGTCTTGCCCAGACCCGGGGGACCGTGGAGCAGCACGTGGTCCAGAGGCTCCCCCCTCATCTTTGCGGCCTGAATGAAAATGGACAGATTTCCCTTGGCCTTCTCCTGGCCAATATACTCGGTCAGACGTTTGGGCCGGAGCGATCCTTCCCCCTCATCATCGCGGGTCAGCGAGGTGGTCACCAGCGGAGCTTCCGTCTCAAAGCCCCCGTTGTCGGAAAAATCAATGCTCAAAGGTTCACTTCCCCTTAACTTTTTTGGAGGCATCCCTTATATATAATGCCAAACACGATAGATAACGAGCACGAAAAGCCTTAAATGATTCAAAGCGGGCTCTATCCGCTTTCAATTTGTCCCGCAATGGTTTCCGCCGCTTGCCGGGGATCAAGTTCATCCGTCATAATTTTGATGGTGTGCTGCGCCGCATAGAGCGGCAGATAGGCCAGACTCCGTTCCAATACGTCCGGGGTACGCAGTCCGGCTTGAATGTCCTTCTCTATGCGTCCGCGAAGAGTGTGCTCTGCGCACAAGAGTGTATAGTGAAATACCCTTACACCGCGCAGATCCAATCGGTTTAATATGCTCTGAGCAATTTCCGGGCGATGCATGACCCAGCCGAAGATCACATAATCCAGCTCCGAACAGGCCAGAAATCTGGACAGCATGGCGGTGATGTTGTCCATCACCATCTCTCTGGTCTCATCCGTCACCCGGAAAGGGTTCATACTCCAGCACCAGTCCCCGTCCAGGTAGACGGAGGGCGTTATCCGGCCTGAAAGCGCCCTGCACACGGCGGACTTCCCCACGCCCATGGGACCGTTCAGCAGCAAAAGTGTTTTCACGCCTTCATCATCTTTTTCAGCGCCTGCTTGATCACATCTTCCAGCGACAGCGCTTCCAAGTCGATTCCCCTCAGCGCCCCGGCAATCTCACTCTGGCTGTAGCCCAGCACCGCCAGGGCGGCGGACGCCTCGCTGGCCTTGTTCTCCGGAATGACGGTGATGGCTCCGGCAAACGTCTCCCCCCCGCCGGTGGTGAGCTGGCCCTTGGCAAGCTTGTCTTTCAATTCCAAAATGATGCGCTGAGCAATCTTTTTCCCAATGCCGGGGGCGGACGTCAGCGCTCTTTCGTTGCCGGACACAATGGCCATGGCCAGTCCCTCCGGGCTGTTGGAGGACAAAATGGCCAGCGCCGCCTTAGGCCCCACGCCGGACACCCCGATAAGCATCCGGAAGCAGCCCAGCTCACTCTCGCTGGCAAAGCCATACAGCTCAAATATCTCCTCCCGAACATACAGGTGCGTGTAAAGCTTGGCCGGTTTACCCATATTGAGTTTTCCAATGGTGTAGCCGGTAGTTCGGCAGGCATAGCCAACCCCTCCGCAGTCGATGACGGCCAGATTGGGCTCAATATGGCTCACGATTCCATTCAGATAGTAAAACACGATGATCGCTCCAAATTCAGTGTAGGTTCTTCAGCCGCGACGTAGACGACCGGGCATGGCACAGCGCAATCGCTACCGCATCGGCGGCGTCGTCCGGCTTTGGAACAGCGCTCAGGTTCAAAAGCCGCTTCGTCATATCCATCACCTGGCGCTTTTCCGCTTTGCCATAGCCCACCACCGCCTGCTTCACCTGGGAGGGATTGTACTCGCAGATGGGCAGCCCCATCTTTTCCGCCGTCATGAGGATGACGCCCCGGGCCTGTGCCACGCCGATACCGGTGGTGACATTGTGGTTGAAAAACAGCTCCTCAATGGCCATAACATCCGGGTGGAACCGGCCGATCAGCTCCTCCAGGTCTGTGGCGATCCGCCAGAGCCGGGCGGGCAAGCGCACCCCCGCCGGGGTGTTGATGGCCCCGCAGGCGGACAGGCGGTAGGTTCCCTGGGCGGATTCCACCAGGCCAAAGCCCACGATGGCGTAGCCCGGGTCGATTCCAAGGATCAGCAACGGCGTATCACCCCAGTGTAGTTTCTAGCTCTGTCATCATAACACAAACCCGCGGGAAAGACAAGCAAAAACGGCGGATGAAATTCTCATCCGCCGCTCCGCACCGGTCAGGCCCGTGGATGGGCCTTGGAATAGACGTCCCGCAGTTTTTGATTGACCACCTGAGTATAAATCTGGGTGGCGGAGATGTCCGCGTGGCCCAGCATTTCCTGGATGGACTTCAGATCCGCCCCGTTCTCCAGCAGGTGGGCGGCAAAGGAGTGCCGCAGCGTATGGGGGGTGATGTCCTTGTGAATGCCCGCCTTGTCCTGGTAGCGCTTTACAATTTTCCAGAATCCCTGACGGCTCATTCGCTCCCCGTTCATGTTGACAAACAGGGCCGTCTCCTCCGGATTTTCCAGCAGCTGGGGGCGCACCTCGCTGATGTAGGCGGCCATGGCCCGCACCGCCCCCTTGTACAGAGGGACCACGCGGTCCTTTTTCCCCCGGCCGCGGCAGCGAAGAAAGCTGGCGGACAGGTTCAAGTCCTGGACGTCCAGCGCAATCAGCTCCGACACCCTGATGCCTGTGGCATACAGCAGCTCCAGCATGGCCTTGTCCCGGCAGCCCTTGGCGTCGGTGGGGTCCGGCTGTTCCAAAAACAGGTCTACCTCATAGTTGGACAAAATAGCGGGCAGCTTCCGCTCCACCCGGTTGGGCGCAAACCCCTTCACCGGATTCACCTGCACCGCCTGAACGGACACCAGATAGGTATAAAAAGACTTCAGCGCGGCAATGGAACGGACCACCGTGGCATTGGATTTTCCCTGCTTTTCCAACGACTGGGCATACCGCCGGATATCCGCCTGGACGGCCTTTTCCAGCGGCAGGCATTCCGCGGCCGCCCAGCCGTCAAACTGACGCACGTCCCGCAAATAGGAGCTGAGGGTGTTGGCGGCCGCCCGTTTCTCCTGGATCAGCCACATCTCATATCCGGAAATATAGTCCATGGACTCAGCTCCTCTCTCATGGGATGAACAGGCGGGCGCAGACGGCGGTGAACAGCGCAGGCATCACCGTCTGCTGAAGGGCCGCGGCCAGCACCAGAAGTCCCGCGCAAGGCCCCAGCGTCTGCGCCCGGACCTCCCAGGCCGGGGCGCGTTCACCGGAAAGCCGGCCCAACGACTGCCGGAAGGCGTCCGACGCCGCCACAAACAGCACCGGTACGGCCACAAACGCAGTGACTCCGAACGCGGTCAAAGACGCCGCAACGCCGGCCAGGCCAAACATCCTGCCAAACATAGACGCCGCATAGGACAGCAGAAATCCCCGAACGGACAGCAGGATGGGAATTCCCACGGCGCCCAGGGCTGTGGAGCCCAGCAGAAGCGCCGCCAGCGGCCAGCGCGCCAGATCCCACACCGAAGCCCACACGGGGGGCTCCACCCCGCTTCCCTGGCCTGCCATTTGAAAATAACGAAGCAGATAATCCGACAGCTCCGGAGAGTTCTCACCCCAACCGGAGAAGAAAAAACCGCCAAGGGCCCCCAGGCTGAAACAGATCCCCAAAACCGCCAACTGCGTCAGCCCGTCCCATATCGGGGCGCTCCCAATCCGTTTGCCCATTCTGCGGATAGTCAACCTCATCACCCCAGCCTCATAGCGCAGTTTTTGGAACTAAAGCCATGATATGCCGGGACCGCAAGGGATATGTGTACGGGCCTGCCCGAGGCGGCCAGACTTTTTGTCAGGCTGCGGATCAAAGAGTATACCGAGCGTATTCACCCGTGAGGGCCCGCCTCAGAGGGTCAGACTTTTTGTCAGGCTGAATACGTGGCGCTCCTTTACTATAGACCTCTTTTGCTGGAAAGGCAAGAGAAAACGGCCAAATTTTTCGAAAAAATTTATTATGCGCAAATGTTATGTAAACTGTATTATGTCAACTTCCGAAACGAAACACGGAGCGGCACAGGATATGGTATGGAAAAGACCTGCGGGCTCAAAATCTTGAGACCGCAGGTCTTTTCCCGTTTTTCAGCTTTTTTCCGGAAATCAATCACTCCCCCGCCATGCCGGCCCGAATCGCCTTCATGGCAATGGCGCACTCCAACCGCTTCCGCTGCATATCACATCCAAAACGGTTTGGTTTTTTTATGTCTCCATTGACAAGCAGATTGGAGGCGGAACAGCCGCCGCTGCAATAAAACCGCGCCCAGCAGTCCTTACAGTCCGGACGGGTGTAGATGTTCAGGCCGGCAAACTGCCGGGACAGGTCCATTCGGAAATCTCCGCGGTACACATTGCCCAGCCGGTACGCCTCATTGCCTACGAACTGGTGGCAGGGATAGATATCCCCGTCCGGGGTGACGGCCACGTACTCGCACCCCGCCCCGCATCCCCGCATCCGCTTGATAACGCAGGGGCCCTGGGACAGATCCACGTTGAAGTGGAAGAAATTCACATCATCCCGCTCCAGCAGCTCCGCCGCCAGCCGTTCATACTCTTCCAGAATGCCGGGCAGGTCCTCCTCCCGGAAGGCGTACCCGCAGTCCGGACTTCCCACCACCGGCTCTACCGATACGTGGCGGAAGCCCTGGCCGGCAATATGCATCACATCAGCGGCAAAGTCCGGGTTGTACCGGGTGAAGGTCCCCCGCAGATAGTAGTCCTTCTCTCCCCTGCCCTGCACCAGCTTCTGAAACTTGGGCAGGATCACATCGTAACTGCCGCCGCCGCTCACCGTTTTTCTCATCCGGTCGTTTACCTCGGGCCGTCCATCCAGAGAGAGCACCGCATTGGACATCTCCCGGTTGATGTACTCGATATTTTCATCGTTCAGAAGCACACCGTTGGTGGTGATGGTAAAGCGGAAGTTTTTCCCCTTTTCCTTTTCAATAGACCGGGCATATTCCACCGTGGCCTTTACCGTATCCATGGCCATCAGCGGCTCACCGCCAAAGAAGTCCACCTCAATGTTCCGGCGTTTTCCGGAGCGCTCGATCACAAAGTCAATGGCTTTTTTGGCCGTTTCAATATCCATCGCCATGCGGCGGCCCGTGCCAAAGTCTCCGGTGGAGGCAAAGCAATATTGACACCGCAGGTTGCAGTCGTGGGACACGTGGAGGCAAAGGGCTTTGATGGGGGCATCCTGCTGCATCAACGTGGCCGCGGCGGGGTCAATATAGCTGTCGTCGGTGAACAGCAGCCCGTTCCGCTGGAGCTCCAGCAGTTCGTTCCAGACGCCGTCCACCGCCGCCGGGTCGTACTGGGGCAGTTTGTCATAGATCTCCTGGGGGCAGACGTCCGCCATGGGGGAATCCAGCAGGGACAGCACGTCGTAGGCGGTTCGGTCCAGCACGTGGACGGCGCCGCTGTTCACGTCCACCGCCACAGGGACATTCAAACAGATAAATGTGTGGACCATGTTGGTCTCCTTCCTTCCGTACACAGAAAAAGGGTGGGACAAGCCCACCCTTCCCGGCATTCTCAGATTACTTGTTGTTCTCGCACTTCTGGTTGGCCACGGTGCAGGAGGTCTTGCAGGCGGACTGGCAAGAGGTCTGGCACTCGCCGCAGCCGCCATGGGCCGCGCTCTGCTTCAGGGTAGCGCCGTTCAGCGTCTGAATGTGAGTCATAGGTTTCTCCCTCCAATTTCAAAAAGTTAATTGATTATACCACGCCGCAGGGAAAAATTCAATACAAATATTTTTCGACATTTCCCAGCACGCCGGGGCACCGGCGCGCATAAGCTGGGGGTGACGGCATAGCTGTCAACTTTGATCGAAGGAGGGATTCCCTTTGAATCCTGATAACGGAAACACTCCCCGCCCCTGCGCGGACGCCTGCGGCACCATGCCCGCCTGCGCGCCTCTGGCGGTGCCGTATGTCCCCTTTCAGCAGCGGGGCAGCCAGAAATATGACCAGATCGACGCTCTGTCCAACGGGACGGTATTCCCCGGGCTGAATCTTCCCTTTCACCTGAAGGCCGAGGCCGCAAATCTTCCGGACAGCCACTCCACTCAGCTCCAGGCCCTGCTGTTCGTGGTCACGGAGCTGGGCCTCTACCTGGATACGCACCAGGATGACGCGGAAGCTTTCCGGCTGTTTCAGCAGTACGCCGAAATGGCCAGAGAGGCCAAAAAGCGCTATGAGGAGATGCATGGTCCGCTGACCCAGCTCAGCGCGGGCCAGGGGCAGGCCTACCGCTGGCTGGATGATCCCTGGCCCTGGGAATTCAAAAATGGAGAGGGGGACAACTGAATATGTTTGTCTATGAGAAAAAGCTTCAATACCCTGTCCGCATCAAAAATACAAACCCCAGACTGGCGGCACTGATCATCTCCCAGTACGGAGGGCCTTACATCATCAGACTATAAAAAGTCGGAGCAAATCTACTTCGACTTTGTTCTATGATGCCGATCTGCATTGCGGTTCATTATCATGTATCCGACATATATGGATGATACCGTTCTTATTCCTTCTCTTCTTTGACTCGTGGCATATTGATTCCCAAAGCAATCCCGATTTAGCCCGAACAGTTTCTTCATGTAAGGTAATTTCACATTACATCCAATTGATTTCAACAGTTTAGCGCTCTAAATTCTCTGATTCGCTGTAAAGTATATTATGTATACAGCACTATTGTAAAGTGAATTTGGTATACATAAAATTGGACAAAAAAATATGCCTGTCCAGGCAAAATGTGGGCAAATAAACACGTTGACAAAACAAGCATAACACTGTAAACTGCAAGGTGGCACTGTCCCCTTGCGGCCGGCCCCCTACCCCAAACACCGATTTCTCTTTTCCGGGAAAGGGGGGAGGTACCTATGATAGTTGATCTATCGACTGCGCTCCAGATCGCTCAACTACTGCTAATCACAACAGAGATAGCATTAAGAATCTATGAGCTCTGGAGAATCCATTTCAGAGAGATGTAACCGTTATCCCGGAAAGATTGGCGATTACACCCCTCATCTTGATCCAGCACCCATGCGGGGCCGGCCGCATTGAGTGCTGGATTTTTCATCCGATTCACACAATGCTTACAGTATTGTAGCACTGCGCACTAAGGATGTCAAGTGCTTTTTATCTTATCTTCACAATAAAGTTGACCAATTATTTTTTATCAAAGTCAGCCAATAGCGTATCAGCCCTTGCTCCGCATGGCCATAATAGCGGCCTCCTCGCGGGTCACAAAGTCGTGCGGCCGCTTGCCGTCGGTGATGCCCGCGGCCACCGCCGCGTCCAGCCCATCCTTGGCCCAGCTGGAAGCGGGCAGACCGGCCTGCTCCTTACGGTAGCGGTCCATGTATTCCTTCCACTGTTCATAGGTCAGCATTTCGTCATCCTCCTTCATCGTCCGGGCCACATCCGCCCGGAAATCGTCCATGCTCTTGCCGTGGCGCGGGAACCAGTGGAGCACATCCCCATGGTTGGAGGCGATCCCCCGCCGGTATCCCTCCTGGTGACAAATCACCACCCCGTCCACCAGCGGGTCCAGCTCATACTCCCGGCACAGCATGGCGGTCAGCTCCACGGCGGTCTGGTACACCTGCTGAAAATATGCCGGGTCGGTGAGGCCGTCCTCGCAGATCTCAAAGGAGATGTGGGTGTCGTTGCCGCTGCCCTTCTTGCCGCTGCCGCAGTGCCAGCCCCGGTGGTCCCAGGGCAGGGTCTGTACCGCCGCCACGGACCCGTCCGCCAGCCGCCCGATAAACCCGTGGACACAGGGCTCATAGAGTGTCCGGGCCAGCTTCTTGGCGTAGTTCCGGGTCCCCACCGTCCGGGTGCCGTCCGTGTAGACATACACCCGAGTCTGATTCCAGTGGTTGCCGTTGCTGTTGACCCCCAGCGCTGCCAGCAGTCCGGCCCGGTCCGGCGTGGACATCACCGGCTGGACGTACCGGCGCAGCATAGGGTTGTTGGCCCCGGTGGAGTGGACCATCACTCCTTTGGGCTTGATCTTTGCCCCCGCTTTGTAGCAGTCGCTTTCGGTGAGAATGCACTTGAGCAATTTCAAGGCGTCTCCTCCCCTCTCGTTGTATTGGTCAAAGAATTCCTGCGCGGCAGCGGTCCGCCGGTCCATCGTCTCCTGACGCTTCACGGGATCGTTGACGCTGGCGGGCCGCTCAAACTGGAGCAGCACGCAGTCCGACGCCTCCCGGACGCTGTCCGTGGTGCGGAGCTTGTCCCACAGAGGCTTGAACAGCGTCTGAAGCTCCTGGAGCAGATACCCCACCTGCGTGTCCAGGTCGCCAACAGACCGCCCTCTGGCCCCGGCATAGGCCAGCAGGGCGGCTTTGCGGCTGGGATAGGTCCACTGGGCCAGCCCGTAGCCCGCGCCGTCGGCGGCAAAATTGGGGTAGGCCCCGCAGTCCACGGCGGCAGTGTACTCAGCGTCAGCCATGCCCAGCCTGCCCTCATAGCTGTTCTGGAGGTTCCGGGGATTCAGTCCGCTCTCCGCCTGGAGGTTGCCCATCAGCCCCGCCGCCCCTGCCGGGGTGAGCCCGGCGGAGAGCAGCTTGTCCCATATCCTTTGCGCGCTGTCCACGTCACTCCACCTCGGGCAGCCCCGCCACGCTGGTGAGCAGGGACAGCACCCCGGCCAGCACCGACGCGGACAGCACCATGGGCCAGTCCACGGCGGACAGCACCGCCGACGCCCCGATGGTGGCGATGGCCGTCTGAGCCACCGTCTTGACGGCCCGAATCCCCGCTGCCCGCATCCACTTCATCATGTACTCCTTGTCCTTCATGTGTGTTTCTCCTTTCTGTTTTTACAGGTACTTCCCCAGCCCCAGGGCCACGGCCACGATGGCCAGCAGCAGGGCCAGAAGCCACCCCAGGCCCTGCTTTTTGAGATGCTCCCAGGTCTCCCCCGGCTTCTCCTTCAGCGCGTCCACGTCCTCGGACAGCTTGTCGATCTCCTTCACCTTCAGCTTCAGCGGCGTCACGGTGTCCAGGATCTCCTTGTTCCCCTTTTTGAGCTCCTCCATGGACTCCCTGTGCTCCTTGCGCAGCTCGGAGATGGAGCCCTTCTGCTCCCGCTGGAACTCGGCCACGTCCTTGGTGATGTCCTCCAGCTTCTCCCGGATGTTCCGAAACTGCTCCTGCCGCACCTGCTCCTGGGCCTCCAGCGCCCCGATCCTTCCGCCGAACCGGCTGTTTGTCTCGGTCACGGCCTGCTGGAATTCACTCAGCCGCCGGTCCAGCACTTTCACATCCCCCTCCACCTCCTTGGCCTTGATGAGCCCCAGGCAATCCCGCTCCGGGTCCAAAATACACTTGTCCGGCATGATCTGCCCCTCCGTTTCCTGTTATTGTGCAACGGCCCGCCGTTACCGTCCGGTAAAAAACTCCCGGTACACCTGGGCCAGCGAATAGATTTCCTGCACCGGCTGGGGGAGCCGCCGCCCGTGGGCCGTCAGCTCGTAGTACCAGATGAGCCACTGTCCCGTGTCCTCCGACCAGATGGCCAGCGGCATGAGGAAAAACCACAGCACGCCGAACTGGGGGCACACCTGCCCCAAAAGGTTCCCCGGCAGCCCGGAGTAGTCCCACACATCCAGCCCCAGCCACAGGTTGAGCACACACCCGGCGGCGAACTCCACCGCCAGCACGATCAGCGCCCCGGCGGCGGACTGGAGGACCACCGGGGCCCGGTAGAACCTGGGGTGCTGGTTGATGGCCCCCACCAGCAGCCCGCACAGCCCGCCCACCGCCAGCATGGACGGATGGGAGTACCCCCGGAACAGGGTCTCCAGGGCGACGTAGGCCACGCCCAGCGCCGCCCACAGGGTCAGCACGCGCCTCATTCCGCCCCGCCTCCCGCCGCGCTGAGGATCGCCGCCATGCCGGCCGCCAGGTCCCCGGGCAGCTCCGCGCCGTAGGCGATGCCCGCCAGTTCCTCCAGCCCCGCCCGCCTGATCCAGGCGTTGAGGTGGTTGCAGTAGGTTCGATGGTAGAACACGTGGGCCGTGGCCGCCTGGGCCAGGGCGGCGAACTCCTCCGCCGGGTACATACGGCACAGCTGGCCGTCGGCGTGGTAGGGCACCGCCGCCGCGCCCTCCTTAATCAGCGTGTACTGGGCCATGATCTCCGTCTGATCGTGCTCCGTCAGGCTGTAATGGGAATCCCCCACGCTGACGCCCGCGTAGATGGCGGCGGAGCAGGCCGCGCCCACCTCCTGGAGCTTGGCCGCCCGCACCTGCTCCACGTCGCCCCAGTCCTTGGGCGGGGTGATGCCCGCCTCCGCCATGCGCAGCTCCTTCACGCTGTCCTTTCGGATGATATTCAAACCCATTTCGTCCTCACAAGCTCCTTTCCGCTTATTGAAAGCCGCCCTGCACCGAATTGATGCAGCCGCCCTCGCCGCTCTCGCCCCGCTCCGCCGTGACCTTGAAGTTGAACGCGAAGCCGTTGGCGGCGGTCTCATTGGCGAAGATGTGGTTGCCCCCGTTTTTGACCTCCGCCGTGCAGTCCTCCCACACGGGGGCCTCATCGTTGGCGTTGTTGGTCACCTTCACATGGTACGCCGCGTCCTCCGGGATATGCCCGGTGACGGACAGCACGCAGATGGTGATGGGCGCGTCCGCCTCCATGGGCTGGGCCAGGGTGACGCTGGCGGCGGTGACCAGCTTGGTGAAGGTGATCGGGTGTACGGCCTCCGCCTTGCCGTCGCTGGCGGTGACGGTGAGGGTGTGGGCGCCGTTGAGCAGCCTCATGAAGGTTTCGCCGGTGACGGCGGCGGTGTAGGTCTGGCCCGCCCCCGCCGTGAACTGCCGCATGGGCCTGCCGTCCACGGCCTCGGTGATGGCCACCGCGTCCCCGTCCGCGTCGCTGGCGCTGTAGTCGATGGAGAAGCCCTCCGACACGGTCCCCAGGTCCGCGCCGCTCTCCTGTTCGCACTGGATCACCGGGGCCGCGTTGTTGTTGACCTCCCGGGCGGTGGAGGCGGTGTAGCCGCTGTACGCCCCGTGGCCGTCGTAGGCCCGCACCCGGTAGGCCACCGTGGCCCAGCCCCGGGTGATGGTGTCGGTGAAGCTCAGGGCCTCCCCACGGTACACCTCCGTCCAGGTCCCGCCGTCCGCCTGCCGTTCCAGGGCATACCCCGCCAGGTCATCGTCCACGTCCTGGGCCGGGCCCCAGGCCACGGTGAGCGGCCCGCCGCCCAGCACCAGCAGAGGCACCGTGATGCTGGACGGGTCCCCCGGCGCGGTGTTGTTGATCACCGTGACCTGTCCGCTGGTCCGCCAGCCGGAGTGCTCCCCCTGGCTGTCATAGGCCCGGACCCGGAACATCACCGTCTCCGTCCCGAAGGCCACGGCGCACACGGCGCTGGTCCCCGCGCCCTGGTACACCTGAGTCCAGGTGTCGCCGCCGTCGGTGGACCGCTCCAGCTTGTAGCCCTCCAGGTTGCCGTCCGGGTCGCTGCCGGCCGCCCAGGACACGATGACCGAGCTGCCGCCCTCGATCCCGGCGGGCACGTCGATGGAGGCGGGGGCGGTGGGGGCGGCGTTGGCCACCACCGTGCCGTCGTCGCTGACCGACATCGTGCCGGGGAAGATCATGGTGGGGCGGAGGCCATATGATTTGATGCAAGTGCTATATGAGCAGGTTCCATTTGCGTATACAACAGCCGCAGAACTGTTATTTGAATTAATTGGGGATCGTAACCACCAGTATTTAGTCTCACCGTTAAAATATGCAATACGTTTTGGGTCGGATTGTGCGGCAGTCGATGCGAAATAATCTAACACGGCACCCTCGTTTGAATACGTTCCAGAAGTACCATGTGGATTTACCTCTGCCGCGGACAAAGCAAAGATTCTAGTCTCAAGCCCATTAGCTCCAGAGACTAATTTCCCGTTTACTCCAGAGCTGTTAACATACGGGATTTTAACCTTTTTAATCTGTTCCCTAATGTCAGCATCAAACAAATTAAAAAATGAACTATTTAGATATCCATGAATAGCTGTATCTGCCTTATAATTATTGTTGTTACCAGCAGAATTCCAGGCCCGCTCCACATAGATATCCCGCATCAACAGCCACGTGCCGTTGCAGCTCGCGTCGTACATGCTACCCGGCAGGCCCTGGTGGACCACGATGAAGTCCCGGTAGGCGCCGTTTACCTTCAGCTTGACGGTGCTGCCCACCGCCTTTGTGCTCAGCTTCACGCTTGCCATACGCGATCCCTCCCCCTCAGAATTCCAGGCGGGCCTGGGGCTGGTTCCAAACGCCGCTTACAACCGTCCCGTTCAAACTCTCAAAGGTCACCGTAAACGGGTTTCCGTTTATATCCGTGGCATACATCAGTTCAATCAGGGCCAGCCTCGCGTCCAGAGCCGCGCACAGTCCCTGCAGATAAGGGTGGGCATTTGTATCGCTGTTGTGGTCCGCAATAGCCTGACGCAGCTCTTCATGGATGACCCACGCCCCCGGCGGGTAGGCCAGCTCCACCCCCGCCCGGGGCCCGATAGTGATTTTCACCGGGTAACGTCTCACACAGCCGCCGTACTTTTGCGGCACCGCGCTCTCGGGGTAGTCGCTGAGATCCCCATAGAGCAGCAGAAACTCGCTCCCGTCCGTCCCAACGCCGAACACGCCGAACTCCGTGATCTGGAACGGCTCCTCCGGTTCCTCCAGATCCTCCATGCCGGAGCGGTACTCTACCGTCAGGCTGACCTCGCAGCCTTCCCGGCGCGGCGCGGTGCTGGTGGCGGCGGCGCGGCGATCCACCAGGGCGGTGAGCCTTGCCGGATCGAAGCCCGCCGGACATACGCCGGAGCCGACTTCCACCCTTGTGATGGTAAAATTGCCGCCCTCGGCGAACAATTTGGCCTGAAGCTCATAGCCGGCCTTTGTCATCGTAACACTATAGCCCATTTTCTTGTCCTCCTTCCGCCCGCACGGGCAGTGTTGTAACGCTCATCCGCCAACCCAGAACCGCCCCCGCGCACACAAGCCCCGGCGGCAGGCGCCGGGCCCGCAGCGGAAGGGCGCTCTCGCTCAGCCGGACACCCAGCTGGGAGCGGATCGGCACGTGGATCAGCGCGGGGAATACCACCTGCCAATCCAAATGAGCGGGCATCAGTTCCCTCAGACGCTCCCTCAGCCGAATGGCGCCGGACCCAGGCCGGTATCCGGCCTCCGCCGCCAGCATTACCGTGTATTCTCCAAACAGCTCAATCACGGTGACGCTGGTTCCCAGCAGGGTCTCCGCCACATCCTTTACCACCTGGGGCGTGGTGGCGGCCCGCCCTTGGAGCTTGGCGGCCACCGCCTGTCTCCTGCCATCCAGATCCGTCTCCGCTCCATTCGGCAGCCCCAGGGCGTGTTCCCAATAAGACAAGCCCCATGTGGCCGTGTACAGGTCCAGCTGGGCCAGCAGTTCATCCCTGGCCCGCCACATCAGCTCCGCCTCTGGCTGGACCGCCTCCTGGAAAGCGGTGGTTTCCCGGCTGGCCGGGTAGTTTTCCGGCAGGTAACTCATCAGCTCCCGCATTTCAATTCCACCTCCCCTGTGACGGGAACACTGTCATAATCCAACGTCAGGTTGTCCGCCGAACCATTGAGGGTGAGCTCTCGGTAGTCCCGCACCCCATCGATGGACATGAGCAGCGCCCCGACCCTATGGGCGTATACAGTGAACTCCTGAAAAGCGGCCTCCGCCAGATAGGCGTCCAGTTTGGAGGCAAAGGCCGCCTCCACCGCCGCCGGAGACGCTGAGGGGTCCAACACCACAGCGGCCTCCACGTTCACCACGGCGGCTTTGGCGGAGGCCACGGTGACGTCAGCCCCCACCGGCCGCCGGGTCTGAATGTATTGGGCGCAGGCGTCCACGACCGCCTCCCCCACTGGGCGGCGGTCAAAGCCCGCGATGAGCACCTTGACGGTGCCCGGGCCCTTCCACAGCGGCGTCACCCGTACGGCCCCCACCCCGTTGACGCTCAGCGCCCACTCCCGGTAATGGGCCTCGTTGCCGCTGGTGGGCGGGCGCTTGCGCTTCTCGTCCAAACGGGCAAAGAGGTCCTTGTCCTCTTCGGGGTCCGCGCCGCCGTCCGCCGCCCCGCTGTCAAAGGCGCTTAGCCCCGGTATGGTGCGCAGTGTCTGATCAATGGCCCCGGCGGGTACGTTGTACCGCTGGCCCACCTCCGCCGCTATTACATAGCCGTCGGCGGAGCCGTCCCAAATCACCGCGTCCTGGGTAAGCCGGAACTCCAGCCCGCTTTCGGTGAAGAAGGCGGACCCCGCTGGGACCACCGCACCCTCCTGCCCGGTGAAGCTCAGCTTTGCCGCCGCCTTCGCTCCCTCCCGGCGGCTCATGGCGAACAGTCTGGCGTGGGCGTCCAGGTACTTTCCGCTGTCCTCATTGACATAGAACGCGTCGATAAGCTCGTCCAGCGTCATCAGCACCCGCCAGATTTCAAACGCAATGGGCGCCGCCTGATCGTAGGCGTAGGACCCCTCACGGGTCTGCAGATCGGTGTCCATCCGGCCCAGGATGCGCTCCAGAATGGTTTCCGGGGTGACGCCCTCAAACAACGACATAAAACCCCTCCTTCCCATAGATGGTGACGGCCGTGCCACGCACGGTCAGCTTTGCGGAGGAAAATGTAACGGAGATATCCTTTACATCTGTGATATATGGATTGATCAGCAGGCACTCCCGCAGGTAACGGGGCGCCTCGGCGGTCTTGATGGAATCGGTATATGCCTGGCCCAGCAGGGATTCAAACTCAGACCCATAGGCCCAGGTATATATCTCATATTTGAATCGGGGCGTGCGGATGGCCCGCCAGATCCACACCTTCAGAGCCTCCTTGCCCGTGACCACCACCGGCTGGCCGCCCCGGAATATGGGTACGTCCCGCTCAAAGTCCCAAGCTACCTCCCTGTAAAGCGGGAGCGCTTGACTTCCGCTGTTTTCCAACGGCTTGGGGTCTATCATGGGGAAAATGCTCATACGGCCTTCACCGCCTTCATCACGATGTAGAATACCTGATCGTCCTCGGTGAGCAACAAAACCTCGTCGCCCACCTCCAGATCAATCTCCAGCTGCTCCACGGTGGCCTCGTCAATGGTGGTGTCCGGGCTGTGGAGCTGGCTGCCGGAGATCCGCTCCAGCGCGCCGGTAGAGACTCCGTGAGGTGTGGTGACCGGGCCGGAAATGGACCCCGACAAGCCGTTGTAGTCGCTGCTGGGGCTGATGGTCTTGGTTTTCCATTTGGCGCCTTTCACCAGCCGCTCATTGATCCGCAGGGCGCTGGCGGGCTGTTCCAGCCCCGCCACCCGCACCTTCAGCGGGACCCGCTGGAGCACCTTACCCAGCCTCATTCTGGCCGGCGCCGCCCCCAGTCCGGCCTGCTGGCTGTCCCCGGCCGGCATGGCGTCCGCCGACAGGCCGCGGCTCAGCGCCACGAACCGAATATAGGGGTCGCCGTCTGTGACGCTCATCTCATCCGCCTCCTTACAATTTCGGCAAGCTCCCCGCCGTCTGCCTGTCCATCAGAGCCTCCAGTGAAAGCGTCAGCCTGGTCTGGTACAGCCCCCGCCGCCATGTGTGGGCGTCGGAAATGATCCAGAACAGCCCGCAGGTTCCTGTCACCGGCTCTTCCACCGCCGCCGTGTTTCCCGTGATGAGCCTGAGATCACCCAAGGCGTTGACTGTGATGGTGGTTTTCAGCCCGTTTTCTTTCAATATCTGCTTGGCGTGTCCCTCCGGGTCGTCATAGGCACCGGAGCGGATGGCCGCCTGCATCAGTCCGTACAGCTTCACCGCGCCTCCATCCTCCTGGACGGACTTCAAATTATACTGGTCGTCGTAGATGGCCACGGAATTGGTCATAGCGCTGGCGCTCTCCTTGGTCACACAGGACAGGAGCCTTCCCCCCGGCCTGAGCAGAACGGTATCTTCCGACCGTTTCATCTCCACCACCTCCAGGCGGGTCCCCCGGAAGCGGATGCGGTACTGCTTCCCCGTCTGGTCTGCGGCCAGGGAATACATGGTCATGATGATTTTGTACAACGTCACCCCCAGAAAGTTCCGGGTGATCGGCACTCCCGTGGCCGCAAGCTCCCCCACCGGGATGCCGAACTTGCCGCACACCGAGGCGGTGACCGCCTCCGCCGTCTGCTCCTCCACCCGCAGAAAGTCGCTGTTCCGGGTGAGGTACAGTCCCCGGTCATAGGCGGTGACGTCGATGGTGGAGCCCAGGCTGTCCCGGGTACGCTCCAAGGCGTAGGCGTCCATCAGCAGGTTGCTGTCCTTCCAGAACTGCACCGAACCGCCCAGCTCGGTGGGGGCGCGGGGCAGGTGGATGTCATCGGCGGACACCACAGGCGAATAGCGCAGCGTCCGGGCGGCGCTGCGGCAGTCCCCGGACCAGGTGATGCTCCGGCACAGCTGGGTGATGTTGGCCGTGGCCCCGTCCGGGTTGGTGGCCCGGATTTTCACATAATCCTGTGCCATATTTCCTCCTTGCGTTCTTCTGCCGATCATGCTATGATAAAGGCAGGAGGTGAATGGTATGCCCACAGAAAAGGATTATAAGGTCATTGAAAAGGCGACGATCTACGACTTGCGCAGGCTGTTCAAGAACAGTGACAAGGAGACCTACACCAAAGAGGAGCTGTGCGATCTGCTGGACACCATTGCGGACGCGAAAGATCAGGAATGATCGGGGCGCAGGCCCCGGTCATTTTTATTTCAACCCCATATGGGCCCGCTCCTCCGCCGTGCCGCCTCACTTCACGTTCAGTTCAAGCGCCGCCCTGGTCTCAGCTTTAGCCGCCGCCTGTTCCGCCAAAGCCACGGCCTGCCGCTGTGCCGGCTTTCCGCTGGCGCTTCCGCCGGACGTGGACGGCGCAGGTGTGGCCGCGTACCCTGCCAAATCGCTCTTGTCCGGCAGGGTGAGCGCCTGCCCCGGATAGATCAGATTGGGATTTTTGATGCTGTTGGCGGTGGCCAGCTTGTAGGCCAGCGAGCCATCCCCATAGATCCGTCTGCAGATGGACCACAGGCTGTCCCCTTTGACCACTGTGTAACTGGACGCCTGTTCCGGCTGGCTGGACGCCTCCACGGGCCGGCCGCTGTTCTGGGTCACGGTTTCCGCCTTGGCCTCATCCAGATAGCGGTATTCATACAGCGGCAGTTTACATTTCACGTCCCCGGTGCCGTCGTCCTCTCCGTACTCCAGAGCGCCCAGCAGAACCGGCGCGTTGATGCTGGTGCCGGTGACGATGTAGCGGCACACATTGGCGGCAGCGCTCCACTCAATGAGCCGGTCCAGGTAGTGGGACGGCTGGGCCATCGCCCCGGCGGTCATAAACGGGTATTCCCGGGCGGGGAGAAAGAATTCCAGCGTCCCGGTAAACAATGACTTCAGCCCCGGCAGGGCGATCTGCCCCGTCTGGGCCATATCCAGCCGTTCCACCGCCCGTCCTGCGGACATGGGGTAGCTGGACGGCGTCACCGGCAGGGTGAGCGCCTGCCCGGTGTCCGTGTTTTTCAAGATAATGACATGTTCCATAGGGCTCTCCCGTCATTTGGGCGCGGCGGCGGTGGCCGCCTGTTCCAGCCTGCCCATGATGATGCTCCACAGCTGGTCGGCCATCTCCTCGCTGATCCCGGTGAAGCTGTTCCCGGTGACGGTGAGCTGGATGGAGCCCGCGCCGCCCCCCGCGTCCTGAGCCCTGGTCTGGCTGGCGGTGAGCACCCGCTCCCCTTCGTGGAGCAGGGCCGGGTAGCCGTCATAGGGCGCCCGGTCCAGGCCGAAGGCGTGGGGGTGCCAGATGCCGTTGTAGCCGTAGTAGCCCTCCTGTTTTTCTTTCGCCAGACCCACGTGCCCGCCCACCGTGGTCAGTTCGGGCAGCTCGCCGCCCTTCCCTTCGGCGATGGTCGCGCCATAATTCTCCTTGATGAGCTTGACGGCCATCCCCTTGCTCAGTTCCTGGCTCAGCTGATAGCTGGCCTGAGCGGCGTTTTCCAGCCCCGCCGTATTGTCCCGGATGGCCTGGATCTCGTCCAGCTCGGTGTCGTTGAGCTTTTTGACGAATTCGCTGTTGTCAAAATAGGCCTGCCCCAGGACCTGGGCCTGCTCATACAGCGACTCCATCTCCGCCCCCGCCTCCGCGTCGCCGCCGCCGCTGGCCTCATACCGGGCCTTCATCTCCGTGTAACGGGCGGACAGCTCCGCCAGCTCGGCGCTCTGCTCCGCAGTGAACACCTTGCCCTGGCTGCCGTTGAGCACCGCGTCCAGCGCCTCCCGCATATACTGGTCCTGTAGATTTTCCCGCCGGGCCTGGTTCTCCCCCATCACCGCGTTGATCTCCTTGATGGCTTCCCCCAGTTCGCCGCCGTAGGCGTCCACCATGGCGTTCTGGCCAACGGCCCGCAGGCTGTTATAGGCGTCGCCCCCGGCGTTGTCCAGCTCCTGCTTCAGCCCCTCCAGGGTGGAGGCCGCGCCGGAAAAGGTCCTGCTCTGCTCCTCCATGGCCCCCGCGTAGGCGTCCCGCAGCGCCGCCGTGATGATCTCCACCGCCTCTGTGCCCGAGATATCGCCCTTGGAGATCATGCCGTACATATCCCCCTGGCTCACCCCATAGGCGTCCGCCAGGTAGCCCACCGCGCCTACGCCCCGGTCGTTGAGGATGTTCAGATATTCCAGCGTGGTTTTATCGCTGGACTTCATCCGCCCCAGGGCCTGGGCCACGGCTGTCATGTCGGACGTCTCCATTCCCAGCGCCGCTCCGGTGTCGCCGATGACCCGCAGGGTGTCCAGCATATAGTCCTTGTCCCCCGCCCTGCCGCTGTAGCCGTAGGTGGCCAGGGTTTTGCTCATGGCCGTCAGGTCGCCGTAGAGGAAGGGCGTGTGGTTGGCCAGGTCCACCAGCTCGTCCAGGTAGGCATCGGCGGTCTCCCCGTCCCCGAACATGGTGCGGAAGGAGACACGGTCCTTCTCCCGGCCGGCGGCAGCGGACGAGCCGCTCTTCGTCATCTCCCCCGAGCGGTCCTTCACGTCGCCGTACAGCCCGCCGTAGTAGTCTTTGAAGGCGTCGTCCTTTGCTTCAAAGATTTTTGTTCCGCCGGAAACCAGGCCAGACACCCCGCCCAGAACGGCACCGGCAATGATGCCCGGAATACCAAACATCGCGCCCGCCGTGCCACCAGAAATGGCGCTGCTCAACATATCGGAGACCAGCGAAGCCTCTGGGGTTCCAATAGCGCTGGTGAGCACAGATTGTCCCAATCCGCCCAGTGAGGCCGAAAACATCTGCCCGATCTGCCCGGCAAAGATTCCCTTTGCCATGTCGCTTAGACTGGTGCCCTGCCCCTCCAAATCGCCTTTTCGGATTGTCTCAATGTTCTCCTTGTAGATCTTCTGGTTCTCCTGCAGGGATTTATTGGTTGCCGCGATCTCGTCACGCAGCTTCTGCTGGTTCTTCTGGGCTGTCTGGTAGGCGTCCGAGCTGGCCTCGTCCCCCAGTTCCTTGAAGTTCTTCCGGGCCTCCTTGACCTCCTCATTGACCTCTTTGAGCTTCTTTTGCAGCTCAGTTTTCCGCTCAATGAGGCCTTTGTTGGCCTTTTGCAGGGCCTCAAAGGTCTGCTGGAGCTCCTGGCTCTCCTTGTCCAGCGCTTTGGTCTTGTCCGTGATGGAGGCCAGAACCGGGGACATTCCATCCTTTGCGGTCAGATAGACGCTTAAACTCTCGTTCGGCATGGTTTCACCTCTTGACTTGGATGTGGTATGTGGTATACTAAAAACATAAAGAAAGGCTGTCACAATGAGTCAAAAAATGAAGCAATATCTTTTGTGGGTTGCCGTGCCCGTTTTGGCTCTCTCTTGTGTGCTTCTCCTCTACGCGGCCTGTTTCTGAAAATAAATCAAGGGTGGAACATATAAAGCCAGGAAATGAGATGCAATGAGCAAATGCTGATCCGCCGTCCACAAAAGGAGATGAACGCCCATGTTTTTAACGCTGTTTCTCGCCTGCCCTCTTCTGCTTGCCGCGTTGTACCTCGGGATTTCCTCGCTGAAACCCGGGCTCACCCTCGGCGAATGGATCGGCCAGCCCAGAGCGATCGCCTTTTGGGTCTGTATCGCGTTGAGCGCGTCGGTCGTATTCATTGAATTGAACTCACTGCTCAGCTGACCCGCCGCCCTTTCCGGGGCGGCGCTATTTTTTTGCCCATCCCTCGCACTCACGGCACGCGAAGGTGTAGGCCAGGTCCCGGTAGCCCTGGGAGCGCCCGTAGACCTCCCAGGGCATGATGTTCTTGTGTCGGAACAGCCAGTACAGGAGCTCCAGCTCCGGGTCGCTGTGCTCCTCTAGCCGTTTTTTATCTCGCGGATGGTGTTCTGCCGGTAGCCGGACAGCCGCTCCACCGCCCGGGACAGGTCCGCGATCTCCCCGGGCAGCAGCATGGCCTTCACCGTCTCCGCCGGGGTAGCCCCGCCGAACTTGGCTGTCAAGCTCTGGTCTTTCAGCTCGGGACAGCCCGCCAGGAGGATATGCACCTCCACGTCCCGCTCCATCTCCCGCAGCTCCTGGGCCTTGCCGTAGGGCAGCGCCCGCAGCTCCAGCGCCACCGGCTCTCCCAGGGCGCGGCTCAGCCGCTTCACCTCATACCGGGCCGTGGGCAGGTTTTTCTGCACGTTCTCCGCCTCCGGGCGGAGCATCTGATCCAAAAATTTGCTCATGAGATCCTCCTCAGCTCTCCGCCCGCCGGGCGGGGAGCGTTTTTATGCTTGCGGGACGCGCCGCGGTCACTGCGGCCTCACTACGTCCAGCCACTCCCGCCTGGTGAACGTGAAGGGGTGGGTGCCCTTGCCCATCTCCCCGTGGGTGAAATCCATGATGGTCTCGTCGTCGAAGCTCACATTGTACAGCGCCACACGCTCCGCGCCGAAAGCATCCGGGTCCGCCAGCTTGGCCACGATGGTGGCCCGCACGTCCCGGCCCTCCATCAGGGAGTCGGACCGGGAGATGTTCCGGGTGTACACCTTAGCCACGCTGATGGAGCCCGTCCCCTTGATACTGGTGATTTTAGAGTCCTCCGCCATAGCGCCGCAGATGTTCACCGGCGACTTGTTATAGGCGAACTTGGCCTGGAACCCGGACAGCTCCGCCCACAGCTCGCCGTCCACCCACACCTGTCCCCAGGTGCCCGACATCACCCGGTTGGCGGGGATCATTGCCTCTGCCATGTGTCATTACCTCCTCAAATTTCCACCACAATGATGATATCTTCGATGGCGTCCAGGATCTTGCACCGCACCAGGATGAACACGTGGGAGCCGGTGTCCGCCTCCCGGATCTGCTGTTCGCCCATCTCCTCGGCGTTGATTCCCCGGCTCGTCAGGTACTGCTCGATGGCGTCCACGTCCAGGTCCACCGTATACCCGGGCTGCACCAGCTGGCTCTGCTCCAGGCCCATGAAGTAGCCCCGGATGGCGGTGATCAGCAGCAGCTTGTTGTCGTAGGTATTGGCGTACTTGCCCACGTAATCGTCCTCGGCGGTGGAGGTGATGTCGGTGCGGATCAGGTCCATGATCTCCACGATCTTGATCTTTTTGAAGCTGTCCAGCATCCCCTGGGACGTGGTGACCAGCGACGTCACCGCCCGGTCCAGCTTCACCTTCCGCCCGTCCCAGCGCAGGGCCAGCTCCCCGGCCCCCACCGCCTCGTCGCTCTCCTCCCGCGTCAGCCGGGCGCAGTCGCTCAGCTCCGGCAGGGGCGCGTAGGTGGCGGCGATCTTCATGGGCGTGCCCGCCAGCAGCCCCGCGATCCGGGAGCAGTATTCCGCCGTGGTCCACACCGTGGTTCCGTCCGTCATGCCGTCCCCGGTGAAGTTGACGATGGCGTAATTGTCTGCGGCGTGGTTGGGCAGCACCGCCTTGAACTTTGCGCCGTCGTTCAGCCGCCGGCTTTTCACCCAGCTGGCGATATCCGCCGCCTCCTCCCTGGTGCAGTCCGCCGGGCCGCAGATATAGTCAAACGACTGGGCCGCCATGTAGTCCAGAGCGTCGGGCAGCGCGCCGTCCGGGTCCAGCACATACACGATCACCTTTTTAGGCGGGTTGACATACCCCAGGAACGTCCGCTTGATATAGTCCTGGGTCTCCTTGCTCAGGGCGGCGGGGACCTGGCTGGCCTGTGTGATGGCGAAAGGAACCTGCTCCGCCCCGTCCCGGACGATGAGGGCCACCGTGCCCTTGTCGCCCCGGGTGATGGCAGATATGCCCAGCTCGGTGAAGGTCACCAAGATCTGGGGGCTTGTCAATTTAGCCATTTGTCGTTACCTCCTGTCTGATGTGCAGCGTGCCCATATCGGGCGTCTGCTGAAGCTCCATGAATTCCCTGCGGTCCAGCGTGTAGCTGAGAGGGACCGTAATGGCGGCGTAATCCAGCCCATTCTCCATCTCCCCCTTGTCCAATACATGGGGAGCCCGGTCCTTCACCTTGATGAAGCCGGACAAGAACAGGCCCATCAGCCGCATCTGCCGCCGGGTCAGATCCTGGTTGTCCTTCGGCTGGTGATAGGAGTCCACCTCCACAAAGGTGGTCAGCGTCACCCAAGGCCGCAGCTCCACCGCCCCGCAGCTGGCGTTGGGGTTAAACTCTCCCCCCGCGATCTCCACCAGATTGCTGGGCCGTTGGAAGCCCGTCGGGACGTAGCCCCGGTACACCGGCTCCCCGGGAAAGGTCCGCCTCACCAGCGCCTCCACGGCGTCGGCGATGTCGTTGTTGGTGATCATGTGCTATTCCCACTCCCATTCGTCAGTAATGCGGTCAAGCTCGCGCTCAAATGCGTCTCTAGCAGCGACGATACCCTTCGATTTGGCCCACGAGTAAAACAGATGCCCCTTAACATAGGAAGACCCGTTGAAAAATCCGTATTTGCCCGCTCTGGCCCCGTGTCCGCGTTCCAGCCACTTTGTGATTTGAGACGAATAGACCCCCTTCCCTTTCCAAGTTTTTTCTGTTCGCTCTGCCATGGGACGGACAGCCGCATAACCGCCTTTGGAACCCAGATACACTTGCTGCCACCGCCTAACGCGGCCAAACGAATCCTGTACACCCTGCTCTTGGATCTGCCTGCGGACTTCCGCCTGAAAGCATTTTCCTGCGGCATACAGCGCCTGAGTTTTTATTGCAGGAACTTTTTTCAAAAACCTTCCATAAAAGTGAAGAAAGCGTTCCAATTCTTTTTTATCTGCATATAATTCCGTAGATTTTCCCCTTCCTAAATCAGCCCAACCGCCCCCTGTCTCCCCGCCGTCAGGCGGGGAGACGCATAAAAAGCCCCCCGTCAGCCGAATACACACTGACGGGGCGGACCATTAGAGGTCTACCGTCCGCTCCAGTGTGTACTCGTTCTTGTGCGGGTCCAGCTCATAGGCCGTGAGGATAGGCCAGGGTGTCCCGTCCACCTCCACCAGCGGGCCCGGAGCCAGCCGCACCGCCTTGGGCGCCACCAGCACCCGCCGGCAGCTGTTCACCGCCATGGGCTCCAGCTGCTGGTGGCGCACGTACTCCTCCGTCATCACGGCGGGAAACGTCTCACCCGTGCGGGCGTTCCGGCACTGGGACAGCACCACCAGGGCCGCGTCCACCGTCAGGTACATCCGGCCCAGGGGCCGGATGGCGGTAATGAGGCAGTGCTGCCCCCGCCAGAGCAGGGCGCTGTCCAGGTCCAGGGGCTGGCGGCGCAGGGTAAAGCTCACCCCCGCCGCCCCCAGGCCATGGACCGAGTACACGTTGGGCCGCACAGCCAGCTCCGCCTGCGCCCAGGTCCGCCGGACGGGCTCCCACTCCCAAATCCGCGGCGTTGTCACGCTCGTGTTGGACACGCTGTCGCCCCGGCTTTCTTCCGGCTCAGCCTGGTCTGCGGGCCGCAGCTCCAGCACCTCCAACCGGTCGTTGAGGCGGCCAACCTCCACTCTGCTCCCTGCTTTGCTCACAGGCCCACCCCCGACTCCGTCAGCTTCAGCTGGTTCACCAGCCGCCGGAAAGCGGGGTTGTCCGCCTGGGCGGCCGGCGCGGCCATGTCCCGGTGGTCCCAGGCATCCAACACCAGATAGTTCACACACAGGTCGTACCGCGCCGCCCGGGCGGTCCCCGGCTCCGGCGGGGCCACCCCCGCGTCCTCCAGGTAGCCCACCGCCGCCGCGTACATCCCCGGGATCAGCGCCCGCACCTCCGGGTCGTCCGCCAGCTCGGTGAGCTTGCAGTAGGCCAGCAGGCTGGCCATACGCTCCTCACTCATGGACAATGGCCGCTTTCAGCGCGCCGGTCAGCGGGGCCAGATGCTTGACCAGCATATAGCCGGACAGCAGCCCCGTGGTCACGCAGAGCCACTCGCCAACGGGGGGCTCATCAGCGAACACGCCCGCGCCCCAGGGCAGCACCGCGATCACCGGCGCGTTCGGGAAGGGCCGCTCCCTCAGCCGCAGGCCGCCCTCCGCCGTCACGGAATACTCCGTCAGCACCCCCTCAGACAGCTCCGCCTCCTCCTGGCACCCCAGCAGCTCCGCCGGGTCCGCCGGACCAACAACGCGGCCGGCCAGAGTGCCCTCAGAGCCCTCTCCGGGTGTGGAGATATCCATGCTCTCATCCAGTCCGTCCCGTGCCTCCTGGGCGCTCTCAGGGGCCGCCGCGGGTTTTTTCGTCCTTCCCATGGCTGTCACCCCCTCAGCCCTGGGGCTCCTGGGCGCCCGAACCGCCGCTGGAAGTCCCGGCGGACACAGAGATGCAGCCGTTGACAAACGCCCCGTCGTCCCGGACGGTGCAGTCGTCCCGCAGGGAGCCCCGCCACAGCGTCATGTCCTGCTCCGCCGCGTTGAATTCGCCGATGGTGGCCTGATCGAATACCTTCAGGCTGAACGCCCGGCGGTCCCAGTACACCACGCCCTCTCTCAGGTCGCCCAGAATCATGGGAATCTTGCTGTCCTTGGTGGGGATGGTGTCGTTGTCATAGGTTTTGACCGGCAGGACGTAGGGGCCCACGCATAGCCGGAGCTGCTGGGAGTCGGCGGGGTTGGGGGTGAGCAGATAGCGCCCGTTGCCGTCCTTCAGCGTGCCCAGCCACAGCAGGCCATCGTCATTGGTGATGAGCTTGGAGGTAGCCCGGAAGGTGGAGCCCAGCCCCACCCAGGCGGACAGAATGCCGTCCAGGTTTTTCAGGTCCTTGGCTGCCTTGGCCTGGACCACCGCCAGGATCTCATTGTTGGCCGTCACCCGGGCCTCGTCCGCCAGCCACTCCTCCACAATGGCGGCAATGTTGTTGTCGCTGTCCTCCAGCAGCTCGTTGGTGACGGGCAGGTAGCCGCCCCGCTTCTCAATCTCATAGGACAGCACGGCGAACTGGGGGGTGGCCGCCTTGCCAAACCTGGCCGCCTCGGCCACCGTGGCGAAGCCCTGGTGCTGGCCCCGCTTCTTGATGGTCCGCCGCCCGCTCTTGGTGGTGACGTTCACCACCCGCACCTCCCCCAGCAGGCTCTCCTTGGCCTCCCGCAGGGAGATGATCCGGGTCACGATGTCCGCAGGGACGGTGTAGCCGCCGTCGGCGTCCACACCCTCCTGCATCATGTCTCCCGCCGCCTTGGACACCCGGAAGCCGTTCCGGGCCGCCGCCGCGAAGGATTTCACCGCCGCCTCGTAGCCCTTCAGCTCGGGCTCCTGGGCCACGGCGGGGGCGGGGGCCTCCGGGGGCTCCGCCCCGAACCGGTCCCGCTCCGCCAGCGTTTTCTCCACGGCGGCGATCCTGGCGTTGAAGCCCTCCACCTCCGCCATCTTGGCGGTATGGTCCTCCATCCGCTCTTCGTTCAGCGCCGCCTCCGCCTCCGCCAGGGCCTCCGCCCGGTCGGCCTTCAGCTGGTAAAGCACCTGTTTACTGATCTTTTCCATGGTCACATTCCTCCAAATCTGATTTTTTCCAGCGCCAGGCGGGCCCTTGCCGCCCGGATTGCCTTGGAACTATCCTGACGGGGATCTTCCCCGCCGTACCGCTTGGATTTCACCACGCCCGCCCTCTTCTGAGCGGGCACCGCCACAAAGGACCACTCGTAGGCGTCCGCCGCCCCGGTGAGCACCCCGTGGCACAGCTGTCCGCCGTACCGCCGCCCCTTCTCGTGGCCGCAGCGGTCCAGCTCCTGACCGCACACGGAGCACACCACCTGCCGGACCGAGCACCCCACGCTCACCTCCCGCTTGATGCCGCCGTCGATCTCGGCGATGAGGGGCGCGGTGTCCTCCGTACGCATCATGTAGGCCCACCCTTTGAGATAACGGTAGGGCCGCCCGTCGGCGGTGAGCCGCCCCGGCTCTGCCGCCGCCTCCGCGCGGTACAGCCGCGCCGTCTGTCCCTTGGCCGACCAGCAGTGGTCAAAGATGCCCGGGGCCCCCAGGAACAGCCCCGCCAGCTCGTTCAGCGTCTCGTCGCCGAACCTCTCTAAATCCCGGTCGATGTCGTTATCGCACAGCCGCAGGGCAAAGGTATACACCTCTTCCGCCCTCAGTTCCCGCCGGGCCATGGCGTTGATACGGGCCAGATCTTCCGGACCGGGAACTGCCGTCTTGCACGTCATATCCATCCGCGTCACTCCTTTTCTTCCCACCGGCCCTGGAGGGCCCGAAGCCGGGACAGCTCGGCCCAGAATTCCAGCGGCACATAGTTCAGGCTGGCGGGGCGGTGCCCGCCGCCCGGCACGTTTTCCAGGTCCTCCAGCGCCCGGATGTCGTCCACCGAGTACACGCCGATCTCCCACAGGGCCTTGTACCACGCCGCCTGGGCGGCGGTGTCCCCCCTCAGCAGCTGCTTGAGCTCCCGCTTGACCCGCAGGCCCTGTTCCCGGTCCCGGAGCAGCAGCAGCTTCCGGCTATCCTCCTGCTCCCGCTGGACGATGGGAGGCAGCACGGTGTGCTTCACAAAGTCGATGCTGTTCTGCTCGTTGGAGCTGTACGCCTGCCTTCCGGCGTTGAGCAGGTAGAGCGGCACCCCGAAGAACCGGGCCACATCCGCCACCCGGTACTCCTCCGACTCCACGAACTGGGCATCAGCGTTGCTCATGGCGATGGGGGTGTACTCCAGCCCCAGATCCAGCACCGCCACCCGGAATCCCTTCCCCGGTCCGTTGTGCACCTTCTCCCACTCCCGGCGGATTAACTCCTTCCGGGAGATGAACTCCGTCTCGCCTTTTGCGTTGGATATCTGCACAGATGGCTTTCCGCTCAAATCGGTGCTTGTTTTCAGCACCCCGGAGGGCCTCCCGCCGTTGGCGTACAGGTCCGCCTGGTACTGCTGGGCGGACAGCCCTGTGGAGATGGCCGCTGCCGCCCGCCGCAGGATGGAGATGCCCGTGATGCCGTCGTTAGAGAACGCCTTATAGTGGAGCACGTCCTCCGGGGACAGCCGGGTGAGCTCCCCGGTGCGGGGATCGGCGTAGACGTACCACAGCGCCCCGGCGGGGTCCAGATACGGGGTCACGCTGTCCGGCCGCAGGGGGATGAGCTCTCCGGGGCGGCCTGTCCGCCGGTCCCGGCCGATCCAGGCGTAGGCGTTGCCCAGCAGGTCCAGATTGGCCTGCATCAGCCGCTCGTAATCAAACCGGGTCATGGCCTCATTGGGCGGGCCCCACAGCAGAGGGCCCAGAGGGTGGTCCCGGGGCCGGGCCTTGGTCCGCTCGTCCATCAGGTACACCGGCAGCATGGCCACGGCGTTGGCCCGCAGCTCCACGCACCGGGACACGGTGGACAGCTTCATGGCCTTGTCCCGGGACATGGCCACGGCGTCCTCGCTGGTCCAGCCCTCCCAGCCGGCGGAGCTCTCCAGGGTGAGCACACCGCCGGGGGTGGGCGGGGCGGGCCCGCCGCGTTTGCGCAGCGCCTTGTCAAAGATCACGGCTCATCCCCTCCCCTGGCCCAGAGGACGCCCCCCAGGATGAGGAACACTCCCGCCGCGATCAGTCCGGCGGGCGGATAGATCCACCCAATTCCGGCGGCGGCGCACCCGGCCCCCCACACCAGCAGGAGGTCCGCTCCCCAGCGGCCCAGCCACCCCGCCAGCCGTTCCCGCAGCCGGGGCCGCTGTTTTTTTTCGCTCTCCATATAAAACCTCCTCACATCTGGTAATTTCCCCGCTCCAGCGCGGCGTTCAGGTCCGGCGGCACGCTTCTGCGCTGAATCGCCGCCGCCATGGCAATAATCCAGGATACCGTGATGTCAATGCGCCCGATCGAGCGGTTCTTCATGGGCTTGATGTTCTCGTTGCCGTCCACAGCGCACCGCACATTGCCAAAGTTCCAGCGGGCGCAGGTGTTGTGTACGTGAAGCATCTCATGGCGCCGGATGAGCTGCTCAAGCTCCTTCATGGCTGGGGACATACCCAGCATGGTTTGGGGAATGGCCATCACCAGAATTCCCGCGTCCTGGAGGGCCGGAGTGATGGTCTGGGTCAGATGCTGGTCCACACCCAGGGTCTGGAGGTCATAGGTGTTTGCCGCCTCCAGCACCGCCGCCGTAACGTCCCGGTAGTCCACCATATCCCCCTCGCACAGGGTCAGGAACCCCGCCCGCTCCCAGTCCCGGTAGGGCACATGGTCCCGGCGCTCCGCCTCCAGCGCGGTGTCGCGGGGGCGCCACGCCTGAAACAGAGCCACCCAGGTATCCAAGCCCTCCTGGGGCGGGAACAGCAGCGTGAGCGCCGTCAAATCGGTGGTCATGGACATGTCCAGCCCACCGCAGCAGGTCTTGCCCCGGAGCTGTTCCGCCCATGCCTCCCGCTCCGCCTTTTTGGACGGGCCCCATTGGGTTTTGTCGTACAGGGTCAAGGGCAGCCAGCCCACCGCCTTCACTGCGATCCACTGGTTGAGCCGCAGCCAGCGGAACAGCTTCTCCCCCGCCTCGCTTTTCTTGGCCTCCCGGGCCTCCAGCCGCAGAGTGCGCAGCGCCAGGTGGGTGCCCAGGGACGGATTGCACTGATACCACAACGCCTCGTCCCAGATGTCGATTTTGGCCAGATCGTCCGGGTCGTCCCCGTACATGGCGGTGAGGCCGTACAGCACCGGCAGCCAGTTGGGCATATCCCGCTCCAGCAGCGCGGTCTGGGCCTGCTCCATGTCCTCCGGTTCGGTGTGGCGCAGGCTGAGAACCCGCCTGGGATCTCCGCCCTCCGCCAGGATGGTGCGCAGCTGCCGGGCGTCCCGGACAGCCACCGCCTTCTCGTGGACCTCCCAGCCGATGCTGGTGCGGTCCGGGTCATCCCCGGCGGTGGTCAGCACAATCCAAACCGGCTGGCGCCGCCCGGACCCCGCGCCGAAGGTCATGACGTCCCACAAATCCCGGTTGGGCTGGGCGTGGAGCTCGTCAAAGATGACGCAGGAGGGCCGGTATCCGTGTTTGGAGTAGGCCTCGGCAGACAGCACCTGGAGGCGGCCAACCATCACCCAGTCCACGCGGCCATTGTCCGCTCTCTGCCGCTGGCGGAACTCAATGCGCCGCTTGGAGCGGATGATTTTCAGCTCGCCGGAGGCCACCATCTTAGCGGTCCACGAGGCGCTCTCCAGCATGAACACTGCGGCCAGGAATACAATATCAGCGTTCTCCCGGTCCGCCGCGCACACATACACCTCGGCGGACATCTCCCCGTCCGCAAACAGGTGATACAGCCCCAGGGCGGCGGCCAGCTCCGACTTGCCGTTCTTTTTGGGAATTTCCAGGTACAGGTACTGGTACTTGCGCACCAGCGTCTCGGCCTCCTTCCCCGGCCCCTCGTCAAAGGGCTCCAGGGTGGAGTAAAACTCCATGATGGCGTCCCGCTGCCAGGGGTGGAGCACAAAGGGCTTCCCCGTGTCCGTGGTGGGCAGACGCTCCACGAAGTCACACACGAATTGGCCGCATTCCTCGTCGAAGCAAAGTCCGCTCTGTTCCACTTCCACCTGCGGCGAAAGCTCCTCCACCGCGTTAGGCACAGGCTCAACCTCCACCGGCGGCCCGGTTCTGTCTGGCCCGCAGCGCCCGGGTAAATTCGTCCTCCTCCGCGGGCGCCGCGGCTGCGCTCAGGGCGGGCGGCACCACCAGACGGCACCGGGACGAGATGGACAGGCCCAGCACCTCGGCGCACTGGCGGCACTGCCGGAAATAGGTGTTCTGTACGCCGGTCCACTCCTTGGCCAGCTTTTCATCCTTGTCCCGGATGGCCGCGCTGGCCAACCTGTCCGCCCGCTGCCACCGTTCCCGGGCCAGGAAATACTGCCCCAGGGCGTCCCGGTCCAGTTCCGCGTACAGACCCGCCATCCGCAGAATCTCGCCGACCTGCCGGAACTCAGCGTGCAGCTTTTTCGGCAGCCATCGTGGAGGCTCCGCCTGATCCGGTACCGGCACATGGACCTCCTGATCCAGGCGCTGGTCTGTCTCGGCCCGGGTCAGGTGTTTGCGGCCGTTTGCCACCACCAATTCCGTCGGTTGTCTTGGTCCCGGCATCGACGTTTTCCCTCCTTCTCATCGCTTATTGGTCTTTTTCGGCCCGCCGTGGGGAAAATTTCCCGCCTGGATGGGGCTGTGCGGTCTTTTGCCTCCCGCCCAAAACTTTTTGGAGGTGGGGGGAGGGTGCGCAAGGAATCCCGCCTAGGCGCACGGGCAGCGCACGGGCCATGCGCCCGCGCCCAAAGCTGGCTGCTGTCCAGCGTTTCTATCGCCCCATTCAGCCCCTGTTTTCCCGCCGTTTTTGCCACAGCTTCTCCATGGTCTTGCGGGAGTGGCAGGCATGGCACAGGCTTTGCAGGTTGGCCCGGTCGGTGAACAGCGCCCAGTCGCCCTTGTGGTCCCGGACGCGGTCCACGTCGGTGGCGCGGGTACGCAGGCCCCGGCGGCCGCACTCCCGGCAGAAGGGCTCCGCCGCCAGCTGGGCAGGGCGGAGATCGTCCGTCCACACCGGCAGGGAGTACCAGCCATGCCACGCCGCGGACTCCCTGCGGGGCGCCTGTTTGGGTTTGTGGGCGGGGCACCAGCCCTCCCGGGTCAGCGCGGGACAGCCGGGTTGCCGGCAGGGCCGGAGCGGTTTGCTTGCCATGGGCTTGCCACCTCCACGGACAGAGCAAAAATAAAAACGCCAGAGTCCATCACGCAGCCTTACGGCTGGTTATGGGCTCCGGCGTTCAACGCTCTGGCCTCTGTCGATATCCAGGATGATCTCCGTTTTGCAGTCCCGGCAGAACACCGGGAGGGCTTTTGCCACCGTGTTCGACCCGACCCGGATCAGGCGGCGGTTTCGTTTGCAGATCGGACAGGTCACCCATCCATCTGTCACTGTCAGTTTACCACAATTCCCCGGTCCTTGCAATGCCTTTCCCTCCATTTCTACCACCTGTTCCCAATTATTAAGAGTGGTTTCAAGCTGAAAAATTATTAGGACCCTGCCGTTTCCTGCCCTGCGTATAACTATAATTGGGCGGCGCCTCATTTGGAAACAGCAGATATTCGGCGTAAACACAATCGGCAAAGCCGAAGGGGTTCTTCTCCGTGAACTGTATGTAATCCACCGCCCCGGGCGGCGGGGACAGGGTCACACTGTCGGATGGGATTTCAATGTACTCCACATCATACCTTTTGAGGTTCCGGCTGGCCCGCCAGACGCGCTCCCCCGGCTTGGCTCGGCCAAACTCCCGGACCTCCTTGGTGAGGTATTTGGCCAGCTCCTTGTAATAGTGGACGTCCACCGGCTCGATCCGAACGTACCCGCCGCCCTGCCACAGGCTGCGGATCTCCTCCAGGTCTCCCGGCCCCACGCCATTCAGCACCATATGATGGTGGAGGCGGCGGTCCTCCAGTCTGCCATCGCATCCAAAATACTCATCCTCAGATTTTCCGTGCCAGCCCTCGGTCACGTAGATGTACCGCAGCTCTTCCCCTCGCCGTTTTCGTGCGGTGCGCAGCTTTCGGATGAATTTCTGGAGCTCTTTATCCGCCGCCTTTTTGTCCGGCGGCAGATGGAGGTCGTCATAGGTGGGCGTGGCCACCCAATCCCCCCGCCCGAAATTTGCCGCCAGGTTCAGCCTGCATTCCTTCCAGGAGCACTTGTCATTGTAAAACTGCTGGGCGGCGCAGGTGGGGCGGCAGCGGCCCCCGCGCCGCCGCCCCGGCTCCCGTTCTGGGATGGTCCCGATGACCTCCACATGGAGCAGCCCCGCCTTGATGTGCTTGATTGCCCGCGCCAAACGCCTACTCCCCTTTCATCCTCATCTGTTCCGGCTCCCGGACCTCCACCCGCAGGACTTTAACATCTCCATACTTCTCCAAGTCCATGGCGATGGCCTCCTTGACGCCGATGGCCTTGCCCGCCGCGGCGCCCTCCACGGCGATGGTCAGCAGCAGGCGGCTCATAAGCATTTCTCCTGCGTCCGCCTGCTCCGGCGGTACAGCTCGTCGATCACGCCGATGGTGCTTTCCGGTCCGGCCAGCGGCCTGCCTCTATTCCGCTCATCCCAGGTTTTGGAACATTTCGGGCAGTAGAGCGCGGCCCCATAGCTGCTCCAGCCTTGGGTGTAGACGGCGCACAGCACATTCCCGGCGCCGTAGCGGAATTCATAGTCCGCCCCGCAGCAGCTGCATAATATTTTCACAGCGTTGCCTCCTCCGACTTGCGGCGGTAGGCCAGCCAACTCTTCCCGTATTCCTCCTCCCCGTCCATCTCCTGCAGCTCCTCCGGTGCCAGCGGGCCGTTGGGCGGCGGGGCAATAGTCGGAGTATCCGCGATGGCGTCTACAAAGCTCCTGTAAATTTTACGGAATGGAGTAGGCGCGTTTTTATACCACGTTTCCGCCTTGTCATACAGCGCATCCGCATCAATCAGCCTCATTGTCTGTCTCCTCCCTCTTTTTCAACGCCTCCTCAGCTTCTTCGCGGGTCAGAGCCTTTGTACCATCAACCGAGCTCCCGCAATATGGGCATTGATACACAGACTTTTCGCAAGATCCCGCTTTCAAGAATCCTCCCATTAGGTCATGATTGCAGTTTGGGCACAAAACGGAATCGTGATTATCATCTCCCCAAACAAGCGGCTTCCTCGGTTCGTCCAGCACCACCAGCCGCCCGTCCTTCTCTGCCTGGGCAAGCTCCAACAGGTGCTTTGCGGTATCTGCGCTAATCTCGTGGGAGCACCCAGGCCCTTCGGCGCAAAAGTCACCGTCCAGGTTGCATTTCCTGTTGCAGTAAAACACGCACCCGTACGGCTCTGTGGTGATTTCCTCCGGCCCCAGCCCGGTGTCCTCATAGGCGGAGAGACGGGCCACCACCTCCTGGAAGGTATGCCGTGATGTGTACTTAGTTGGATATTTTCCTCGGTCAAACTGTGAGGGCTTTTTTACATAAGTCAGCCGTTCCATCGTTTCCTCCGATCTTCCGCTGTCAGTCTTTTCATCGGTTGCTCCTTCCGTTTTCCGGGCAAACTGACCCGGAGGTGATTTTATGGCGAAGCAAGGCATGGCCCGCCCGGACTGGACCCATACCCATCCCCGAAACGAGGTCCCGCCGGTGCCGGAGCTCCAGGGAAAAGCCAAGCGCACCAAGCAGCCCGCCCGTCCCGTCATCGCCGGGACCTCCGGGCCGGAGCTGAAGGTGTACCACACCCGGCCCCGCCCGGCGGACCGGGACGATCAAGCCTGACCTGCCGCCCCGGCTTCGGGGCGGCCTTTTTTCCCCATCACGCCGCCCCCGCCTTTCGTCCAATTTGCTTCACATCCAGCGGTCTTCCGCTTCGGTCCCTGGGCGCTCCGGCCCGGACCCACTCCAGCCACTCCTTCTCAAACGCCTCCACCTCCGGGGTGCGGGCGCAGTTGCGCATTCCCCGGTTTTGCCGGACCTTCAGCAACGTCTCATCCAGCTCCAGCGTGTAAAAAGATTTTTTCGGGCAGACCGCCCGCCGGATAAAGAAGATGGCGGTTTCGCCTGTGGCGTGTTTTTTCCCGTAGGTCCCTACGCAGTGGTGCAGGACGTCTCCCTCCGCCGTCAGCTCCCGCTGGCTGGCCGCCGGGCGGATGAGCAGCCCGTGGGCGGCGTACACGTACCGCTTCAGCGAGCGCCGCCGGACGCGGAACAAGTCCGCCATACCTTCCGCCGCTTTCTGCTCCATCAGCTTCGCGGCCCGGTCATGGGCGGCGATCAGGTCCACGGGATACCGTACCGGCGGGTCGGCAAGGTCCCGGCCCAGCCCCCGCGCCATGGCCCAGTAGTCCGTAAGCAGCTGGGCATCCGGGATGGGGTCCGCCCCCGCGCCGTCAACCTCACAGGCTGATCCCTCACACTGGCGCAGGAGATAGCGGATGCTCTTCCCCACCCGGCCCCAGGGAATCAGCAGAATCAGGTGCTCGTCCCCCAGGCAGAAAGCGTTTCTCATGTCCTCCGCCGCCAGCGGCTCCCCCGCGGCCTTAGCCGCCACAAACAGCTCCCAGAACAGCTTGTCCCAGGCCTGTCCCCGGGCCATACGCAGCTCCTCCTTGGTCAGGTAGAGCATCTGGGCGGGCCGGGTCTGGGTCCAATCCAGCTTCGGCAGCTCCAAGCGGCCCCGGTTGTTTTTCACCCAGTCCGCCGCCTCCGTTCTGGCGGAGATCAGGCCGTCCAGCACCCGGGGCAGGCCGTGGAGCAGAACCGCCTCCACATTGGGGTGAGCCTGGTACAGCCGGAGGTATGCCACCGGGTAGTGCGCCGCGCCGGGGCGAGGCGCCATGTACGCGCCCAGCTTGCAGTGGGGCAGGCAGCTTCGCTCAAGGAGTTCGGGGGACAGCCCGAAAATATGTTCCTCTCTGCCCCAGCGCTCTGTCCAGCATTTCGGCTGCCGCCAGGAGGAGCAGTATTGGATAAAATACCCCCCATTGCCGCTGTATCCGTTCCTCCAGCCCATAAGCTGGACGCAGTCTGCCGCGGTAAACACATAGGCCTCGGCGGGCAGGGACTCCAGTCTCTCCACTCCCGACTTGTATACCCGCCGCTGGACCGTCCAGCCTGTCAGCACCAGCTCCCCGGCCTCCAGAACCGCAGCGCTCATCACATGGCACTCTGCCGCCACATACCAGTCCCGGATGGCCGACCGCTTGTTCACCAGCACCTTCTCCCCGCACATCGGGCACCGCGCCTCATCGCCGGCGGTGGTGACGGTGTGGGCCCAGTCGCCCTCCTCGTCATCCGGCAGGACGAATCCATAGCCATGGGCCTGGTCCTTCCCCCAGTTCAGCAGGCAGCTCTCCCCGCAGCAGGAGCAGGTCACACGAACCATCTTAGTCCTCTTGTATCCCTCGGGAAGTGCCAGCGGCCAATCGCAAAACAAATCATCGTAGTCCACCTCATAAACCAGTCCGTATCGGTCCAGCTCTGACCGGCAGTTTTCCAGGACCCACTCCCGCAAGCCCTCTGGCGGTTTGCGCGGGACCAGAGCGCGGTAATCCACCGCGCCCATCAGAAGAAATCCTCCAGGCGGAGCACATTGCCGCCCAGCTGTCCCGGCACGGGGTCCGGCGCGGGCCCTCCGGCGGCGGGCAGGCCGTAGAATTCCCGCAGGATGCGGTCCGCCTCCAGCGGCGTCACACAGGAGAAATTGCCGGTCTTGTGCCCGTCGGCAAAGGCCTTGATCTTCTTTTCCGCCTCAACGATGGACATGGCCTCGTTCTCCAGGTCCTGGGCGATCAGCTCCGCGCTGTGGGGCTCCATACGGCAGATGTCCTTGAGCTGCTCCCCCACCATCCACTGGGGGGAGCGGTCTTTTACTTTGGCCTGCTGGGCCTCGATGGCGGCGATGGCCTTCTCCTGAAATTCCGTCATGGCGCGGCCACCTCCCTCACCTTTTCCGCCAGCGCCAGCAGGGCCTTGGACATTTTTTCGGCGCGGTCCGCGTCCTTGTCCCGGGCCTTCAGCAGCAGGCCATGGATGCGGTTGACCTGCTCCTGCACCCGCTCAAACAGCTCCCGGAACAGCACCAGATCCTCATTGGAGGCCATTGCCGCCCTTTTCTCCGCCCGCTGCATGGCGTCCAGCCGCTGTAAAGCGTCCTCCCTTTCCACCTTTGCCCTCTGTAGGGCGCTGTTCAGCTCCATCAGGTCCTCCCGGGCTTTTTTCTCAGCAGCCTTTGCCCTGTCCAGCTTGTCCCGCATCGCCGCCTCCGCCTCCCTCCGGGCGGCCTCCACGGCGGCCTCGTCCACCTGCACCGCCACCTCCACCGGGCGGGAGCGCAGCTCCTCCAGCTCCTTCTCCAACCGGACGGCGGCGTCCTGGGCCTCACTGGCCCGGATGGACTGGGCCTCCACCTCGGCGTTCAGCCCAGCAATGCGGCTGTTCGCCAGCGCCATGTCCTCGGCCATCTTTTTCCGGGCCTGCTCGGCGGCGGCCTGATCCGCCTGAGCCTGGGAGGCGGCTTTCAGCGCCTCGTCCCGCTCCTTGATGGTCCGGTCCAGCTCCCGGGAGGTCATGTCGATGACCGCTTTTTCCTCACCGTCCACCAGATGGGGGGTGGAGATAAACTCATCCCGGGCGTCGTCGGGGACCGCCAGCAGCATCAGTGCCTTGGTCGCGCCCAAATCCGCAAGCGCTTGCGGATTTGCGTAATTGCGGGCGATCCGCATAAAATTCTGAGCGGCCTTTTCCGAAAATTCCACCCGTTCCTCCAGCCACGGCAGCCATTCCCCATGGGGCAGCAGGGCCTTGGCTTCCATCAGCCCCCGCCCAATGGTGAGGATGGCCTCGCCCCCGGCCCGTTTGGCGTCCAGGATCTCCGCCGTGATGGCCTCGATGTCCCGCGTCTGGGGCGGCTGGGCCTTTTGGAGGTGGTCGGCCAGCTGAAATCTAGGCATTTTCCAGGCCCTCCTTCCGCACCAGCTCCTTGACCCAGGCCCGGTAGTCCCGGGCCGCCGCGCTGAAGGGGCTCCAGGTCTGCACCGGCTCCCGTGCCCAGGTGGCCTCCAGCACCTTGTCCGTCCGCCGGATCACCGTGTCAAACACCGGCACCGGCGACTCCGAGCGCAGGTGGGCCGTGGCGTCCTCCACCACGTCCGCCCGGTGCCACTGGGTCACCAGGCACCCGGCCACCCGCACGTCAGGATGAATTTTCCGCACCCCGTCGATCTGATACACCAAGCTGTCCATGCCGGCGGCGGAGAAGGCGTCGGGCAGCACCGGGATGATGATGCTGTTGGCGGCGCTGATTGCGGCCACGCAGGCCGCCGAAAAGTTGGGCGGGCAGTCGATGACGATCACGTCATAGGCGTCGTCCTCCATGGCCGCGTCCCGGAGGTCCCGCAGGGCGCTTGCCGTCCCGTGGAGCGGGCCGTCCCCGGTGCGCTCGTTCAGGTCGATGCCCCACAGCTCCTCGGAGGCGGGGATCACATCCAGGTTGGGGATGCCGGAGGGCGCCACCACCTCGTCGTACACGGTGGCGTATCCGCCCAGCAGCCCCGCCAGCCCGGTCCGCTCCCCGTCCGGGAGCAGGGCGTGGGTGGCGTTGGCCTGGGGGTCCGCGTCGATGAGCAGCACCCTGAGCCGGTACTCGGCGGCCAGCAGGTAGGCCAGGTTGACGGCGGTGGTGGTCTTGCCCACGCCGCCCTTCATGTTCAAAATCGCGAATGTTCTCACGGTATGTACCTCCCCATCCGGGTCCCCCGGATGGGGGCCCCTTTTGATTTCAATGCTCGGCGGAAATGAATTCCGCCTGCGCCAAGGTTTTGCTTCGCAAAACGCTTGTACGGCGCACTCGCGCCGTCCCGCCTTCGGCGGGTCCCTGTTTTTTTACGCGAACGGGTTCTCCCCGTCCCCGTCCTCCGCCTCCCGGAACTGCTCCCGCCGGGCGGCGGCCCGGTTCGCCTGTTTGACGGCCCGGCCCCGGGCGGAGAGCTCCGCCGCCACCGAATGATCCCGTTCCGCCTCCGCCATGGTCTGGGTGTCGCCGTGGAACACCAGCTCCGCCTGTCCCCGGGGGCCCTCCTTGTTTTTCCCGATCTTGAAGATCCGATTGGAGTTGTTGTCGTTCGGGTCGGAGGGATACAGCAGGAAAGCCACGTCCGCGTCCTGCTCCAGCTGGCCGGACTCCTTGAAGGAGTGCATGGAGGGAGGCACGGGCTTCCCGTTCTCCTTGGGCGGGCGGGAGAGCTGGGCCAGGGCCACTACCGCCGTCCCGGTGCTCCGGGAAAAGGTCTTGAGACTCTGGCTGATGGCTGTGACCCGGGCGTAGTTGTCTGAGGCCCGCATTCCCGGCGAGAGCAGGTTCTGCACATAGTCCACGTAGACGATCTGGAAGCCGTGGGCAATGGCGTGGGAGGCCACGTCCTCCGCCGAGAGCCCCGCCGCGTCCATGACGGCGAAGCTCCCCTCCGTGGCGGTGAAATTCTCCGCCTGGGCAAACCGGGCCCACTCCCCCTCGCTGAACTGCCTGGTCTTGAGCTTCCGCAGCGGCACCCCGGCCAGCGCGGCGATCTGCCGGTCCGTGATCTTCTGGGGGCTGGTCTCCAGGGAGTAGTAGCCCACCCGGTAGCCCGCCTTGGCCTGGACGGTGGCCATGGCGATGGACAGCAGGGTCTTGCCCGACGAGGCGTAGCCCCCCAGCAGAATCATGTCCCCCAGCTCGGCGTAGACGCACCGGTCTGCCGTGGGGATGCCCCAGGGCAGGTATTGGGGCTTGTCCGCGCCGCTCATCCGCCGGTGGAAGTCGGCCGCCCGCTCCGGACCCGTCATCATGGGGACGCGGTCCGTGATTGACGCCGCCGACACCATCTGCCGCACCAGCGCCTCCAGCTGGGCGTGGTCCGCCGCCTCCGGCAGCTTTTCCGACAGCTCCAGCACCCGCCTCCGGGCGGCGTGCTCCCGCACCATCGGGATGTACTCCCCCACGTTGGCGGCGGTGGGGGTGGTTTTCATGGCCTCCCGGCACCAGGCGATGTAGCGGTCGCCCCCCTGCATGGCGTCTACCACCGTCACCGGGTCCACGGGCCGCCCCTCCCGGGCCAGCCTGCGGATGGCGGCAAAGGTGGCCCGGCAGGTTCCGTCCGCGAAATCCCCCGGGGCCAGCTTGGACAGCACCAGCGGGACGCACCGCTCGTCGATGAGCATGGCGCCGATCACCGACATCTGGGCCTGGGCGCCCCGGTCAAGAATTGTCATGCCATTTTCCCTCCAAACCGCCTCATGTGCGCACCTCCGGGTCGTCCGCCCAGCCGGAGGCGCCCCCCGCCGGGGGCCTGGGCGCTTCCGGGAGCTTGTCCGTCCAGCGCCTGTCTCTGAGCCACCGAAAGGCGTGGGGAATGCCCACCCCGTCCTGCCACATACGGCTGGCCTTCTGCCGCTTGAGCGCCTGGGCCATCTCGCGCAGCAGCTCGGGGGAGGCGGCCAGGGCGTCCCACTCCTCCACCGCCTTCAGCCGGGACCCGCCCCCGGGGTAGGCCTGCCAGAACTGCTCGAACCGCTCCGGGGCGTGGGTGGGCACAGACTTCTTCTGGCGGGAGCGCCGGGGCTTGGGCGCGGGCTTGTCCGCCGTCTCCGAGGGACCGGCGGGCGCGCCCCCCTCTGGGGGACTACAGGGGGTCATGTCTGTATCTCCATGGTTACTACATGGTTTCCTTATATTACATTCGCCCATTTGGGCACACTCATCCGCCCCGCCGGGTTCATGCATTTGCCCATTTGGGCGAGTGCAGAAGCCCGATCCGGCGTCATAGGTATACAGCGCAATCAGCTCCTCACCGGGCGTGTACCAGAGCGAGCGGTCCCGCCGGTCTTTGTTGAATTCACCGGCGATAAGCGCCCCCTGTTCCCGGCAGCTGGCGGCAATGCGCCTGATCTGTTTTGCGCTCCACCAGGGGAAGATTTCCTCAAATGCCTTAATGCTGTTGTAGGTCCACCAGCGGCCATCCTGAAAGTTGCGGTTGTTTGCCCGGTTGATGCGATACCAGTACATGATGGAGTCGAGAAACACGGCCTCCTCAAAACCGTACCGCGCCGCCACGTGGGCATATCCGCTGATCTGCGTCAATGGCTCCGCCACAAAAACCACCCCTTGAAAACTGTACCTTCCCGTGGTATAATTAACTTGTTCTCACGGTAAGCCTTGCTTACCATCCCCCGGCGGGGCCTCCAACCCGCCGGGGGAGTTTTATTTGTCCTCATACATACCCACCCTCACGCCGCCCACATAGAAAAAGCGATAGATACGGTCCCCGCAGTCGAGCTCCCTCACGTCCTCCGCACTGAAAGCGGCCGCGGCCTTATCCAGGTTTTGCGTCAGGGCGATACTGCCCGTGGACCCGGAATAATCCAGTTCAAACACCATGGCGCAGTCAACCGCCGCGTCCTCCGGCAGCGTCTCAGCCGCCGCCCGCAGGGCGTCCAGATTGGTCAATAAAGCCTGCTTTGTCATAAGCTTCTCCTCCTGTGTCCCGGCGGGGCCGTTCACCCGCCGGCTTTTTATGGCTGAGAGCGCTCCGGCGCCCCCTGTTTCTCTGACAAGCATTTTCCCTTGTCGCCTTCTTCCACCGGGTAAAATTTCGCCTTTCCCTCGAACAAGGCGTTGAGGTATGTACACTTGAGCCAGGTGGCCAGCTGCCGCTTCCGCTCCGGGTCCAAATCGTCTGTGTTCACCAGCTGATCGCCCACATGGACATAGCTGACCACCTTGATCTTCTGCTCCTTCCGCGGCATCCGACCACCTCCCTTCGCAGTATATTCCGGCGGAAAGTTGTCCTATTTCATGCCTCCTCCCGGGGCATGGACGCCAGCGCAATGGCGGCGGCGGTGATGGTACGGATTTTCTCCACCACCCGGTCGAAGCGCTCCCGCTCATCCGCAGAGATCACGCCGTCCCTGGCGATGTCGATGAGCTCCCGGTCCAGCCGGTCGTCGGCAAAGTCGTAGACCGCGTCGATCAAGGTCAGCGCCGCCTCCGGCAAGGCCATGGGGCGGACATCCGGGAGCAGCTCCTGGGCAAACCGGGCGGAGCCCCGCAGATGCTGAACCGCCAGCAGCTGGGAGTTGTACACGGTGACCATGCGGTCGGCCACGTCGTTGGGTGGGACGCGGGCCCCGGCCTCGTAGTCGGTCAGGGAGCGGACCGACAGCCCCAGCAGCTCCGCTGCGCGTTCCTGGGTCAGACCCGCAATTTTTCGGGCACTCTGGTAGATGTTTGTGCAGTCGTTCTGCATGGTAAATCCCTCCTTGGGGTGGTATGCTTAAGGTGCGGGCTACCCGGCGTCCTCCAGCGGCACGAACAGGTCGCTGATGGAGCAGCCCAGCACCTGGGCCAGCAGCGGGAGCTGGCGGGTTTTGGGCAGGGCTACCTCGGTCTCCCAGTTGGACACCGCGGTTTGGAACACACCCATATGCGCCGCCACCTGCTTCTGCTGAAGGTTTGCCGCCTCCCGCAGTTCTCTGATTCTCATGACCACGTTGGTCACCTCCTTTCGCTGTTGCCCTCTTCCCCGCCCATGTGGTAATATTAGGGCGGAGAAAGGAGCTGTGCGCTATGCCAGAATATGGACTGTGTGACAAATCGCCGGAAGAACTTGACGAAGAAAAATTTATTCAGGAACAACAAACCATCTTCAAGGCCGCAGAGGCCGCAGAACTTGAAGCCAGACGCCGACAAGCGGCTGCGGAAGAAAGCATCATACGAACAGCCGAGATGCTTAATCAAATGAGCAGCCAGCTACAGCAGATTCAAGACGTCCAGGAGGCCGAACAGCAAACGCGGATTTCAGCCGAGAACAGGGCCGAAAAAGAAAGCCACACACAAAAGCAAATTGACCGCGCCCGGTTTTGGATTACGACAACCATTGCCCTCATAGGAAGTCTCGCGGCCATAGGCAGTCTAATCGCAACTATCGTTTTGAATTAGGTCCGTACCATCGCCACAGCAGTACCAATAAAATGATATCGCATACAGCCGCTACCGCACTGGTAGCCGTTGCTATGCAATGAGCCATTCATTTCACCTCCCTTCCCTGCGCGTCATTTCTCTTGATATCACGTTTCATGATATTTTTATATATACATCATTTTTCGTGATTTGTCAAGCGAAAATTTAAGAATTATCATGATTTGTGAAGTGCTATTGATTTGCCTGATATCAACAAGTATGATATAGGCAAAAGGAGGTGATGTTCTGTGAACCGCATAAAGACCATTCGTACAGAGTTGGGCATCAAGCAAGTTGACCTTGCTCAGAGACTTAATATTCGGCAAAATACACTCTCAAACTGGGAAACAGGGAAATCAGAGCCGGATTTTGCAATGCTGAAAAAACTGGCGCAAGAGTTACAAACAACTGCCGACTACTTAGTTGGAGGCCCTCCTCCAGAGAAAGACTTTCGATTTCTGGTCCCTGTCCTCGGCGACGTCGCCGCCGGCATCCCCATTGAGGCCATCACTGACATTGTGGACTACGAGGAGATTGACACCGCCCTGGCCCGGACGGGTGAATTCTTTGGCCTGCGCATCAAGGGTGCCAGCATGGAGCCCCGAATGCGGGAGGGCGACGTGGTCATCGTCCGGCAGCAGGATACCGCCGACACCGGGGACACGGTGGTGGTGCTGGTTAACGGGGACAGCGCAACGGTCAAGAAAATCAAATACGGCCAGGACGGCATCACCCTGCTGCCAACCAACCCGGCCTATGATCCCATGTTTTACACCGCCGCCGAGGTGGAGAATCTGCCCGTCCGGGTCATTGGACGGGTGGTGGAGCTTCGGGCAAAGTATTGAAATGTTCAAATCAGGTATCACCACCTTCCGTACCTTTGCCCTCTTGGTGCGGTTCAATATGAATGATGTCCACGATTGTAAGGTATCACGAACTTTAGTGATTTCCAGTGTGAAAATCACATACTTTAGTGATTTTGTAAAGGTCAACAAAGGGACGGAGGCAAGATTGTGTATAATTCACATGAAATAGCAAACCGCATCAAGTTGACCGCAAAATCTAAGGGGATTGCCTTAAAGGTAATGCTTTCAGAATGTGACCTGGGCATCAATACCATTTCCCAGATGGCAAAAGGAAATGATATGCTTTCAAAAAATCTCGCTCGCATTGCTGACTACTTAGATTGTTCTGTGGATTACTTACTGGGTCGAACAGATAACCCAGAAGTAAATAAATAAAAAGTGTGCCCGAATTGGGTGCAGAGGAGGAAAAGACATGGATTTTATTGATCAGTTAAGACAATTTTCAAAACGCGTTGAATCTATGGTCGGAACAGTTCAAACAGAAGAAGCAACTAAAACAGCGATCATCATGCCTTTTTTCTCTATGCTGGGATATGATGTGTTCAATCCTCAGGAGTTTGTTCCCGAGTATACTGCGGATGTCGGAATTAAAAAGGGGGAAAAGGTTGATTATGCAATTATCAAGGACGGAGATCCTGTTATTTTGGTTGAGTGCAAATCCATAACCGAGAATTTGGAGCGTCACGATTCCCAACTTTTCCGTTATTTCGGAACATCTTCGGCTAAATTTGCCATCTTGACAAATGGAATTTATTATCGCTTCTATACCGATCTTGACAACGCCAACAAAATGGACGAAGATCCATTCCTCACGATCAATATATTAGATGTTCGTGATAATCAAGTTCCGGAATTAAAAAAATTTTGCAAATCTGTCTTTGATATTGATTCAATTTTTAGCACAGCCTCTGAGTTAAAATACGTCCATGAATTCAAGTCAATTTTTACGGATCAGCTTGAAGAGCCCTCCGATGATTTTTTGCGTTTCTTTTTACAAGGGTGCTACTCCGGAGCAAAGACACAAAGTGTGCTTGAAAAATTCAGACCAATTTTAAGAAAAGCATTGAATGATTTGATCAGCGAAATGATGAACGATAAGATCAAGGTTGCTTTAGGCGGATCTGGTGGCAGTGTATCTGTTCCCGAATCCAAGCAAGCCGAAGAAACTACTATTGATACCGAAGCCGACAACGGGGATCAAAAGCGAGTACCGAATATAGTCACCACGGAGGAAGAACTTGAGGCTTATTTTATTATTAAGAATCTTCTAAGCGATATTGCGGATATAAAAAGTATTACATACAAAGACACAGAATCTTATATAAGCATTTTATATAAAGCCAATACACGTAAATGGATATGCCGATTAAGATTAACAGATAGTGCAAAATGTTTGATTCTGCCTGATGAAAGCAAAAGGGAAATAAAATATCCATTGCAAGATATTTATGAACTTTCTCAGTATAAAGAGCAACTTTCTTCTGTTTTACAACGGTATCTTTAGAATTAAAGTATTCTCATGAACAACAGTGAAAGTATTTTGGCCCTGCTGGAACAAAGGAATTACCACTAATCTTAAAATAATGCCGAGACAATTCAACATATCAAGCGCACTGATACTATACACCAGTTAGTTTATATTGTCCATATTGGAATATACACCAAAAAATTTATATCATTTTCATTGACATTGCCCATTGCGCTTTTTGCTCAAACCTGATATCCTCAAAAAGGAGGTGCCAATATGTCGGCATCTTCAGCAATTCGAAAGCGGTTGTCTGATATTGGAATGTCCCAAAGGCAATTGGCCTTTGCCTTGGGAACAAGTGCTCAGAACTTTCAGAACAAATTGCATCGAGATAACTTTACGACGCAGGAGTTAGTCGAGATATGCAAAATTCTTGGGTTAACGCTGACTATGGTAGAAAAAAATCCAGGGAAATACGTAATCGACTACGATACATCAGAGTAGCACCGAAAGGAGCGCCCCATGGACACCGGAGAAAAGATTTTAGCCCTACTGGAACAGATAAACTCCCGCATGGAGAATCTGGAATCCGGCCAGGCTGCACTGGAAGGCCGCATGGAGCGAATCAGCGGCGATCTGAAATTCACCAACCTGGAACTCAGGAACCTGGAGAACAAGCAAGCCGCTTTTGAGGGCCGGATGGGCCATTTTGAAGTTGCTCTGGCTGGAATGCAGGATGACCTCACCGCCGTCAAGCTCCGCTTAGAGCTGGATGTTGAAAAGCGGTTCGATGCTGTGAACGAGGGTATTGACACCATTCTGGCAAAACTTACTCCCAAAAGCCGGGTGGATGAACTGGAGGCCGACGTAGTCGTTCTAAAGTCCGCGATCAAGATGCTTTCTCAGGAAGTCGCTGAATTGAAAAAAGCTCAGTAAACGCCCGGTACTTAAATGATGAAAACCTCCCCCGAAGGTTCGGGGGAGGTAAAAAAATCGCGTATTATCGAACGTTTGTGCTCATATCATGATGTAAACCGAGAGAGGAGGCGCGTCCATGCCCACCCCTGCCCTGCCCCGTTACGCGGCGGCTTATATCCGCGTCTCCACCGATGATCAGGCGGAGCTCTCCCCCGACTCTCAGCTGGAGGAGATCCGCAAATACGCCCAGCGGGAGGGCCTGCTCCTGCTCAATCAGCACATCTATATCGACGCGGGCATCTCGGGGAAAAAGGCGGACCGCCGCCCGGAGTTCATGCGGATGGTGGCTCAGGCCAAGGAGGCCGCCTGCCCCTTCTCAGTCATCCTGCTGTGGAAATACAGCCGTTTCGCCCGCAACCAGGAGGAGAGTATTTTCTATAAATCCGTCCTTCGCTCCAAGTGCGGCATCGAGGTAATCAGCGTCACCGAGCCGCTGATCGCGGGGCCCTTCGGCAGTCTGATTGAGCGCATCATTGAGTGGATGGACGAGTTCTATTCCATCCGCTTGAGCCAGGAGGTCAAGCGCTCCATGACGGTGAACGCCCAGCGGGGCAAGCTGCAGGCATCCCCTTCCTTCGGCTACCGCGCCGAGGGCGGCAAGCTAATCCCCTTGCCAGAGGAGGCCGCTCATGTCCGCCGCATTTTTGACCGCTTTGCGGCCGGGGCCGGGATCTACCAGATCGCCAAGGAGCTGAACGATCAAGGGGTGCGCACCCACCGGGGCAACGCCTTCGAGAACCGCACCGTCGAGTACATCATCCGAAACCCGGTCTACATCGGCAAGCTCAGGTGGAACCCCGCCGGCCGGAGCCGCCGGGACTTTTTTGACGAAAACATTATCGTGGCCGACGGCGAACACGAACCGCTCATCGACATGGAAATCTGGAAAGCGGCTCAGGACCGCATGGACCGCATGAAGGCGCAGTTTGGCTACAAGGCCCGCCCCACTTACGAGCTGAAGCACTGGCTGTCCGGGCTGGTGCGCTGCTCCGCCTGCGGCAGCACGCTGATCTTCACCAAGCCCCACTATTTTAAGTGCAACAGCTATGTCCGGGGAAGCTGCTCCCATTCCCAGCACGTCAAGGCGGATATTTTGGCCGAGGCTGTCATAGCCCGGATGTCCGAGGACGCCTATGGTTCCACCTGCGTGTTCTACGACGTAACCTGCACCGGCGCTTCGGCAAACGGCGGCCTGCGTGAGCTGGAAACCGCGCTCAAGCTGCTGCGCACAAAAAAGGGACGGCTCCAGGAGGCATATCTCGCCGGCGTTTTCGATCTGGCCGACTTTGCCAGCGCGAAACAATCTCTGGACGCCAACATCTCGCATACAGAAAAGGAGTTGGCGGCCCGCCGGACAATGCTAGCCCAGGACACCGTAGTGCCCGCCCTGCGTTCCTCCATCGCCGCGGCGCTGGAAACGCTTCGCTCCCCCGACACCTCCATTGAGGAGAAAAACATGGCCGCCCGGTCCGTCTTGGAAACCTGTGTATTTGATAAAGAGTCCTCCACCCTGACAATCACCTACCGCATAATGCTCTGATGCAATGTTGCAGTCTGTTGCATTATGGAGGGCCGGACGGTGAGCTTGGCGCTTCTCTGCGCTACCTTTCCCAGCGGTATGCCATGCCCTATCCCGAGCTGAAGGGGCTGCTCACCGACATCGGTACCGAGGGGTCGTTTTGACGCACCGGTGTCTGGCGCGGATTTTCCAGGATAAATGTCCATTTCTGCGGCAAAAGGTTCAAATATACTTCCACCCGTCTGTCCTTGTGAATTACCATGTGATCCAGCAGATTTTTATAAAATATTTCGCTGTCTGTCTCTCCTCTTACGATGGCAGTAATTTGTCTCTCCACATCCTTTCTCAAGTCCTCTGGCTCGTAAGCGACCCCCTCCCTGGAGAGTGCCGCATCCAATCTGATCCGCAGGGCATCCAGTTCCCTGTCGTACCGCCCGTTCACCAGCTTCATCTCGTCTTTGGTGATCTGCCGGGAGAAGAAAGCGTCCAGCACATCCGCTTTCTTTTTGGTGAGCTGCTCGATCTGGTACTCCAACGCTTCGGGGCGGTCGGTTCCCTGCCCCTCCCCTGCTTGAATTGCCTCCATGGCAATGTCGGTGACATTTTGGATGATTCCGCCCACGTCCATTTGCAGCGATGCCAGGGCCTGCTTCAAAATATCCGTGGCTAGCTCATCCCGGAGCATCTTCCCGATGTCGCAGCCCACCTGATTCCCCTGGGCATCCTCATGGCGGTTTCCCTCCGTTGTGGCGGTGAAGCAGCCCCAACGCCTGTAGAATGTGCCATCTTTCCTTTTCTTTTTCCGGGAAACAAAGCTGGCCCCGCACTCCCCGCACTTGATCCTGCCGCTGAACACATAGCGGTTGGAGTGTCCGCCATCGTAGTCCCCTTTGCGGTCCCGCTTCTTCCTCTCAGACTGAACGATATCCCACAGCTCCCGGCTGATGATCGGTTCATGGTGGTTGCGGATGACCACCATCTCCTCCTCCCCGTGGTTGTACTTTTTAGTGTGGCTGAGATAGTCCGGGGTGATGGTCTTTTTCTGCACCAGGTCGCCCGCATATTTCTCGTTTTTCAGCACCTTGATGATGTAGGTGTTGGACCACTTGGCGTTCCCGCTCAGAGTTTTGTACCCA
>ERZ808040.236-NODE-236-length-54150-cov-5.758345_pt1 | contig 54150 bp, 44 predicted proteins | sample MGYA00380191_ERZ808040 | MGnify/ENA primary metagenome ERZ808040 (study PRJEB31490, sample SAMN06133395) | mouse gut metagenome | isolation source: J6 | host: mice | place: China: Chengdu | collected 2015-05 ...
GCATTGCCCTGTTCCGCCGCCTTGACAAACCATTCCACGGCGGCGGCAAAGTCTTGTTTCACCTTCACTCCCCGCTTACAGCACTGACCGATCTCGTACTGTGCGGGCGCATAGCCGGATTCGGCGGAAGCGCGGCATTTTTCGATGTCGAAATGCGGCACCCAGTATTCGGTGTCGTAAGGTATGAAATTTGTTTCATTTTCCATTGTTTTCTGCTCCTTTCGCAATTTTTCTGCATTATTTTGAATTCTTCTTAGCTTGCATCATCAGAATTCCGGTCGTTCCGGAAATTCCACGCCGTCCTCCCCCGCGATGCCGGCATAAAACTTTATCCATACAGCGCGCAGTCTTCGATATCCTCCGGCCTCAACCGCAATTCCTCTTACAATTCCCTCAATATGCAGGCATTCGCATCATTCCGTCTATAATTTTCAAAATGACTGCCGGCCGAGCCCGTCCAGACATTGTTGACAACCCTGCCGCCCTGGCGATACAGAAGAAGCGCACCTTTCGCAAGATTCCAAATATAAAATACTGATATCAAACCAATCCGCGCGCTATTTTTTCGATCAGATCAATCAGCACCACTTTTCTTGAATACTCATATACCTTTTGTATTTCCTCGTTCCTGCCCACAAGCGGAACACCGGTAGCAGAATTATCCGAAACCACCAGCAATGCGACCGCCGGGATTTCCATCTGCTTTGCAATCGCGTAAAACGTTGATGTTTCCATCTCGATCAAGTCCGTATCAAAGGATTTGATTTCTTCCAAATGTGTATATTCCATCGCAATGGAATCGGTACAAAAGACAGAAGCTTTTCTTATGATATAATTGCTTTCTTTTGCCATCTGGATCACGCGATCTACATAATCATTATCCGGGTATACTTTTTCAAACGGAACATAATCTTTTATACTGTCTTTCAAATATGTATTCGCTAATGTTCCCGCCACAGAATACGACGGTGTACAAATATCACCGATATTAAATTCTTTTTTTAATGCTCCGGTCGCACCGGTAAAAATAAGTTTTTTAAACTGTAATTCCCCACAGATCAACAAGTAATCCAACATGTTGCAGCCTCCGGCCGCCGTTTTGATCCAAGCAATTTTCAGATTCTCTTTTTTCACCTCGTATCCGGTACAATAACTCCGCGAACCCATCTCAGTGATCATAAAATCATTGCTTGTGATTACCTTATCCGGTGAATAGGACGGTGCAATGACCAGCGCATCGTAAATAACGTCTTCGGATAGACCAAAATTCACGTATGCGATATGGTTCATATTATACTTATGAAGATTGTCCAATATTTGTTTCATTTTTTCTGTCATGAAAAATCCCCCTCTGGTTTGATGGCAAAGCAACGTTGAGCCCCGGAATACTTTCCTTGCAGGGCGTACATATAATCCGCCAAGGAAATGATCCGCCCTATGGCCGGACACGAAGAACATGCTTCCCTCCGGGGGGATGCGCATGATTTGCCAGAGAAATTGACCTCCCTCTGGTCGGACGGCAAATCAGCGCCGGTATCATGTCTGTCGACATTATATCATGTCGTTCCGACATGGTGTCCCGGCGGATGCACACGGTTCGCTTTGGAAGATGTCCTCCTTCGTCGGACAGCGAACCGGCACTGGTATAATATCTGACGATATTATACCACACTCCCCCCTTGCACACAACTATACAATCCGATAAAATAAAGTCATTCCTTCTTGACTTTGACACGGTGTCATACTTTATCATTTAAACCAGAAAGGAGCACACATTATGGAGAATCTCACCATCAGCCAAGTCTCAAAAATGTACGGTGTCACCCCGCGTATGCTGCGTCATTATGAAAAACTTGGGCTCATCAGGACATCACACCGGGAGGACTATGCCTACCGGATGTACGATGCGGAAGCGCTGCGCCGTTTACAGCAGATCATTATTTTAAGAAAACTGCGCATTCCTTTAAAGCAGATTGCTACCATCCTTCAGGATGAAGCCCAGCGTGAATCTCTGCTTCTTCTGCAGGAAAATCTGGCGCAGCTGGATGAGGAGATCAACTCCCTTGATCTGATCCGCAATATTTTAAAGCAGTTTGTCAACCGCCTGGACGAAAGCATCAAGTGTAAGACGCGTTTTGAACTTCTGGAAGACACCGCACTCACCGAGATTGCCAATGCGCTCAGCTTTCCAAAAACCATTCTAAAGGAGAGTACAAATATGAACGACCTGAACAAAGCCGAACAGACCTTAAACAAATCCCTGAACGTAAGGATCCTGCTCCTGCCGCCATATACCGTGGCATCTTACCAATATATCGGTGAACGGCCGGAAGAAAAGGTCGGCGATACGGTAAGTAAGTTTGTGCAGGAAAGCAAACTGTACGAACGAAAGCCGGATGCCAGAGTATTCGGTTTTAACCATCCAAATCCCGGCATTCTTGAGGGAGGCATCTATGGCTACGAGGACTGGGTCACAATCCCGGACGACATGGAGCTTCCGGAACCGATGGTAAAAAAGAGATTTGAAGGCGGACTGTACGCTGTCCTGACCATCCAGTTCCCGGAATTCCAGTATTGGGAAAGCCTTAGCCACTGGGTGGACGAAAACCCTGACTACGAAGCGGATTACAGCGAGCTCGGTTTAGAGATCATGGGCGGCTGTCTGGAAGAACATTTGAACTGGGTTCATTCCGCTCATATGGGCTGGCCGGAGGGCGGCTTCGACGGGCAGATCGACCTGATGCTTCCGATCCGGCGCAGGAAGAAATGATTGTATGAGGGGGGCCTTGCAGACTGCAAAGGTAGAAACCGATTGCATTCGATTTTTCTTCAAGTGTTAAAATCGACAGAACGATTACAGTGGATTTTTCTTCAAGTGTTGGGACCGACACAACAATCACACGGGATTTCTTTTAACAGATCATATCCGGAAAGCCTTGGAGGCCGAAGGCAAACACAAATCCCCTGCCTGACGTGCCCTCCATCATTTCGGCAGAATAAATAATGAAAGGGGCGGACGCACCATAATGAGAAACGCAATCCGGCTCACACAAGTCAATGAAAATAACTTAAAAAATATCAGCGTAGAGATTCCATACTACAAGCATACGGTAATTGCCGGTGTCAGCGGTTCCGGAAAATCCACCCTTGCATATGATGTTATTTATGCAACCGCCCAGCGAAAATTGCTGGACTGCATGTCAGACAGTGAAAAGATATTCAGCACAAAAATGAAAAAACCAAAGGTCGGAAGCATGGAAGGTTTATCCACCACAATCAGTTTAAAGCAGATCCGGCCAAACCATAACCCCCGCTCCACCATCGGCACCTTCACCGGTATCGGATCCTATATACGAAGTCTCCTTGCTGCCTGCGGACAATACCGCTGCCTGTGCTGTGACCAAACTTTCCCACCAAGCAGCCTGCCCGCCCTGTTAAAGGATATGGAAACCCTCGCGCCGCACAGCATTGCCGAGATAAGCTTTCCATACTTTTTCAGCGGGAAAACCGGCATGGACCAGCAACTTGAAATTCTGCGCCAAAAAGGCTTCCGTGAAATCTATGCGGGCGGACAGAAGCTCTCACTCCGGAATTTTATCCAAATCGACGCGAACACAGAATTTATCCTCGTCGTGGAAGGGCGGTTCCAGATCGGGGGAATATCCGAAAAAAATAATTTAAACTGTTTAAAATGTGCGGACCGGCACGGGGATCATTACATATCCATAAGCCTTAACGGCGGCGACGCGGCAGGAATCCGGAAATTTTATGAAAAACACGGATGTTCCCAACATCATTTGATCGCGACCACATTGGAAGCATCAGATTTTTCCTACAATAATATTTCCTGTGCCTGCGCGGAATGCATGGGCAGCGGAAACATAAAAACCGTCCATCCGGCAAAAGTAGTCAAAAACCGGAAAAAAACACTGCGGCAAGGACCTTTTTTTTCGGATGTCTACTCCATGAGCCACCCGTATTCCTACATGAGCCTGTACAGCCTTGCAAAACATTATGGCTTTTCCTTCGACCAGCCATATGAACAACTCTCCGAAGAAGCAAAAGACCTGATCATGTATGGCTCCGGCGAGAACCAATTTTTATTGCAGCGGCCGGACGGCTACGACAAAACATTGCCGAATTATCTGGCAAAGGAAGGAAAACCCGTGCGCTTTCAGGGAATACTACGACGCATCGAAGAGCTGTATCAGGATATGCTAAATGACCCTTCCGCCCCGTCCCCCGCGCAGGAAACCTTCTTCAAAACTTATATGCACGAGATCACTTGTCCGGCCTGCGGTGGAACACGGCTCAAAAAAATCAAAAACTACACCCTGCTTGCCGGAAAAAACTACGCTCAGCTTGGGAAAATGGAGTTTTCTGAACTGCTCATTTTTCTGGAACAACTCCCGGAAGACGAAGCATCCCTTGATATCCTTTCCGCACTGAAGGAACAGCTTCGGCTGACAGAGGAGATCGGCTTGGGTTATCTCTCCTTTGACCGGCGCGTTGATTCTCTGTCCGGCGGGGAATACCAGCGCCTCCGGATTGCCAGCCAAGTCGGCTCCGGCCTGGTCGGGCTGACTTATATCATAGATGAGCCGACAAGCGGTCTGCACGGTTCGGATAACCAGAAGATACTCCGGGTGATCGACAGGCTTCTCCAAAAAGACAACACCGTCATTACGATTGAGCATGATCTTGATATCATCCGGGCGGCGGATTATATCATAGAGCTTGGACCAGGTGCAGGGGCACAGGGCGGAAACGTCATCGCGGCAGGAACACCGGACGAACTGCGGGAAAACCCGGACTCTCTGATCGGAAAATATTTATTGCCTAAGGTAGATATGATCCTGCCTGTGGAGAGTTCTTTTTCTGCGAGCCCGGATTCCGCCCTGCCTGCGGAAAGTCCCCTTTCCAAAGAACCGGATTCCATCCTGCCTGTAACAAGCCCTCCCCCTACGTCTTTCCTAAAAAATTACAGCAGTAATCCCGGCACCGCATTCCGGGAAAATAATCTTTCCATCAAAATATTCGGGATGCAGGCAAATAACCTAAAGAATATCGACGTGGAGATACCCCTCGGAAAGATCACCTGCTTTACCGGCGTATCCGGTTCCGGAAAAAGCTCGGTCGTATATGAAGTGCTATATAAAGCATTTTGTGCCAATCAGCAAAACACCCGCATTCTTCCGGGAAAATACCGGGAAATCCAGGGACTTTCCCAGATAAAAAACATGATCTGCATTGACCAGTCGCTGCTCACCGGAAAAAGCACTTCCATTCCTGCCACCTACCTTGAACTCTTCGACCCCATCCGGACACTTTTTGCCGAAAGCGTGGACGATGGCCACGAAATGAAACATAATAAATCGTATTTTTCCTTCAATTCCAAGGGCGCGTGTCCCACGTGTAAAGGAAAAGGACACCTTGAAAAATATATCCAGTATTTTGGTGAAGCGCGCACCGTCTGCCCGGAATGCAATGGCGCGCAGTATATCGAGGAAGTTCTCGCCGTAAAATATCATGGAAAAAACATTAAACAAGTTTTGGATATGACCTTTTCGGAAGCATCCGGTTTCTTTGAGCATGAAAAAAATATTTGTGAAAAGACAAGGCTCGTCTGTGACCTTGGGCTTGGTTATATGCAGCTCGGACAGCCGTTCCAGACACTTTCCGGCGGGGAGGCTAAGCGGATGAAACTGGCAAAAGAAATGACCAGATACCGGAACAAGAAAAATCTATTGTACATTTTCGACGAACCAACCGTAGGACTTCACACAAAGGATGTTGAGCGAATCCTCTCCGTCATGCGGCGCATCATAGAATCAAAGAATACCGTTGTTGTTGTGGAACACAATCCTGTCCTGATCCTGAATGCCGACTATATCATTGACCTGGGTCCAGATGCCGGAAAACACGGAGGGGAAATCGTCTTTGCCGGCACGCCTGCCCAGATGCTGGCGCACGCAGGGACAAAGACTTCCGACTATCTGAGAAGATGTTTAAACCGGTCGGACGAAAGCTTTGAAACCGACGGGGAGACGGTAGGTGCATCTGACCAGAAGTTTTAAATGAGCAGAGAAAATATTATCAAAAAGCTCTCCTTCCGCCAGGGTACCGTGGCTGTCTGTGCCGCGTCAAACAAGGTTGTTTCGTTGTTTATACCAAGAGCCGGAACGTTTCGGCATATATCACATAAATAAAAAGGAGTTTTTATGGAAGACCAAACCATAAGGGAAAAATACCGCCGTATCACCGAAAAGACCAAAAATACCCTATGCGAATACAAATCGTGTATTGCTGCATATTTATTGGGGAGTATGAGCCACGACCAGCTCTGGGAATGGTCGGACATCCAGATTGCTGTTATCCTGGATGACGGTTACAAAGGAAAATCCTATTACTCTCTCTATGAAGACGATGTATGGCTTGCACTGAACATATATACCTTGTCAGCGTTCCGGGAATTTATCCGAACCGTCCACGCCGATGATTTTATGTGGAAAGCCTTCTACAAATCTACGAAACTGTTTTCGAAGGATTTCATGCTGGATGAAGAGATGGAGGATGCGTTTTATATCGGTGATGTCGATCAGCAAAAAGAAATGCTGCTCGGGTTTTCCGGGGCTGTCTATTATCTGAACAAGGCGGAAAAAAATTTTTATGTCAAGGGAAATCTGGAAAACACGATTTATTATATCCCGTACATTGCGGAAAATATCGCCTGGATCGAAATATTCAAGAACAGGGAAATCCCAGAGAGGGAAGTCATCCCGCAGGGCAAGAAATTAAACCCTGAAGTTTTTGAAAAAATATACGAACCGCTGTTTCAGGGAATAACGGAAACAAACAAAGTAAAGGGTATTTTGGAATATTGCGTGTCCTATCTTATGGAAAATACGGAACCAATATATCAGCCAGTCCTTGCTTATATGGAAAAGCGCGGCAACCTGGAAGGCTTTTGCTATGAAACCCGCCCACATGGGTTCGGAATCAATTATGAATGGCTTGTGCGGTGCGGTATTGCCGAGCGCTATGGGATACCGGAGAAAATCTCTTTCTTAAAGGGCGCAGAACGGTTAGGATATCGCTGGAAGGGGGTATCAAAAAAGCCATAAAGTGTTTTGCCAGGTTCAACAGATACATTTTTCAACTGCGGAAGAAGCAAAGTTATTTTCACAGCCAGTGGCTGCGGAAAAACAATATACACCCTTGCAAAACACGCAGCCACCGCACCTACCGCCTCTCCAATATCTTATCAATCAGACCGTATTCCAGCGCCTCCTGCGCTGTCATATAATGGTCGCGCTCCGTATCCGCCGCGATCTGCTCCGCGCTCTTCCCGGTATTTTCTGCAAGGATACGATTTAAACGCAATTTACTTTTCTGGATATGGTCGGAAACAATCTGTATCTCCGTCGCCTGCCCATGCACACCGTTCCCGCTGATGGCAGGCTGATGGATCAGGATCTCCGCGTTCGGCAAGGCGATGCGCTTTCCCCGGGTTCCTCCCGCCAGCAAAAACGCGCCAAAGCTCGCGGCCAGCCCGATGCATATCGTGGACACATCACATTTCACAAACTGCATGGTGTCATAGATGGCAAGCCCCGCAGTGATCGAGCCGCCAGGGCTGTTGATATAGAGCTGGATATCCTTTTGGGAATCCTGCGCTTCCAAAAAAAGCATCTGTGCCACGATAAGCTGCGCCGAGACATCGCTCACCTCCTCGCCAAGAAAAATGATGCGGTCGGATAACAGCCTTGAGAAAATATCATAACTCCTCTCACCGCGGCTCGTCTGTTCAATCACATAAGGAACCGTACTCATGCCGCCAGCCTGCCTTTCCGGTCATCATATGCCATCAGGCGGCACATAAATACCTTGTTCTTATACCAAACCAGTCCGCTCTGGCAAACCCTGTTTTTCCGGTAAACCCGCGGTGAACACAGATACTGCTTGCGGAAAGCCTGCGTGAAAGCCTGATGCGACCCGTAGCCTGCCTCCAGTGCGATGTCAATGACTGACCGATCCGTCCTGACCAGCTGTTCCGCGGCGGCTGCCAGCCTGCGCTCCTGAATATATTTGTGGATCGTCGTCCCTGTCGTCTCCGCAAATGCCCTCTCCATATAAAACTTTGAATAATTCAGCTCTTCCGCGATCTTATCCAGCGAGAGCTCTTCCGACCGATGCGATTCGATATGAGCTTTAATCTTTTTTGCCACGCTTTCCCTTGTCCCAATCTTCTTCCCCATGCCATAGCCTCCTCTTCCAAGTCCACCGGAATCCCTGCTGTGCCACTGACCAAGAAAACATTACCCTGTCCGCACAAACCCGGATATATCTTTAAAGCCTGCCTAAAGTTCTGCTGTTTTATTTCAGTATAACATGGGAAGCAGAGAAAAACTTAATAAAAATTGCCCAAATCATGTTATCGTACCGAGCCAATCATCCCCTGTCCAAACCGCCTATGTCCTATCTTGACATCCTGTAGCCTGCGGTACAACGGCTACTCTTTCGTACAGGCAGCATCCGCTATTTGCCGAATACCAATTATAAGCTCTAACCGAGGCAACATGACCAATACTTCATCCTCCCTGCCCTCCTCACGCCAATAGTACATAAAATGAACCTTCGCCTGTGCAATGTGGTATCCACCTGCAAAATATTTCTGCAGTTTCTCCTTGAACTTCTTGGAATAAATCATTAACCTGTTCCCGCGAACATCAAGACAGCCATTTCCATCCGACTTAATTTCATCCCCACTTTGCAATTTCTTCACAAAATTCCGGCTCTGATAAAAAAATGACAAATATACGTCCTTTAATCCCGTCTGCAGCACAAGAAGCCCGCTCTGCGGATAAGAAATTTCGTCATATTCATAATCCAGGTACGGAACCATCCCATTCTGATATGTTCCGCAATGCCGCAGGTATCTTCCTGCATAATGAATGGCAAGCGTCTTTTTTGCCCTTGTCATCGCCACATAAAGCAGTCTTTTATCTGCTTCCGAAGATACTTTGAAATCATCAAGCAATAAAACTACATGCTCATATTCATGTCCTTTCGCCTTATGCATGGTAGATACACATACTTCCTCCTCCCCTTCCCTGTAAAAATCCCCAAACTGGGATTCTTCCAAATACAACTGCCAATCCGAAACATATTTTATATGAGGATTGCTAACTTCAAACATCTCAATCACATTGCAGCATAATTCATATAAACTGCTGCTTCCAAAGCTCTTGGAAAACTCTTGTTTTGCCGCATTCCACCGCTCCCCGTCAATCATATAATCCCCGTCACCGACTTGAAGCAAAGCGCAAAAATACCGGACTTCCCTCAAATTCTTCAACGGGAAATCCTGGCTTTCCTGCACCAATCTCGCGCGTTTGTCCTGCTTAGCAAAAAGCCCCGCCACCTGCAGCGCAGTATCATTTTTCCATGTAAGGACGCAAGTTCCTTTCGAAATGCCGTCGTTTATCATTTTTTGCACCACCGGAAAAACCAGGTTCGGATGTTGGTACTCTACCACGGTTATCCTTCCCCATTCCTTCTGCACAGACACAATCGGGTCACTTTTCATCCTCTCCAAAATGCAGGTGGCAAAATGGTTTGTGTACGCTACCAGATTGGGCAAGCTCCGGTAATTCTCCACCAATTCGTATCGCTTTGCCCCATCCCGCTCCAGCAAACTCCGCATATGCGCAGAATCCGACCCGCGAAATTCATATATATTCTGGTCGTCATCCCCAACTGCAATCACCCGGATATCATCATTTTTATCCATCAGGGCCTTCACCAGACGAAATTCCTGTTCTTCCATATCCTGCGCCTCGTCAATAACAAGAACCGTCTTCGTAATCCGTGATGCTTCCACCTCGCCGGCCTCAATGGCTTCCACCGCATCCCGCACAATATTTTCGGAACGCTGCAGGTTCCCCACCCGTCCGAGCAAATCAAAACAATATGAATGAAAAGTCTTTATCTCCACATATGTAGCCGAGCGATCAATCAAGTCATATAAACGCTTCCGGAATTCCATTGCAGCTGCCCGCGAAAAAGTTAGCATCAGCAGCTGCTCATGCTTTACGTCCTCCATTAACAGCAAAGAGGCAAGCTTATGCACCAAAACCCTGGTTTTACCGCTTCCCGGCCCTGCGGCAACCACGATGCGCGGCGCTTCTTTGTCTTTAATAATCTGTAACTGTGCCGGGGAAAGTGTCCCAAACAACTGTTGAAACTTCTTTTGTGTAATATTGCGCCGGATTTCCTCTCCACGCTCGCCCCGGAAATATTTCCTCAAAAAAGCGGCATAATCCATTTGAAAATAGTCCTCGACAAACTGAAGAGCATCCTGATAGTCCTCCGTGACCTTTTTGGCATACTCCCCGACAATATGTATCATCTGCACCTTCTGCTCGTAATATAGTTTTAAGCGCTTGTAGTCCTCTACTTTATACCTGATTTTATTATCCTGCTCCAGCCGCTCAATACTCAGTGCACTATATGAAACAAGGAAACCGCCCTCCAATTTTAAAATCCCCATCCTTCCCAGATATAGGAGGGCATCTTCCACTGCCTTAGCATCCGCTGCAAGCCCAAGAAGCTGTTTTTCGAAGTTATACTGCTCCATAAGCTCCAATACTGAAAAAGTAACTGTGCTTTCATTTGGCTTCTTGATATTGTCCAAATAGCAAAGGATAAACTCTGCTATATCCCGCTGCTTGTCCAAAAGCTTTTTTACCTCATCCTGTCCCCTGCGCCATACGACCTGGATGACATCCCTGTTCTGTGCCGCGTGCTTCTTCTCAATAAAACCCTTCATTGCCCAAAAATTTAACACGCAAAGCAGTTTTCCAACAGTTGACTTCTTTGTCCCCCCCTCCTGTATCTCCTCGTTAAGTTGCTTTACCGAAATTACGGTCTTCAATGTTTCGAGCCTTTCGGCAAGAAAATCTTCCAGCTGCACAAACACCCGCAGGCTTGCCAGATTTTTTTGCACATCATCTTTTTCGTCCATATAAGCAGTCAGGTCCTTCGCGTCCGCAAGAATTTTTGCCTCGCGCAATTTTTGTATAATACACAATACTTCGCTTTTCTCCATCCCCAAATGATCCGCCACATAGTCCACTCTTGTGTCTTCCTTCATCAAACGGCTGATGACCCGGATGGCATTTTGCCTTTCCCCCTCCGTAAACAGCCCGGATGCTGCAAGCTTTTTTTCCGCCCCCATAACACTGCGCACCAACATGCTGTCGGCATATACATGCGGTATATTTTCACCACGTTTTATATAGTTGGCTTCCTCCAACGCATTAATTGCTGTCTTTACACGGGTTTCAATCTCCCTCACCGTTTCATCCCAGCCTGCTGCCCGTGCCAGCTCTAACGCTGAACTTGAAAATTTCACCCGCCGCCTTGTCATATCTTTAATCGCACGCCATATCTGCTGAATTTCCTGAATACTGATCTTGGTCTGGTTCAAAAGCATAAAATGCTTGTTCAGGTCCGTTTCATCGTACAGAACATAACAATCTGCCGTAACAGAAGGATCCCTTCCTGCTCTTCCAGCCTCCTGCACATAATTTTCAAGCGAATCTGAAATATCATAATGAACGACCATACCCACATCCTTTTTATCCACACCCATTCCGAATGCCGATGTCGCCACCATGATATCCACATCCCCCTCCACAAAGGCTCTCTGGTTTGCACTCTTTTCTTTCTTCTCCATCTGCCCGTGGTAAGCCCTCGCAAAATAGCCGTCCTGGTTTAAACGCCCGGCAAGCTCCTCCGCGCGTTTCGTGCGCGAAGTATAGATGATCGTCGGACATTTTCTGGCATCCAACAATCTGCGGATGCAGGCATATTTTTGCCCATCCTGCACCTGGATTACCTGATATGTAAGATTTTTTCTTGACGCACTTGCTTCAAATAACTCCAGTTCCTGACCCAGTTCCTCACGAAAGTACGCACAAATATCCGCAATGACATTCTGCTTCGCTGTCGCAGTAAAGCAAGAAACCGGGATTTGGTTCTCCAAATTCTTTTTTTCGCACAATCTTCGGATAAACTCACCAATATACAAATAATCAACCCGGAAATCCTGTCCCCATGCCGAAAAACAATGCGCCTCATCCACCACAAAACGAACAACATTGCGCCCAAGCAGCAGCCTTTCAATCGTTCTTGAGCGCAGGGATTCCGGTGAAATGTATAATAATTTCGCCTCTCCCTCCTCAACTCTGCGGATTGCCTCAGCCCGCTCAAGCGGATCCAAAAGTCCATTGATGGTTACGGCATCCGTGATCCCGATCCGCTCAAGATTATACACCTGATCCTGCATCAATGACTGAAGCGGTGAAATAATGACAGTCAAACCCCGTTGGTTTCTTCCCGCCATCAGGGCCGGAACCTGAAATGTTATTGATTTCCCCCCGCCCGTCGGGAACACCGCAAGCAGGGATTTCCCTTCAATCGCCGCCTGCACCGCTTGCCTTTGCAAAGGAATCCCGTCGAAATCCCGATAGTTTGTATACCCGAAAAATTCTGTAAGCCCACGGACGGCATCCTGATTTTCCCGGCAGTAACGGCATCCCTGACGGCATGGCATTCCCCGAAGCCTGCCCATTACGCCGGTTAGCTTCGGGAAATTTTTAAGAATCCAAGGCGGTGTGACAGAACAGGCGTTTTCTGCCTGTATCAGAGCAAGGGAATATGCCAGCTCTACCGGCATCTGCAAAATAAACTCCCGCAAAGGCACATTAGAACAGATTTTCCCCTCGAAAAAAGATTGGATCAAAAAATTTATATCCGGAATTGTCCCCTGATATCCCAAAAAACGAAAAAATGCGCCAAATTCTTTCTGCTGCGCAAGTAAACCATAATAAACTTCCTTTAAAGAATCCGGAAGCTTCCGAAAAGTTTCCACCTCGTCATAAAAAAGGTGCTGCGCCTTTTTCGCGTCATTTAACGGATTGTTGCGCTCCTCACTCTCCAGCTTATCGTCTTTAACCAAATGATGGTAAGGATGTTCGGGAAATAAAAGAGCCGACCAATAAAGAGTGTCGATTACATTACGGTTTTCGGGAACATAAGGCGAAAAATCATTTTCCATCTGCCCCTTCAAATGTACCAAATCAAACTGAAATACATTGTGCCCACACAAAAATTCAGATTTCCGGATAAACTCCGCAAAGTCTGCCGCACATGGTGTATGTATAAAATCCCCGTCCGGATCCAGAGCACCGTAATCCAAAATCTGTTTTGTACTCTCCGATACTTCGGTATCAAAAAATATAATTCTTTTCATGATCCCCCCGTATATCCCGCAGTATGTTTTATCGAAAACGTATTACATCACCAAAACTGACCTATGCTCTAATTATAACCTGCATAAACTGTTAATACAACCTTGGACTTGTTTAAAGTACTTCATTGTTAAGTGAACTAAAACCGTCATATTTTCGCCGACTACGCCCTTTACATCCACTCAAACCATCGCCGCCATCCCCAAATCTCCCGTCACAGCACCACCTAACGGAAACGGACTTCCCCTGCCCCATTTACCGCGGCAATCAAGGTATCCGTTTTTTCATCAGTAAACACCCTTTTTAATTAGTTCTCTTTGCTTTTTCTGCATAAAATATTCATGCAGCAGCTTATAAAACTCATATTCCTCTTTGTCTTTAATCTCCGCCCCTACGTTCACTATCTCAAACCCCGGTGCGAAAACCTTCTTACACCGCTCGTATGCTTTATGGACTTCCTTTAATTTCTTGCTTTCTTCCATTGCCATATAACTTTCTTTCCTTTCATATTGTGGCTTGTTTACTCTTCCATTCCCCTCCCTGAAGGGGTGCAATGCATTTTCGAATTAGGGTAACAATATTTTTGGTCCCCCGTATTCAGCCTTTCCTTAACTGTTCCATATACTCCTCATATGGAATTTCCCCCATCGCTACCTTTTTTAACATTTCTTTCTCTTCCTCCGGGATTTCCATTCCTTCAAAAGAAAGGCTTGCTGCTACCTGCCCAACCAAATATTCTGCCTTTTCCTCTGTTACAGGTTCTTCTTTTTTTCTCATCTTATCCCCCTTACTTTCTTCTTGTTTTTTCATTTTCTGCCACAGCCCCTGCTTTTTCGCTGCCCGCATCCACATCATTGATCTGCCCTGAAATGCCGGGCAATACAAGGGAAATCCGCCAATGTTTTGTAAAATATTCCCAATCTGCCGTCCTGCCTTTATTTCCCCTTCGTCGCATCGATCATATCAAATAATTCTGCGCATGCCACCGTGTCCGCATGCGGGATCACGCTGCTCTCAAGCCTGCCCTCCCGCACGCACCGCATTGCTTCCTCAATCTCATAGGTAAAGCCGTTTTGCGTCTTCTCATCTCTAAAATGCTCCACCAACACCCCTTCCCGGTCATACAGGAAGCATTCCCCCGCAAAATGCGGAGACGGCAGCACGATCTTACCTTCCTGCCCGTAAAGTACCATGCGCTCTTCCATTTTATTGACAAAGCTTGCCTGCAAACTGGCCAGCGTATGTTCAAACGAGATTGAAATATGGTTTGTAAGATCCACCCCGCTTTCGCTCCACGAAGCTGCGGCGGTTATGCTTTTTATCTTCTGCCCCAAAAGAAAAGTTGTCATCTCATATGCGTACACGGTGAGGTCCTTTGCTACGCCGCCGCCCAAAAGCGGGCTGTAGAAGCGGTTTTCATCCCCTGCGGGCGCAACAAAACCAATCGCAAACTGCGCCAGGCCAACCGTTCCGATCCTGCCGCCCAAAAGCCATTCCTTTACTTTCTGCACCGCAGGCAGAAAACGGCTCCACATGGCTTCCATCACAAATACACCCGCCTGCTTCGCTCGCGCAAACGCGGCACCAGCCTCCTGCGCATTCCGGAACATGGCTTTTTCACACAGCACCGGGATCCCCTGCTCAATGCACAGCATCGTCAGGCGGTAATGGTCGTTTACCGTCACAGCGATATAGGCACAGTCCGGCCGCTGTTCCCCAAGCATCTCCTCGTAGGAGCCATAAAAATGCGGCACATGGTTCCTTTCCGCAAACTCCTCCGCGCGTTCCCTGCTTTTGCTCGCAACAGCCACCACCTCGCAGCCTGCAATCTTTGCAGCAGCATCACAAAATTTATCGGCAATTTTTGCCGCCCCTAGAATTGCAAATCGAAATGTCGTCATCTCCTCATTCCTCCTTCCGGCACTTGCCCGAACCACAAAATAAACACTATTTTTATTGTATTCCCCATGCTCTTATGATATAATGTCGCCAAACATTACATATCCAAAATTCGTTGTATCTGACACCATTTTAGCCGTATCTCAAACCTGATCCGCAGAACCCTGCATGCAGGGACTCTGCAAAAAAATCCAAAAAACGGAGGTTATCATGGCCAAAAAAGTTATTTACCGCAAACGTTTTGTCCCGCTTGAAACCGTCGCATTGAAGGATGACCGCATTCTGTTTGAGAGTGATACCCGGATGGTCACCTGCTGGAAATCGTTAAAACCGCGCGCGGATATCGGCGGCGGCATCTCCGCTTATTTTATTGACAAGGGGATCAAAGTCAGCAAAATTTTCGCGCCGGACGGCAGGTTTGTCCACTGGTACTGCGATATGATCCGCACCGTTTCACATGAGGATGAAATTATTTTCACGGATCTCCTCATCGACGTTGTCATCGACCCGGACGGCAGGTTGCATGTGCTTGACGCAGGCGAGGCCGCCGACGCGCTGCAGGGAGGGCTGATCACAGCAGATATCCTCTGCGAAGCGCTCCGCGCGATGGATCTTCTGCTCGCCGACATTGACGCAGGACGCTTTTCTTCATACACGGAATGGATCACAAAATACGAGGGCGAAGCCGGTTATGGACTACCAAACGCCTAAAGCCAACGGGATTAGTGAACATAATTCTCTTTACTTTGTGCCTGCCCTACCCGAAAATCCGGCCAAACTCTTCTTCTGTCAATTCTTCTTCCGGCGCAAATTCTGCGGATGCCGCATAATCCACAAGACTGCGGTACAGATTTTGCGCCGCCACACTCTCCCCTATGCGCTGCAAACGGCTCGTACACACGAGCAGGCTGCCGCCCATACATTTCGCCTCAAAGACCATGCCAAGTTTATGGTTGCGCTCAAAATTATCAATCGCCTGCACGATCGGATGCAGCGCGGTCCCGTCAAGCACGGCAGCATCACTTTCGGCCACGATGTCATACCACTGCGGTGTGGAGAACGTATGGCTTCCAAAACCCCGCAGCGAAGCATGTTCCGCTTTAATATTCAACCCCAGTGTACCGACCGGGAGCGGACGTTTCACGGACTCCGAGATCGCGCGGAACATCGGGTAACACCAGAAATCCGTGCAGAAAGTCCCCTCCACTTTTTCCCTGACCTCTTCCGGGAAGAAAAGCACACGGCTGCCTGCCGCAAGAAGCTTTTTCGCCTCCGACGCGCTGCTCGTCACATAGAGCGCATCCTCTGGTTCCCCGGCAATCCGCATTGCGGCATTCCCGTCACTTAGCGCAGATGCAAGCAGTTCCGGACGCTGCGGATAACTGTACAATGCGTATGTGTTGCGGTTGACCATCTCCCCATCCTGCCCGCCCAATGTCAGCGTCAGCAAATATTCCGCGCAGGTGTCCTCTGCCGGCAGCCCAAAGGAAAATTCCCCGACAGTGTGCACGCCGTTCGACAGAGGCTTCAGCGGATAATCCGCATCCAGAAGGAATTTTGTGCGCGCACCTCCCGCGGATGACTTTTTTGCCTCCGTGACCGCCACGTTCAAAACCGCCCCTCGCAATGCCTGCGCGCCGTAATGAGAAATGATCAGCTCCCCTTTCACGGTTCCGCCCTGCCGGTATACAAAGCTGTCCAGACCGGCAAGTGCCACGGTCGGCGCACAAAAGCCGCGCCACTGTCTGCCGGAGATAATTCCCTTTTCCTCCATCAGCGCATTCAGCACACCGACCAGCGCCGTGCCCTGCCCGGAGAAATCCTGGATATCAAGCAGCTGGTAGCCCGCGAGCATCCGTGAGCGGTGTGCCGCCTCAAGCTCCATTTTATAGCAGAATGCCGCCAGTTCACCGGAATTGCGGAAGAACTCCTCCGCCTGCCCCGCCATGCCCGCTGCCGCAAGGCGCTCGCGGAATACTTCAAAGTTGCGCGCCGCGAGCACGCCGGTGTAGCGGCTGATCTCCTTAAAATCCGGGTAGGTGCAGTATTGGCCGACCTCATGGGATATGATCGGTTTATTGGTCGTAAACGCCTTGGCAGAAGAGGCTTTCACTTTCTTAACGCCGGTGCCGTACTGGATTTCAATCTCCTCTTGTGCTGCATCCACACGGTTTACCGCGTCATTGCCACTCCCGGATTTCCCAGGTTCTCCGGCGCAGGCTTCCCGGCTGCCCCTGCAGTTTCCCATACTCCCGGATTCCTCCCTGCATCCGAAAACCGGCGCATCCTCCTCTTCCCCCGCATCAAAAAATGCATCGTAGCTGTGCACTGTGTTCGGCCGCTGCGTCTGCACAAATCCCTGCGGTGCATCACACATCGCGTATGAACCGCGGATCAGGCTGTCCCGGTCAAACCGCACGCCCGCAAAGAAATCCTCCTCCGGGATATCAGATGGGTAAAACTGGAAATTGTTTGACCCGGAAGTGTATAAATGTCTTTTATCCGCCGCGCGGAAGCCCTCAATGATTTCGCCAAGGCGTTCCCGGCTGCCCCATAGCTCATTTCCGAGTGACATCATCACGAAAGAAGGATGGCTTCCAAATGCCTCCATCAACCGGAAACCTTCCGCGACCAAATAATCTTGTTCCTCCTTATTGTATCCCTCCTCGCCGAAAGCAGCAATCGTCCCCCAGAACGGAAGCTCCGGCTCCATGTAGATGCCGAGCAGGTCTGCCGCATAAAACGCTGCTTCCGGCGGACAGCACGTATGGAAACGGTAGTGGTTGATCCCGTAGCGCTTTGCCGTGCGCATCACGCGAAGCCAGCTCTCCACATCCATCGGGGCCGCACCCGTGAGAGGGAAGATCATGCCGTCATGCTTGCCGCGCAGAAAAGTTTTTATGCCGTTGATATAAAAGTGGTGCCTGCCTGCCGCAAACGTACGGAAACCGAATACGGCATCCACAGTGAGCGCGGAAGCATCCGCTTTCGCACGGGCCGCGCCCATCAGTTTTCCCTCCACCGCCTTACGCGCGCTCTCCTGCGCGCAGTCAAACACTGGCCTTAAGACATCGCCCTCCTTCTCCACACAGCGGATATGCAGCTGCCCAAAGCACGGCGCAAACTCGCTAAAACACATCACGTTCGAAACCCCGACCACAATCGTCTGGCGGCTGATGCCCGGCTGCACTGTAATTTTCTGGCGGTGGGAATGATCGGTCAGATAAAGCGGCGCGGTCTGCGTCCCGGAAGTCGGCAGAATTTCCTCCGGCAGGAAAACATACTCACCGCCGACCAAAATCTCGCGTTCCTCCGGCATCATCCACGTATTGAGCAGTTCGAGTGTCACCTTAATCTCCCCTGTGTGCGCATCCGACTCCGTCGTGGCGGAGAGCACGTCCACCGCGGCAAAAACCTGCAGTTCCATTTTCCCTAAAATACCGTTCCAGTTTGTCTGGGTATCCTGCGAAGTCATATGCCCGCCCTTCGTCGGGTAGTCGACATTGTTGACACATACCGTCACTGTGATTTCCTGTCCGGTTACTGCCCCGCTGATATCATAACGGTGCGGCGCGCAGATGCTGTTATTGCTGCCGATAAAAATACCGTTGACCCACACGCGCGTCATGCGGGTGCGCTCGAAATAGAGATAGACCGGCCGGCCGACATCCTCCTCCTGGATATACACCGTGCGCTGATACCACGCACAGCCGTAAAAAGGATATCGTTCCGTCAGAAAATAAGTCTCGCGCGCCGTATTTTCCCCGTTAAGGCTCTTGCCTGCCTGTGCCGTCGTTGCCGGGAGCGTAATCACGTCATCAAACGCGTGCGACAGCCTCCCCTCCTCAAAAACCCCTTTCTTTTCCCCATCCATCCAAAGCAGCCATTCGCCCGATAAATCATATTTTTTCATGGAAATCTCCTTTTCCTTTCTTTTTGAAAAACAAGCCACATGCAATATGAAATTAACTTAAATAAAACCGAAAGTATCCCTCATCCCCGATCCCGGCTATATTTCCACGCTGCAGCCATCAGCTATCCCCGCCGGAAAGCGAGCGCCGCATGTCTTTCGCCGTCATCCGCCAGGTTGTCCAGTCCGACAGCGGGAAAGCCCCCATCCTGCGGTAAAATGCGATGGACGGTGCATTCCAGTTCAGGCAGACCCATTCCAGCCTTTCACAGCCTTCCTCCAGCGCAATCTCCATCAAAACACGGAATACCTCACGCCCGATCCCCCTTCCGCGCACCTCCTCATTGAGAAATATATCCTCAAGATACAGGTTCGTCCTTCCGCAGAAGGTCGAGAATGTATGGAAATACAGGCAGAACCCAACCGGAACCCCCTCCTGCTCAATCAGCAGCACATTGCAGGCATGCTGCTCAAAGATTGCCCGGTGCAGCCCTTCCTCCGTCGCGATCACACAGTCGGACATTTTCTCGTACGCCGCGATCGCACGGATAAATTGAAGCACTGTCCCTTCCTCACCCTCGCGGACAAACCGCAGTGTAATCCCCGAAACATCCGTCTTATACTCGTTATTTGTAAGTTTCTCCATCGTTCCTCCCGTTTTGCCAAATAAGCGTTCATTCCGCCGGGAATCCTACTGCCACAAAGCGGCATTTACCAGGCAATTCCGCCCCCACCGGAACCGGCCTCCTTTCTCGTTGTCATGCACATATCATGGCCATGGCATCGCCCTTCCAAATATAGGTGCCTGCAATCTCTATTTTAACCCAAAAAGGAATTGCCGTCAACATTTCCACCGATACCATATACGACAAGCGCATAAATGAATAAACCATGAACAGAGTGCCCTCTCATACATTTGTCGTGCGCTATTATACTGGCGCAGGACAATCCAGACACAAAAAATGACTTGACTCGCTGGGTGTTGGCACATAAAATGATTACAGCAAACGATGGGAGGAATGATCCCCGTGTACGAGTATTATATTTTCCACAAACCCGCAGGCTGCATCACTGCACTGCGCGATGAAAGTGAACCAACGATCCGGTTGTACCTTGAAATGCTTGACATGACCCGGCTGCGCCCGGTCGGCAGGCTTGACCGCGACACGGAAGGACTGTTGATCCTGACGGATGACGGGACATACAACCAGCGTATGACCCACCCGGACGCGGGCATTGAAAAAGAATATTTTTTCTGGGCAATAGGCAGCTTTACAGAGGAAAAAGAGCAAAAATTGTCGCAGGGCGCAGTGCTTGCCGGGAAAGAACCAGTAACGGCACGCCCGGCAAGAATCACGGTATCGAGCGAGTGCCGCCTGGATGAAATTTATGATTTTATCAAGGGCAAAAATAAAGCACGCATTTTAAAAAACCGCCCGGATACACCGGTATTTTCCGGCCATATCACGGTCACGGAAGGACGCAGGCACGAGGTGAAGCGTCTGCTAAAAAGCATCGGCTGCTACTGTGTATATTTAAAGCGCGTGCGCATGGGGAATGTCGTTCTGCCGGAGGATTTAGCGCCCGGACAGGTGCGTGGATTCGTTCCGTGATCCGGAGTGCTCCCCTTTCTCCCTAACTCGGCCACATTTAATTCACGGAAAACTATCCCCGAAAAAAGGCTGCCGCACAAACAAAAAATACGCGGAATAAGTAGATTGCATTGCTGCAAGATATGATATTCCGCGTATTTTTTGTTTGTGCGGCAGCCCGCTTATAAAGAATGCTGTATAGATAAAATTCCGCCCGGCACGGCTCCGCTGGGGCAAGTGCGCGCATCAGCACAACTGCTCCGGTAAATTCTTCAGCACAATACTCGAATACGGCCACAAACGCATCGAGAGGACACCGTCCTCCGGGTAGTACGCCGCCATATCCACCCCAAAGCCCTCCGTGTTCGTGTACAGCATACGGACGAGCGCACGCCCCGGCGCAACGCCGAGCTCCCAGACGGAAACTTTTACGTTGACCTCGTAATCATTGTTATTGACGAGGATGACAAATTGCTCCTCCTCGTTGAACCTGCCATAACCGATCACACCGTACGCACCGTACACAAACTTTAAGGAACCGGTGCGCAGCGCCCGGTATGCCTTGTGGATTGCGATCAGTTCGCGGTGGAGGGCAATCAGCCCCTTGTCCTCACGCCCCCACGGGTATGTGCGCCGGTTATCCGGGTCGGTCCAGCCGCAGACCCCAGCCTCGTCACCATAGTAGATCGTCGGCGCGCCGATCCATGTCATCTGGATCACAACCGCCTCGCGCATGATCGCCGGGTTCAGGCCCTCATTCGCCGCCTCCGGCCCGTTCGGGCCGATGCGCCCGACGCGGTGGTTTGTCCTCGTCATGAATCGGGAGTGGTCATGGTTTGACAGCTCATTCATCGCCACCATCAGGGACGGGGTGTGGAATTTCGTCATATAATGCCGCATTGCCCCGAAAAAAGCGTCCGGATTGCAATACATATCATGCCTGTACTCATCGCTGTGCTTCTCAAGTCCTGTCAAAAACCAGGTGACCGGTTCCATGAACGCGTCATAGTTCATGACGGAATCCCACTGATCCCCCACAAGCCACGCCTGCGGATCCCCATAATGCTCCGCGAGGATCAATGCCTGGGGGTTCGCACTGCGCACATTTTCGCGGAACGCGCGCCAGAATTTATGGTTATACTCCGCCGTATGCCCCAGATCCGCCGCCACATCGAGCCGCCATCCGTCCACATTGTACGGCGGGGAAACCCATTTGCGCGCGATGCGCATGATATACTCGAACAACTTCGGAGATTCCTCATAATTCAATTTCGGCAGCGTGTCATGCCCCCACCAGCCGTCATACGAACCGTTGTACGGCCATTTTTCGGAGTCCTGCTCATGGAACTGGAAGAAAGTGTGGTAAGGGCTGTCTTCCGAGACATACGCCCCCTTCTCATACCCCTCCGCTTCCTCATAGATCCCTTCACGGTCAAGCCATTTGTTGAAAGAGCCGCAATGGTTGAACACGCCGTCCAGAATTACCTTCATGCCCCGCTTATGAATCTCCTCCACAAGCGTTATGAAGTATGCGTTGCTCGCCTCAAGGTTCTCCTTCGCGGTCACGCGGTTGATATACCTTGTCGCCTTTTTATTGGAGCGCTCACCCTCCGGCAGGCATTCCCCCTCATCCTTGACGATCACGCCGTAATGCGGGTCGACATAATCGTAGTCCTGAATATCATACTTGTGGTTCGACGGGGAAACAAAAATCGGGTTGAGGTAGATCACCTCCACGCCAAGATCCTGCAGGTAATCAAGCTTTTTCATGACACCCGCAAGATCCCCGCCATAAAAGGCACGCACGTCCATCGAGGACGGATACTTGCTCCATTCCACCACGCGGCGCGTCCCCTCGCCGATATAATTATATTCGCGGTCCAGCACATCGTTGGACGGATCCCCGTTGCAGAACCGATCCACAAAAATCTGGTAAAACACCGCACCTTTTGCCCAATCCGGTGTCGTGTAGCCCGGCAGTATTTCGAAATTATACTCCGCATGGTGCTCCGGCTCCACACCGTTGCGCGTGTAGTAATAATTCTCCTCCCCAAACTGTATATGAAAAAAATACGAAGTCGGCTCATTTGCAAGTTCCAGCATTGCCTCATAATAATCAAAACACTCCGTTGCCATTCCTATATTCATTAAAAAACGTTTTTCTCCGGAGCAAAGAAAAATCCCGCCGATTTTCTGATGGGCAATGCGGATGCGAATTTTTACAGATTCGTACGGCATCGGTTCCGGCGGGTTCCGGTAGAACTCGGTGCCATCAGAAAACACTGCTGCCTTATTGAACGGCATACTCTCCCGATAAGTCTCATATATGCTGTTTCCGTTTTCCATCATTTCACTCCTGCCTATGATTTAGGTAATCGCATGTATTCTTATTTTATAATACCATCGTCCCAATTACAATATACAAATCTACAAAAAAATGGGATTTTTTTGTTCATGTTATATCCGGACAGTAAAAAAGGACAGCTTACGGTCACTGTCCTTTTTCGGAGAAGGTATTTTTGTTACTTATGGGGTGTAGCAAAAACTATATAATGTATTGGGGTTTACGTCTGTTATTATAGCATGGGAAAAAGAAAAAGTGTTCACAAACATGATATAAATTTGCTGTATTTTTTCGTCAATATGACAGGAGTTTTCCGGAAAACGGCGTTTTTCAAACTGTGATTTGTACAAAAAAAGACATGAAAAATGGCCTTCTGTTGGAAAGGCCATTTTTCGACATCATTCTGTTATCCCTGTGCCTTGTGTTGCACCTTTGTCAAAAAGTGCCTCAAATTCTTCACGCCCGATGCGCTCTTTCTCAATCAAGAGCGCCGCGCATCTGTGAAGCACATCCATGTGCTCCGTGAGCATCTTCCTGGCTTTCTCGTAGCACCCGTCGATGATCGCGCGCACTTCCTCGTCGATCTTCGCCGCCACGGACTCACTGTAACTGCGCGCCTGGGCGAGGTCACGCCCGATGAACACCTCATTGTCGTCATTCTCGTAATTTACCATACCGACACTCTCGGAAAATCCGTAACGCGTCACCATACTGCGCGCCGTTCCCGTCACATTCTTGATGTCCTGCGATGCGCCGGTCGTCACGTCGTCAAAGATCAGCTGTTCCGCAATGCGCCCTCCGAGGCCGACAATGATATCCTGCAGCATCCTGCCCTTTGTGTTGAACATTTCATCCTTCTCCGGCAGAGGCATGGTGTAGCCTGCTGCGCCGTTGCCGGTCGGGATGATGGATACCGTGTACACCGGCCCGACATCCGGGAGAAGGTGGAACAGGATCGCGTGTCCCGCCTCGTGATAGGCGGTGATCTTCTTTTCCTTGTCCGAGATCACGCGGCTTCTTTTCTCTTTGCCGATCCCGACCTTGATAAAGGACTTTTTCACGTCCTCTTCACGGATGAATTCATGCCCGTCACGCGCCGCGTTGATCGCCGCCTCGTTCAGCAGGTTTTCGAGATCTGCCCCCGTAAAGCCCGCCGTCGTCTGCGCGATCTGCTTTAAGTCCACATCGTCACCGAGCGGCTTATTCTTCGCGTGTACGGAAAGAATCTCCTCCCGGCCCCTCACATCCGGCCTCCCGACCACCACCTTGCGGTCAAACCGTCCCGGACGCAGGATCGCCGGATCCAAGATATCGACACGGTTCGTCGCCGCCAAAACGATGATCCCCTCGTTGCTCCCGAAACCGTCCATCTCGACCAGCATTTGGTTCAGCGTCTGCTCGCGCTCGTCGTGCCCGCCGCCCATACCGGTACCGCGCCTTCTCGCCACCGCGTCAATCTCGTCGATGAACACGATACACGGTGCATCCTTCTTGGCATCCGCGAACAAATCACGCACGCGGGACGCGCCGACACCGACGAACATCTCCACGAAATCCGAACCGGAAATCGAGAAGAACGGCACACCCGCCTCACCTGCTACCGCTTTCGCGAGCAGCGTCTTACCGGTTCCCGGAGGTCCCTCCAGAAGAATCCCTTTCGGGATACGCGCACCGAGGCGGACATATTTTTTCGGGCTTTTCAGGAAGTCAACAACCTCGGAAAGTTCCTCCTTCTCCTCGGCAAGCCCCGCAACATCCTTAAACGTCGTCTTTTCATCGTCCGTCTTGCGCGCACGGCTCTTCCCAAAATTCATCATCTTGGAGTTGTTCCCCCCGCCCCCGCCGTTCATGACATTCATCATCATGGAAAACAGGAAGAAGATAAGGATGACCCCAAAAATGTACGGCAGGATCTGCCAGATGATGCTCGGCTTGTCAATCTCATGGGCGATCGTGCTGACACCCGCGGCATAACCGGCCTCCTCTATTTTCGTCACGTCCGTCGCGTCGAACAGCTTCGTATCGCCGTTTTTGAGCGTCACGCGCACCTGCCCGGTCGGGACTTCCTCGTTCGGGTAGACATCCACCCGCTGTACCTGGCCGGCCTCAAGATCCGCCAGATACCCCTGGTAACCGTAGCCGGATGTATTGCCCCGCAGGCCGTTCGAAAACCAGAGGGCAGCCAACAGCAAAATAAGCAGGAACAGATAAAATCCGTAGCCCTTTAAAAACTTGTTCACGTTCTTTTTCTCCTCTCCAATCTATAATTCAACCACTCCGATGAATGGAAGATTTCGGTATTTCTGCTGGTAATCCAGACCATATCCCACCACAAACACATCCGGCACCTGAAAGCCGGTATAATCCACATGCACATCCGCCACCCTGCACTCCGGTTTATCGAGCAATGTGCAGAGTTTTAAACTCTTCGGTGAGCGGTCTTTGAGCATTTCAAGCAAATAGGACAGTGTGCGCCCGGAATCAATGATATCCTCGACAACCAGCACGTCCCTGCCCTCAATCGGCTCGTCCAGATCCTTTAAAACTTCGATCTTCCCGCTGCTTTTCATCGCATTGCCATAACTCGACACCGACATAAAGTCAAGCGAACATGGAACCGTCAGATGTTTTGACAGCTCCGTCATGAAAAATACCCCGCCCTTTAACACACAGATCATATGCAGGTATCTCCCCTCGTACTCCGCACTGATAGCAGCAGCGATCTCGGCGATCCGCCCCGCTACCTCCTCCTTAGAAATCATTACCTTAACCTTCTCTGCCATCGCAATTCCTGTCCTTTCTTCTTAATTCTGCCACAAGAATCTGTTTTGTATTCTGTGTCACGTAAAACCCCTCCCCGCTGCGTACACCGACCGCCCAGAGCACAGAACTTTCCTCGGCGAGCAGCGGCAGTTTCTCCCGGCAGCCTGCCGGCACCTTCTTGTCAATCAGGAGCGACTTCAATGACTTTTTGCTGCCATCCACGTTTATCACCATATGATCCCCCGGCCTCCTTGTCCGCAGGACGAGGGCATTCCTTATTTTACCATAGTCAAAGCATTTCGTATAGCAATTTTTCGCAATTATTGATTTTTTTTCATTTCCGCCGGAATCTCCATTTCGGTCCGACAGGTGCAAAGTCAGCTCGTACATACCGAGATCAAAGCAGGCCGGAAAGGATGTGATCTCTATGCTTCCGGCAGCCGCAAGCTGTGGAATGTCCGGATCGTTTGGTTTTGGATCTTTCTTTCGGCAGGCGGTTCCGGAACCTTCCCAAACACTTTTATCCCGGATGTTTCCGCGGCAGCCGCGGATTTCCCTTTCCTCCCGCACGATCCGCACCGAACGGTAGGTACGGATAGCGGCAAGTCCGTACGGCAGATCCACGCGCTTTCCCACCTCACCGCACATCAGCCCGCAGACTGCCTGCACATGTACCCTGCCAAGATCACGGCGGCTGCCCGCCGCGCGTCCGAGCGCATACAGCACGACCTCTTTCTGCAGATACAGGGGAAGGGCTTCCCACGCTGCAACATCAAGGACAATCTCCCCGCCGTATGCGGGTGCCGTTTCCGCCGCCACCTTCCGGTAACCGTCCAGCACCAGCTCCCGCAAAAAGCCTGCCGTCTCCTGCAATTCGGCCGCCGCCGCCGCCAGATGCGCAACCGCCCCCGCATTGACGGAGGACTTTGCCAGCGGCAGCAATTCGTTGCGGATGCGGTTGCGCGCATAATCCATCGTTTCATTGCTCGCATCTGTCCGGTATCCCGCGCCTTCCGCCCCAAGGTACGCCTCAATCCCTGCCCGGTCCACGCACAGCAGAGGGCGGATGACCATAACCTCCCCCTCCGCGCGGCATGGTGCAATCCCGGCGAGCCCCCACACCCCGCTGCCGCGGAAAGCCTGGAACAAAAAGGTCTCCGCATTGTCATTTTCATTGTGCGCCACTGCAATCTTTCCGCAGCCGTGCAGAGCCGCCGCCTTTCGGAATGCCTCATAGCGCACCCTGCGCCCCGCCTCCTCAATCGCACAGCCCCACCGTGCGGCAAGCGACGGGACATCCGCATGCACCGGCACAAACAGGATTCCAAGCCGCCCGCATTCGTCCCGCACAAAAGCTTCGTCCCCGTCCGCGTCTGCCCCGCGGATCCCGTGATGTACATGCACTGCCACGAGCCGCAGCCTGTACTCCTGCTCCAGGCCGTGCAGCACACGCAGCAGGCACATGGAATCCGCGCCTCCGGAAACCCCTGCCACAACGCCGTCCCCCGGCGCAAGCATCCCATGCTGTCTGATAAACTGCTTTATTTTGTTGTATACCCGATAAGCTTCCGCTTTCATATGCATTCCGTGATTACCGCGGATGTACCGCAATACTGTCTTTCTTTTTTCATGTGCCGGGTTGCTTTCCCGGCAATATCACCATTTTACACCAAGCTTCCCCTCATGGCAAGCATCTTATTTCCAATGTCCGGCATTTTCCGCCATATGGCAGGTGCGTTTACTTCCCTCCGCGCCGGAAGAGCCCTGCCACAAGCACAGTCATATCATCCTTCGGGCAGTAGTTTTCCCTTTTCATCGCCGCCTCGAGGATAGCGCCCGCGATCTGCTGCGGATTTTCATTCTCTACCCCAAGGAGCGCCTCGGAGATAAAGTGTTCCCCGTCACTGTCCGCAATCCCGTCGGACACCATGATCACATAATCGCCGTCATACAGCTTTTTCTGCTTCGTATCGTAGGAAATGCTCGAAAGCATCCCCGCCGGAAGCGTTGTCGAAGATATGCTCTCCATCCAGTCGCCGCGCAGGATAAAAGTCGCCGCTGCTCCCGCTTTCATAAAATCACACATCCCGGTCGTTAAATGCAGCACCGTGATATCCATCGTCGAGAACATCGTATTTTCAGTCCGCAGCACAAGCATGGAATTGATCAGCCGCATCGCGGCCTCCTCCTTAAACCCCGCCTCCAAAAACTGTTCCAGCAGTTCGATCACCCGCTCGCTCTCCCGACAGGCAGATTCCCCGCTGCCCATACCGTCCGAGAGCAGCATGATGACCTCCCCGCTCTCCGGATACAAAAATGAAAAATTATCCCCCGAAACCCGGCTGTCTGCCCGCGCAGCGCGCGCCACGCCGGTCACAACCTGGAAATTCGCATCTTCCCGGAACACGTAATCCGAGTATTCCTTACCGATGACATGGCGCGAGGTCTCACTCGGCACCAGCCGCTCCCCGACTATGCAGCTTAAGATCATCGCCGCCTCACGGGTTGTCATGCAGCGCCCCCGGCGGCATCTCGCCGACAGATGCAGTTCCAGGCTGCCGTCACCGCGTTTGAGCAAAAGCATCTTTCTTGCACAGATCTGCTTGAGCCAAAGCCTCGTGTAGACGCTGCGCGGCAGTTCCCAGACTTTATTTCCGTCCTGTTCGAGATTTCCGGCAAACTCCCCGACGATCCTCGCCATTTCCGTAAGTTGGTCGGCAACCGCCTCCCGGCTCTCATTGATACGGTTGCGCCACACGATCCCCTGCCGCAGCTGGGAAAGCCCGCGGCGCAGTCTTTCCGCCAATTCCTCACGCTTCGTACAATAACCAAGATATTCCCCGTTCCCAAGCTCCGGCACCCCGCCGGTTTCCTGCATCACGGACAGGAGCCGCTTCGTCTGCGCCATGCTTCTCTCTTTCTCCCGCCCCCAACAACGTTCACATTCTTTGCAGCTGCTGCAGACCGGCATGGAGATCTCATCAAACATTTGCTCCAGCTGCCCCTGGTCCATGCCTGTCCACGGCGATGCAAAGCCGCTGATACTGCCGGAGAGCCGTTCAAATGCGCCCGCGATCCCGGAAAGCCTCCGCTTTACTTCATTCTGCATTTTCCATTCAACCACATGATCCCGTCTCATTGCCCCTTACATCTCCTCATACTTCTGTCTGTTTTTCTCGTCACAGTCAGGATTATAGCCATACGGGGAAGATTTTTTTGTCAAAAACGGGAAGGGAAACCCAAAAATCAGTTGACAATTTCATATGTCTTTTCTTATCAAAACTCGAATTGAAGTCCTTAAAAATCCCATTTGCGTACCTCCAAAGAAAAAGGAAGAGATAAGCCGTCTTACCCCTTCCCTGCATACACATATCCATTTGGTTGTCCATGTCCCCCGTCCTCTTATTTTTCTTCAAAAACAGTCTCGTCCGGGTAAACAAGCCCCAAAACTTTTCTTGCCATCTCCTCGATGAACTTTCTCGTCCCGGTGTAATCCTTCTTTGCATCAAGCTTCTTCGACATAAGCTCCTGCTCCGCAATCTGACGCTCCAGCGCCGCTTTTGTTTCCAGCTTGTTGTCCCGCTCCCGCCTTAATCCCGCAGAGGCATACAGAAGTACCCCGCAGAGTATAAACGTCAATACGATCAACAAACCAAGCCCGGTTGCTCTTTTCTCTCTTCTCCTCATGGCAGCTATCCTTTCTTTTTCCGCTTCTCTCTTTCCTCTCTTTTTTTCTGTTTCCGGTTCTTTTTTTGTTCCTCTTTTTTTATTTTAACCTGTTTGCGCTTATTTTGCAATTCCATTCTCTTTTTTCGTATTGGTTCCGTCTTGTTCCGGAACCATTTTCTGATACGGTCCGACCTTCTCTGCGCCGCCTGCGTCAGTCTCCCTTTCACGACTGCCCGGTAAAGGATCATCCCTGCGAGCATCCCGGCAATGGAGTAGCCCCGGATCACCCCGCTGTTCTTCTTGTAGATCACGGAAAACACAAATATCGATGCCGCAAGCCAATACAGGATATCCTCCAGCTTTTCTAAAATAAGTGAACGGCGGAAAAATATGCGGAGCACAAGCAGCAGGTCATAGCCAAAGAAACAGATGATACCGGAGAGAAACGAAAACGCAAGAAGTTCCAACTCCGGAATTACAGCATCGTTCACAGTTCCCCCTCCCTACGCATCAGCGCAGAAGCCTGGCAAGAAAGGATTCCCCATTTTTGCCGTGCCCCTTTTTGTCGGTGTACACAAAGCTGTCCACCCTGCCGTCGATATCAATCTCTCCTTTTTCCAGCGTCAGCCGCCCCATGTGCAGGCCTCCCCCGCGGATGATCAAAACCCCCATATCCGTATCCAGGACAATCTCCTGCTCATCGAATGACCTCACGTCCTGCACCCCGCTTAGATGGAGTTCTTTCCGGTCCTGCATATAAAATGTGTGCTTCCGGTCTTTTTTCTCCTCCCCTGCCATTGCATGCCCCTCCCGCATGTTCCCTCATCTATCCATATGCGGGACAGTACAAAAAAAGAACCCTTCGCCCACACGCAAGGATTCCTTTTGTATCAGAGATAGCGGAACAGTTCCTTCGCGTCTTCTTTCCTGGTCGTCTCTGCCACATCCAGAACCTCGACACGCACTGCCTTTCCTCCAAATCCGATTTCAATAATGTCACCGGCCTTTACATTGGCCGAAGCCTTCGCAGGCTTATCGTTGATCTTGACCCGCCCCGCGTCGCATGCGTCGTTTGCCACTGTCCTGCGCTTGATCAGGCGGGATACTTTCAAAAATTTATCCAGTCTCATACTTCCTCCCCTTCTTCCTGCAGCAGACAGCCCTGCCCGCAGGCAAGCCCGTGTACACATAAGCCCGGTTCGGGCATCCGCCTCCCCGCAGGGTGTGAAAAAGGCTGCTCCGGTGGAATCAGTCCCCCAAAGCAGCCCACATCGCGTCTTAAGGAATTTACTTGTTTACAACGTCCTTTAAAGCTTTACCAGCCTTGAACTTCGGAGCCTTGGAAGCCGGGATCTTGATCTTCTTGCCGGTCTGCGGGTTCTTGCCTTCCCTTGCTGCCCTCTCAGCTACCTCAAATGTACCAAAGCCGACAAGCTGAACCTTCTCGCCTTTCACCAGCTCGTCAGTAACTACATCGATGAAAGCCTTTAAAGCCTTCTCAGAATCCTTCTTGGATAATTCTGCCTTCTCCGCAATTGCTGCAACTAACTCTGCCTTGTTCATGAAATTTCTCCTCCTCTGGAATATTCTGATTCATTTTCCGTCCAATGCTTTTTTGTCCGGACATAAATAAAATCTCTCGCGGTCTATTGGGTAGAACGGATTTTACCTACATTTTTATTTATAAACTTATCGTAGCCATTTGTCAAGGAATTTCGTAGATTTTGCAGTAATTTTTACCGATTTTCTTGATTCTTAGTAACAATCGAATGGATTTCGGTACAAAATGCCCTCTTCCAACGGAATTCCCTTAAGTTCGAACAGTTCCGAAACAGACACGATCCGGTATCCCCGAGCCACAAGTTCCGGCACCAGATATTCCACCGCCTCCGCCGTGCTTTCGTATAAGTCATGCATCAGGATGATATCACCGTCCTTTACAGCCGAGAGTACATACCGGATGATCGTATCCGCGTCCCGGCTTTTCCAATCTTCCGAATCAAGCGACCAGTTAATCAAGGCAGTTCCCGCAATTTCCCGCACCGGCTCGTCCGCATTGCCGTACGGCGGACGCAGCAGCACTTCCCCGACCGGTATATAAGTGTTCAGGCGCTCCTCTGTGTCATTCAGTTCCTTTAAGACCTCGTCCGCTGAAAGCCCGTTCAGATCCCTGTGGGACCATGTGTGGCTCGCCACTTCAAACCCGCTCTCATAAACCCTTTTTAAAGTGTCCGAATACATATCGATCCGGCTGCCCACGACAAAGAACGTCGCTCCGGCATCATGCGCGAGCAGCACGTCCACGATCCGGTTCGTGACCTTTGTAAACGGCCCGTCGTCAAATGTCAGGGCGACCACAGGGGCATCTGCGTCTTCCGCGTCTCCGTTCCCGGTTTCTTTTCCCGGCGCATCGGCTTCATTGCTCCCGGTTTTTCCACCCGGCTGTGTATCTTCCGCTTCCGGCGGCGAATCTGCGTCCTCATTTCCGTTTTTCCCATCCGGCGGTGCATCTTCTCCTTTGTTCTCAATTCCCTCATCCGGCAGCGCTGGATTTACTCCTTCGCTCTCAACCCCGTCCGGCGGCACTGGAGCTGTCCCTTCGTTTCCGGTTTTCCCGTCCGGCTTTCCCGCGCTGCCCACCGCATCGATCTTTCCGGCAGCCAAAACCTCCGTACCCCACCCGCCCGCTATGGCACCATCTCCTGCTACTGCGCCGTCCGGCACACGTCCTGGACGGTGGGATGCTCTTTCATTGCCCGATCCATTCCCTGCTGCCCTTCCGGCAGAAAAACCTGCCGCGACCAAAACAAACAGGGAGACCAGCATCAGGACACCCCAAAAAACCTGCTTTGCCGGCATCATTGCCGTGTCCCCTGCACTCTCCCTGTGAATTTTCATCTTTTCTGCTTTTTCCAACATATCAATCCCGTCCATTTCGTTCTCTATTCCAAGGTTCAGGAAACAGAGTAACCCAAAACGAAACAATAATCAAGGATTATTTTTTTAGCGCAATGATTTCTATGCCATAAATCCCCTTTTCGTACCGTTCGGATCCAGCAAAGATTCATTCAGGCTGTTTTTACCGTAAGTTAGTCCCGCGTAAACCTGCTCGGTATTGCGCATCACCGGCCCTTCTGTATCCTGTTTGCTGACCTCGTAAAACGATGCACGCAATCCCCGGATCACATCATCCGCCGCGTCGAGCAGGGAGGCATCCCGGCTGACACATGCCCGAACCAGCGTCTTGTTGACAAACGAATAGAGGCTTAACAGTTCATAGGAAATGTCATACTGATAATCCAATGCCCCCATCAGTTCGTTCATAAACCGTCCCGCATGTTTCAGCTCCCGCTCATAGCCCACGGTATCCCCGTCCGAAAGCACTCTGCGTGCCTCCTTCGTATCCGACAGGATCACATCATACATAATAACGATCAGTTCCGTGCGCGATGCCTGCGTAACACGAAATGTAAATTCCTGTAAACGTCCTTTCTCCATAAAACCTCCTGCGAACAAAACAAGCCAGCCTAACCGCATTCCCCTACATTAATCCGAGCGGGGCAGCCATCGCATCCACAATATGAAAGGTGGGGGGCATCCCCTCCCCCCACCACCCCGATGCCCGTTTCAAAATCACTGCAACAGGGACAAGATTGTCTGCGGCCTCTCGTTCGCCTGGGCGAGCATGGAAGTACCTGCCTGCGACAACACATTCTTCTGGGTATAAATTGTCATCTCCTCCGCCATATCCGCATCCTCGACACGGGAAAGGGCTTCGGTAATATTCTCCGAAGAAACCTTCAGGTTTGCGATTGCATGGTCGAGACGGTTCTCGTATGCACCAAGCTTCGCGCGGACTGCGGATACCTGGTCAATCGCCACATCACACTGTACGATCGCCTCTACCGCGCCGTCCTGCGTACATACATTGACTGCGTCTACCCCCAGTGTCTTCGCATTCACCTTCGGCACGCGCACCTCCATCATCTGTCCTTCATTCGCACCGATCTGCAGATCCATCGGCCCGGCGGAAAGAACCGTCACCGTAACCTCAACTTCATCGCCGGCAAAAATATCCGCCTCCGTGCCATCCACGCTGGCATCGTCAAAAGTTGTGCCCGACGTTCCCGGGGATATCTCAAATTTTATCTCAAAACCATTCAGGTCGGTCACTGTCAGGATATTCCCCTTCGAGGAAACCGTCGCTGTCTTCTCAAACCCATCCTCGGTCAGGGATGCCTGCGCATCCACGCCGAAAGCCTTCACACCCTTTTCACTGTCAATACCAAGCCGCTCCCGGAGCGCCTCGCTGTCACAGTGCAGCTCAATCGAGCGGTCGGAGCCATATGCCTCCGAAACTAAGATCAGCTCACCGCCGTCCTCAATGCTTTCCTGGGTATAACCCGCGATCGCACTGTCATCATCCGGATCCGCGCCCGGACTGCCGACAAACGCAATGATGCTCATACTATCGCAGACGCTGCGGATCTCCGAATAAAGTTCCCCCATCGTCTCATCCTCGCGCACCTCGATCGCATGGCCGTTGATGTTAATCGTCCCGGCAGCGCCGATCACCTCGTCCCTCCCGGAGCCAAGCTGGATGCCCGCAAGCACTGCCTGCCTTGGATCCTGCGTCACATTGAGGGTGTAGTCCGACGTATTCACCGTATCGGAAAGTGAAATCAGCGAGACGGTGTCCGCATTTGAATAGGACTGGCAGTTTAAGTTGCCGTCCAAAAGTGTCATTGTGTTATATTCCGTCGTTTCGGAAATACGGTTGATCTCCTGATTCAGCTGGTCGATCTCCTTCTGGATCGCCTTGCGGTCGGAATCCGCGTTTGTACCGTTCGCCGCCTGCACGGAAAGCTCACGCATGCGCTGGAGCATATCCTCGATCTCCTGAAGGGCACCCTCCGCTATCTGGATCACCGAAATCCCGTCCGCCGCGTTCCGGCTTGCCTGGTCAAGCCCGGCAATCTGCGTCTTCATCTTCTGCGAGATCGCCATGCCGGCCGCATCGTCCGCCGCCCTGTTAATGCGGTAGCCGGACGAAAGACGCTCAAGGCTCTTATCAAGTGCTTTATTTGTCTTACCTAACGAATTGTTTGCTTTCAAAGCCGGAATGTTGTGATTGATTCTCATCGCCTATACCTGTCCTTTCCCTGTTGACAGCAGTTTCTGCACGCATCCCTTTGCCGGATACGCAAGACTTTTTATCCCACTGCCGTTTTGATCACTGTCTTCGCTGCCAGGTACAAGTTATCCGTCCGTGTTTTACCCGTCCCCGCGCCATCCTGCGGCCTTTCCTGTACCGTGCCCGGTACGTTCTGCGCCGCATCCGGGTCCGCCGACCCGTTCCGCAACCCGTAAGTCCACTGGGTTACCTCAAATCCCTGCTCCTTCAGGGATTGTCTTACTGCGTCCTCCTTCTGTCCCATGCGGTCAAGCTGCCCGCGCGAACCGCTCGAAACATAGCCGCTTATGCGGTTTTCCTCCACTTTGAGTGAAATATCCACATCGTCCTCACCCTTGAGCCGGATCGACACACTGCCTTTTTCACTGCCCGAATGCACAACGGTAAGGTTCATTTTCACGAAACCTTCCCCGCCTTTCAGCGGAATCTCGTAAAACTCCTGCCTCGCAAGGTTCCTTGTCAGGCGCACTGCGCCCTGAAGGCTCAAAAGGAGCATGCTGTCCCCCCCGCTCAACGAGACATTACCAAAAACATCACCGATTACTTTATCGGCAGAATCCGCCCATTCCTCAACCATGTTTTGAAGATTTTGTGCATTGTCCGCTTTCTCCATGTCAATTTCCGGCATCCTGCCGTCCACGCCGTATTTTCCCGCCAGCGCGCCGATGCGTTCCCTCACGCTCACACCGCCGAGGATATGCCTTGCCGCACGCAATGTCCGAACGCTTTTTTCCTGATGGAACTGCGACAGGAAACTCTGTTCCGCACCGCTGTGCGCAACGGTCTCCGCCATCTGCTGTGCCCTCTCCTGTGAGAACTGGTCGGCCTCGGCGGAATTATCCGCCCCCTTGAGCGCCCTTGCAAGTTCCTCCGGTGTCATGGACAAAGCCGCCTCACTGCCGCCAATCTCAGAAAGCTTATCCGGTGTCAGTTCCCCGGCCGCCTGCCCCGCCATGATCTGCCCATAGCGGAATGCAGCACCGATCTGATCGGATATGCTCTTTCCGGACAACACCGCCGAGACACCGCCGAATTCGTCGTCCACCGAAGCATCCACACCGCCCTTCCTTCTTGTGCGGACTGCAGAAAGCAGGCTGCCAAGTGTCAGTTCACGCCCGGATGCCGCCAGCACGCCGATCGCCGCGCCGTCCGATTTCGCAACTTGGTTTAACAACCGGTAGATACCGATGTAGGATTCCCTCTCCTGCGCGCTAAGCTCCTTCTTCTGGTCAAGCATCACAAGATAGTTGCTGTATTTTTCCTCGGTCGTCGCCCCTTCTTCCTCGGCAAGCGCCGCAAGCTCGCTATTTAACTCATCAATCGGCATATCAAGCGGGTTGATGCCCTTCTTGATCAGACCTGCGCACGCGGCAGGGTTCATGTTGTCCAGAAGTTCCTGCACTTTCGCGTCGTAGAGCTTCATCTCCGCAAGGTTTTCCTGCGTCAGCTCTATATGATTATACGACATGATGCGCACGGCACGCTCATTCTCCGGTGTCGCCTCAAGCCCCATACCGGACAGTACCTCGTCCACATTGCGGAATGCCGTGCGGATCGAATCCCCCATATCCGCCCTCGGCTTTGTCATCAGCGCTTCATAGCGCTCCATCGCCCGGTCGAACTGCGCAGCAAGCTCCCCACCCGCCTCATTTAAGCTGACGATGGTCTGCGTTGTGCGCACCGTGAAGGTCACACCCAGCACATAAGCCGGCACACCCTTCAACTGCGCAACGGCCTCGTCCGTCCGGCGCAGGAGCCCAATGCCCTCCGTGTCAGACACATCCCCGCCGATCTCCTGATAGAGATTCCGGTAATATTCATTCTCAATGGAACGCAGGCCTTCAATAATTTTTTCCAGCCCATCCGTATTCAGACGTATGCCCTGGTGTAAAAGTCTCGCGCCTGCCTCCACCGTCAGCTGGAAACGGATCTCCTCAAGCTGCCTGCGCGCCGTAATGTCCGCGATCGGGATATCCCCTTCCCCGCCTTCCGTCAGCATCTGCTGTACTTGTTTCAAAAACTCGAGGGAGAGTTCTTCCCCAACGTCTTTTCCGTCCGCCCGCAGCCGTGCGCAAGCCGCATCCACGGTCTCCGGCAAAATTTCTGCAAATTCGCCTGCATAGCGCTGCGCGCGTGTCTCCTCCCAGAGCGCCTGCGGCCCCGCACCAAGTTCCGCCTGGGAAGCCGCGTCCCCCCTCGCCACGGCATCCACCGCTTTTTCAAGGATCTGTTCCGGCGGGCAGTCCTGCGCCAGCGCGTCAAGCTCCCTCTTATAGACTAAATTCTCCGGTGTCAGGGAAATGTTATGTTCCATGAGCCAGCGCGCATCCGAAAGCCCTTCCTCATCCGCAGGGATCCCCGCCTCAGAAAGTACGCCCTCCGCCGCAGGCCGCAGTTCCTCCCATACTTCCCCGGAGAGCTTCTGCTCTTTTCCCGCCCCGCTGTGCGCCGCCTTGTACAGGTTTGTAATATCCGGTGTGAGCCCGTTGCCGATCAAGTACGCCTTCGCGCCGTCGCCAAGCCCGGACACCGCCTCCACACCGTATGTAACCGCCTCCGCGATCTCGTCCAGCTTCTCCTGTGTGACAGGGATATTCGCCCGTGAAAGCAGGTCCGTGAGGTACTCCGCCATCGGCCCGTTTTTTACGGTATGCTCCACCATACGCCGCACGTCTTCCTTAAACTGCTTCTTCTTTTCCTGCTGCCCGGACACCGCCTCCTCGCGCGTCTGCTTTCCCGCCTTGATGCGCTCGATGGCGCGGGCAAGCCGCGTAAGATTGAAGCCCTCCAATGTATATTTTTCCTCGCAGAGCGCCTCGTAGTCCTCGCCCGTCATGCGCTGCGCGGCATCATTTTCCTCTTCCTCCTCGCTCTGCTCCCGCTCTGTCTGTGCCGTGAGGACGCGCGAATTGTCCACCTGCATCGCGGCAATGCCGCTGCCCCGGGTTCCCGATGCCTGTATGGAAATTTCCCTTAACGTGATCCCCTTTTCCCCCGCCGACATCACTTGGAAACGCCGCACCTGTCCCTTTGACGCACCCGGAACGGATTCCTTTGAAAAACTCAATGTCCGCCCAGAAAAGTCCATTGACACCTTATCCCCCACGTCCGTGACCGTACCTTCGATGATCTGTCCCTCTTTCCACACCGGCTTTTCCGGCCTTTCTTTATTTCCGGCGGCCGGCCTGACCGCGTTCGTGTTCTCCGCCACAGCACCAAGCTTCATAATATAACACTCCTTTATTTTGTTCCCGCGGGTTTCCCCGCTTTCCGCCAGGAAAACGTTAAAAAGCCACCGTTTTTCTGACAATGCATCAAACGTGCAGGAAAAAATACCGCCTCCTGCCTTCCCTTTTACATTTATCGGCCAGCTTCCTTAAAAACTTAAGTTTTTCATCCGATTCCCAAAGCACCATTGTAAAATCCGGCGCTTTCTGATAATATGGTAGGGTAATTGTACTGTATACCGCATAAACATGAATTAATCGAAGAAACGAGGTTCCCACAATGAAACACAAAACCATCAAGCGGCTCATCCCGCTCCTTTTATCCCTTTGTATGATCTTTCCAACCGCCTGCGCCTCCCCCGGACAGGAAAAAGAAAGCCCGCCCGACTCCGCATTCCAGGACTTTGTAGATGAACTGTACCGCAATGAAGTTGCTGCCGACACTTTAACATTACATTACTGCCTTGCCCATCCGGAAAATTATGGGATAAAAAGCGATGAGGTCACCTTTGGAAGCTACTCCCAAAAGGCAGTGACCGAGGGCATCGCGGAGATCGAAAAATCCCGGAAGGTACTGCTCTCCTACGATTATGACAAGCTGACTGAAAAAGAACAGATCCTGTACGACTGCATCCTGTTCACAATCGATTCCAATCTGGCGCTCAGCAAATACGAATACTATGCCGAGCCGCTTGGCCCGACGACCGGCCTGCAGGCACAGCTCCCGCTCCTTCTTGCGGAATACCATTTTTACTCGAAAGAAGATATCGAGACTTACCTGAAACTGCTGACACACACAAAGGAATATTTTGACGATATCGCACAGTATGAGCGCGAAAAATCCGCAGCGGGAAATTTCATGGCAGAGTCCGTCGCCGAGGAAATCATCGCACAATGCAAAGATTACATCAAAAACCCGGAAGAAAATCTCCTCATCGAACATTTTAATAACACGGTGGAGCATTTTGACGGGCTGAGCCGGGATGAGATCATCCTCTATGAGGAACAGAACCGGGATGCCGTGTTAAATTATGTGATACCCGCCTACGAAACACTGATAGACACGCTCACGGAACTAAAAAGCACGGCGGCCTACGAGGGCGGCGTATGCTCCCTGCCGGACGGCACGGACTATTTTGAAGCGCTCACCCGCTATGAGACCGGCTCCTCCATGACTGTAAAGCAAATGCAGAAGCGCCTAAAGACTGCGGTGCAGACCGCCCTGGTCTCCATGAGCGCGGCACAATTTACAAACCCGCAGCTCTACGACCGCTACGAGAAAATGAAATATCCTGCCACCGATCCCGCCGAAGGGCTGGAATACTTAAAAAACGCCATACAGACGGATTTCCCGGCACTCGACGACGTGGATTATTCAGTCAAATATGTCCACGAATCGCTCCAGGAATATCTAAGTCCCGCAATGTACTTAGTCCCGCCGTTTGACGACCGGAACAACAACAATATCTACATCAACCAGAACCCGGACTACGACACGAGCAATCTCTTCACGACACTTGCGCATGAAGGCTATCCGGGGCATCTCTACCAGAACGTTTATTATCTGAGCACGGAGCCGCAGCCGCTGCAGCAGCTTTTGCGCACGAGCGGCTACACGGAGGGCTGGGGCACATACGCGGAGCTCTACGCCTATACCCTCGCAGGTTTCGATGAAGAATTGGCGGAATTTTGCCGGAACAACATGACTGCCATCCTCTCCCTGTACGGCCTGACGGAGATCGGCATCCATTATTCCGGCTGGGATACGAAAGCCACCATCGCATTCTGGAGCGATTATGGCATTGACGCGCCTACCGCTACGGAAATCTACGAAGCGGTTCTGGCGGAACCATGTTCGTACCTGCCATACTGCATCGGCTATCTGGAATACATGGATCTTAAAACCCTTGCACAGGAGACACTTGGCGACTCCTTCGTCCCGCTCGACTTCCACACTTTCCTTCTGGATCTTGGCCCGGCACCGTTTGCTACCGTGAAGACCCATTTGGAGCGTTGGCTTGCCGGACAGAAAAAATAGTCGGCAGATGTCGAAATAATGGAAACATGCCACCAAAACGACATAAAATTGCCATATATTTTTTGTTATACTGAGCAGAGTAAAATTTTCATGCCGATACAGAAAGGATAAATCCGCAGCCATGACATACAATTCCCTGCAGTTCATTCTCTTTTTTGCCATATTTTTGATCCTGTACCTCCTGATGCCGCGCGTGCGCCTGCGCCAGACGGTCATACTGGTTGGCAATGTTGTGTTTTACAAACTTGCCTCCGGCTTTAACATGCTCGCGGTCCTGGTCGGGACTTCGCTCGTCATTTACGTGACCGGGCGCATTATTGAACATATTTACGCGGACTATGAGACCAAAAAGGAAGGGCTGAACCCAAAGGAAGCCGCGGCGCTGTTTGCCGGATACAAGAAACACGCAAAAAAATTCCTTCTGCTAGCTTTCCTTGTCATCCTCGGCATCCTGCTTTATGTCAAGATCGGCAAACTGCTTGGCTTTAAGGAAGTAGGCAGGATCACGGGCCTGCTGAAACCAAAGCGCGTTCTCATACCGCTTGGCCTTTCCTATTATACCTTCTCCGGCATCGGATACCTGCTTGACATCTACTGGAAAAAAGCAAAATGTGAGCACGATTATTTTAAGCTCCTGGTCTGCATGACTTATTTCCCGCATATCGTGCAGGGACCGATCGGCCGTTACGACAAGCTGATGAAACAGTTTGGCGAACTTCCGGGCTTCTCATATGAGCGTGTCTGTTTCGGATGCCAGCGCATGCTCTGGGGGCTTTTCAAGAAAATGGTGGTGGCGGACCGCCTTGCCCTTTTCACCGGAGCCGTGTTCGCCGCCCCCGCCCAGTTCGCCGGCTTCGAGATCTTCCTTGCCGCGCTCCTTTGTACGGTAGAGCTGTACGCGGACTTTTCCGGCTGCATGGATATCGTGATCGGTGCTGCCGAGACGATGGGAGTTACACTTGACGAGAATTTCCGGCGGCCGTTCTTCTCCAAGAGCGCCGCGGAATTCTGGCGGCGCTGGCATATTACACTGGGCACATGGTTTAAGGATTATGTCTATATGCCGATCGCCATGAGCCCGCGCTTTATGAAGAAGTCCGTCAATATCCGCAAAAAGCGGGGCAACCGGGCCGGGCAGATCTTCTCGTCCGCCATCCCGCTTGCCGTCGTCTGGCTGCTGACCGGGCTGTGGCACGGTACGGGTGCGGACTATGTCGCCTGGGGCTGCTACTGGGGCACAATCATCATCCTTGCCACCATCCTCGCGCCGGATTTAAAAAAACTGACAGAAAGGCTGCATATCAACACAGAAAGCTTCGGCTTTCAACTGTTCCGGATGACTCGCACGCTCCTTTTATTTGCGGTCGGGCGCATGCTGACCGTGACGGGTTCCTTAACGGGCTTCGCCCAGTTGGTTTCCGGTCTTTTCAAGGAACACCGCGTATGGACGCTGTTCGACGGGAGCCTGTACGGACACGGCCTGGACTACAAAAACTTCTGCGTGGCTGTTGTGGGCATCCTGCTCATCTGGATCTCGGACATGCTCGGCGAGCACATGCGGATCCGCGAAACCCTCGCAAAACAGCCCCTGCCTTTGCGTTGGTTTGTGTATTATGGTGGAATCGTGCTCGTGCTTATTTTCGGGATGTACGGCGCGGCATTTGACGCAAGCAGCTTTGTATACGGAGGATTTTAAACAGCTGCCGCTTATGGTGATCTATACCATTTTACAAAAAATCCCTTGTGCAATTTGACAGTTCAGCCCAAAGGCGGGCAGCAAAGCACAAGGTACGTGGTTCGGAAAATACATATTACACATCCGGATCCATAACCGACATAATGATCGGGGGCAAAGCCCCGATATACCAGAAAGGAGTATATAAAAAATGAGAGATAAGGTAAAACAGGTACTTGCGGACAACTATCCGGAAATTGATTTCGAAAGCTCGAACGAGCTTGTGGACGACGGCATCCTGGACTCGCTGACAATGGTAGGTATTATCTCAGCCCTCTCGATGGAGTTTGGTGTCTTCCTTCCATATGAAGATATTCTCCCGGAGAATTTTAACTCCATCGACGCGATGGTGGAACTGCTTGAAAAGTACGTTTAATGCGGCAGCAAACGGAGGCGCTTATGTTTGATACTTTAATCCGCCGCGTTTTTGAACTTGCCGGCTCAGAGCCGGACAAAACCGCGGTCGCTTTTAAAAAAGATTCCCTTACCTACCGTATGCTCGCGGATAAGATCCGTGCGGCGGGCGTTACTCTTGTCCGGATGGGGGTAACACGGGGCGACCGTGTCCTCTTTACGGCACTCTCGAAACCGGAAATGGTAGCGGCGTACCTCGGTATCCAGTACATCGGTGCGGTTGCCGTATTCATCGACAAAAACAGCTCGCCCGAAAGCGCTGCCGCCATCTACGGGGATGCGCAGGCCGTGCTGTTTATCACGGACAAACCGATGAAGGAACACGGGGAGAATCTAAACCTTTTCTCCCTGAAACAGCTCTATGCCTCGGATGCCCCGCAAGAAGGGGACTGCGGTTACACCATGCCGGACGAAAACGAGACGGCGGAACTACTGTTCACAACCGGCACGACAGGGAAACCGAAGGGGGTTATCCTCTCCTACAAGGCAGTGTACAACATCTTAAAAAATACCATCGAGGGCATCGGCATCACCCCGCAGGAACGCCTGCTCCTGCCGCTGCCCCTCAACCACTCTTTTGCCCTGCGCGTGCTGCGCGCATTGCTCTATGCCGGGGCAACCGTCGTATTGCAGAACGGCTTTGCTTTCGCCCGTGAGGTGGAATTGAACCAACAGGCTTTTGACTGCACCGCGATCGCTGCGGTTCCGGCTTCGATGGAACTTCTCCGCGGACAGATGCAGGATGAATTTGCGCGCATCATGGGAAAATTCCGCTATATCGAAGTCAGCGCGGGCTCCCTGACAATCGAGCAGCGCAAACGCCTGACAAAGCAGCTTCCGAATACCACGATTATCAATACCTGGGGTTCCTCCGAATCCGGCGGTGCCCTGTTTGTCAACGTGGGGGAGGTCGCCTCCCATGAAAAGCAGGTCGGGGCACTCGGCAGGCCGCTCCCCGGCGTTATGGTACGCGTCCTCGATGCAGACGGCAATCCAATGGAAAAAAGTGATGCCTGCCACCCGGGACGCATGGCACTGAAGGGTGATATGATCATGTCCGGCTACTGGAACCGCGACGAGCTGACCGCTGAGACATTGCAGGACGGCTGGCTCATCACAAGCGATCTGGTCTACACCGACGGGGACGGCTATGTCTATATGCTCGGCCGCGCCGATGACATTATCAATGTCGGCGGTGAGAAAGTCTCCCCGGTCGAAGTAGAAAACATCGCGGGCGAGTACGAATTGCTCCGCGAATGCGCCTGCATTGGTGCGGACGACCCGAACGGTGTGCTCGGGCAGGTTCCGGTGCTCTTCGTCGTCACAAGCAGCGCCGACTTCACCGAGGCCGGGATACAGTCTTTCCTTGCCTCGCGGCTGGAGCGTTACAAGCTGCCGCAGCTTTATATCCCGCTGCCGGAGCTCCCACGCAACCGCATGGGAAAGATCGACCGTGGGGAACTCCGCCGTATGTTTTCGGAACGCGGAAAAAATGACCTTATGAATCCGGTCATGCAGGCGATCCTGACGCGCCGCAGCATCCGCAAATTTTTGGACAAGCCGGTACCGCGCGAGCTTCTCGACATGCTTCTTGAGGCAGCCCGCCATGCACCGAGCGGCCATAACATGCAGACCTGGCGCTTTACCGTGCTGCAGGGCAAAGAGAGGATTGCCCTGCTCAAAGAGACCACCGCAAGGATCGCGAAAGAGAAAAAGGTGACGTTCTACGGCTTCGAGCAGCCGCCGTGCCTGATCCTGATCTCCAACGATACCCGCAACCCGGACGGCTGCCAGGATGCTTCCTGCGCCGCCCAGAACATTTTCCTCGCCGCACATTCCTACGGGCTTGGCTCGGTATGGCTCAATGCTTTGATGACCCTGTGCGACGAACCGGAAATCCGCGCCCTTCTAACCTCGTACGGGATACCGGCAGGCCATAGGGTATGGTGCATGGCTGCCGTCGGCTATCCTGCCGCCCCGGGTGTGGCACTTGCCAAAAAGAAAGATGTGGTATTTTATGTGGACTGAGGAAAGACGGAAAAAATTAAAAAAAGCCGCGCGCGCCATCATCTTTACGGCAGGTTTTGTCTGCATTTTCCTATCCCTTTCAAAACTGATGCAGTACAAGGCTGCCATCACCCGCATGGAGCCCTTCTTTGAAATTGAAGAGCCCATTGATGTCATGCTCTTCGGCACAAGCCATGTCATCGACGGTGTCCTGCCATATGAGCTCTGGGGCGGCTACGGCATTTCCTCCTACAATTTCGGGAACAATGCCGCCCGCATCCCGCTCACCTACTGGAAGATGATGAATGCCTTCGATTATCAGGTGCCAAAACTTGTCGTCGTGGACTGTTCCTACCTTTCAAGCGATTCCAAACTTTGCACGACCCTCCAGCAGTCGCACAACATACTCGATGCTTTCCCGCTCTCCAAAACAAAGCTGGCTGCCATCGAAGATCTGTTTGAGGAGGAAGACCGGCTGGAATTTCTGTGGCCGTTCAGTGTCTACCACAACCGTTGGGACGAGCTAAAAAAGAGTGATTTTGTCATAGCCTACAACGATGAACTGGGCGCTACACCAAAAAACAAGGTCGCTGTCCCGGCAAGCTTTGAAAAGCTTCCGCGCGACGCGAAGCTTCCGCGCGAAACCGTCGCAATGGAATACATCGGCAAGCTCATCACGTCATGCAGGGAGCGCGGTGTCGAAGTCCTGCTCGTCTACATCCCATGCCCGGCAAACGCAAGACGGCAGAAGGAAGCAAATTCCGCCTATGACCTCGCAGAAAAATACGGTGTGAATTATATCAATTTCCTTGATCTGCCTGACGTTGTAAACTTCGCCACCGACTGCAACGATGCCGACTCCCACTTAAACGCTTCCGGCGCAAAGAAAGTCACGGATTATCTCGGCACATACATCCGTGCAAATTACGATATCCCGGACCGCAGGGCTGAGGCGGACTTTTCCGGCTGGAACAAAGATTACGCGTCCTATCTGGACAAGAAAATGGAGACGGTAAAAAGCCAGAAACTCCTTTCTTCCTACCTTCTTTTGCTGGCGGATGCGGATGTGCACAGCCGGATCTATGTGCGGGAGGACTCCGCGATCCTGCGCGACGCGCGCCTTTCCGGGCTGCTTGAAAATATCAGGCAGTACGGCAATAACAGCGAGGTTCTCGTCCTGTCACCAGACGATTTTTCCGCCGCCTGCGGGGAGGCTGCCGGGGACATGCTGGCGGAAGTAACGAGGGCGGATTCCGGCGGGCATGTTGACCGCGCGTGCTTCACGGTCAAAGGAGAAGCACCGCTTATCGTCAACCGCACGGAATAAACGGGAAAAGCCGCTATTTTATAACTTGTTTATGGCTTTTTTATAACTTTTCTTATTGACTTTTACAGGGCGGATAATTATACTTAAGATGTGAGAAATTTGGAGTTTTGGAATGCCCTTCCAACACGTTCCGTTTCTAAGAACCTATTTATTTTATCTACCAAAATAAATGGAATATAAAGTAAAACAGGAGGATTTTGACTATGTCTACAAAGGCTTATTACAAGCAGAGTGAGATTGGTGCCGGCAAAGTCGGTTTTTCCAAGACCCGCTCCATCATCGAGGCAGCTTTCTACGGAAACAACGTTGTAAAGGTAAACACCTTAAAGGAAGCTTATGATCTGGCAAAGAATTCCCCGGGAACCGTTGTTACCGATATGCCGGTACTTCGCGGCGAGGAGTTTGGTCTTGAGAAGGACGCAAAGGTTCTTCTTTTCAACGATGGTGCCGTTACCGGGCGTTACGCAGCTGCGCGCCGCATCAAGGGCGAGCCTGGCGTTGATGACGCGAAGCTTGACAAGGTGGTTATGGATGCTGTCTACGAGACCCGCTGGAAGACAATGTACCATGCGGAGTGCTTTGTCGGCCTTGACCCTGAGTTTATGGTAAAAGCGCACCTTCTTATCCCGGAAGGGGAGGAAAATGTACTTTATAACTGGATGATCAACTTCCAGTATATGTCCGACGAGTATGTAAAGATGTACAAGGCATCCAAGCCTGTCGGTGACGGCAACGAACCGGATATCTACATTTTCTCCGACCCGCAGTGGGTTCCGGGCAACCGTCCGGATGTGGATTACAGCTGCCTGTCCGACCCGCTTACACTCTGCTATTTCGACACGAACCAGAACTGTGCTGCCATCCTCGGCATGAGATATTTCGGTGAGCACAAGAAGGGCACGCTGACCATGGCATGGGCGATCGCAAACCGCAACGGCTATGCTTCCTGCCACGGCGGACAGAAGGAATACTCTCTCCCGGGCGGCAAGAAGTTCGTAGCTTCCGTATACGGTCTGTCCGGCTCCGGAAAGTCCACGCTGACCCACGCAAAGCATAACGGCAAGTACGATGCGGACGGCGGCATCAAGGTTCTGCATGACGACGCGTTCATCATCAACTCCGATACCTGCGCATCCATCGCACTGGAGCCGACCTATTTTGATAAGACGGCGGATTACCCGACCGGCTGCCCGGACAACGCGTACCTGCTCTCCGCGCAGAACTGCTCCTGCACGCTGGATGAGGACGGCAAGATACAGCTTGTGACTGAGGACATCCGCAACGGCAACGGCCGCGCGATCAAGTCCAAGCTCTGGTCGCCGAACCGCGTTGACAAGATTGACGCACCGGTTAATGCAATCTTCTGGATCATGAAAGACCCTACCATCCCGCCGGTAGTAAAGCTTAAAGGTTCCGCGCTCGCTTCCGTTATGGGCGCTACGCTCGCGACGAAGACTTCGACCGCTGAGCGTGTTGCGGCAGGCACCGACTTAAATGCGATCCGCATTGTGCCTTATGCAAATCCGTTCCGCACCTATCCGCTCGTAAACGACTACGAGAAGTTCAAGAAGCTTGTTGAGGAGAAGAACGTTGCATGCTATATCGTCAACACCGGCGATTTCATGGGACAGAAGGTTAAGCCTGCGGATACCTTGAGCATCCTTGAGACGATCGTAGAGGGAAGGGCAAGCTTCGAGAAGTGGGGTCCGTTCGAAGATATCGAGATCATGAACAACTGGGACGGCAAGACTTCCGACAACTTCACGCCGAACCTTAACGACGCGGACTACAAGGCACAGCTCAAGGCTGCGATGCAGACCCGTGTAAAGGCTGTTGAGGACTTCGCGACAAAGAAGGAAGGCTATGACAAGCTTCCGGACGAAGCTCTCGCCGCACTGAAAAAGCTCGTGGATGAACTGAACTAATTTCCTGTAAAAAGGATTGCAGAATAGTTACACCACATAAAAAGGGGACGGTACAAAGGTATTTCCTGCCTTTGCACCGTCCCTTTTTATTGAATCACAGGCAATTTAAACTTCTCTGATCTTCAAACTTCCATAATCTGTCCGTCAAATCGGAATCCATGATCAGGTAAATTCCACCAATTTTTTCAAATCCATTTCATCCAAACCGGAAGCAAGATAGATCAAATGCCTGTATTGTGGAATAAAACGTTCAAGTTGTTCTTTACAGCCCAAATCGTGCAGAAGCATACAACCATTATGAAAAATAATACAATCCGGTTTCTCCTTCTTTGCTTCCGTTGAGGCTATGATAAATACTTTATCCGCAACATCCGTTCGTTCCGGACAGTGCTTCATCTTTTTTAAAGCCATCCGTGCACAGGTGGCAACTTCATCCTCCTCCTGCAATGCTATCTTGGTTAACTCCCCGCGAACGAGCAATATCGCCTTCTCGTCCCACATATCTGTATTTCCCAATAAATTCATTATCCTCAGACGCTTATGCAAATCTCTTTCAATAATAGGAATGCCCAGCTCCATATATAAATCATGGTACTTCACATCATTATTTTCATGAGCCCAACGAAACACTTTGGCTGTAAACTCCTCATAAGCATCCATAAGTTCTAACCATGCGTTACTATGTTCCTTGCTCCACCCCAAACTGCCTTAACACCTCCTTTAAAATCAAATGATTCTTTGGATTTCTTATATCGCTCCTCGCATATGCCGCGTCCCGCTCCCAGTACGGGGCATTCGAGCCTGCCGCAATACACTCTTCCAAAATCCTTTTGTCCACATTCAAACTAAAACCAATCCCGTTATTCCTTGAAATCCCCGGTACAACCCTGTTTCCGGAAAGCGGAAGTTCCCGGTAAGAGGAACCAATCTGCAATATGATCTTATCCGGATTCCTGGCATCAATGCTCTGCCCATACATCACCGGGTATTCCTCTTGTTCCTCCCTGACCGGCAGGTTCCCCACAATCTCATAATCCCCATAATAAACGCAGTTATCCATAATATATTGTGCAGGGCAAGCCGGATAACCCTCCAATATTTCCGGTGCTATGCCCGGATCGGTTGTCATGATATGATAAACCTTAACAACCAAAGGTTTCCCCATCAAAATCTCCCAGTGTTTCTCCCCGAGTTTCCTCCGTTTTATCACATCGAGCAAAATCCTCCCGTACCCGTAATGGGTCCGGTCAACCGCAAACCGGAAAAAATCCCCCTCGTTATATTTGCAATGCTTCCTTGCCCCCTCGGCAAATCCCTTCACTTTCTCCATCTGCACATCGTCCGTCTCCTCCACCCAGCGCTTTAAAAACGCTGCAAGCTCTTTGTCGGACATAGGGGAAAGCCCCGCCATGCGCGAGGAATACAGGGTGCGCTGGTTTGTCATACTGCCAATTACAAGATGACCGTGAAATGAAAAATAAACGCCCTCACTGCCCATGATCTGTAAATTCGCGAGCGTGAATTTTTTCTCCTTTCCCCGCTTCGTCTTTGGGAGGAGCTTTGTCCGGTCGGGCGATGCCTTCACCCAGTAAGTATTCTCCTCAGAATGCCCTTCCCGGTCAATGATCCATTTCCGGATCACATCCCCGTTAAAATACAGAATGTTCCCCTCCCCCATGTCCACACGCTCCCAGTAAGGTTCAACTTCAAGAAGACCCAGACAACGGCGCTGTTCATTGGTCAGTTCCATAAAATATTCTCCTTCTTTCAAAGTATAATTCCCGGTGTTCTCCGTCCCGTACAAAAAACATCATCCAAAACATATCTTAAACATAAGGCATGGGTTCTCCTCTTCCGCAATAAACGTGCCAAAATCCCGAAACCTTACATTCTTTCAACACTCTACCGCGCGTTTATTTTCCACAATCCTCAAACTCTTTTACCAAAGTTCTTCTTACCACACCCCATCCCCCATCCTACAATGCCCCCTTTACCCCATCCTTCAATCCAGCGAAAAAACTTCCCTGTACATCTTTCGATTATACCCTACAAGCAGTACAAAATCAAGCCTCCGCACGTCCTGCACACAACAAACGCACAAATGAACATTCAGTTAACAAAAGGAATAAGTATGCAGGAAGACTTTCCCAAATCGAATGTTTATACATGGTGTTTTTGAGATTCCAACAAAAATTTGTTTCGATTTTACGTTTTTGTAATACTTTGTTCAATGTTTATTCATTCATGCGTTTGTCGTGTGTCCTGCATCGAATCCAGGACAAAATAAATTTGATAAAAAGCAAATTATATAGTATACTGTTTATTAATATCCGCAAGGTTGCACATGGGAACAAACCACGCAAATACAATCACATAAAAAACATGAATTTCATAAAAGGCAACCATACTCCCACAACTTCATGGAAAGGAGATTTTCAAAAATGAATGATAAAGAATTGAAAATTAAACGTTACCGCGAAGAAAACGAAGCCGCCATTCCCGGGCAGATTGTCTTTACAGGCTCGTCGCTGATGGAAATGTTCCCGATCAATAAACTGCTTAAAGAACACGGGGACAATACGATAATATATAACCGTGGAATTGGCGGGTTCGTTTCCGGGGAACTTCTAAAAGTGATCGACGTGTGTGCAACCGATTTAAAGCCATCCAAAATATTTATCAATATCGGCACAAATGATTTAAGTGACAGCCGCATCCCGATTTCCGGTCTGATGGAAAATTATGATAAAATTATTTCCGAAATTGAAAATAAACTTCCGGAAACAGAAATTTATCTTATGGCATATTATCCGGTCAATTATGAAGCCGCCGCACCGGATATGAAAGAATGCCTGAAAGTCCGGAACAATGAAAAAATCCGGGCAGCAAATATTGAGGTCAAAAAACTTGCCGAAAAACACGGCAAATATTTTATTGACATCAATAAAAATCTCATGGATGAACAGAGCCGCTTAAAAGCCGAATACACCATAGAGGGGCTTCATATCAATGAGGACGGCTACCGGGCAGTTTATGGGGATATTATGGCATATGTAAAGGAACCCAAAAAAGAAGTTTAAGTATAAAAACATCAACAAGGAGCCCCCTATGTCCACCCCGCTTTTTGCCCCGCTCTTTCAATACATTGAGGCAAACCTTAACAAAAAAATCAACATTGAAGATGCCGCGCGCACGATTTTCCTCTCCCCCGTGCATACTACGCGCCTGTTTTCTTTCGCCTACGGCATCACTCCCGCAGAATACATCCGCAGGCGCAAACTTTCCGAGAGCGTGCACCTTCTGCAAGAAACCGACCTGACTGTCCTTGAGATTGCCATACATTTTGGCTTTTCGCACGAACAGTCCTACACGCGCGCCTTCTTTTCAGAATTCGGCATAACACCCGGAAAATACCGGAATGAACACAGGGAGCTGCCCATCCTGCTGCCAATCCTTGATTATGGCATTCCCTGCGGAGATAACAGTGGATGCCTGTTCGATCCGGAAACGGTTTTCCTGCCTAAGATTCGGCTGCTTGGGATTTGGCACGAAATCCCTTACCGCAATTCCGCAGCGCTCGCCCCGAAAGCAGCTCTTAGCTTCTGGGAAAATGGCAGATTGCAGCTTCCCGGCGGGGAAAGCGCCACTGTTTTCTATGGTCTGACGCGCCACCCTGCCAAAGACGAAAACGACATGATGCCCGCCCGGTACTCCCGCTATCTTACCGCGATTAAAGCGGATGCTAACCACTGTACAGCCGCAACAGATTCCTTCGGCGGCTGCCCCTGCATCAAGTTCCGATACATCGGCAGACACCACTACCGGGAGCTATCCCAGAAGACCGCGCAGCAAATGTACCGCGCCATCCGCAAACACATTTACAGCCCGGCTGCCATCCCGTCGGTGGACGGCAGCATGCACCTTGAAAAAATTGATACTTCGGAATATAACGGAAATTACTGCATGATGGAATGGTACGCCCCAATCTATGTATAATACTGCGCCTGCGCATTCCACAACTCATAATATTTCCCGCCCCCGCCCTACATCCCTTGTTCCGGCAAGTTCCTAATGATCCTTGCCGAAAGGCAGATGCTGATATATGGGGTGAGCACATCCCACACCATGGATACAAAGCGGGAAAGAACAAGCTTAGGATACCTTTTGTAGATCATCCGAACTCCCCTGCCATTTAACCGGCAAACCTCTTTCCATGAAAGTTCTTTTCATCTTTCTCTTTCATTCGCCGCTCCTTTCATGCATGAAATATAACGAGATAATTTGCTCCGTCTTTTCGTCCAGCCGGACAATCCCGTCTGATATCCCGCCTTCCTCTTCCATGTTTTCTGGGTTCTTTGCGGAAGATTCCTCCGTGCCATCCTTCTGATAGTACTTTGCCTGCACGGTATACAACTCGGCATAACACCCGTTTTTAGCAAGCAGTTCCTCCTGTGTCATTTCGTTATATTTCTGGTTCAGTTTATTTTGCCACATACTATATTCGAGTTTCTCGCTCTTTTTTGGATTGTTTTTACAATTTTTCTCATAATGTTTTTCCGTATCCTTTTTCAATCTACTCTCGGACTCTTTTTCAGATACACTTCCATATTCATCCTCTGTTTCCAAGCATAACTCTTCTTTTGTTTTTTTCTTCGGTACCTTCCCTTTTTTCTTTTCCACACTCATATAATTCCCCTTCCCTGTACACCTTAAAAGTATCCCGGGCAATACAGCGTTTTCTTCCTGAGATATCTTAACATATATTTTTCTGATTTCCCCCCCGGGGGACGAATTGCTTCTTTTAGGGGATGAATTGCCTCAATCGCATTTTCAAATAGATTCCCGATAATCACGCACAGATCAATCTCGGAAGTCGTTAATGTCACCGGGATGTCAGCATCCGACCTGACCGGGATATTATGCGCGTGCGCAAGGGAAATCCTGCTGCCTATAATGGCATCCATCATTTTGTTCCCCGTCTTGATTACAGTGTCCACCGCGGACAGGTCACAATCGGGCTTTTCCAGATACTCACAGATGGCAGCCAAGTCCCCCACTGCCGCAAATGCTTTCATCGCCTGGATATGATTGCGGTAATCGTGCCGCCAGCCGCGCATCTTCTGATACATGTTCTCCACTTCTGCACAGTGCGTCGCAATCAGTTCCTGTTGGTATGCAGATATTCGCTTATCAACCTGTTTTGAAAAAACGACATAATTTCTTCTCCTCATAATTATGTAATCATATCCTTTTTTATCTGTTTTACCCTTATGTTTTTCCCCTTCTCTTCTCTAAGTGCAGTTCAGTCCCGCCCTGCGGTATATCCTTTGTTTCCGCTCTCCGCTAACCATACAATCCGTCGTTTTTCTGAAAGAAGGCGACTGCTGCAAACAGAATGGCAATTTTCAATCCACCTGTCAACGGGCAAATGGCAATGCCGGCAAAAGCAGGTGCTCTCAATTTGGATACCAAAACATCATGAAAAACGCAGGGATTTGTGTGTTTGTCTTGACGAAAACATCTGAATACTTGACAACCATAGTAATATATATTATAATCCCCATATCCCCCTAGGGGGGATATTCCCAATTTAAATTTTTCTGGCTTAAGGCATTTTTTGCCACTCGGGGACAGAATTAGCCACCCAGGGATGATTCTTACTGTCCCCGGCTAAATTCAACCCTGACAACCTTTCTGGCGGCAGCCATATCACAGACATATGGAGGTTCACAATGGAACACAAACATGAAAACACCAAAGCCGTGCTCAACCGCCTTTCCCGGGCGATCGGCCACCTTGAAGCAGTCCGGCAGATGGTGGAGGACGGAAGGGACTGCGCGGATGTACTGGTACAGCTTGCGGCGGTAAAATCCGCCATCAACAATACCGGGAAGATCATCCTGAAAGATCACATAAACCACTGCCTAATCCATGCCATAGAAGAAAAAGATGAGCAGATGCTCGCAGAATTCAACAGCGCAATCGACAAATTTTTAAAATAACCCAGGAGAAGTAAGATGAAACAGAAAAAACCAATTCTTTTTGCAGTCCTCGCCGCCGCCCTCTATGCCCTGAACTCACCATTTTCCAAGGTTCTTCTTTCAGGACTTTCCCCCACAATGCTCGCCGCGCTGCTCTACCTCGGTGCGGGTTTGGGAATGCTTGCCGTCGGATTCCTCCAAAAAAGGTCAGGCACGGCAGGAAAGGAAAAACCACTGACCAAAAAGGAACTGCCCTACACGGTCGGTATGGTGGTTCTCGATATCATGGCTCCTATCTCCCTGATGTCCGGTCTGATGATGACCACCGCCGCAAACGCTTCTCTTCTGAACAATTTTGAAATTGTCGCGACCAGTTTAATTGCACTGTTTCTTTTCAGGGAAAAAATATCAAAACGGCTATGGCTTGGCATCGCATTTGTGACCGTGGCCAGTATCCTTCTTTCCGTGGAAGATTACAGCAGCTTTTCTTTCTCCGCCGGATCATTCTTTGTATTGCTGGCATGTGTGTTTTGGGGATTCGAAAATAACTGTACCAGAAAACTCTCCTCCAAAAATCCGCTGGAAATCGTGGTTATCAAAGGTTTTGGTTCCGGAACCGGATCGCTCATGATCGCGGCAGCGCTCGGGGAATTTTGTACCAACCTGCCATACATGCTCCTCGCCTTGCTGCTTGGCTTTTTCACTTATGGTCTGAGCATTCTTTTTTACATCTATGCGCAGCGCTACCTCGGTGCGGCAAAAACGAGCGCCTATTACGCGGTATCGCCGTTTATGGGGGCAGTACTTTC
>ERZ808040.237-NODE-237-length-53909-cov-4.416797_pt1 | contig 53909 bp, 44 predicted proteins | sample MGYA00380191_ERZ808040 | MGnify/ENA primary metagenome ERZ808040 (study PRJEB31490, sample SAMN06133395) | mouse gut metagenome | isolation source: J6 | host: mice | place: China: Chengdu | collected 2015-05 ...
GTTTCCTTTTTTTTATATTCTTTCCCTTTTCTGTTCTTCAAACTTTCGCTTTTCCGCCCTTCAAGTCCCCGGCTTTCTGCTCTTTCGGCTTTGGCCTTCAAGGATCCGGGCCATGTTTCCCGAAGCTTTCAGAGCTTTCCCGGCCTTCCGCACATACAGGCTCAGCTTATGCCTTTACTTTCACCTTCTGGCTTTTTCTCTTATCCTTCTGCATGAACATCACAAAGGACAGGCAAGCCAGGCCGACGGACAGGAACCATTTCGGGTGGATACCGTCTCCCGTCTTAGGAGTGGAGTCAGTATTTCCTCCTGCCGACAGGTTCGCCGTGTCCGCATAGATCACATATGGCGAAAAATGGTCTGCCGTAAAAGTAATACAGGATACTCCTGAAATTGTCGTAAACTTGGGAGTCAGTTTATCAAGTTTATCATTTACCACACCCGCCACTCTGTTATTGCCGGCATAGGTAATCAAAGAATCCGGTATGGGCAATGTAATCGTAACGGTAATACCTGTGGTATCTGTAATCTTATTGGTTCCCGTGGAATCATACAGTGAGATATCCATGGGGAAGTACTTAATATTATCCAAGCTGCCGTACTCAGCCATCAAAGCTCTCACTACCGCTTCGGACGCCGCGGAATTTTCTGTGATCTTAATCACAAAATTATCCGATGAACCGTTTACCGTAGCTGCCACCACACCGGTATTGGAAATTCCGTTCTTATCGATGACAACCGTAGTACCTCCGTTCGAGATAGTTCCAGTGTTGTTGGGCCTTCCCCCGCCGTTTGCAGTGGAAGTAGTACCGCTGCCGTTACTGCTGGAAGTCTTTGCCCTGTAATGAGCCGTCACGGTAACATTGGTTGACGGCATGGTAATCACCGTAGCCGATATTCCGGTGCTGGCAATTTTGGTACCTGCGGGATCAATGGTCCAGTTGCTGAATTCCATGCCTTTCGCCGGGTCATTAGCGGCAATGATCGCCTGGGTCCCTTCCACATAGCTTCCGGACCCATGTCCGTTGATTACAGTCAAGGTAAAATATTTTCCTGAGTTTGTGCTGGAACTGTTCCCACTGTTGGTGTTGTTATTATTGTTATTGTTGTTATTATCTCCACCGGGTTTATTGTCATCACCGCCGGGCTTATTGTCATCACCGCCAGGCTTATTGTCATCACCGCCGGGTTTATTGTCATCGCCACCGGGTTTATTGTCATCACCGCCGGGTTTATTATCGTCTCCACCAGGATTATCGCCACCACCGTTTGACGTATACACTGCACGGAAGATCACATCTTCCGTAATGGTATCCAGATCCTCGATGGTATACTGCCCAGGGAAACCGGGACTCGTACTCTCCCATCCGCTGAATGTCATCCCTTCTACGATCGGAGGCTGGGGAATATAAATATTCCCTCCCACAAAGACTTCGTTGGACCAGATCACTTTGTTATCTTTGTCCAGGAAAGTCACGGTATGCTTATCCGCTTCTCCGTATACGGCGCGCACTTCAAGGATTGCTACATCACCGCCCACATTTGTGTAGTTCGTCTTAGGCAGCCATGACTGCTTGAACACTAACCCGTTAATCTCCTTGGGCAGCTCCTCAAAAGCACCTTCCTTCCAGAGTTTATCTACATCTACAGAGTCCCCCGCTTTTACGTTCTCCTCCGTGTGTACATATACCTTGTTACCCTCTTCGTTCTCATAGTAGAAATTAATCGTATAGTAAGAGATTTCATCCGTCTTTTTCCACTTCAGGTTCGGATGGTCCTTATTATTGTCGGAGAACCTCTGGGCGTAGGACCCCTCCGGACTAAAGAAAGTACAATAATTAGGCACTCCGCCGAAGGCAGTGGACTCTATAATGTTCAGGCCCGAAGGAATATTGTACAGGTATCGGATACTGCTGTTCTCAAAAGCAAATCCTTCTATGGACTGTATCGTGTGCGGAAGCGTAACGGAACTCAGATGCTTTGCATTGGAAAAGGCATATCTTGGAATCGCTGTGATAGAAGACTCGCTGAAATCCGCCACCTCTATCTTCGTATCCCGGAATGCTTCCTCCGCAATCTCCGTAGTCCTTGCCAGCACTTCCTTGGAAGGCAGCTGGTAATCCGCCCCGTTCAAATACTCGATCAGCTTCGAGATCGTCCCGTCTGCCGCCCTGCCGAAGAGTACGCTCTCCTCACAGATGAAATTATTGTTGGGCTGGATATAGTTCAGGTTAACACGGTCAAGCTTATTACACCCTACAAAAGGCACCAGGCCCATTTCACTCACATTCTGGGCTATATTAACATTCTTAAGGTAACTGCAGTCCATAAAGGCATAATCGCCGATCTTCTCTGTACCGGACCCTATATTGACAGTCTCCAGCATTTTACAGTTGGCGAAACTTTCCTTCGTGATCTCGCTGAGGTTCACCGTAAAAGTCTTACCCAGAGGCTGGCCGTTGGCGGAAATCAGGCTGTCCGCCACGGTGATATCCCCGCCGGAAACCGTATCCTCCTTCAAATCCCCAGTGCTCTGCAGGTACTTGTAATCACCCTGGGCTTCCTTTCTGTCGAACAGGCCTTCCTCAATCGCCACAATCCCTTCGGGAAGCAATATATTCAAAGTGCTGTTAACGATTTCCTGCTCATATCCGTTGAGGCTGCCGAACTGGAGATCATATTCGTAATCCCCGCCTATTTTATTATTATAGGACTCCACATACTGCTCCAGCATTGCCTGCTCACTGTCAGTCATACCCAAGTATTTGTAAAAAGCCACAAACGCCGCCGGCTCGTAATTTTTATCCATGGTGAAATAAGGATAATTACTGCTGTTAAAGGAGCCTCCCTGCTGCATCAGCTGCTGGATCGTGGGATAATTGGTCAGCGTAGCCACGCCGTCCCGGTTCTCCACGGTAAGGTTGCTGGGCCATCCACTATAATAGGTAATATGTGTGGGTGTCTGGCTTCCCGAGCTGATAAATACATTCTTATCCATTGCATACTGGAACGGGCCTACACTGGATTCCACTGCCCCTGTAAAGTAGAGCTTCGGTTCACTGTCTAAATAGCAGGTATGCCCTGCTCCCAGGGATTGTGTGGCAAAGGCATCCGTGCCGATATTCTGCAGGCTTATCTTGGAAGCATCCTCAAAGATCACAGAATTCAATCTGTGGCATCCCTTAAATGCCCTGGGGCCAATGCTGGTGATCGTTGGCGGAATCACAACACTCACCAAATCATGGTTGTCTTCAAATCCACCCTCTCCTATAGCCGTCACGGAAAGAGGCCCGATAACTCCCGGTATCTTTAAATTCTGCAATCCGTTATCAATCTGGACACGCGTAATCTCACCGATTGTACTGTCGGCCACACGCGTCACCTCAAAAACCGCATTCAGCGCATAAGTATGATCTGTGTCATTGAAAGCGGAAGATTCGTCCGGAACCTTTTTCTCATAAACTTCCTGGCCGGTATACTTATAAGAGAAATACTGGCCTACCACCGTATCTTCCAGGTCACACCCCTTGGCGCCTTCAAAATAGAAACCGGAATTGCTCTCCTGCCGGAAATCATTAAAGGAATAATAGGCCGCATCCCTCTCCTCAAAATTCATTGTAGGCCAATTGCCGGTGGCATAAATACGTTTCAAATTGATGCAGCGCATAAAGGTACTGATGGGTATCGTCTCTCCGTATGTAACAGGGAAAGTGATGTCCCCAAGGCTGGTACAGGCTGCAAAAGCATAATAACCGAGGTTCTGCAGGGCTCCGGTATCCCCTTCTATGAGCATATTCACACTGGCAAGCCTGCCACAACCCTCAAAGGCGGAGTCACCGATCTTGACCACTTTCTTTGCATCAAACCCCAACAATGAGGCACAGTTGCTGAATGCATGGTCTCCGATCACTACGCTGGTAGCCGTATCGTCTATTTTAAAAGAAGCAAGGGAAGGGCATCCGCTGAATGCATAGTTGCCGATCTCCTTGATGGTATTGCTCAGTTCAACGGTTTTGATATCCGTCCCGGCGAAGGCATAGTTGCCGATACCTACCAGGTTAGGTTCCACCACCAGGGAATTCACATTCGCGCCGCTGAAAATTCCGTGGTCAGCAGTCACGTCTTTCGCCTGAGTCTTACTGGTGGCCCCTACGTCCACATACTGGTTCCCGATATAGTACACCGGAATTCCCTTGATACGCTGGGTGAGCGTACTCGTTGCCCGCCTCCATGTGCTCTCGGGTATCTCTGATCCGTCCGCCAGAGAAGGGACACCGTCATCATCAAATTTGTAACCCGGATCCGAGTAGCTCGTCAAACCACTGATAAAATAAAGCCCTTCGTTGGGATTCGTGTTTTCGTCATACTCCTGCTCTTTCCATGTAGATATATTATCAAACAAGCAGGGACGGTACTCATAATGGGGAACCGGTACCGTGTCACCGCCGCTGACCGTTTCATCCGTTCCTACCTGCGCCCGGTAAAACAGAAGTTCTCCATGATTCCCGCCTATAGCACAGGAACGCCCCATGAAAGAAGTATAGGCATCCACTGTCCTGGGGATTGTCAGCTTGTCGCCCACATTGTTCTGCTGCATCTGGTTGTTGTAACCGACGATAACAGCATAGGCATTCTGCGTATGCATATTTGCTACCACAAACTGCAGGTTCAGATTCTCGCTGGTGTATATTTTTTCGTCAAATTCATTTCCCGTCACATCAGGGATCGCCGTTTTTTCCCATAACATACCGGCAGGCGGTGTTTCTTTCAACCCCGCTATGGACACCTTCATAGGATCCGCATCACCTGCCCCGCCCGTATGGGGCCTGTCAATCCTGGCCACCGGAGGAACCACAGCATTACCGTCCGCCGCCTGCAACCCCTCTGTAGGAATTGCCGCCACTGCAAGCGCAGATGCAAGGAACAACGCCCCTAACGTCTTCCTTACCGATCTCTTCAATCTTCTGTTTTTACCCTTTTTCATAACAGCCTTCGCCATCTTCTTTACTCCTTTGCGATTTTCTTCGCTACCACTACAAATCTGCCGTTCTTCTCCTGATTGTCACAGGTGGAAAGCGTCAGCAGCTGGTCCCCATACTGGGCAGTCACGCCTGTATCGTAGTACGACATTTCCGCCATCTCCTGCATGTAAGAATCAAATTCCTGCTCACTGTTTACATCAATGAACTGGTAATATTTGAAAGCAATCTCCTCCTCACTGTACACATGGGAACGGAACACATACATCACCTGGTAAGTGCCCTTCTCATATATCGTGTCAAACTGGATAAGGGGATGCTCCTTATAATATGCTTCACTGCCGTATCGGTCCAGATTGCCGAACATCTGGCCGCTCTTCATGTGGTGCCCGTACAAAATCAAGTTTGTGCTGGGTTCCAGTATATCACAGTCCTTATCCATAAAAATTGACCCATTCTTATCATATTCCTGATTTAGGTTATGGTCAAGATAATATTCATTATCCGTTGTCTGCATGACAGGATAATCTATATTTGTATCGTCAATTTTGAGCCATCCGATTAGCTTTTGGTTCTTATTTAATAAAATTTTAAATTCTTCCAGCACCTCCCGCGATTCCGGAGGCGCCTCGTCCAGTGTGAACTGGGGTGTCGCTACCGGGGAATCACTAGCGTCACGGGCCGCAGAGGCCCTGATATTCCGCAGGTCGCTGAGAGACTCATAAGTGCTGTTTGTTCTATAATTATAATAGGAATATATCCCGAAATATCCCAGGCATCCCGCCGCCGCCACACTGCATAACGCTATGGTCAGCTTCCTGCGCCTCTCCCGCTTCCGAAGCTCCTCCATGACCGCCTCGTCTACTTCAGGCCCTGCCTGCCCCGGTGACTGCCCGCCGGCGTCCCCGCCACGAGTTCGTTTTTCGCCGGCATCTCTTTTTATCCTTCCGGTACCTTTCCCGGAGGCTTTCTTTCCCGTGCCGGCTGACTTGATCCGCTCTTCTACCTCATCCTTAAAGTCCTGCCCCAGGAGCGTCATAAACTTGTATTTTCCCTTTTTCAAGTCATCCTGCAGCCGCTGGAGCTGTGCTTTGTCCTGCAGGTCAGTTTCCTTCCGGAGCTTATCCATGAGCTCCTTGTCGCGCACCGCACGCGCATAATCGCCCTGGGTACGGAACTGCCTGCCCTCCACTACAAAAACCTTTTGCGCCATACTCATTTCCCTATATATTTACTTATACTCATATGCATTGTTATGCTATCATATCTTCTATTTTACTATATGTCGAAATTAATTCAAGTGTTTTATCTACATATAGAAAACTTTTTTCTTATTTCTCTATAAATATCATGCGTTTTCAAATATTTGCCCATAATATACGGCACCTTTTATGGGAGTTATTGCCTGATGATTTTTCAAACCCTCCCCAGGAAACATTGACATGCTCCCCTGCATACAATAAACCATAAATAAACCCATGGAGGCTAATCAAATGAGTGATTTAACTGCTACAAACTGTGGATGCAACGATTCCTGCGGATGTGCACAGAACAATAACGGATGGGGTGGCGGATGTAACTGGATATGGATTATCCTGCTTCTGTCCTGCTGCGGCGGCGGCAGCTTCTTCGGCGGCGGCAACTGCGGATGCAACAGCGGCTGTGGCTGCAATAATGATTGTGGTTGCGGTTGTGGTTGTGGTTCCAGCATGTTCGGCGGCGGCAATTCCTGCAGCTGGCTGATCTGGATTCTCCTGATCTCCTGCTTCTGCGGCGGCAACGGCGGCGGATGCTGCTAATCTCCTGCTAAAAGCAGCGCCGGCAGAATATGCTGCGGTCTCCCAGGAGGCCGCAGAAGTCGGCGCTGCACCCAATGTCAGGGTGTGAAAGGGCTCCCTCGGGAGCCTTTTCCCATGTAGACAGGTACTCATAACTGTGCCTGACCTTACATAGGATAGTAATATACTGCTTCCTGTGTATGACGACACAATATATGGGAAGCCGGAAAGGACTGGGGAATTCCATGGAAGAAAACGAGCTGGGGAGCATCGCTGCATTTGATTCCCTGTTTACCACCAACCGCATCCAGATCATGAAAGTGCTCCTGCCCTATTTAAAACCGGAACAACAGGGAGCTTTCGCTGTATGCATTAAAATGATGGAATTAAATTACACCCTGTCCTTTTTTAAAAACAACCCTCATGCCACGTCCTTCCGCCTCCCACAAAAAAGCGACACCTCTCAATTATGGGATGAAATACTTCCCTTCTGCGGGCCTGCGGAACGCAGTAATGTGGAGAACATGAAAAATATGATGCAAAGCATGAAACAAATGCAGGAAATGATGGAGACAATGCAGATGATGCAGGAAATGTTCCCTGAAGGGATGGATATGGAGAACATGGACCTGTCTTCCATCATGGAGATGATGGGAAATAACACATGATACAATTCCGGCATATTATAAACCGGAAAGAACCGAAATATAAAAATAGAGTAGCCGGAGAAAGGAGTTTTCGATATGGCAGAGCAGGAAAGGCCGAAATGGATGTCCGACGAGCTGGTAAAAGACATTTCACCGAAAAAGCTGGATTTTCTGTCCCAAATGTTCACACAGGGACAGGGAAAAGGCCAAAAAGAAATGATGATGTTCCTGATGCCCATGATGAAAAAGGCAAAGCAGGAAAATCTCGTTTTTACCCCCCAGGAAATGCAGGCTGCCATCGCGGCCATCAAAAAGCACAGCACACAGGAGGAACTGGAAAAGATCAACGATATACTTGAAAAGAATGCAAAACAGGGCGGTCATTGACCGCCCTGCTTTTATGGGACTGACTCCGCAATACCCGTCAGAATGTACCGTCTCATCAATCGTCCGTATTGTTCTCGGCAACCTTCGCCGCCCTTGCCGCCACTTCCTTCTCCTGCACATCGGAGGGCGCCTGCTCGTAACGTGCAAACTCATAGGCATATTCGCCCCTGCCGCCGGTCATGGAACGCAGGTCGGTACAGTAGCCATGGAGGCTGCTCATGGGAATATCCGCCTCGATCACCTGCTTGCCCCCTACAATGGGATTCATGCCAAGGACACGCCCTCTCCTCTTATTCAAGTCACCCATGACATCACCTGTATAGGCGTCGGGCACCGTGACTTTGATCGACGCGATGGGTTCAAGCAGTATAGGCTTTGCCTCCATAAATCCTTTCTTAAACGCCTGGATAGTAGCCATCTTGAAAGCCTGCTCCGAGGAATCTACCGGATGATAGGAGCCGTCGTACAGCACGGCTTTCACACCCACTACCGGATAAGCCGCCATAGGGCCTTTGATCACGGATTCCTGCAACCCCTTCTCCACAGCGGGGAAATAGTTCTTAGGCACAGCGCCTCCTACTACCTCCTGTTCAAACACAAAAGCGGTCTCCAGGTCCTCCGAAGGGGAAAAGCGCATCTTTACATGCCCGTACTGCCCATGCCCGCCGGACTGCTTCTTGTACTTATACTCCACATCCGATTTGCTCTTTATGGTCTCCCTGTAGGCAATCTTCGGCTTAGCCAGCTCTACCTCTACCTTGTATTCGTTCAGCAGCCTGCTGACAATAATCTCCAAATGCTGGTCGCCCATGCCATAGAGCAGCGTCTGCCTGTTCTCGGCGTCATTCACTACCTTCAGTGTCTGGTCCTCATGGGTCAGCTTCTGCAGGGCCTGTGAGATCTTATCCACATCCCCTTTATTCTTAGGCTTATACCGCATATATGTATAAGGCGTGGAAATATCAAATTTCCCGTATTTGATGGTGGTCGCCTTAGTGGACAGGCTGTTGCCGGTCCTGGCCGCCGTAAGCTTTGCCAAAGCGCCGATATCGCCGGCATGCAGCTCCGGGACCTCGATAGGCTTGTTGCCCTGGAGCACATAAATCTTACCCACCTTCTCCTCAATATCACGATCTACGTTATAGAGCAGGTCATCCGTCTTCAGCACGCCTGAATTGACCTTGATAAGGGAATATTTTCCAATAAACGGGTCAACGATGGTCTTCCAGATGTATGCGGACTTGGCCTTGGAAAAATCGTAATCCGCATTGTAAATCTCATTGGTCTTCATATTGATGCCCGCTATCTGCCTGTTCTCAGGACTGGGGAAATACTTTACCATATCGTCAAGCAGCGTATAGACACCCTGGCACAAAACATTGGATCCCATTGTCATAGGCACGATACTGCAGTCGCAGACATTGGTGCGCAGCGCCGCCCTGATCTCCGCCTCGGAGAAACTCTCCCCTCCGAAATACCGCTCCATCATCTCTTCGCTGGTCTCCGCCACGGCTTCCATCAGCGTATCGCGGCAGATCTGCAGGTTCGCCTTGCTGTACTCAGGCACATCGCAGGGAACCACTTCTTTACCCTGCCAGCGGTTGCCGGACTCCGTGATAACATTGACATATCCCACAAACTTCTCGTCCTCACGGATGGGCAGGTTAAAGGGCGCCATCTTCTTGCCGTATAGATTCGTCATATCTTCCACTACCTGGCGGAAGGAGGCGTTATCCACATCCATATTGGAGACATAGACAATCCTGGGCAGCTTATACTTCTCGCAAAGTTCCCATGCCTTCTGGGTCCCCACCTCAATGCCGGACTTGCCGTTCACAACAATCACAGCCGCACCTGCCGCACTGACAGCTTCCTCCACTTCGCCAACAAAGTCAAAATAGCCGGGGGCATCAATAACATTGATTTTGTGGCCTTCCCATTCAATGGGGATCACAGAAGTATTGATGGAGAAATGGCGCTTCTGCTCTTCTTTCCCGTAATCACTTATGGTATTTCCGTCAGTTACCTTCCCCATCCTGGAAGTGATGCCTGCCAGATAGGCAAAGCTCTCCGCCAGACTTGTCTTACCGCTGCCGCCATGACCTAACAGCACAACATTACGAATCTTGTCGGTTGTGTAAACTTTCATACTCAAAAACCATACCTTTCCGCAGCCTGCGAATCCGGGTCGCAGGCACAAATTTGTGTGCAAATGCTCTTTTTCATACTACTCGCATCTGCCCGCTTAAGCGGGCACTCCAATCAGGATGAAAAACGCCTGGGCAGGCACTCCAATCAGAATGATGACAAGCATCGGAACTATAAATTTTTCCGCAGCCATGAAAGATCTGCATTTTGCTATGGAGCCGCGAAATTCGGCTTCCGGGTTTTCCCTATTTGCAGCATAATGTTACAAATTTGGATGTTTTGCCAGCTAAAATTTCTGACTTCAAACCCCCATGAGATTATTTTACTAAATATTTTCGCATTTTACAATAGAAAATTGTCTAAACTTTACATACATTTTGCCACAGTGTTACCTGCACAAGAAAAAAGGTGTGAAATCCTTTCTTAAACAACAAAGGATTCCGCACCTTTCCGAAGTGGAAGCAATGGGGCTCGAACCCATGGCCTTTCGCGTGTGAGGCGAACGCTCATCCCAGCTGAGCTATGCTTCCGTGACTATTATTATAACACGACGGGGTAAAAATGCAATAATCTTTACCTGAATTTTTCTGATTTTCTTTCTATTTCTTTCATTTTCTTACATTGAACCTATTTTACGGCAATCTGCTGATTTTGCGTTAAACTGCTGATATTGATTTTACTCTAATCTGCTGGTATTGATTCTGCATTAATCTAATCTGATGATGCCCTTGATTTTCGCACGTTAAAGTGGTATAGTGTAGCAATATGGAGGTAATTACTATGTCCCAGCTTACTTGTGGTTTTATCGGCCTTGGGTTGATCGGCGGGTCAATTGCCAGGGCCTTGAAAAATTCCGTCCCCGGAATCAGGATCGTCGCTTATGACTTAAACGGCCAGTCGCTGAAGCTGGCCCGGGAACAGCATATAGCAGATGTGACGGCAGACAGGATCGACCATCGCTTCTCCTGCTGTGATTATATATTCTTATGCGCCCCCGTCCAGAAAAACGACGCCAACCTGGCCGCAGTGAAGGAAATCATGTCACCGGACTGCCTTTTGACGGATGTAGGGAGCGTTAAAGCTGCCATACACGCCGCTGTCCGGGATGCCGGGCTGGAGCACTGCTTCATCGGCGGGCATCCCATGGCAGGCAGCGAACGCACCGGATTTGCCAACTCCAAGGCTTCTCTGCTGGAAAATATTTACTACATTCTGACCCCCACCGACAAAGTATCTCCCGAGAAGCTTGGAAATTACCGCAGCCTGGTAGCATGCATGGGCGCCATTCCCCTGGTTATGGACTGCCGCCGGCACGATTATGTCACTGCCGCCGTCAGCCATCTTCCCCATGTGATAGCCTCTTCCCTGGTCAACCTGGTACACGACAGCGATTCCGGGGAGGGACTCATGAAAATGGTTGCGGCAGGCGGCTTTAAGGATATCACCAGGATCGCCTCTTCCTCCACGGTGATGTGGCAGCAAATCTGTCTCACCAATACGGAAAATATTTCACGGCTTCTGGGGGATTATATTGATGCCCTCACCGACATCAGGGAAACATTGGACAATAAAGACAAAGAAGGTTTGTACGATTTCTTTGAAAGAGCCCGCATGTACCGGAATTCATTCATCAGCGCTTCCAGCGGGCCCATCAAGCGCTCCTTCAGCGCTAATGTGGATATTGCCGACAAAGCAGGCGCCCTTGCCCGGATCGCCACACTGCTGTCGGAGCGCAATATCAGCATCAAAAATATCGGCATCACCCATAACCGGGAAACCGAAGACGGCGTGCTGCAGTTGGAATTTTACGAAGAAGCTGCCCTGCAGGAAGCGGTTACGCTTCTGGAGTCGGAGGGGTATTCGCCCCACATTCGGATGTGATTCGCCGGCGGCGCCGCAAAAGGATCTTACCGGCCAAAATGCAGAAAAGCATACCCGCGGCTCCGCCCAGGGTGTCCAGGCAGACATCCCTTAAGTTCCCGTCCCTGCCTGGCACGAACAGCTGGTGAAACTCGTCCGCAGCCGCCGACACCGCCACCCAGGCTACCGTCAGCACATACAGAGCCTTCCCCCGCTTCACCCATTGGCTCCAGAGCACATAGACAAGGACCCCCATACAGGCATATTCGGTAAAATGCGCCATTTTTCTGATAGGATGCTCTAAATACTCTGCCCATTGCTCCTTCCTCTCCAGGCTCCACTGCCTGCCGGACAGCGAACTGATTACTTCCACACATTTTTCAGAAACCGCCCTGCTCAGAGAACCCGACTCATCCGCATCCTGGGCCGAAAAGCGGAAAATAATCCCGTACAGGAGCGCCAACATGATCCCTGCGCCCACCGAAACCATTACTCGCTTACTGATTTTTCTTGACGTCTTCAATGGTCTGATATACCTCGATCCTGGCAGATTCCGAATCCGGCATCCCTACGAATATTGCTCCATAGGAATAACACTCTTCCTTTAATTCGATACGCACAATGCGAAGGATTGCATGAATGACCTCCTTAGTCCAGATTGTCAGGAAAGATTCATATACCTCTCCCACCTGAAGCTGTTCCTCACACACAAAGCCAATCCCGCTTTTCGATACATCCGTGATCTCAATGGACACCTGCTGATCTTTGCCGTCATCCAATCTCTTTATAACAAGCCTAGACTGCATGCTTGTCCTTTTGTTCTTTCTTCTCTCCACCATACGTATACCCCTGCCTTTCCCGCATGAGCCTTTCCCTTGCGGAAACAGGCCCAAATACGTAAACCCCTTTTATTCTATTGAATGAGCATCGCATCCCCAAAACTGAAGAACCGATACCTCTCCCTCACCGCTTCCTGATATGCCTGCAATACTTTTTCCCTTCCGGCAAGCGCCGACACCAGCATTACCAGCGTGGATTCCGGCAAATGGAAATTGGTGACCAATGCATCCAGCACTTTAAAATGATATCCGGGATAAATAAAAATCTGCGTGTTCCCGCTCCCCTCCCGCACCCTGCCGTTTTCATCCGCAGCGCTCTCAATGGTACGGCAGCTGGTAGTGCCCACACAGACCACCCTGCCGCCGGCATCCTTTACCCCATTAATGATATCGGCAGCTTTCTCCGATACCTGATAGTACTCGGTATGCATATGATGTTCCAATATCTTTTCTTCCTTCACCGGGCGGAACGTCCCAAGCCCTACATGCAGGGTCACATATGCGGTCTTGACACCCTTTTCCTCAATTCGCTGCAGCAGCTCCTCTGTAAAATGCAGTCCCGCCGTGGGCGCTGCAGCGGAGCCTTCATACCTTGCATAGACTGTCTGGTAACGGTTCCTGTCCTGAAGCTTGTGAGTGATATAGGGGGGAAGGGGCATTTCTCCCAGCCTGTCCAGCGTTTCCTCAAATATGCCTTCATACTCGAAGCGGATCAGACGGTTACCTTCTTCCACCGTCTCCAAAACCTCTGCTTTCAGCAGGCCCCCGCCGAACGACAGCTTTGTGCCGGGGCGGCACTTTTTCCCGGGTTTCACCAGAGTCTCCCAAATATCGCCCTGCCGCCGCTTTAGCAGCAGGACTTCCACACGGGCCCCTGTTCCCTCCCGCTCTCCCAACAGCCTCGCGGGGATCACCTTGGTATCGTTCAGCACCAGGCAGTCCCCCGGCGCCAGATAGTCTACGATTTCCCGGAACACATGATGGGACACATCCCCCGACTCCCTGTCCAACACCAAAAGCCTTGATGCCGAGCGATCCTCCAAGGGATCCTGGGCGATCAGCTCCGGGGGCAGGTCAAAATAAAAATCCGATTTCCTTAATTCCATATGCAACGCTTTCTCCAAAACCTGATTTACCCGCCGGGCATGCCCGGCGCAGGGTTTTCTCTATTACACGTACACAATCCGTCATACATGCCCGGCGGAGGCAGTCCCGACGGAATGGCCTGTCTTACATGGAAGCCTCTTCCACAAACGCCTTATAGCCTCTGTATGCCTCATAAACGTCCGCCTTGCTGGTAGCCTCCCAGGGAGCGTGCATGTTCAGTACCGCCACGCCGCTGTCCACCACATTCATACCATACAGCGCCAGGATGTATGCGATGGTACCGCCGCCGCCCAAATCCACCTTGCCCAATTCCGCGGTCTGGAAGTTCACCTTTTTATCCGCCATGACTTTGCGCAGATGAGCCAGGTACTCCGCATTGGCGTCATTGGAGCCGCTCTTCCCTCTGGCGCCCATAAATTTATTGAACACCATGCCGCCGCCCAGATAGGCTACATTTTTCTTGTCAAAGCAGGAGGCAAAAGAAGGGTCATAGGCGCTGCTCACATCGGAGGAAAGCATGCAGCTGCGGGCCAGGCATCTCCGCAGGTTCAATTCACTGTACTCCCCGCAAAGCGCCATCACCTCTGCCACCGCATTTTCAAAAAATTTAGACTGCATACCGGTTGCCCCTACGGAACCAATCTCTTCCTTGTCCACCAGGATACAGCAGGCAGTCCTGGCAGAATCCTTCACATCCAGCATGGCCCTCATGGAAGTAAAGGCACAAACCCTGTCATCCTGACCATATGCCAGGATCATGCTGCGGTCAAAGCCTGCTTCACGGGCCCTGCCTGCAGGAACCACTTCCAGCTCGGCGGAGATAAAGTCCTCCTCCTCTATTCCGTAACTGTCCTTCAATATCTCCAGGACACCGGCCTTGACTGCTTCCTTGGCATGTTCCTTGTCAGTTTCTTTCTCATGCTCCTTGTCTTTTCCCTTCTCCGCTTTCTTGTCAAAGACCAGAGGTTTATTGCCGATAATAATATCCAAAGCTTCCCCTTCGATCACCTTGGATGCCTTTTTCTCCAGCTGCTCCTGGGAAAGATGTACCAACAAATCGGATATAAAGAAAACAGGATCTTCCTCATTCTCACCGATGTTCAATTCCACGGTGGTTCCGTCCTTCTTCACCACCACTCCGTGAATGGCAAGGGGAATGGTAACCCACTGATACTTCTTCACCCCGCCGTAGTAATGGGTGTCCAGGAAAGCAAAACCGCCCTCCTCATAAAGGGGGTTCTGCTTGATATCCAGCCTCGGGCTGTCGATATGGGCGCCTAAAATATTCATGCCCTCCGCCATGGGCCTGTCGCCGATACGGAACATGGCAATTGATTTATTCATGCATACACTATATACCTTATCGCCCCTGTAGAGCTTTTCCCCATTTTTAATGACACTCTCCAGTTCCCTGTAGCCTTCCCCCTCGATGGTATTCACAATGGTATCGATGCACTCCCGTTCCGTCTTGCCGTTATCCAGGAAATCCCTGTACTCCAGGTTCAGGCTCTCCAGTTTCTTCAAATGTTTCACGTCAAAGGTTTCCCATACATTTTTCTTATCCATCTTAATCCTCCATATCGGAGCGTTTTGCACAGGCATGTGAGCCGAATGTCCGTTTCGGCCCTGTGATTCAAATTTGTGGCTCCGGCACAAATTTGTGTGCGAAAGTAACTCCCGTTTATATATACTTTACGCCACGGTCAGCTGCGCAGATCAATATCCAGCTGGTTTTTCAGGTTCTTCAATATCTTCTTCACAAACCGGTCCACGGTATCCGGTTCAAACGCTTCCTCTCCCGGCACAAAATCGATGGTGAATGCCATACTGCGCTTATCCTCCGGTATCTGTTCTCCCTCATACACGTCAAACAATTTGATGCTCCTGATATGGGAACAGGATTTTTTCATAATGTCTTCCACCTGCCCACAGGTGACCTTCCTGTCCATAACAAGCGCCAGGTCGCGGCTCTCCTCCGGGAACTTGGGCAGCGGTGTGAACGATGCTGCCCTTTCACGCATTGCATAGAGCGCCTTCAAATCCATCTCCAGGATATAGGCCCCTGTCCGCAAATCAAGCTTTTCACAGACCTCATAGGCTGCCTTACCCAGATACCCTACTTCTTTTCCCTGGCAGAAAACAGCTGCTGCCTGATAGGGATGAAGGAAAGGCTTTTTCACGGGTTCATAACTGAAATCCAGGAACAGAGTCTCCGCCGTTTTCTCCGCTAACCCTTTCAGGGTGAAGAAACTTTCCTTCTCCCCAAAGATGCCGATACAAAGAGTATCACGCTCGTCAGGGTAACTGTTCAGCGGCAGCTCCTCCGGCACAAACACATTGCCCATCTCAAACAGCCTTCCTTCCAGATTTCCCTTTTTCTGGTTCCTGGCAATGGCATTCAGCATGGATGCCGCCAGGGTAGTGCGCATGAGAGAGAGCTCTTCATTGATGGGATTGAGGATGGGGATGGCATTTCTCTCGGGCGCCTCCTGGGGCAGGCGCAGCAGATCCAGGTCTGACGGTGAGAAAAAGGAGTAGTGGATGCACTCATATGCCCCTGCGCTGCAAAGCGCCCTCTTCAGCTTCAGCTCCCTCTTCTGCTTCAGGTCCAACCCGCCCATTGTAACCTTGGCATCCGGCATAAAGGCAGGGACAACATGGTCATATCCGTACATGCGGATGACTTCCTCCGCCACATCCGGGTAGGAATCCATGTCCTCACGGTAAGCAGGCACCTGTAATGTCAGCTCATCCCCCGCAACGGAAGGATTGAAATCCAGGTTTTTCATAATACGCAGTATTTCGTTTTGCGGCACGTCGATACCCAGAACATCATTTACCTTTCTGACGCTTGCCTTCATCTCCCTGGGTTCAATGGAATTTCCCGTATTTACATCCACATGGGTACGGGAAACCTTGCCGCAGCCCAACTCCTCGACAAGGTGCAGCGCCCGCTCCATGGCATGTACCGTAGTATACTCATCCACGCCTTTCTCATACCTTGCGCTGGCATCCGTGCGCTTGCCCAGGGCACGGGAAGTCCTTCGGATATTATCCCGCATGAACTTAGCCGATTCAAACAAAACCTCTGTGGTGGTGTCGCGGATCTCGGAGTTCAATCCACCCATGACCCCCGCCAGGGCAACAGGCTTCACACCGTCACAGATCACAAGATGACTGCTGTTCAGGGTATACTCCTGGGCATCCAACGTTACCAGCTTCTCCTCCTCCCCTGCACGCCTTACGTTGATGGCATTGCCCTCCAGATAATCGCAGTCAAATGCATGCATGGGCTGCCCCATCTCCAGAAGCACATAGTTGGTAATGTCCACAATATTAGAGATGGCATCCTGTCCCACAAGAGCAAGCCTGCGTTTCATCCAAAGGGGGGACTCCCCGATTTTCACGTCATACACATAATGCCCGATATACCTGGGACAAAGGTCGGGGGCATCTACGGTAACGGAAAAACCCTCCTTCTCCGCTTCCGTCTCCGTGTATTCCAGGGAAGGCTGTTTCAGCTCCTTGTCGAGCACTGCCGCCACTTCCCTGGCTATGCCCAAGATGCTCTGGCAGTCCGGCCTGTTGGCGGTGATGGAAATATCAAAGATCCAGTCGTCCAGTCCCAGCATAGGCTTCACGTCCGCCCCCGTTTCCGCATCCTCCGGCAGCTCCAAAAGCCCGTTGTAGCCTGCCCCGGGGAACATGCTCTCGCTTACGCCCAGTTCCACGCCGGAACAGAGCATCCCCTCGGATTCGTACCCCCGCAGCTTGCCCTTTTTGATGGTCATAGTGCCCTCCACGGTCTTATGGTCCTTGGCGGTCATATAGACGGTGGCTCCCACCAGAGCCACAGGGAATTTCCCCCCTGCCCTGACATTATCCGCGCCGCAGCAAATCTGGAAGACCCCGTGTGATCCCGCATTTACCCTGCACACATGCAGATGGGTCTCGGGGATGGGTTCACACTCCTCCACCCATCCCACTACTACCTTGCTGATCTCTTTTCCTACCTCTGTAAGCTCTTCCACTTCAAAGCCGCAGGAAAAAAGCTTCTTCTCCAGCTCCTGAGGCGTGATATCTATATCAACGTAATCCTTTAACCAACTTAACGGTACTAACATATTTTTCCTCCTTCTCCGTTTGGCATTTATGGCTCCCCGGGTGATGATCCCCGCCGCCCGGGCAGCTTAATTATCATTGATCTGCCTCAGCACACGCAGGTCAGACTCAAACAGCAGCTTCACATTGTTGATGCCATATTTCAGCATGGCAGCGCGGTCCAGGCCAATACCGAATGCCAGTCCGCTGTACTTCTCCGAATCAATGCCGCAGTTTTCCAGCACCCTCCTGTTCACAATGCCGGCGCCCAAAAGTTCGATCCAGCCTGTGCCCTTACAAAGCCTGCAGCCCTTGCCGCCGCAGGAAAAACAGCTCACGTCTACCTCCACGGAGGGTTCCGTAAAGGGGAAATAGGAAGGGCGCAGCCGGGTAGTGGTATCCTCCCCAAAAATCTTCTTTGCAAAAAGCTCCAGCATTCCCTTCAGGTCACACATAGTGATCCTCTCATCCACCACCAGTCCCTCCATCTGGTGGAACATGGGAGAATGGGTAGCATCATCATCGGAGCGGAACACCTTGCCTGGCGCGGCAACAATCTTGATGGGCGGTTTTTTCTTCTCCATGGTATGGATCTGGGCCCCGCTGGTCTGGGTAGCCAGCAGATATTCCGGTGACAGGTAAAAGGTATCCTGCATATCCCTGGCCGGATGGTCCTTGGGTATATTCAAAGCCTCAAAATTATAATAATCATTCTCGATTTCCCGTGTCTCGGCAACCTCGAACCCCATCCCCACGAAAATATCCATCAGCTGGTTGCGGATCTGGGTGACCGGATGCAGATTACCTGTCTCCGTCTCCCGGGCAGGCATAGTCACATCAATTTTCTCGGATTCGTACCTCCGTTCAAGCTCCCTGGCCTTCAGCTTCTCATCCAGTTCAGAAAACTTCTGCTGCGCCCAATCCTTCAATTCGTTGATATTTTTACCGAAGGCTGCCCGTTCCTCAGGGGCAATATTTTTCATTTCCTTCATCAACTGGCCGATCTTGCCTGTCTTGGAATCCAAAAACTGCTTCCTCAGTTCAAAAGCCGCCGCCCTGGATGCGGCGAGCTGGTCAATTCCATTCAGGATCTCCTGTTTGATGCCTGCTAATCTGTCATTCATTGAGCTCTCCTCCATTCTTTTCCGTTAAACAATAATAGCATCCACGCTATGCAAAGATCCCATTGCCACAAATAAAACCCCATGCACAGCTTCCTGCGCATGGGGCGAAATAATCCGCGGTACCACCCTGCTTCCGCCATCCGTACATACGGATCTGCGGCTCTCATTAACGCGTAACGTGCGCCTCACGTCCAAAACTAACAGCATCCCTCTCGGGAATAGCCTTCACTCCGGCGGCTCCGGTGGGAAATTCAGGGCCTCATTTGAACATAAGGAAGCTTTCAGCCGACGACTTCCTCTCTCTGAAGGAAAATGTACCCCTACTGTGCACCATCCATGCCTTTTATTTTTTGTTGTCATCTATTTTAGCGGTTCAAGCCGTAAAAGTCAATACCCTGCCACAAAATCGCCCATGGCCCACCTATCAAAAGGCACCATTCGCAAACCCGCACTTTCAGTGCTCGCCGCTGCCACGCAGCTGTTTTTGCTCATAAAATGACGCTCCCTCCGTTCACAGCAACAGATCCACAGAAATCCCAAAACACTGATTTCCCCCAGGCCTGTCCCGGGTTTGTCGCGCAAAAGCAGCCTGGAAACACCCCGCGGCGGCAAGTAAACAATAGCATTAAAAATGCTTCACCAACACCTTGTTCACCGGACTGAAATAGCGGTTCATATAGGCACCTATCATAATGATATACATACAGAAATACATCCACAGCAGCACAATGATAATGATGGACAAGCTGCCGTAAATACCGTAAGAATTGCCGTAGGTCACGTAAATGGAAAAACCCCACGAGAAAACGCTCCACACCACGGCCGCGAAAATCGCTCCCGGTATTTGTTCCTTAAACTTCATTTTCACGTCCGGCACATACGTGTAAACAGCGGCAAACAGCAGAGTCAAAACTGCCCAGACAAATATAAACCGAAAATTCATGGCAAAAGACGCCAACGCCTCCAGCTGGGGAATCCGATGGAGCGCCAGCGTCACCAGCTGGTCGCCGAATACCATAATGAACAGGGACAGGATCACCACCAGCAGCATTACCACCGTATACAGGGATGCCACTGCCCTTATCAGAAAATAGTTTCTTTTTTCCTCCACCCCGTTTAAAACATTCAGGCCTGTCATCAGCGCCATTACCCCCTTTGCCGCAGACCAGATGGTGGTAAAGATCGCAATGGACAAAATTCCCGCCGACTTGTCATAGACATCCGCAATCAGGCTTTCCACCAGAGGGTCGATCCTGTCAGGGGTCAGGTCCGTCACCGCAGTCACCAGGTTTTCCTCCGTCAGCGGCGTATAAGGAATGATTGTACATATCATAATCAGCATAGGCACCAGCGACAGGAAAAAGAAAAAGGCTATACTTGCCGCATAAGCGCTGATATTCTGCTTTTTCATATGGGCGGTAAAATCCTGCCCGATCCATATCATTTTACGAATCACTTTCACCCTCCGCGCCATTATGGCCTGCCCGTCAAAAGGCCTGGTCATATACATTTTCCAGATAACAGCCGTCGTAAAAGAACAGGAGGATGTCCTGGGCGTTATAGCCGCTTTTCGCCATCTCCTTAGCGCCGTTCTGGCTCATGCCGACACCGTGGCCGAAACCACCGCCGGTCAGGCTATATCCTACCACATTTCCCTTCTCTTTACCAGTCGTAATCACAAAAAAACCGCTGGGCAGAAGGTTGGGGCTGGCAGCCTGGCTCCCATCCTGCCTCAGTACCTTGCTCTCCCCGTCGTTCAGGACATAACGGATATTGTGCTCGGAGATGACCTTGTAGGTATGCTCCTTCGTCTCTATGATCAGCTCATCCGCCACGCCCCCGCTGCCGCGCTTGTCAATGTAGATCTCCTTAACCGCATCCAGCTCTTCAATCTCCTGGCTGACATACTCCCCGTCCACCAATGTGAGGACAAGCTTGCTGTTGGCATCATACCTCTTCCGCAGCGCCTCCAGCATATGTTCCGTATCCAGTTCCTTTACCTCATATGTCCAGCGATACCAGTTCTCATCCGCCTCGAAGTCATTTTCATTCCTCCCCCGTATGAACTCATCAAAATGCCCCTCATCCTGCAGATAACTTCCCAGGTCACCGCCTTCGGGGTTTAATGCCCTGGCATGGAGATAATCAATCTGTGCGGCCGCCTCCGTCTTCCAGATCGTAGCCTCCGTACCTGCGCCGCAGGAGGTGGAATAATAATAAGTACCCGCGGTGACTCCCTGTCCGGTCAGCAGAAGCTGCCCATATGTTTCTTTCACTGCGGTGCTGGTGCTCTCCTGTTCCAGTATATTGTTATAGACCTGATAGGATGTGCTGTCATCCACATGCGCGCCATACTGGGGGTATCCGGCATGTTCCATATGCCCGTAAGCATAAGTCCTTGCGCAGACTGCCTGGGCTTTCAGCGCCTCCCCGGGATATTTGGACGGCATCTCACTGGGGACCACACTGTAGAGGTATTCTTCCAGAAGGACTTCGTTGATCACGATCATTCCCTCTTCCGTATTTAGCAGCTCCAAAGCTCCCCTGTAAGAAGGTATGCCCTGGTTCCTTCCCACGTTTTTCAGTATCAGCTTCCCTGTCAGGGCCTCCGGTTGAATCCAAACCCTTCCGCCTTCAAAATAACTGCTGTCACGGTCGATCGTAACCTCTTCCCCGGCCTGGTAAGTCTCCTGGACCCGGTTGTCATAAGGGCCGTAAGTCACCGTAAAACCATTGTTTCCTGACAGGACCAGCTGTTCGTGGTAAAGGCCTCCGTAGTCTCCGCTCTTAAGCAATACGCGGATATATTCCATAGCCTCCTCCCTGGCAAGCAGGATACCGCAGACACTGCCGTCCTCCAGCACAAGATCCGTAAAACTGTACCCGAAACAAATATCCCTGAAGGTGCACATCGCCATCTCGTCATACAGCCGATACCCTTTATAATCTTCATCCAGGGGAAGCACTCCGTAACCCTCTACTTCTACCCCATTCTCGTCTGCGCTGAGTATTCTGCCATTGATCTTCTCCGTTTTGGCAAACACTCCTGTCACAGTCCCATCCGTCAGGACGACATCCGCCACCTGCTCCCGGACAGAAGGGTCAGGGCCGAACATCACGGCGCCCAGATCCTCCTGTGCTCCCTCGTGCACAATTCCGTATGGATAGCTTTCCCTTTCACCATCCCGGAAGACTGCCAGTTCCTTATCCCCCACATCCAGGATCCACACATTCGTCAACACTTTCACCACCGGGACATGGGGTTGCGGAAACAGGGGATTCTCCTGGGTCTCCCCTGTATCCCTATGTACAAGCAGGGAAATGAATTTCCCCAACAACAGTATCAACAGCAGCAGAAAACCCAGAAGGCAAATGAATGCCTTCAACTGCATCCTCTGGGATCTGTTCAGACCGTTTCCGTTGCCGTTATTGCCTCTGTTCCTGCCTCTGTCCAACAGCGTTTTCCTCACATTCCAAAATTTCTAAACCGAATTTCCACATGCCGCAGCTCCATACGCCTTGCATCCATACAAACATATCATGTCCGTTAATTCCAGTCCGTTATATTCTATTTCCCTTGTCTGCATCTTATACCTCAAAAGAGCAGCCCTTATGGACTGCTCTTTTGTTCTGTTTACATATCCCCAAAATGCCGCCTCCTGTTTTTTGACTCCTAGCAGCGCTAGGTGGGTGACCGCAACCTGCCTTTTGCCTTCCCTTCCAATCCTTGTATCCAAGTGAGGGCTTGACAGCCAGCCGGCAATGTAGGAATCCCGTTTAAAGTAAATGTAGGTTCAAAAATGAACAGGAGTTATCGCACACTTCAGGTTACTCTTATTATAACGAAACACTTAGCAAAATACAACAGCAATTTTTGGTTTTTGCACCTTTATTTAGTGAATTTTTACATTGAACTTTTAAAATAGGGGTAGTATCATTTATTTTGTCCTAGAAATTTTTTTAAAGAGAGGAATAATATATGAGGAAAAAGTTATTGACACTTGTACTTACGGCTACGATGGTTCTTTCCTTCGCAGCATGTGGTTCCGACGGCTTGAATTCCGCAAGTAACGGAAGTTCTTCCGCTGCACAGTCTACTGCAAGCACTCCTTCATCTTCCGCTCCCGAAGCATCCAGCTCACAGGCAGACGATGCGGCTATGACCCTGGAAGAGTGGATGAACTCCGATGAGGCAAAGCAGGCTGAAGAGCAGACCAACACTGCTCTGGCATCTACCGGTATGACCGTTAAACTGGCTGCAGACGGTAACGTCTTTGTTTACGAGTACACCCTTCCCGGCGGCGACGAGTACAGCGGACTGACCAGCGAAGCATTAGCTGCCGCTTTCGATCCCGTTATTGAGGCAAATAAGCAGGGACTTGCAGATTTGTTCGAATCTTTCGAGTCTTCATACGGCATTAAGCTGGACGGTGCACGTTTTACATTTCTTGCATCTGACGGAACCGAGATTTACTCCGGAGACGTAGCAAACGAATAAAATATTTAAAGGACTGCCGCATTAAATGTGGCAGTCCTTTTTTTATTTTATAGGAAACTGCGTCCTGGATGGGGAAGAATGCGAAGCATTCTTCGAAGCGCCGCAGGCGGCGCTTTTTTATCTTATTGTACCTGATGCGCATCATCCGGCTGTGGCAAAAAACACATTCTTGTTCCAATATTTTCTTTTCACAAAACAAACCCCATAGGCCTCCCGGCCCATGGGGTTTTGGTATTTAAGTTCAACTACCCTGCTGATCCTACTGCTTATTTCTGAGGGCCTGCGGATACAAGTGCCTTACCCGCATCGTTGCCTTCATACTTCGCAAAGTTCTTAACAAATCTGGAAGACAGATCGTCTGCCTTTGCTTCCCAGTCAGCAACATTTGCATAAGTGTCGCGAGGGTCAAGGATGTTGGTATCCACACCGGGCAGCTCCGTAGGAATGTCAAAGTTAAAGATCGGAAGCTTCTTGGTAGGCGCATTGTTGATGTCTCCGCTCAGGATAGCATCGATGATACCTCTTGTATCCTTGATGGAAATTCTCTTGCCGGTGCCGTTCCATCCGGTATTTACCAGATATGCTTTAGCGCCGCTCTTCTCCATTCTCTTAACCAGCTCTTCTGCATACTTTGTGGGATGCAGCTCCAGGAATGCCTGGCCGAAGCATGCGGAGAAGGTAGGTGTAGGCTCTGTGATTCCACGCTCCGTACCTGCCAGCTTAGCAGTAAACCCGGAAAGGAAGTAATACTGGGTCTGCTCAGGTGTCAGGATGGATACGGGAGGAAGTACGCCGAATGCATCCGCAGACAGGAAAATCACATTCTTAGCTGCCGGTGCAGCGGAAACAGGACGTACAATATTGTTGATATGGCTGATAGGATAAGAAACACGGGTGTTCTCGGTTACGCTCTTATCGTCAAAATCAATCTTGCCGGCCTCATCTACGGTTACATTCTCAAGCAGTGCGTCGCGCTTGATGGCGTTGTAGATGTCGGGTTCGGAATCCTTGTCCAGGTTGATAACCTTCGCATAGCAGCCGCCCTCGAAGTTGAACACGCCGTTGTCATCCCAGCCGTGCTCGTCGTCGCCGATCAACAGACGTTTGGGATCGGTGGACAGGGTGGTCTTGCCGGTTCCGGAAAGTCCAAAGAAAATGGCAGTATTCTCACCGTTCATATCGGTATTTGCGGAGCAATGCATGGAAGCGATGCCCTTCAGCGGCAGATAGTAGTTCATCATGGAGAACATACCCTTCTTCATCTCACCGCCGTACCATGTGTTGATGATAACCTGCTCGCGGCTGGAAATGTTGAAAGCCACACAGGTCTCGGAGTTCAGGTTCAGCTCCTTATAATTTTCAACCTTTGCCTTGGAAGCATTATATACAACGAAGTCAGGCTCAAAGCTCTCCAGTTCCTCTGCGCTGGGCTGGATGAACATATTCTTGATGAAATGGGCCTGCCATGCAACTTCCACGATAAAACGTACTGCCATACGGGTATCCTTGTTAGCACCGCAGAAAGCGTCTACAACAAACAGTCTCTTATTGCAAAGCTCCTTCTGTGCGATATCCTTTACGGTTGCCCATACTTCTTCTGACATGGGATGGTTATCATTCTTATACTCGTCGGAAGTCCACCATACGGTATCCTTGGAATTCTCGTCCATTACAATGTACTTATCCTGGGGGGAACGCCCTGTGTAAATTCCGGTCATTACATTCACTGCGCCAAGCTCAGTTTCCTGACCCTTTTCAAATCCTTCCAGACCAGCCTTGGTCTCTTCCTCAAACAGTACTTCATAGGAAGGATTGTGCACTACTTCCGTAGTTCCGGTAATGCCATACTTGCTTAAATTGATCTCTGCCATCTCGCGTTTTACCTCTCTTCTTTCATGATATCTTTAGGTAGATTCCTATAGACTCCAGTCGTTATAACTTTAACATGCCGATAGTGAAAAGTCAATAAATGGGAAAGATTTTATAAAAAGTTTAGAGCGTGTTTAAGCTACCTCGGTCTCCTTCTTCAGCCATTTTGCTTCCTCCTCCGTCAAATAGGGGGAAACCTTTTCATATACCCTCTGCTGGTACTCCTTCAGCATGTTTTTCTGTATCTCGCTCATACGGCTTAAGTCAATTGCATCCATATCAATAGGCACCCAGGTCAGGGTCTTGAAATGCATAAACTGCCCGTACTCGTTCTTTACATCATTTTCCGCCACCATGATATTCTCAATACGGATGCCGTGGCTCCCCTCTATATAGACGCCGGGTTCATTGGAAATATCCATGCCTGCTTCCAGGACCGCCTCCGCCATGCCGTCCGTGAATCTCCAACGCATATTCTGGGGGCCTTCGTGGACATTCAAAATATACCCCACTCCATGGCCCGTGCCGCATTTGTAATCAAGGGCCATATCCCACACAGGCTGCCTGGCCAGAATGTCCAGATTCCTCCCGGTGCATCCGTAGATCCAGCGGGCATTGGACAGCTGCAGCATTCCGGCCGCCACCGCAGTATAATGCTTTTTGGCCTCGTCCGGCACAGGCCCCAGTGCAACCGTCCTGGTCACGTCGGTAGTGCCTCCCATGTACTGTCCGCCGGAATCGATCAGGTAAAGTCCCTCCGGCTTCAACACCGCATGGTTGTGGGAGGTGGGTTCATAGTGCATCATGGCTGCATTGGCGCCGTAAGCGGATATGGAGGGGAAGGACAGGTCAATCCATTCAGGGATCTCCCTTCTCAGCTTCTCCAGATAGTCCGCCGCAGTGATCTCCGTGATCTCCTGCCTGCCGATATTCGTCTTAAGCCAGTATATATATTTGGTCAGAGCCACACTGTCTTTTAAATAGATTGCTTCCATATTGGCAAGCTCCACCGGATTCTTTACCGCCTTTAACAGCTCCGTGGGATTCGTTTTCTCTACCACAGCCTGTCTCTCTGCCAGGGTCTTGGATAAGGTATAGCTGCAATGGCGGCTGTCTATCAGCACTTTCCCGCCCCCGGGAAGCGCCTTCAGATAATCCACAGTCTCCCAATAGTCCTTCACCGTGATCTTCTTCTCCCCAAAATATTCCAAGGCGGCCTCGTCCAGTACGTTCTTCTGGATGAACAATACTGCCTCGTCCTTAGTCAGGTAGCCGTAAGACATGGCCACGGGATTGCATTCCACGTCACAGCCTCTGATATTAAAAAGCCACATCAGGTCGTCCAGCTTCGTCAGGAGAAAACTGTCCGCTCCCGCCTGGGAAACCTTGTCCATCACTTCCTTCTGTTTCTCCTCCGTGCTCCTGCCTGCCAGCTCCTCGGGCAGGACCGTTACCTTTCCATGGGGGAATTCGGGCCGCTCCTTCCAAATCCTCTCCGCAAGATCCTTCTCATAGGCAAAGGAAATCTTCTTCCCCGCCAGCTTTTCCTCCAGTTTCTTCCCTTCCCTGGCGGAAATCACCCTGCCGTCAAAACCCAGGGTCTGCCCCTGTCCCATTTTCTGCTCCAGGAAATCTTCGATGGAAGGGACTCCCTCGTCCAGCATCCGGAACAGCTCTACGCATGTACCTTCCAGTTCATGCTCCGCCTGGATAAAATATCTCCCGTCCGTCCAGAGACCCGCGCCATCCTGCCATACCAGCAATGTCCCGTTGGACCCGGAAAAATTACAGAAGTATTCCCTGACTTTAAAGTAGTCGTTTACATACTCAGAATTATGGAAATCTGCCGTGGGCATCATATAATAGTCAATGCCCTCCTCCTTCATAAGTTCCCTCAATGCCTTCAAACGATTTTGAATTACCTGATTTTCCATCTTAACCCCCATTTCTGCGCGCTCCCTGCGCCGTGAGAAACATGTAACGCCTGTGCGGATTTGAAGGCCGATTTATTGGCCTTGCATTCTTCGGTGCGAACCCTTAATAGCCTTCCGTTTTCTCTCCCTTACACAGGCCAACCGCCCGGGATGTCCCGATACGGTCACAGCCAAGTCCTATGAACATTTCCAGGTCTTCCAGCGTGGAAATGCCTCCGGCCGCTTTGATCTTCACCCCGGGGCCGATATGCTCCCGAAACAGCTCCACATCCTCCCTGACGGCGCCGCCTGTCCCAAACCCGGTGGATGTCTTGATATAATCCGCCCCTGCCCGGGTGACAATGCCGCACATTTTTATCTTTTCTTCCTCCGTGAGATAACAGGTTTCAATAATCACCTTTAAAATATGATCCCCGCATATCTTTTTCAGGGTCCGGATCTCCTCCTCAACCTTTTCCCAGTATCCGTTCTTGACATCACTGATATTTACCACCATGTCAATCTCGTCGCAGCCGTCTTCCAGGGCCCGGGCCGTCTCCGCGGCCTTGGCCTCCGTCACGCTGTACCCCAGCGGGAACCCCACCACGGTACAGATCGTAACCCGGTCTCCGTATGTGTCCCGTATCGCTTTTATATAAGTAGGAGGCACACATACGCTGGCCGTATGGTATTGGGCCGCCTCATCACATAATTTCTGGATATCCTCCCATGTGGCGTATGCCTTAAGCTGAGTGTGGTCCACTTTCGTTAACATTTCTTCCGCTGTCATAATCTCTCCTTTTCCACAGACGATCTCCCAAAACCTGCTCCCCGGGAAAAGCAATCCTTTCCGGCATTTTCCCGGAAACAGGCCCCTGCATATTTTGTGCCAAAGCTATTCTATGACCTGTCTTTTCCGCCGCGGCAGACGGGCCTTCCAAAACATTCTCAGGGATGCTGAACACAGTATACAACAAAACTGCCCCGCAGCAAAACTGCGGGGACCGAATCCGGAAACCTTAACGGCCCCCTATCGTCTTGGGAAGCACTGATGAAAACGTTTCCCAAGACGGATCTGCGCTACGGAACAGTATTTTCCCAAATGAGAAAACGATGACAGAGTCAGCGCTATTTTAAAAATTCTCTCACAACGTCTTTCATCTGGCCCACATCGCACTGCCTGTCATGTACCACCGGCGCAGTGCGGATTTCCTCAATAGCCTGGGGTACGGCTACATTTGCGATCCCGGAGAGCTGGTCTACCAGCTCAAAATCACCCATGTCGTCATACTTCCCATCAATGGCATTCATAACGCTTCTGGTAAACTTGAAGGGACTGGCTGTAGAAGCAATCACCGTCTTTGCATGGTCGCCCGTCTCCTCCACATACTTCCGGTACACTGCGGAGGCCACTGCGGTATGGGTATCAATGACATACCCGCAGCTGTTGTAGAGGCGGCTGATTTCCTCCGCCGTCTCCTTTTCATCGGCATAGCTGCCGTAGAAGTCAGCCAGCGCATCTCTCATTTCGGGAGTGATCTCATACCTGCCCTCCCCTGCCAGCGCCGCCATCCATTCTTGGTTCCGTTCCGCATCCTCCCCTGCAATACGGTAAATCAGCCGCTCCAGGTTACTGGAGATGAGGATATCCATGGAAGGGGAAGTGGTCAGCACAAACTCCCTGTTCCTGTCATAGACTCCGGTCCGGAAGAAATCGTACAACACCTTGTTCTCATTGGACGCACAGATCAGCTTACCGATGGGAAGTCCCATGTTCTTTGCATAAAATGCCGCCAGAATATTGCCAAAATTGCCGGTGGGTACTACCACATTGATCTTCTCCCCCTCTGCAATCTTCCCTTCTTTCAGCAGGGTCGCGTATGCATAGACATAATAGCAGATCTGGGGAACCAGGCGTCCGATATTGATGGAATTAGCGGAAGAAAACTGGAACCCTTTGCCCTCCAGCTCCTCTGCCAGCTCCCTGTCGGAAAATATCTTCTTCACCCCGGTCTGGGCATCGTCAAAATTACCGTGGATCCCCACCACAAGGGTATTATCCCCCTTCTGGGTGACCATCTGCTTTTCCTGGATGGGGCTGACGCCGTTTTTCGGATAAAACACAATAATGCGGGTCCCCTCCACATTTGCAAAGCCTGCCAGCGCCGCCTTGCCGGTATCGCCGGAGGTGGCCGTCAGAATCACGATCTCGTTCTGTATTTGATTCTTTCGGGCGGATGTGATCATCAGATGAGGCAAAATGGACAATGCCATGTCCTTAAAAGCTATGGTCGCTCCATGGAACAGTTCCAGGTAATAAGCTCCCTCCGCCTCCGCCAAAGGCGCTATCACTTCCGTGTCAAACTTGGAGTCATAAGCCTTTTCAATACAGCTCTTCAGTTCCTCTTCCGTAAAGTCGGTAAGATAAAGCTTCATGACCTCATATGCGACCTCCCGGTAGGTCATACCTGCAAATTCCTTTAACTCCTTGTCCAACACCGGGATATGGTCCGGCACAAACAGGCCGCCGTCCTCCGACAGTCCCTTCAGGATCGCCTCGGAGGCTTTTACCTGAACCGCCTTCCCTCTTGTACTGTTATATAATACTTCCATACTGATACCCATGCCTTTCCCGCATGAACCTTTCCCCCATGGACTCTGTCATCCGGGGCAGGCCTATAAACGTAAATTGATAATTTTAATCTTCTGCCGGACAACCCGGCAGGCGCAAACTTGCGCGTGGTACATTCTTCTCCGCACCCATGTCAGTATACCAAAAAATAACCCGGCACGCAAGGCAGTGCGGTAAAATCTGTCATTTAAAAAATTCATGCCCACCATGCTGGAACAGAAATTCCAGGTTCTCGTCAAACCACCGCATTTTTGTGCTGTCTGCATATTTTCTCGCCGCAAAATACAGCGCACCCTGGGAAATGTCCTCCCCCATCAAGGCCCGCTCCACAGCCTCACGGGTTTCCGGACTGACCTCTACCCGGTAAATCCTCCCGCTGGAAACAGGCGAAAACTGCGCCACCCCGTTTTCCTGCTGGAATACCACATCCGTAACCGTGGACGGAAACATGTCGTCATTGACCCGGTTCAGTATCACATTCGCCACAAGCAGCCTGCCGTCCTCATCCTCGCTCCCGGCCTCCGACTCCACGATCCTGAGCAGGACGTCCAGCTCGGATGCCTCCAGGACATAGGCCACCTCCTGTTCCATCACCTGGAAGTCCACCACCCTCTGCCCGGATACGGCGCGGTCCGCAATCCCCAGGGCCCTGCTCTCCTCCCTGCCATCCCCGGCTGCTTCCGCTTTGTCGTCAACATCCTGCAACGTCAGATGTATCAGGAAAGCCGGCTGGGTCATCAGCTTTGCCCTGCCTACCCCTCGGATACAAAAGAATCCTGTAAGAAATATCATATTACAAAGTATCAATAAACCAACTGCCTTTTTATACATTATTTTCTGCCCTTTCTCATATTAATCTCCATTCCGGAGCGTGCTTTTACCGCCGGGGTCCCAACCGCTTATTCACATGGCAGACAGGCATTGCCTGTCCGATATATCAAATATATGAGATAAGGTTAAAAAATATGTAACAATTCAGTCATAATTTCTTAATATACACTTTTCTTGCACTTTCCCCGGAAAATGATATACTACTGATAGGCCTGGAAAGCGATCACTTCCACGAAGAGGAACAAGGCCTGTTTCCGTGTGGGAAAGGTATGGGTATCAATATGGAACATTATGAAGGCGTGTTTTCTTCCGTCCGAAAAAACGGCGATATTTATTTCCGCTCTTCCCTGACCTACAGGCGCAAGCATATCAGCCTTGGCAGCTTCCCATGCCCTGAATCGGCCCACGCCGCATATCTGGAAGGCCTGCGCCTGCTGGACACGCCTAAGGCGGCGTTGGATGAATACACCGACGACTCTCCGCTCCCCTTCGGGAAATGGGTTTCCCTCCTTAATTTCCGGGACAACGGCATCTATTTCGGCAACCCCATTTACATGGGGCAGAAATTATTTTATTACTATCTCTCGCCCACCCATGTCCTGAAATTTGACCTTGACGATCTTTTTTACTATTCCTCACACAGGATCATGTGCAGGGGAAGGCACTATTTTGTGGCCGATTACGGACTCCAGGTCAGCATTTCGTCGCGTTACGGCATCAAACCCTATGCAAAAGAAGGCAGGGATTTCCGTTTTATCAACAATGACCCTTCCGACTTCCGCCGTGAAAACCTGGAAATCTTTAATATCTATCACGGGGTCAGCCGGGACCGGCAAAAAAACGGACAGTATTTATATACTGTCCGCATCCACATCAATGGAAATTATATAGTAGGCCGCTATTCCTCCGAGTGGGAAGCCGCCATCGCTTACAATAAAGCAATAGACATCCTGAAAAAGAACGGGGTCACAAAAAAATACACACCAAATTATATCGAGGGCCTTGCCCCCAGCAAATACGCCGATATTTACACAAAGGTGGCGGTCTCTCCCAAAGTAAAGGAATACCGCCCCCCTACTTCTCCGAATAGTCAATGAAGCTGATGTTCAGGTCCACATATCCGGCAATCCCGTCTATATTGCCGGACTTACTGTACTGCCACATGGTGAACTTATAAGGGTAATCGGGAATATCCGCCTCCTGTGACAGCCACACATCATATGCCGTCAGCTTAGACATATCGATTTCCTTGATCAGCCACTGTTTGTTGCCATAGATCATTGTCTTGTAGCCTGCAGCGGCGATCGTGTCCAAAAATGCCTTGGTGATAGCGGTCCTCTCCGTCTTGGAAAGGTGGTCCGTCCTGGCGGTATCGTTTTCAATCAGTTCCATATTGAACGCCACCGGATAGCTGATTTGATATTCCCCAAGGTTCTCAATCACCAGGTTAGCCTCTTCCCTGGCCTCGTCCTCCGTAATCGCCTGGGAATAGAAATAAACCCCCACGTCAAGTCCCGCGTCCGTGGCACGCTTGATATTGTCACTGAAATATTCGTCAACGATCAGCTGGCCGGTACCGTATCCCCTGGCGCCCACACGGATCATGACAAAGTCGATGCCCGCCTTTTTCACCTTCACAAAATCAATGTAATCCTGAAATTTTGAAACGTCAACTCCTACAAAGGAAATCTGTTTTCCGTCCACAAAATACTTCATCAAGTCAGACTGGCATACTAATTTGGTAAAGTCATACTCATGCTTTGGCAAGTAAGGACTGATCAGTACCCACTCCTCTTTCCCGTTGGAGTACTGGATCAGCGTGTGCTTCCCGTCCGTGGCAGGGTCATTCTCCACCACCTCCGGGGACGCCGACGGTTCCGGCGTGGCGGAAGGCGACTCCGAAGGGGGGTACATATCCCAAAAGTCCAGGTCGTCCGGCGTCAGCTTACTGCCGGACAGGATCTCATCCACTTCCGGATATACTATGACGGGGGAAGTCGGCCCGGGTGTCTGCTGCGCACTCTGGGAGGGGGCCGTATTATGATTCCCGTTACCCCTGTGGTCATCATTCATCATAAGTACAACTACCAGGATCACCGCTACGAACAATGTCACTGCCACGATTGCAGACACCACCGTAGGAGTCAACCCTGATCGGTCATCATAGTCATCAGGTAATCTCATTTCTATACCCACGCCTTTCCCGCATGAGTCTTTCCCATGCCGGAACAGACCCAAATACGTATATTAAAACAATTATCTTAAGCGGCTGCCGCAGGATTTCTAACCTTGTTCCGATTCCCCCAGGCGTATGATCGCCTTCTTGGGGCATTTCTCCATACACATACCGCAGGCAATGCACTTCTCCTGGTCTATTTTAGCATGTAATTCCTCCACTGTCACTGCCTGGCTGGGACAATTCCTGACGCAGATCCCACAGCCGATGCATCCCGTGGCACAGGCCTTCATGGTAACAGGCCCTTTGTCCCTGGAACTGCATGCAACGGCAATCTTCGCCTTGTAAGGGATCAGGGAGATCAGGTGTTTGGGGCATGCCGCAATACATTTGCCACACGCTTTACATGCCTCTTTGTCTACCACTGCTACCCCGTTCACCACATGGATCGCATCAAAAGGGCATGCTTTCACACAAGTGCCATATCCCAGGCAGCCGCTGCCGCAGGACTTTTCACCGCCCCCGGGCACAAACCCCATCATGCGGCAGTCTTGAGCGCCGCAATAGTCATAGTCCTTGTTTGCCCTCTCACAGTCCCCCTGGCAGGCCACAAATGCCACCTGGCGCTCCGTGCCCGCGGCTTCCACTCCCATGATCGCCGCGATCCGTTTTCCCACAGGTTCTCCGCCCACAGGACAGCCGTTGACCGGCGCTTCTCCCTTTGCAATAGCCGCCGCCAAACCGGAGCACCCCGCATAGCCGCAGCCACCGCAGTTATTCCCGGGAAGTGCGGCCAACACAGCCTCCTCTTTCTCATCCACCTGCACCTTAAACTTTATACCTGCGATCCCAAGGAAAAGGCCCACGAAGATACCTACAGCCGCCACTACCACCGCGGCGGTCAAAATTCCAATCATACTCATGTGTCAGCCTCCTGTTTTCATTATAACAATCCCGAAAATCCCACAAATGCAATCGCCATCAAACCTGCGGTCAAAAGCACGATGGGCATGCCCTGGAAAGATTTCGGCACATCATTATATTCGATCTTTTCCCGTATGCCGGCAAGAATCACTATGGATACCGTAAAACCCACCGCTGTGGCAAAGCCGTTCACCGTACCCGTGAGAATACCGTATTCCGCCTGCTCGTTATTGATCGCCACGCCCAGCACGGCACAGTTGGTAGTGATCAGCGGCAGATATACGCCCAAGGCCTCGTAGAGGGAGGGCATCACCTTGCGCAGGAACATCTCCACAAACTGGACCAATGCCGCAATGACCAGGATAAACACGATGGTATCCAGGTAGCGGACTTCAAACCGGATCAGGACAAACTGGTTGATGAGGCCGGCCACAAAGCTTGCCAGTGTGATGACAAAGATTACCGCACCGCCCATTCCGGCGGCCGTCTTTACCTTTCTGGACACTCCCAAAAAAGGGCAGAGGCCCAGGAACTGGCTCAGCACCACATTGCTTACCAAAGAGGAGCCGATCAATATGACTAACAAATCTTTTACGTTATCCATTAATTCTCCTCCTTATCCAAGTCAATAAATTCAAATTCGGCGCTGCCGGACTGTGCTTTTGCCGTATTGGGGTTCACCGTGTTCACCTTCGACGGCCCGGCCTTTGGCAGGTCGGCCTTCGTTTCCTCAGCGCTTGCGGCGCCTGTGTCATAAAAACGTTTGGAGCATCCCTTGTCAGAGCAGTTCATGCAGTCTTCGCTGCAGCCGGAACCGATCTTCTCATAGGGTTTCCCTTCCTTTTTCCGCCTGTTTTTCATGCAGTTCTGGACAGCCACCAGCATAGCCAGCACAAAAAACGCGCCGGGGGCCTGGCTGAAAATCCGGATCGGCTCAAACCCCTCCGGCATCAGTGCGGCGCCAAACAGCTTTCCTGCCCCCAGGAGCTCCCGGAGCGCACCGATGCAAGTCAGTGCAAAGGAAAAGCCAAGTCCCATCCCGATACCGTCAAACAGGGAAGGGACCGGCGGATTGGAGTACGCATAACTTTCCGCACGCCCCAATATAATACAGTTTACTACGATCAAAGGGATATAGACTCCCAACGATTTATTCAATGCCGGCAAGTAGGCCTCCAGCAAAAGCTGCACCACCGTCACAAAGGATGCTATGATAACGATAAATGCCGGAATACGCACTCTTCCCGGGATCACCCTGCGCAGCAGGGATATGAACAGATTGCTCATAGCCAGCACCACCATGGTAGTCAGTCCCATACCCAGGCCGTTCATGGCCGAAGTGGTAACCGCCAGCGTAGGGCACATGCCCAGCATCAGGACAAAGGTAGGGTTCTCCTTCACCAGTCCGTTATAGAGCCTTTCACCTGCTTTATTCATGGCCCGCACCTCCCCCCAAAAGTTCAAGGGCTGTTTTCAGTCCCCCGTTTACAGCGTTCGTAACCGCTTTCGTAGTGATCGTTGCCGATGAAATGGCATCCACTTCATTGGTACCCGGCGTTGCCCCTGTCTTAGTATAGACAAAGCTGTCAACTTTCCGCCCCTGGAACTGGGGTACCAGTACATTGGGGGCTTCCATGCCGAGTCCGGCCGTCTCATTGATTTCCAGGATGGACACACCGTTTACGGTCCCGTCCGCTCCTACGCCTACATAAAGCACGATGTCGCCGCCATACCCTTTGGTAGAGACGGCCTCCACCACATAACCATAAAAGCCGGACCCGTCGGCAGCGCTGTAGATGGTCCCAATCTCCACATTTTCCAGGGCAAGCTCCTCCCGGAGCCCGGCGGAAGGCTCCGCATCAAGCACCTCAAAGGTCAAAGCCGTCCCCTTTTCTTGCGCCTGTGGGAAAACTGCTATACAGGCCTCCTCTATGGCACGTTCCTGCTGCAGCCTCCTGGGCTCCTTCGTCACCTCGTATACCAAACCCAGGAGCAGGCCGGACAATAATGTAATGGCAAACAGGATCCCCGCCTCTCTCAGCATGGTCCCAAAATCACTTTTTCCTCTCATGCCCGCTTACCTCCCCTCTGATAGCCAAAGGCAACCGGTTTCGTCACTCTCTCGATCAAAGGCACCAGGAGATTGCCCAGGACGATCGCGTAAGACACTCCTTCCGCTCCGGGGCCGAAAATCCTGAATATCCCCGTCATAATCCCCAGGAAAATGCCGAATACGTACTGTCCCTTTATTGTGATAGGCCGGGTCACATAATCCGTGGCCATAAAAAATGCCCCCAGCATCAAACCGCCTCCGGCAAGCTGTGCCGACAGATATGCGGGGTCAAATCCCCGCCCGCCGAAAATACCGGCAAACAATACAAAAGTAACTATGTAGCTTCCGGGGATCCTCAGGTCGATGACTCCCAGGGCCAGCAGGAAACAGGCTCCCGCCACCAGCGCAATCACCGAAGTCTCCCCTATGGTTCCCGCCGTATGCCCCATGACCATATCCATGACGTTCACCTGTTCCCCCGCCTTTAACGCAGCCAGCGGCGTTGCACCGGTATAGGCGTCACATTCAAACGCAGTCATGGCCGTGGGAAAAGAAATCAGCAGGAAACATCTTGCGGCAAGCGCCGGGTTCATAAAGTTCTGCCCCAGGCCACCAAACAGCATTTTCACCGTCAGGATAGCAAACACACCGCCTAACGCCGCCATCCACAGCGGAATCGTCGCCGGCAGGTTCAGGGCTAGCAGAAGTCCCGTCACCACGGCGGACAAATCCGAGACAGTCACCTTCTTTTTATACAGCCCAAACAGAAATTCCGTCAGTACCGTGCTGGCAACGGTCACCAGGATCACCGCCAGCGCCCTCACGCCAAAATTATAGATTCCAAAGCCGGTTGCAGGCATCAGGGCAATGACCACAGCCAGCATAATCCCGTTGGTAGTCACTTTTGAACGGATATGCGGATTGGATGATACCTTCATTCGTTCACTCACGTTCTCTTCCTCCTATCATGATTCTCCCTTTTGCCCCTGTCATTTCTTTCTCTTGGCAAGCTGGATCTTGCGCATGGATTTGATTTCCTGGGTCAGGGGACGTTTGGCCGGGCAGACAAAGCTGCAGCAGCCGCACTCGCAGCACTCCATGCCATTATTTTCCAGGAAAGCCTCTTCGTCAAAATGCTCCGCGCAATCCGCCAGCCTGCTGGGGATCACCCGTCCGGGACAGACCTCCACACATCTGCCGCAGTTAATGCAGGGGCCAGGCTCCATGGCGGAAACCTCGTCTTTCGTAAACGCAAGCAGAGCCGTGGATGTCTTTGTGGTGGGCACGTTCAAGTCAAACATGGCAAACCCCATCATAGGCCCGCCACAGACCACCTTCTCCGGCTGTACCTTAAAACCTCCGGCGGCATCGATCAGCTCCCTGTAACTCGTTCCGATAGGAACCCGGAAATTCTGCGGTTTGGCTACCGCATCACCTGTTACGGTTACGATCCTCTCGATCAGTGGACGCCCCTGGGCCACCGCCCTGTACACCGCCACCACCGTATCCACATTATTCACAACGCACCCCACGTCTGCGGGAAGCATGGAAGAATTGATCCGCCTTCCCGTGGAAGCATAAATCAGCTGCCGTTCCGCACCCTGGGGATATTTGGTCTTCAAAGCCTTGACACTGATCCGGGGTTCTTCTTTGGTAAGCTTCCTTAGCAGCTCGATGCAGTCCGGTTTATTATCCTCCACCGCCAGTATGCCATGCGCATTTTGGAACAACAGCAGCAGGATTTTTAACCCGCCCACCAGCTTCTCCGGCTCCTCCAGCATCCTCCGGTAGTCCGATGTCAGGTAGGGTTCACATTCTGCACAGTTGGCAATCACATAATCTATTTGATCGGGTTCCTTGGGGCACAGCTTAACATGCGTAGGGAATCCGGCCCCGCCCATGCCCACAATGCCCGCCTCGCGGATACAGTCGATAATATCCTCCCTGCACATGTCCTCCAAGGGCGCTTTCGGAGAAAAGGCAACGGCCTCATACTTCTTATCATTGTCAATGATAATGCTCATGACCATATCCCCTGTAACGACGCGCCTCGGTTCCACCGCCTTTACCGTGCCGGAAACGGATGCATAAATAGGGGCAGATACAAACCCGCCGCCTTCCGCTATTTTCTGGCCCGCCAACACCCTGTCTCCCTTTTCTACAATTGCCTTTGCCGGCGCCCCTATGTGCTGGCTCAGGGGGTAGACAACCTCGCCCTCCGGCAGGATATCCCGGATCGGTTTATCCTTGGAAAGGTCCTTTCCGTCATAAGGGTGGATTCCGCCCACAAACGTAAATTTTGCCATAATCATTGTCCTTTCATTCCAGTTCCGTCTCTTCCGTCCCGAGACTGTTTTATCTTGTCGAGATTGATAGTTTAAATATACTATTTTTTTATAGAAAATACTACTGCAAAATAAAAAATTGTGCTATTATATCTGTAGATATGTAACAATTCAGACAGATTGACCACTGTGATGCAGTTACTATATATTCACTTGGAGGCAGTAATGAGGATTTCGAAAGAAACTTTTGAAAATTTTAAAATATCCTATCCCTTGGAAAAGCTGGCGCCCCTGGAGCGTATCCTCTTTTTAGATATTGAGACCACCGGTTTTACAGCGCGCTCCTCCTATCTGTATCTGATCGGCTGCGCATATTATCAGAACGGGAGCTGGCACGCCATACAATGGCTGGCGGAAAATTATGACCAGGAAGCCGCCGTGCTGAAATCATTCTTTGATTTTGCAAAATATTTCCGCTATATGGTCCACTTTAACGGGAATAATTTTGACCTGCCGTTTATCACCCAGAAATGCGAACAGCTCTCGCTTCCGTACACGTTTGAAGGTTTTCAGGGCATTGACCTGTATAAGCGGATCATCCCCTACAAATATTTTCTGAAGCTTCCAAACTGTAAGCAGAAGACATTGGAACAATTTCTGGGCATTGACCGCAAGGACGTATTTACCGGCGGGGAACTGATCGGCATTTACCAGGACTATGTGAAAAATCCCAGCGAGTTTGCCGAAAACGCCCTGCTGCTGCACAATGCGGACGACTTAAAGGGCATGCTGGAAACGCTTCCCATGCTGACCTATTACGACCTTTTTAACGAACCGGTAAAAGCAAGGAAGGTCCAGGCAAATTCCTATAAGGACGTAAACGGGAACCGTCGCAGGGAACTGCTGATTACATTGTCCCTGGAAAACCGGCTGCCCATGCCTGTGTCCTCTGTCGCCGGAGGCTGCTACTTCCGGGGAGAAGGTTTTGAGGCATGTATTAAAATCCCCATTTTTGAGGAAGAATTAAAGTACTTTTACTCCAATTACCAGGATTATTTTTACCTTCCCACCGAAGATGTGGCCCTCCATAAGTCGGTAGCCAGGTTTGTGGATAAGAATCACCGCATTCCCGCTTCTGCGGCAAACTGCTATACCCGCAAGACAGCCTGTTACCTGCCCCAGTGGGATTTCCTGTTCCTGCCTTTCTTTAAAAGGGACTATAAGAGCCGCGATCTTTTCTTTGAATTAACGGACGAATTAAAAAGGAACCGTCAGGCATTCTCCACCTACGCTGCCCATGTCCTGAATATGATGGCTTCCGCATACTGAGAAAGCTTTTTTAACAGAGCGAATATTAATTATTCGATGTACCAGACAGCTAAAAGGGAACCCCTGTGAGGGTTCCCTTTTTATGTCCTTGTGTTTGCTGTTATGTTCCGGTACAATGGCCGTCAATAGCCAAGTATAATAACCCCTGCCTCCCGGCTGCCTTATGGCCTCTGGTAAAAGAAGGAATTCTTCCTGTCGTACCCTATTTCCTTATAATTGACTATCTGCTCCGTACTGCCGATAAACAATACACCGCCTGAAGCAAGCGACTTGTTGAACTTACGGAATACCTCCTCCTTTGCCTCCTCGGTAAAGTAAATCAGCACATTCCGGCAGACAATCAGATGATAATCCTTGGGATAAGCATCTTTTAACAGGTTATGTTCCTTAAACTCAACGCGTTCCTTAATCTCATCCGATATCTTATAAGAAGGCCCCACCTTTGTGAAATACTTTTTCTTAAATTCATCGGGAACGGACGCTATGCTTTTCTCATTGTACACACCGACCTTGGCTTTCGCAATGATCTGCTTGTCAAGATCGGTAGCGTAAATTTTAATATTGCTCAAAGGCAAGTGCCTGGACAAAGCCATCACAAGCGAATAAGGCTCGTCGCCGGTAGAACATGCGGCACTCCAAATCTTAAGGTTCTTGCCAAATTTCCTGATCAGTTCAGGGAAAACATCTGCCTCTATCAGTTTCCATTGTTCAGGATTACGGTAAAACTCAGACACATTAATGGTAATATAGCTGACAAACTCATCAAACAAATCCTTGTCTGACTTCAGGCTGGCAACGTACTTATCATACCCTTCTATCTTATGCTTGGTGATCAAAGTATCGATGCGGCGCTTCATCTGTTTTTCCTTATAACAGTCAAGGTCAATGGATGTCAGCGCCAATATCTCCCGTTTAAAATATTCATAATCATATGTCATATCAACATACCGTCCCGACTCTTATTCTGCGTCTTCCTCACTCTGGGCTGCAATTACCGCATCAATGTCTACAGACACAACATCCGCATCGGACTCTTCCTCCGAGTATTCAGGCGCAAGCATTGCCTTTACACTCAGGGAAATCTTCTTGTCTGCCTCATTAAAGTCAACCACTTTAGCCGTCACTTCCTGGCCTACGGACAATACATCCGAAGGCTTCTCCACATGTTCCTTTGCGATCTGGGACACATGCAGCAGCGCGTCCACTCCGGGTTCCAGCTCTACGAATGCGCCGAAATCCGTCATCCTTGCTACTTTTCCTGTCACAACATTGCCCACCGCATATTTGGAAACGGCATCCTTCCAGGGATTGGCGTCATCAAATTTCAGGGAAAGGGCAATCTTGCTGCCGCTGATCTCTTTGATCAGGACTTTCAACTGGTCGCCTACCTTGAACACCTTTTTAGGATGCTCTACCCTGCCCCAGGACATCTCGGAAATATGAAGCAGTCCGTCGGCGCCGCCCAAATCAATAAATGCACCGAAGTCCGTCACGTTCTTAACGGTTCCCTCTACAATGTCGCCCTCCTGGATCCTCTCAAAGAGTTCTCTCTGGAGTTCTGCCTTTTTCGCTGCCACAAGCTGCCTGCGGTCGCCGATATATCTTCTTCTCTTGGGATTGTATTCGCTGATAACAAACTCAATCTCCTGGCCCGCATATTTATTCAGATCCTTCTCATAGGTGTCGGAAACAAGGCTGGCAGGGATAAATATCCTGACTTCATCCACGATAACGCTCAACCCTCCGCCAAGGACCTGAGCCACAGTCGCCTTCAGCACTTCTTTATTATTATATGCTTCTTCGATCCTCTTATTACCTCTGTCGGCCGCAAGGCGCTTGTAAGTCAAAACAACCTGTCCTTCACCGTCATTTACTTTTAAAACCTTTACCTCCATGGTGTCGCCGGGTTTGACTACCGTTGTAAGGTCTACGCTTGAGTCATTGGTATATTCGCTCTTGGTAAGAATACCGTCGGATTTGTATCCGATGTTTAAGATGATCTCGTCTGCCTTGACATCGATGACTGTACCTTCGACTACCTCTCCTGAATGTATTGTCTTAATTGAATCTTCCAACATTTGTTCAAAAGTTAATTCTGACATAATTTTGAACCTCCTCGATTAATTTATTTGGGGTGGAAGCCCCCGCGGTAATACCCACCAGTCGAACAGCTTTAGGTAGTTCTAAATGCAAGTCATCCAGTGTCTGTATATAATAGGTATGCGCACACTCCCCACTGCATATTTCATACAGCTTTCTGGTGTTGGAACTGTGCTTCCCACCTATTACGATCATAACGTCAGCCTCTCTTGCAAGCTCCCTGGCTGAGCTCTGTCGTTCCTCTGTCGCATTACATATGGTATTAACAACATTAACATTGTAACCTTTTTTCTGGAAAATTTCAACTATAGAATGAAATTTATTGTAGTTAAATGTCGTTTGGGACACCACGCACATTTTTTTCCCGTAGGGAGGGACGAAACTTTCCGCCTCTTCCTCCGTCTCCAGCACCGTCACAGGGCCTTTGCACCAGCCTACGATCCCTTCTACTTCGGGATGGTGGGGATCCCCGATAATCACGGTATATTCGCCCTCCCTGCCGGCCTTTCCCACTATCTTATGGATCTTTTTTACAAAAGGGCATGTGGCGTCTATACACTCCAGGTTCTTCTGTGCCAGGATATGGTGTATCTTTTCCGGGACACCGTGGGCACGGATCACCACACAGCCGTTGTCCAACGAATTAAGTGCCTCCTCCCCTTCCAGGACTGCAGCGCCCTTTTCTTCCAGGTCTCTCACCACTTCCTCATTGTGCACAATAGGACCATAGGTGTATATAGTTTTCCCTGTTTCTACCTGTTCATACACGGTATCCACCGCGCGTTTCACGCCGAAGCAAAATCCGGCGCACTTTGCAAGCCTTATTTCCATAATATTTTATTCCGTTTCCGTCCCCCGGCTTCCGTGCCTGCTTCTGTAAAGCAGGAACCCACATCGCTTTCGGACTGTTATTCCCGGGAACAATGGTCCAATGGGGTGGGTTGGCAGATTGACAGGACCCTGGCGACCACTTCCTCCACGGCCATACCGGAGGTATCCAGCAGCACCGCGTCCTCAGCCTGTTTTAAGGGCGATATTTCCCTGTGCATGTCCTGGTAATCCCGCTCCTCGATATCCTCCTGTATCTTTTTCAGGTCGCATGCCTCACCTTTTGCAGTCAATTCGTCATACCTTCTCTTTGCCCTTACCTCACTGCTGGCGGTAAGATAGATCTTACGATCCGCATGGGGCAGCACGCAGGTACCGATGTCCCTGCCGTCCATAATACAGTCGCTCTCCGCCGCCAGCCGCTTCTGCAGCTCTCTCAGCTTCTCCCTCACCTGGGGGATCACACTGACATAAGAAGAAGCCGCATGCCCCACTTCCTCCGTGCGGAGATAGGCATTTACATTCTCTCCGTTCAAAAAGACCACCTGCACGCCGTCCTGGTAGCGAATGGTGATATCCGCTTCCCGGCACTTTTTTATGATTGCCTCCGTATCCTGCAGATCAATCCCTTCCCTGATCATAAACAGCGTCATGGCCCGGTACATGGCCCCCGTATCCACATAAATCAGGTTCATTTCTTTTGCCGCCGCTCTGGCAATCGTGCTTTTCCCTGCCCCTGCAGGGCCGTCAATGGCAATATTGTAACTCATTTTTCCTCCTATTCCGCCGTTCCCGGCACAAGCATTCAGTGAGAACCTGCCAAATATCCTGTGGACCAGGCGATCTGGAGATTAAAGCCTCCCGTCAGGGCATCCAGATCCAGCACCTCACCCGCAAAATACAACCCGTCAACCTTCCGGGACTCCATAGTGGATGGATTAATCTCCTTGACAGAGACACCGCCCCTGGTAATAATGGCCTCCTCAAATCCCCTTATCCCTGCCACAGTGAGAGGCAGTTTCTTGATCAATCCGCAAAACCTCCTGCGCTCCTCCCGGGTAATTTCATTCACTTTCTTTTCAGGCTGTATCCCTGACAATTCTATCATAACGGGGATTAATTTCACAGGGAAAAGTCCTCCCAAGGAATTTTTGAACTGCCTGTTCTTGTTTTCGTCAAAATCCCGCAAAATACGCCTGTCCAGCTGTTCCTCGTCCATAGCCGGCTTCAGGTCGATATATAGCTTTGCATCCTGCTCCCCATGATAATAGCTGCTGGCAGTAAGGATCAGCGGGCCGCTGACCCCGAAATGGGTAAACAGCATCTCCCCAAAGCCTTCATACAGGCATTTCCTGCCTGCAGACATGGTAACGGATACATTTTTCAGGGAAAGCCCCATCAGCTTCCCGCACCACTTTTCCTCTATATTAAAGGGCACCAGAGCCGGACGAAGTTCTGTCACCTTATGCCCCGTCAGCTCTGCAAAGCGGTAACCGTCTCCGGTGGAGCCGGTGGACGGGTAGGAAATACCGCCGGTGCATATTATTCCTTTGTCACCGGATATGCGGCCGCCACCCACAAGGCTGACCGCTGCAAATGCCATATTCTCCTTCACTTTATAGCCATTCCCGAAATCCCTTATTTTTTCGGTTCCCTCATCCGCTTCCTGCATTCTTGTCCAAATAGCTTCCACTTCCGTGTTCAGCCGTATTTCCACGCCACGCTTTTTCAGTTCCCGCTGGAAAGCGGCAATCACATCAGAGGAATGGTCTGACATGGGAAACACTCTGTCTCCCCGCTCAACCTTTAACGGACAGCCTGCCTTTTCCAGAAAGGCCATGACCGCCTGATTGTCGTATCCGTAAAAGGCGCTGTAAAGGAACTTACTGTTGGTACACACATTTCGGAACAGAGCATCCATATCCGCGGCATTGGTCACATTGCAACGCCCTTTGCCGGTAATGAACAGCTTTTTCCCCAGCTTCTCGTTTTTTTCGATGAGGCAGACCTCCGCCCCACTGTCAGCCGCCGCTATGGCCGCCATCATGCCCGCAGCACCGCCCCCTACTACAATCACTTTCTTCATTCTGCTTACTGCCTTTCTGTCCCCACAATCTCCTTACACTGACTCCGACTGCCCTCTCTGCAACCAGTATGACCAGAACCAGAATCGTGAAATACCCATGTAATATTTCCGTAACATTTTCACATTATTTACGGTGCAGGGAATAGTCCAAAATCGGTTCGTTATCAATAAAATTTATCTCGTCGTTTAAGTATACCTGATAATTATTCCAGGTTTCCTCCAGCATCTCCAGATTATGCTTGACATCTTTGGGAGACCTCATGCACAACGCCACCACCAATGCATTGATCACGCTAAGAGGCGCCACCAGTGAATCCACTATGGAGACCATGTCGCTTCTTGCCAACAGGTTACAGGAAGAATACAGGCTCATAGGCGAATGGGTGGAATCCGTCAAGGCGATCACCTTGGCATTCCGGTCACTGGCAAACTCCATGGCTTTCAGGGTTCGCATGGAATACCTGGGGAAACTGATACCGATAAAGCAATCATTCTCATTTATGCGGATCATCTGTTCAAAAGTCTCACTGACACTGGTAGTGTTTAACAGCATCACTCCCCCGCGGATCATATTAAGGTAAAAATGCAGGAACTCCGCCAGTGGCCCGTTGCTGCGGAGTCCCATAATATAAATAGTGTCTGCAGCCAGGATCGTCTCCACTGCAGACTCAAATGCCGCCGGATCCAAATTGTCTATGGTATGCTGGAGCTTTTCAATATCCGCGGCAAGCACAGAGGTAAGTACCTCGGACTGTGTGCTTTTGCCATATTTGGCATCCATCTTCTGGATGTTACTCAGTTTGCCCTTCACGCATTCCTCCAGTGCACGCTGGAACTCCGGGTAACCCGCATAACCTACCCGGTCGGCAAAACGCACCACGGTGGATTCGCTGATCCCCAGCGTCTCCCCAAGTTTGGCCGCCGTCATAAACACCGCCTGGTCATAATGCCCGGAAATGAATTTGGCGATGGCCTTATGGCTCTTGCTCATCTTATCATATTGGTCTGATATCCTGCTCAAAATATCATTATTATTGTCCATACATCAAGCTCCTCAATGCTTACCTGCAAAGGCTTCATAGGAGCGCTCCAGTAATTCCATTGTCTGAACATCATTAAGGTCATAGTCCCCTGTCATCGTCATACACGCAGCACCGTGGATAAATATCCACATCTTTATAAAAAGTTCACTGGGGTTGGCGCAGCCTGCAGCTTTGGCAAGGTTAATCTCACTAACGACATTACCTTCCGAACCGTTCAGCAACTCATACATACCCTTTTTATAAGGAATGTCCATTGCAAACAGCAGTTCAAACAGATGGCGCTCCTCCTTGGCAAAAGCAATATATGCCATGCCAAGATTCGAAAACGGCATCTTACCCGTTCTTGGATAGCGGCTGTAATAATCACGGAAAAAAGCGGCGGCCTTATCATAGACTGCCCTCCACAGCTCGTCCATGTTCTTGTACACACGGAATATGGGTTGGGTGGAACAGCCTGCTTTCGCAGCCACCTTTCTCGCCGTAACATCTGCGAACCCTTCCTCCCTTGTCATTGCAAACGCAGTATCAAGAATCATATCGATTGTAATGGTTTCTTTACGAGCCATAATATCTTCCTTCCGTTCTGTCTTTTGTGCTGTTTTATCGCATTACACTTGTTATCTTACCTAACCCGCCATTGTTTTGTCAATAGAAATTACTAAAATATTAAAATATTGTTACATATAACCAAAAAAACAGCACCGGTTTTTTCCCGATGCTGTTTCTGTTCTGCCAATAAAATCTTCCCGCATTTATACCTTATACAGGATATGCCCCATTCTTGGTGTCAGCCTGGGTCATATCAACCTTGTCCTGCTGCGCCTGGCGGTATTTGAAGAAGTCTGTTGCAACCTGAGGGAACAATGCATAGGAAAGTACATCCTCATCCTGCTGCTTCCATTCTTTCATTTCACTCTCCAGCTTATCCATCTCGCTGGGCAGTGTATCCGCAAAGCGTCCTGTAAGCCTGGTCTCGCCGGGGATAACCTTATCGATGATCTCCTGGCTCATAGGCTTAACGGTCTGGCCGTACTCACCGCGGAGCACCGCCTTGGTCTCCTTGGTAGCCATCTTATATCTCTCACCCATCAGCACATTAAATACTGCCTGAGTACCTACGATCTGGGAAGAAGGAGTTACCAGAGGAGGCTCACCCAGATCCTTACGAACCTGAGGAATTTCCTTCAGCACATCATAGTACTTGTCTTCCGCATTCTGCTCCTTCAGCTGGCTCACCATATTGGAAAGCATACCGCCGGGTACCTGGTACAGAAGTGTCTTAATATCAACGCCCATAACTCTGGGATTCAACAGACCGTTCTTCAGGCACTCATCCCTGTAAGGACGGAAGTAATCCGCAATCTCCGCCAACAGGTTCTGGTCAAAGCCTGTGTCATAAGGGGTTCCCTTGAAGGTCTCTACCATCACCTCAGTAGCAGGCTGTGACGTACCCATTGCCAGAGGGCTCATGGCAGTATCGATGACATCCACTCCTGCCTCTACCGCTTTCAGGTAAGTCATTCCCGCTACACCGGAAGTATAATGGGTATGGAGCTGGATGGGAAGCTTTGTGTTCTCCTTCATGGCTTTGATCAGCTCGCTGGCCTTGTAGGGAACCAGCAGGCCTGCCATATCCTTGATACAGATGGAATCCGCACCCATCTCCTCAATCTTCTTCGCCGTATCTGCCCAATACTCCAGGGTGTACGCGTCGCCCAGGGTGTAGGACAGTGCCACCTGGGCATGGCCCCTGCCTTCCTGCTTCTTCATTCTATTTGTGGCATTTACTGCCTCCTGAAGGTTAGGCAGATAGTTCAGGCAGTCAAAAATACGGATGATATCGATTCCGTTTGCAATGGACTTCTGGACGAAAGCATCCACAACGTCGTCTGCATAAGGCCTGTAACCCAGGATATTCTGGCCGCGGAACAGCATCTGCAGCTTGGTGTTCTTGAAGCCGTCACGCAGCTTGCGGAGTCTGTCCCAGGGATCTTCCTTCAGGAAACGAAGGGATGCGTCAAAGGTTGCCCCGCCCCAGCACTCTACGGAATGATAGCCGACTTTATCCATTTTACCCACAATGGGCAGCATGAACTCGGTAGGCATCCTGGTAGCGATCAGAGACTGGTGGGCATCACGCAGTATGGTTTCCGTAATTTTTATCGGTTTTTTAACATTATCTGACATTTACGAATTTCCTCCATGTTTTATAATATAAAATTCACTTTCATCCATGCACAGCTTAAAATACCCCGAAGATGGCCATGAATGTACCTGCGGCCACAGCGGTTCCGATAACACCTGCTACGTTAGGTCCCATTGCATGCATCAGCAGGAAATTGGTAGGATCTGCTTCCGCACCTACCTTCTGGGATACACGGGCTGCCATGGGAACGGCAGACACTCCGGCGGAACCAATCAGAGGATTTACCTTGCCCTTTGTCAGGATACACATCAGTTTACCGAACAATACACCGGCTGTCGTACCGAACATGAAGGCAATCAGACCCAGGCCTACGATTTTCAGTGTATCAAGGTTCAAAAATGCCTCCGCGCTGGTGGTAGCGCCTACGGAAGTACCCAGCAGGATTACCACGATATACATCATTGCATTGGAAGCGGTATCGGTCAGCTGCCTTACCACACCGGATTCCCTGAACAGGTTACCCAGCATGAGCATTCCCACAAGGGGAGCGGTAGTAGGCAGGATCAAGCACACTACGATGGTGATAATAACGGGGAACAGAATCCTCTCCAGCTTGGATACGGGACGGAGCTGGCCCATCTTGATCTTGCGTTCCTTCTCCGTAGTGAACAGCTTCATGATGGGAGGCTGGATAATGGGTACCAGTGACATATAGGAGTATGCCGCCACCGCGATAGGGCCCATGATTCCGGTCTGCCCCAGCTTACCTGCCAGGAAGATGGAGGTAGGGCCGTCGGCGCCGCCGATAATGGAGATAGCTGCAGCCGCCTTGTCATTAAACCCAAGGAAAATTGCGCCAAAGTATGCGGCAAAGATACCGAACTGCGCCGCCGCACCCAGCAAAAAGCTTTTCGGGTTGGCAATCAGGGGACCGAAATCGGTCATGGCGCCCACACCCATAAAGATCAGGCAGGGAAGGATTGCCAGCTCATCTAATTTATAAAAATAATACAGCAGGCCGCCTACACCGTTGGCGGCGTCCTCTGCATGGAGCATGATGTCGGGATAAATATTGACCAACAGCATACCGAAGGCTATGGGAGTTAAGAGCAGGGGCTCAAACTCATGCCGGATAGCCAGATAAAGGAAAAAGCACGCAACTGCTATCATGACGTAATTACCCCATGTGAGGTTGAAAAACGCCGTCTGATGAAGCAGATTGTTAAGCGTAGAACCTATATATTCCATTTGTTGACCTCCTGTTGTTTATCTGCAATACAGCCTGGATTCTCTCAAGATCAGTTCAATGTTGCCAGAACTGCGCCTGCCTCCACTGCATCGCCAACAGTTACGTCAATACTTGCCACTGTGCCGTCCTGGGGAGCCACAACAGGAATCTCCATCTTCATGGCCTCAACGATGACAACCGCATCACCGCGCTTTACGGCATCGCCAACATTCTTCTCGATCTTGAATACCTTACCTGCCGCACCGGCTTCGATCTTCACGCTGCCTGCACCGCCGGCCGCCTTGGGAGCTGCCGCGGGAGCCGCCTTAGGCGCTGCCTTGGGAGCTGCGGGAGCCTTTGCCGCTACGGGAGCGCCTGTAGATGCGCCCTCTTCCACAGTTACATCATATACGTTTCCGTTTACGGTAATAGTATAATTTTTCATTCTTAATATCCTCCATTCTGCCGCTTACGCGGCTTACAGATCCAAATTTATCTTTTTATTTCTTTGTTATTTCTTTCTTTTTCTTTTCTATTTTTTCCATCCTTTTCAGATCTTGGCACAATTTCCTCCCTATCGCCGTCAGCAGCACAAACCGCTCCCACAGGATCTTGCGCTTCCAAAGTTCCTGCGCTTTGGGGGAATCTTACGTTTCCGGAATTCTTGCACTTCCGGGATTCCTGTGCTTCCGGGAATTTTACGTTTCCGGGATTCCTGTGCTTCCGGGAATACTGCCCCAGCCGGCGGCATAAATATTCGGGAAACTGCTGCGGATTCGGGATTCCCTTGGGAAACTTCCGAATTCTCCGGCCCGGATCCAAAAAGAAGGGTTCACAGCCTCGTCTGCAGGTTTGTCCTTTTCCCTCACGCTCTTCTGCGGATGGAACGCACTACAAATCCGTCCGTGGAAGCCGCGCCCTGGCATGCCGCTACTGCCGCTGCAATGACCGCTACCAACTCCAGGTCGTCCGTCTCGCCCACAATCTCTTCCTGAACAGCGCTCTGTGCCACTGTACTCTCCACAACTGTCTCCGCAGGCTTCTTAGCAAGCTTCGCCTGAAGCTTGGGAATAAAGCTGAAGCAGGAAATGATCAGGCAGATCAGGATCAATACCGCGAATACAGTGCCCATACCGATCACTGTGTTCAGGGCAGCCTTTGTCATCAGCTCGCCCATGGTGGAAACGGGGTTCAGGGAAACGGATTCAACGTCCATGAACATATCATTGGAAAAAATCACCTCTGCCACTGCATCCTTCTTTTCGCCCTTCATCACTGCTTCCACAACGATGGTATCACCTTTTATTTCAGCAGTTATCTCACCGTAATCCGTTATGTTGCCTGTGGTTTCCTTGGCGGAATGGAAAGACTCAACGGCGCTCTTCACCACGTAACCGGTGATATTCATCTGCTCTTCGCTTCCCATGATATAAGTAATCTCGTCCAAGGTGTATATATCAAGGGACGCAGCCATATCGTCATCCATATAAGCGGCAAAGAAAGGTAACACTCTCGCAACGGCCACCTGCTCCGCATGATTCAGTTTCTCCTGCTCATACGCGGACAGGCTCTCCTCTTCTCCGCATGCGGTCAGTCCCAAGATACAGGCAATCATACAGATCAAAGTCACAAATTTCTTCATTTTATAATCACCCTTTCTATACTGTTCCGTGCTTTTTAGCGGGACGGTCTTCGCTCTTGGTAAAGAGCATCTCGAAAGCGCCGATCACATACTTTCTGGTATCCGCAGCTTCCACGATCTGATCCACATATCCTCTCCGGGCAGCGCTTGCCACACTGAGCTTCTGGGCGTCATATTCGGCGGCCTTCTCGTTGATCACATCAGCGCCCTGGCCGTCATACATGATCTTTGCCGCAAGCTTACCGTCCATGGTCCCGATCTCCGCATCCGGCCATGCCATGGTAATGTCGGCGCCCACTGCCTTGGAATTCATAACAATGGCCGCAGTCCCAAGAGCCTTGCCGATGACTACGTTCACCTTGGGTACGGTGGCATTGGCAAATGCATATGTGAGCTTTGCGGCAGCCTTCGCAATATTTTTCTCCGAACACAGAGTAGCCTCATACCCCTTTACGTTGGTCAGGGTCAGGAGGGGGATATCGAAAGCGTCACAGAAACGGACGAAATCGGCAGCCTTTTCACAACCCTCCGCAGTAAGGACGGCATCCAGCTTCTCCGCCACTTTTCCCTCTTCATCGCAGATCTCGCTGCGGTTTGCAACAGCGCCCACAGTCACGCCGTCCAGCTTCAGGAAGCCTGTTACCATATTCTTGGCATAACCGGTTTTCACCTCGTAAAAATCGTTGTTGTCAGCCAGAATGGACAGTGCGATGGAAGTATCCCCCACGCAGCCGGCTATCTCGGCATTAACCCGGTTCAGGTCATCGGTGCACTCCACCATGTCGCTGCCCTCCGCGTTGTTGGAAGGAAGGAAATCGATCAGCTCCCTGATCTTGGTGAAGATAGCCGCCTCATCGCCTACCACATCCACAATTCCGCTCTCCTCAGACTGGAATGCGGCGGAAGAAGAATCACACTTGGTGACCACATTGCCGTCCAATGCGTTAGGCGCATTCACGAACAGCTTGGCATTCTTCTCCTCCATGAAAGTAAAATCCGTCAAAGTGGGGAACAGGGCAAGACCGCCGCCACAAGTTCCAAGTATTGCCGTAATCTGGGGAATCACACCGGAAGCCAGCGTCTGCTTCATATAAATTGCCCCGAACGCATTCAGCGCATCGGTAGCCTCCTGCAGCCTCAATCCCGCAGAATCGATCAAGCCGATTACAGGCGCGCCTGTCTTCATTGCCAAATCGTAGAGATTCGTAATCTTCTTCGCATGCATCTCGCCGACGCTGCCGTTCATTACGGAAGCATCCTGACTGTAGACATACACAAGATTACCATTGATTACTCCATAGCCGGTGATACAGCCGTCAGAAGGAGTTTCGTCTGGTTTCATATTGAAATCGGTTGCCCTTGCTGTCACAAGTCCGCCGATTTCAACGAAACTGTTGTCATCGAGTAAAGCTGCAATTCTTTGACTCGCTTTTGAAGTAGTACTCATGCTTTCAGTCCTCCATTTATATTATATAAATACAAACAACTCAACATCATGGTCAGCAAGAACGCAAAATCCCCATGATGGTATTGTCCAGAAAAGTATACCACAAAAAAAGCAACTCGCATAGAACGAATTGCATTTTTTTAACAGTTATTTTGACAAATTGACTGCTCTGTGTGTTATGGCACGATACGGCCATGTGTACCGCAGGGTTCAGCCTCCGATCAAAAAGCGCCGGAGAATTTGCTCCAGACACCAGTCAAGCTCTATCTCCCCCACATTTTGCGCAGTCACAATGTCTTCCGTAAGGTAAACCCTGTCGTCTACGATATAACGTATGCTCCCCACTGTGGTACCCTGCCTTACCGGCGCTTCCAGGCTTTTGCTCCAATCGTATTCCACACGGATCTGTTCGTCTTCCCTGAGCAGCAGTCCCATCCGTTCCCCCTCCGCCGTTTCGGCCCCGGCATCAGTGCCGTCCCTGTCGGCCGCATCCCTGCCCGAAACCATAATATCGGTATAAGCCGTGGTTCCCAGAATGTCTGTCCTGCCGTTTTGCACGGGAATAGGCTGCAGCAGCTTCTCGTCGAACCGGGTGCCCTCATCCAGGAAGCTTTTGTACGAATAATGGTCCAGTCCATATTGCATCAGCTCCCTGGTATCGCTCCACTTATAACTCTTGTTGTTTGGCCAGCCGCAGGCAAGCAGGGATACCACAAAGGTCTTCCCGTCCCTTTCCAGTGCTCCCACATAGCAGTATCCGGCCTTGTTGGTAAAACCTGTCTTCCCGCTGAGGGCCCCGTCCATCATGGACAGGAACGCATTATGGTTATTACAGGAATACCCTCTTCCGTTGGCGGAAAAACTGTGGCCCTGGGCCCGTGTAACTCTGAGAAACGCATCTTTCTGAGGCGATTCCCTGATGCAGTATGCCATGATCCGGGCAAGCTCTGCCGCAGTGGTGCAATGTTCCTTCTGCAGGGTGCTTCCGTCCTGTAAGGTAATGGTCTCCGTTGCATCCAGGCCGTTGGGCGTGATAAACCATGTATTTTCACAACCCAGCTCCGCCGCCTTCGCATTCATCAGCGCCGCAAATGCGGCCACCGCCATCCTGCTCTCCTCCACCGTGTACTCGGACACCGGCTTTTCCCTCAGCTCCTCCGGCAGATACTTCCTTCCCACATGTTCCGCAAGAGCCACCGCGGCGTCATTGTGGGATTCCAGCATCAGGGAATAGAGCAGATCTTCCACTCTGTACTCCTCCCCCTGCTTTATGTACAATTTTACCTTGGGCATGCTTGCCGCATAGGCGGAGACCGTCAGGGTTTCCTCCGGGTCCGCATGTTCCAGGATCTGGATGCAGGTCATGATCTTGGTAGTGCTTGCCATGGGCATCGGCGTATCCGCATTTTTCCCATACAGCACCCTGCCGGATTCCGCATCCATGAGAACCGCCGCCGTGGCATACAGCGAAATGTTTTCCGCCGGGTCATTCATTTCCTGCTCCGCCCCATACGCCGTCATCGGACCGGTAACTGCCAAAAGCAGGGCACAAAAAAGGCCCCCTATATTTTTTTTCATCCTCGCTCACTTCTTCGGGATTTTTTATAATATATGAGGCTGTTTCCTTGTCCTATGTTACCGATTTTCCTATCGATTCCCGTCGTGCCGCCGCAGCCGGCACATGCCATGCATAAAACCCAGTGTACCGCACCGTTCATTTTCAGCCTGCAAGGCGGCTGAACGAGGCGATGCGGTGGCATCGTTGAGTGAGGCCAACGCAGCAGATGGAAATTCATGCAAGATATTTTGCGAAATGTAATACGGTCAGTACACTAGTGTACTGTATCGTTGATAAATAGTTAAATATTGCTGGTTTGCCAAGTTGTTTCGTGATATACTAAAAGAAACG
>ERZ808040.240-NODE-240-length-53561-cov-9.767089_pt1 | contig 53561 bp, 50 predicted proteins | sample MGYA00380191_ERZ808040 | MGnify/ENA primary metagenome ERZ808040 (study PRJEB31490, sample SAMN06133395) | mouse gut metagenome | isolation source: J6 | host: mice | place: China: Chengdu | collected 2015-05 ...
CGGTCTGGCCAGAATCGGCCCATTATCAAAAAAGGAGGATTTTTATGAAACAAAAAAGACGAACTGAGGTGCCAAATGCCATATTTGAGGCGTTTGGTTTTACACTGCCAAAGAGTATCCCGGAGGAATATCAGACAGGAAGCTCCATAACGGATTTTGTGGGCAGCGGACGCATCCTGTCACTGAAAAAGGAACAAAGCTATCAAAAGGCATATCCCGTGATGAGCGGCTTGCCTCTTTTGGCTCTGAACTATCCATGTATGCCTGTGGAAAAATATAAACAGGCGGATTACGTTCTGAAGGTCATTGGAAAGTATCTAAAGGATACCTTAATGGCATTTCAGAAAGACAGTAACCCTGAAATGTCCAAAACAGATCAAGGGCTTTCCTTCATACAGGATATTTTAAAGCCCTATCAGGGAGAACTGCAGGTCAGCTATGCCGACCGCTTTTCAGGACATGCGGCGGAAATCGCGTGCATTACTTTCCGCCTGCCGTCCTGTTTCTGCATCCGCCTTGACTGCATGGGTGGTGAGGATATCTACGGCGGCATCGGCATGAAGCGGAAACGTCGGGAAGGTTACTACTTCTTTCGGGGAAACAATTCCCAAAAAGCCCATATTATAGATCTCACTGCCTTTTTATCCAATGTGTTCCTGTTTACGGGAATCCATGAGATACAGGCATCCGTAGGACTTCCGCTTGTTCAAAATATTTTTGAAGACTATCTGGATAAAGAAGATGAAAGAATTGGGACTGGAGCACCGAACCCGCTGGCAGAGAGCATCCGGCAGAAAACGCCGCTCCCATTAAAGAACCTTTTCAGGACATATACAAATAACGGCAAGGAATGTTTCTGTCTGAATGAGTACACATATCTGCTGTCAGACGCAATGGACATCCTGTGCAGGGTACTTGAGGTCTACCTTGATATCCGTTATGAAAACAGGCACCGCTCTGAAATAGGACGTTCGATCGCAACCGCCTACATCACAAAAAAGAATATCCCAAAAGCAGTCCATGTCGCTATGGAAAACACCAGCTTCAGGGATTACTTTAAGTATGTGGAATTTGACGAGGAGGTGGATCTTGCGTCCGTTAAAGCAATTGAAAAGGAATTTGAAGTCTTGAACCGCGCGTATTTTTCCGGAAAGGCGTTCAAGGATGTCACCCTCCGGTTCCGCAAGCTGGGCAAGCATAAGGCAAGCGGTCTGTATTATCCGTCGCTGCATACGCTCTGCGTTGATATCAGGTGCCCTTCCTCATTTGTCCATGAGTATTTCCACATGATTGATGACCAGCTTGGGGATCTGTCACTGGAAGTCGCATTCAACCGGATTACCGTCCTGTATAAAGAGGCGTTCCTCCGGCACATGGAACATCTTGATGAGAGTATTAAAAACACGTTAAACGGAAAAAGCAAATATAATCTTCAATACTTTTTCCGCCGCGCGGAAATTTTTGCAAGATGCGGCGAGATTTACTTTTCAAGACTACTGAAAGTGGAAAGCTCCCTGATAGAACCCGATCTTGCGTATGCTTACCCGGAATCAGAGGAACTGGATAAAGAGGTTCAGAATTATTATGAGGAGCTTCTGGTAAAGCGGCTTCCATGCTGCGGACTGTCAGAAGTAGTATAACGATATAAAAGGAGGACAAAATGGCAAAGGATATTTTTGCTGCGGATATCGCGGAACATTTTACAAAGACGGTGGATACAACTTTTCTGCTACGTGAAATCACAAGGAAAGAAACACTGGAAAACAAGAAACAGTATTATGACATACTGTTGCAGGATTCCTCCGGAACCCTGTGGGGAACCATCTGGGAGGATCTGATGGAGGACTGCCATGAGGATTTAAAGGGCACGGTCGTAGCTGTCAAGGCGTTTGTCATCAGAGATACGCAGGGTGCTTTCCGGCTTGTCATACGCCGGATGGAGGCGGCAGGAGAATACCTGATTGCTGATTATATTAACGGACTGACGGATGCCGAACGGTCACGCTACACAGAAATTCTTTGGAAATACATTGATTCCATAAAAAGCGAAGGCTACCGGTATCTGGTATCCTCCATCTATAAGGACATCCCCGGACTGGATCAGCTTCCTGCATCCTTAAAGAAACACCATAATTTCAGCGGCGGTTTTCTGGTCTATACGGCAAGCGTCACGTGTCTTGCAAATTATATGCTGCATTCGCTGAGCCGTTATGACATGCACCCTTCCCGCAACATCCCGTATCAGGCAGATCTGCTTACGGCAGGCGCACTTCTTCATGCAGTCGGTATTGCAAAGAAATATACACCCAGTCCTGACATGCGCCGCATTCCGGAATCCGTACCTTTAAACCGGTATGAGCTTACCATACAGTACATTCAGGACGCCGCCTGCCGCTACAGGGAGGTGGAAAACGGGGCAGAGGAATTAAACCTGCTGTTACATATGGTCGGCTGCGTCTATGAAAGCGCGGAGAGGAAGCCCATGCTCCGTGAGGCGCTTATTCTAAGAGAAGCGGTACAACTGCATGAACAGGTTGCGTTTCTGGAACATTTCATTTATGCGAACCGTGAAAAAAGCGGCATCGTATACGACAAACAGCTTGGGAATTACATCTATGTACCGAAAGAGGGAGCGTAAAGCATAAATCTGAATTTAAGAAAGGAACAGGGTTTAATCAATGGAGAAAACTTTTATCGGGAATGAGGATGCCTACAGGCAGCTTACCGGATACCTTGGAATGCAGCATCCCGGCCCGCTTATTTTATGCGGTAAAAAAGGGCTTGGGAAACGCATGGCCGCGGAAGAAACATCATGCGCCATCTTAGGCTGCGGAAGGGACGAGCTTTTACACAACGGCGACTTTTTCCTGCTGGATAAGAAAGCGGAATCCATACGGGTAGAAGACGTCCTTTCACTGCTTGAAAAAAGCAGCCTTGCAGCGCTTGGTTCCTGCAAGGTTTACCTGATCTGCCATGCGGAACGGATGAACGTGTCCGCCCAGAACAAGCTGTTAAAGCTGTTAGAGGACAGGAACCGGACAAACATCGTCATTTTAGTCTGCGAGCGCGACCTGCTACTGGAAACCATCAAAAGCAGATGCCTGACCATACCGTTCTTCCCGCTTTCCGTGGGGGAGATGAACGGCTACCTTGAAGCCCAAAACGTGCCAGAGGAGGATATCGGTCTTGCCGGATTTATCTGCGGCAACTGTCCCTACCACTGGAACGAGGTTTCAGAATATTTCCCGGATCTGAAAAAAGTCTGCCGGGAAATACAGGCAGTCTCCCAAAGGGAGGATCTGCTGCGGGTGTTCCGGCTGGTTCAGGAAAAGGATGCCGGAGAATTTTATCAGGCGCATTCCGATCACTATCCGGAGGCGTTATCCATGCTCCAGTATGTATTCTTTTCACTCCTGCTTTCCAAAACGGCGGCAGGAGAGGGCATGGCAGGCAAGGCCGGCTTCGGGAATTTGGAAAACCTCTATACCGCGCGTGAACTGTCAACGGTATGCTCCGAAATTGCACGGCACCAGAAACAGTGGCTTACGTCCGCTTATTCCAAAAACGATTTTTTTGACCTGGCGCGTAGCATGGTTCAGGTCTTTTCTTAACTTAAAAAAGGAGGAATCTTATGCTCTATAACCTATACCGTCCGACGGACTTTTCGGAAGTAAAGGGACAGGAGGATGTGCTTGTTACCATGAAACGGCAGGCGCAGACCGGAAAATTCGGCCATGCGTATCTGCTTGCAGGACACCGCGGCACGGGAAAAACCACCATTGCGCGTATTCTCTCCAAAGCCATAAACTGTGAGAGTCCGACTGAAAACGGTCCCTGTAAGGTATGCGAAAGCTGCCTTGCCGCAAAAAGCAGCATGGACATCAAGGAACTTGACGCCGCAACCAACAACGGCGTGGATCACATCAAGGAACTGACCGGGCAGACAAAATACCGCCCGGTACAGTTAAAAAACAAGGTTTTTATCATTGACGAGGTGCATAACCTTTCAACGGCGGCGTTTGACGTTTTGTTAAAACCATTAGAGGAGCCGCCGTCTTACTGTACCTTCATTCTCTGTACAACGGAGCTGCATAAAATCCCCGTCACCATACGAAGCCGCTGCGAAACCTATGCGTTCCACCCGATTTCCCCCGTGCCGATGAAAGAACGGCTTAAGGAAGTCCTTGCGGAGCAGAACGCAACCTGCGAGGAAGACGCGTTAAACCTTATCGTGCGGAACGCAAACGGAGGCATGCGCGACGCCCTTGGCATACTGGAACAGCTTATGGCAGGCACAGACGGCGCGATTACCGCAGAAGCAGCAAAAAAACAGCTCGGCGTGCTGGACACGGATGCCGTTTTGGGTACGCTTTCCAGCGTTATCAGAATGGATACTGCGGCATCCCTTTCCTCCATGGAAAGCCTGCTTTCCGGCGGGAGGTCGCCCTCCCTGATTGCCGAGACGGCGCTGCGCGCGCTGACGGACATGATTACCATGAAAAGCACAGGGAACAGGCAGTCCGTCATGCACAGCAGGGATTACATCGAAACCATATGGAAGATGGGGCAGGGAATTTCGTTCAACAGACTCTACTGGCTCTGCGAACAATTCTGCGACCTGCGGATGGCAGTCAGGGGGAGTGCGGACCCGGCGCTTGACCTGCGCCTTGCACTGATCCGCCTGAGCCATCAGGAAATCATAAGCAGCGACACGGTAAAACTCGCGGAAGAAATTTCCATACTGAAACAGGAAATCGCGCAGTTAAAGAACATGGTGCGGCAAACCCCCGCAACGCCTGTACAGAAAGATATTCAGAAAGATATTCAGACGGATATTCAGAAAGATATTCAGAAAGATGTCTGCCGGAAAGATGCGGAATCCTCCGGTTTCCATGTAAATCCCGATATATCCACACCGTTTGAAAATACGGAGCCCGGACAGCATACGAATCCGCCGGAAGATGGCGCAGATATGCCAAAGGAGGATGCCGATACGCTAAAAGAAGCTCAACAGAAGGCAGAAACAGGCATGGAAGGGGGGATGCAGACAAACAGAGAAGAAGCGAAGGAACTTCCTGCGGATAATACGCCGGAGATAACAAAAGACGATATTTCCGCTTCCGATCTGTTTAAAATACTCCGCTGAACTGCTTCCAGTCCTGTGGCGGCCGCCGCTTGCCGCGGACATTCATTTCGGACGGATCATCACGGAGCACATGCAAAGTAAACTCTTTGCGGCCGCCATCGGCTGCTGCAAAGAAACAGGGGCATACCGGTACGAAACCACACTGTATCCGGTATTTTTAATATTAAGGGCATATATCAGCGTATATCCGGAGCTTTCATTTCTGGAGCTTTCCTATCAGGGAAACACCATATGCCAGTCACTATAGCAGGGCGGTCTTTCAGGCTGCCCTTCATTTTATATAAACGGAGGATCAGATATGAACCAATCATCATTTGCACATCTCCATTCCCATACGGAGTTCAGCCTTTTGGACGGCTCAAACCGCATCCGGGACTATCTTGACCGGGTAAAGGAGCTTGGCATGGAAAGTGCCGCCATCACCGACCACGGCGTCATGTACGGCGTGGTGGACTTTTATAAATACGCAAAGGAAATCGGCATACATCCGGTAATCGGCTGCGAAGTATATGTCGCGCCGCAGGGCAGGAAAGACAGACAGTCCTCGGAACGTTATTACCATCTGGTACTTTTGGCGGAAAACAATACCGGTTACAAAAATCTCTGCCGGCTGGTGTCAGAAGGCTTTACATCAGGGTTCTATTACCGTCCGAGGGTTGATTTTGAACTGCTTTCCGCATACCATGAAGGTCTGATTGCCCTGAGCGGCTGCCTTGCAGGGGAAATTCCAAGACTGCTTACACGGGGCAATTACAGGGAAGCCTGCAGCACGGCATCAAAATACCGGGATCTGTTCGGCAAAGACCGTTTTTATCTGGAGCTGCAGGATCATGGCATACCGGAGCAGAAGGAGGTAAACGCGCAGATTGTCCGGATGGGTAAGGAACTGGGCATCCCGTTTGTTGCGACCAACGATGTCCATTACACCAGAAAGGAGGACGCCGGTGCCCATGACGTGCTGTTATGCATACAGACAAAGAAGCTGGTAAGCGACAAGGATCGTATGCGTTATGAGGGCGGACAGTATTATGTAAAATCCCCAAATGAAATGCAGGCGCTTTTCCCTGAACTGCCGGAAGCGTTGGAAAACACGGGGGTAATAGCCCGGCGCTGCCAGGTGGAGTTCCAGTTTAACGACTACCATCTGCCGAAATTTACGGCGCCGGAAGGACTCAGTTCATGGGATTACCTGAACAGGCTGTGTACGGAAGGGCTGAAAAACAGGTATCCTTCCTCATATGAAACACACAAAGAGCAGCTTTCCTATGAGCTTCACACCATAAAGGACATGGGATTTATCGACTATTTCCTGATTGTATGGGATTTCATCCATTACGCAAAAGAAAACGGCATACCGGTAGGACCGGGGCGCGGGTCTGCCGCAGGAAGCCTTGTGTCATACTGTCTTGGCATCACGGAGATCGACCCTCTGAAATATGACCTGCTGTTTGAACGGTTCTTGAACCCCCAGAGGGTTACGATGCCGGATATTGACATTGATTTCTGCTATGAGAGACGCCATGAAGTGATTGAATATGTCATTGAAAAATACGGCAAGGACAATGTGGCACAGATTGTCACCTTTGGGACGCTCGCGGCAAGGGGCGTCATACGGGACGTAGGGAGGGCGCTCGGCGTAAGCCCTGCCACCGTGACACACATCACAAAACTCCTGCCGGACGACGCCAAGATTACCATTGACGGCGCGCTTTCTTCCGTAGACGAATTGAGAAAACTCCACAAGGGCAGTCCGGATATCCGGAAGCTGCTTGACATTGCAAAGAAACTGGAAGGGCTGCCGCGGCATACCTCTACCCATGCCGCCGGCGTCGTGATCTGTCCCAGTCCGGTAACGGAATACGTGCCGGTCTGTACTTCCTCCAATGGTAATGAGGACGGCATTTCCACGCAGTACGTCATGACCACGCTGGAGGAGCTCGGGCTGTTAAAGATGGATTTCCTCGGCCTGCGTACCCTGACAGTCATTCAGAAGGCGGCCGCGCAGGCAGCGCAAAACACCATGAAGGAGGCAGTCATCGACTATGAAGATAAAGATGTGTACAAATATATCGGAACCGGGCAGACCGAAGGCATTTTTCAGCTGGAAAGCGGCGGGATGAAAAGTTTTATGAAGCAGCTAAAGCCGCAATGTCTGGAAGACCTGATTGCGGGCATATCCCTTTACCGCCCGGGACCGATGGATTTCATCCCGAAATATATTGCGAACAAGGAACATCCAGAAAGTATCACTTATGAAATTCCCCAGCTTGAGGAAATCCTGAAGCCGACATACGGCTGCATTATATACCAGGAACAGGTCATGCAGATTGTACGCAAACTGGCAGGCTATGATTACGGACGTGCGGATCTTGTGCGCAGGGCTATGTCAAAGAAAAAGGCGGCTGTCATGGAAAAAGAACGGCAGTTTTTCCTATACGGAGGCGAAGGGGTTTCAGGCTGTGAAAAAAACGGCATTTCCGTTGACGCGGCTAACCGTATTTTTGACCAGATGATAGATTTCGCAAAATATGCCTTTAATAAGAGCCATGCTGCAGCTTATGCGGCAGTGGCTTTCCAGACGGCTTACCTAAAGTATCACCATCCGGCGGAATACCTCGCATCACTTATGACGTCTTTCCGCAGCAACAGCGCAAAGGTGGCAGAATACCTTCTTTTGAGCAGGCAGATAAAAATACCTATCAGGAAACCGGATATTGCAGAAGGCGGCGTTGATTTTACCGTTAAAGACGGCTCCATCCTGTACTCACTTGCGGCCATACGGGACGTCGGTGACAGTTGCGTGGCAGATATTGTCCGGGAGCGCGGCAAAAGTCCGTTTACAGGCTTAAAAGATTTCCTGACACGCATGCATCAGGGAGGAACCCTTAATAAATCGGCAATCGAAGCACTGATCAAAGCCGGTGCGCTGGACGGCACGGGACATACGCGGAAATACCTTACAAAAAAGTATCCGGAGATACTTAGTCAGATCCAGTATGACAAAAAGAACGCAATGCTTGGCCAGTCATCACTGTCAGCTCTGTTTTCATGCACACAAACACCGTCCAAAGAAGAAGAATACGCATTGTCAGAACTGCTTGCAAAGGAAAAGGAAGTCCTTGGGATTTATTTGAGCGGACATCCGCTTAATGAGCATTACGAGCAGTGGATTGCCAATATCACTGCCAAATCAGGCGATTTTTGGCAGAATGAGGACGGCAGCCCCTTAAAGGACGGGGAACTGGCTACCGTGGGCGGCATGATACAGAACATCACGGTACGGACTACACGGAAAAAGAAGCAGATGGCATGCCTTGTACTGGAAGATTTGATTGGAAGCATGGAAGTGGTGGTATTTCCGGAGCAGTTTGAAAAATACAAGTCCTTTTTAACGGAGGGGGCTATGGTGTTCTGTAAAGGGAAAGTCAAAAAAGAAGATGCAAAGGACGCGAGCCTGCAGATGGATTCTGTCATTTCTTTTTCCGAAAAGGTGCAGTCTGCCACAATATGGCTGCAGTTTGCGGATTTTGCCGATTATCAGAAAAAGGAGGCGGCTATCGTATCCTGTGCGCGGAAACATCCCGGAAACGGCAGTCTGAATTTTTTCCTGAAAAACACGAAGCAGATCAAACAGGGCAGCAAAAGCGTCAGCTCTCACAAAGCATTTTTAAATGAGCTGGCCGTAATCTGCGGTGAGGAAAATATAAAGGTAAAATAAACATGGTTATACTTCCCAAAAGATTTTTGTATCTTTTGGGAAGTTTTTTTATTGTTATTTCATTCTGCCGGATGTATAATCTATTTACTATCTTATTATAGTCTTTTCCTGACATGAATGATAGGAAGGGAAGGGGCTGTGTCATACATTCATCTATTCTGTCATAATTATATCAGAGATTAAATCAGTAATTATTCAGTAATTGGTAAATCCAAAACCTGAAAAGCCGCCAAAATAGGGCATTTGTGGAAATTCTGCCGGGCGGGGCACAAAAAAAGTGGATGAAGCTGTCTGAGGAGTGGACGGAAATTCAAAAAATTGGATGAAACTTCCATTAACGAGGACGAAATGATGTCTTACGTTGAAGAAAACTTTATAAAAAGGATGAAAACTTTTTTATTGTGGAAAAGGAAGAAGATGGAAATTGTGTCCGAAAGCAGATTTGAATGTAAAAATAAGGGAAAATTTAACGGAAAATTGCGAATTATCAGAAAAAACAGGAAAAAAGGGCACGACAAAAAAGCCCCTGGTTAGGATGCGGCAGAATAGAGGGATCTGTTGCGGATGATGGTTCTTGCAAGCGCGCCGATTTTGTCTACCGGATGGTTTTGCAGGATGTATTTATTGTAAATCTGGCTGACCGCCATATGTACCGTATGCAGGCCGTACTGGAGTGCGAGGGATGCAAGATCCCCATAATCGGAAAGCGAAAGGCATAAAGTCGGATATTTAACAGACGGGCGGATATCCAGCGTGGAAAGGATGGCGTCAAGGCGTTCCCGTTCCTCCGGATGCTGCGTGGCTGCGGCCTCCTCCAAAACCGTGTTGATATGATCCACATGGTCTATCAGGCTGTCTTTCGTATCTTTCAGCATTTTTTCACGCATGTTTTTCTGGGCATATTTTTCATGGATTGTAAAAGTGACGTTCTGGTCATCGAACGCAAGGTCAAATATGGCGTCGTTTTCCCCCAAAGCCTTTTGTATGATGCCGCGTTTGCAGTAGGACGGCAAAAAGCCGCGCAGATGCTGGTATTGCGCGGTAACAGGGGAAAGGGTGTCACTGTTTGCATCAGAATAAGAGGCATTGTCAACCTCTAAAATGCCTTTCAGGTTCAGCCGCAGCGTGTTCAGGCTCCCGATGCCGCACAGATCAAGCAGCATGTCCTTTGACATGGTGATATAGCCGCGTCCGCCTTCCGCCGCAGTCTTATGGTAATCCTTATATTCGGGCAGGAAAATATTGATGCAGCGGTCATGGATACCGGAATTGGAGAAATAGCAGTATCCGTAATCCCGGAGCGCTTCATTACATGCATCTATGGTGGCTGCCGTACAGCCGATGATGTCTGCCAGCTCTCTGATGCAGATGTCCTTGATAAAACCATGTCCGTCCGGCTGGAGGAAGTGGTATAATAAGAGGAGCTTGATTGCATTGCTTTTCAGCGTGGGCTGGTAGCCGTAGCGGTTTTTCTCGTTTATATAGCGCTTTTCTTCGGTATAGGAGGGTTCCCACACGGAGGACGGGCAGGTGTGGCAGAAGCAGTGGATCATGTCCGCTTCTTCTGCCAGTCCGAGAGCACGGAGTTCTTCCTTTTTCTGATGGATGATACAGCCGTGGCAGCCAGACTTGCATTCATTTAAAACATCAGGTCCCTTGGAATAGACTTCAACGTAATTCTTCTGCAGGCCGATGGCTTTTGTAAGGGCGCCCTTCCCGATGCGGGCGAAACTGCTCAGTTCCATGACGAAAACCTCCTTTCCGTATTCTCGGATATATCTTGTAGCCATTATGAAAAAAAGTACATGATATGGTATCCTGACAGTAATTATAAGCATAAATTTTTCTCTTGTAAATGCGTAGGAAAGGGCGAGGAATATGGGAACATTTATGTAGAACCGCATTTTTTTCAGCTTTCTGATGCTTTTTAGAAAGGGCGAGAAATATGGGAGTATTCTATATAAAACCGCATGTTTCCAATGTTTTTTAAAGAATTTTATGTTTAAAAAATTTTTTTTGCCCAAAAAAGGGCGAGTAATAAGGTGTCAAAAAGTAATATTTTGTACAACAGGACGTAAAAATTAAAAAAGGGCGAAGAATATGGTTTCAAAAATCAGTATTCAGGGTAGGATGGCATGAGAAAGAGGTTGAAAAAATTTTTCGGGTTGAAAAATGAATCCTTAAAAAAGGCGGGAAATTTGGCTTCATTTTTAAAAATGCCCATTTTAGGCGAAAAATATGGAAGCAAAAGTAGGAAAGGGCGAGGAATATGGTTTCATTTTAAGGTTTTGCGATAAAGGGATGTGGGTTTTAAGGCATGTTTCGAGCTGGTTTAGTGTAAAATTAATGGAAAAAGCAGAAAAAGGCGAAGAATATGGTTTCATTTTTGCAAAAACGATACGGATGCAAATGAAACAGTATAAAAGGCGAGAAATATGGTTTCATTTTGCCCAATAGCGGAAGAGGAAATACCTATGGCAGCAAAACAGGAAAAAGGCGAGAAATGTGGGAATATTTTATGGCAGGAGCGATAATTACAACGGTTTCTGAACAATTTTAAGTCCTTAAAATGGAATTACTGCAAAAAAAAGGCGAGGAATATGGTTTCAATATTTGGATTTTTTCTCCATAAAACCGCATAATCACAAAAAAAGGCGAAGAATATGGTTTCAAAAAATGTGAATTGACAGGTTCAAAGACATAAAAAATGAAGTTAAAGGTGTTGGCGTATAAATGAAACCATAAAAAAGGCGAGAAAAATGGTTTCATTTTTGCAAATTATCGCCGGATTCGGTAAATATTAAGGAAAAAGCGAAAAAGGGCGAAGAATATGGTTTCATTTTTAGGACTTAGAGCAGAAGCTGGCAGGAGTGGAGTGCTGTTTTGAAATGGCAATACGTAAAAACAGTGTGCTAAGGACAAAAAGGCGGGGAAAATGGTGTCATTTTTTGTCAAAAAAGGTATGAATATAGCGAAAAAGGTAAAAAAGGCGAGAAATATGGGAGTATTTTTCTAATAATATGGCAGAAAATGAGTCTGGTAAGCCAGCGGCAAAAAGGCGAAGAAAATGTGAGTATTTCTGCGGTTTATGAACCGGCAGGAAAGGAAACAGATAAAAATGCCATACGGCGCATGGTATCCGTATGGCATTCTGTTGGATTTTAAAGCATATTGTCAAGGCAGCTCACGGCTTATTCCTCCGAAAAGTCTATCGCGGTCTGGACAGCCGTGGCTTTCGGGTAAGGGTCATTTTCCGTCAGCTCCATAAACTGCCCTGCCTTCTTATCATCACCGGTGCTTATCAGGTCAGCCCGTTCATCGTCGCTTAATGGAAGATAGTACAGGTGGAACAGCCCCTGCTCCTTGTCATAGCGGAAGCTGGCAAGGGCAATTTTCTTTTCGACGAATTCCTGAAAGGTTTCCATGATTAACTGGATGTTGTCTGCCTTCTTTTTTTTCTTGAACAGGATGATTCGCTGGAAATAAGAGTAATCATAGGTTTTATGCAGGTATCCGTCTTCATCCGGAACGGATGATGTTGAGAGTGCAATGCGTTCCCTCTGCAGATTGTGGTAAAGCAGCCTGCTCATTTCCAGTTCCAGTGAATTATAGTTGCTGGAAGTTACGGAAATCATTTTCTTTTTGGTTATCGCTTCGTACAAGGTATTGCCGAATGTAACAGACATATATTCTTTTCCGTCCCTTGAAATGGTCCTTACGTTGTCAAAGAAGGAAAATGTGTAAATCGGCTCGTTCGGGTTGTCCTTTTTATACATCTGGAAGCTGGTGCGGGCCATGGTGTGCAGGCGCTTTTTTACATCGTCATAGAGCCGTTTGTTCGGGTGGCTGTTGATTACCTTTGCAATGGAGCCGACTTCAAGGACAATCTGTTTGCTTTCGTAAAAATCAAGGTTGATGTGGTTGATAAGCGTCATCAGGATCTGGTTGTCCCGCGGATCGAATACCCGGAGTTTTTGCACAGGTGCCTCATTCGGCTCAGAGCTGACGAGCATCTGAAACGTGGTGTCGTCCTTGTCAAAGTTTACGAGGTCTGCCACGTAGGTGTCAAGGGATTCCTTAAAGGGCACGGAAAACTTTGCCGGGGCAAAAAGCGGCTTGTCCAAAAGAAGGACGGGTTTTTTTGAAAAGTAGTTTTCGATATTCCCGTCGTAGGTTTCCAGAACGATTTCTATAAGATTGATGATCAGGTCAATCTTAAAGCTGGCCTTTACCTGTTTTTTTGTCTTGCCGGAAAGGAGCGGGTAATCAATCAGGAGGGACTTGTCATTATTTATCCATTCATCCATTTTCTTCCTGCAGTTTTCAATGGCGGTATCCAGATCCGGCGTGTCGTACAGCTTCAGGAAAAAAATCCCCATAAGCTGGTTGTGGTCGTTCCAGATGGTAAAATAGGGATTTTTCTTGTCGCTTAGGGGATACTTGCCACAGGAGGTTTCGTAATTATGAAACCAACGGTTCCTCTTCTGGCGCCGTGCCTTGACCTGTGTATTGTAAACGGAATAGATTTCCGTTTTCTGCGTTTCATTTTTGATATAATCCCATAAGGTATCAGCTACGAATCCGTTTAAATCCGGGTACTCCTCGAAACATTTCGGGCGTTCTATGGAAAAAAACCTTACCAGGCGTTCCTCCAAATGTTCGCACAGGGAAGTAATGAGCTGTTGTGGGTAAGTAGGCATAATAAAACCTCCGGCTTTTCATTTATTCCATTACAGTATACTCCTTTTTGGGGTAAATGGCAAAGAAATAGTAGGAAAACTGCCGGGGATATGGGCGCCGTTTTATATTCAACCAAAAGAAAAGGATTGCAAGGTGCCCTGATTGATGATAGAATAAATAAAACTATTTTTATTTTCAGTCCTGTCCTTTTGGGAGGGGATGTATGGTATAATTCCTGGGAACAGGTATTGTCGGGAGAATAAGGGTAGGCGGCCTTCGTAAGAGGGCTTTTTTTTATGCCATTTTTGGCAAATATAAAAGGAGGTTTATCATGGACAGGATTAAAAAACAGTCGGACTTTTCGCGGGTAAAAGCGAATGACGCAAAGATGGGAGCCTATTATACGGATGTGGGGCACTGCGCTTCCATCGGCAGGTTCCTGCAGTTTCCGGAAGACGGGGAGGTGTGCTGCTTGGAACCGTCCATCGGTGACGGGAAGGCCGTCCTTGCGGTGACGGGGAAGGACAGGGAGGAAAGGCCAAATATTAAGATATTCGGCGTGGAGCTCAATGAGGACACCCACCGCGATGTCAGCCGGAATAAGGATATTCATATCTGTCTGAAAGCGGATTTTACCACCGATGTCATAATAAGCCAGTCATCATTTTCCTTTTTGTTTATGAACCCGCCGTATGGGACGCAGGAAGACGGCGAGCGTTATGAACTGGTCTTTCTCAGGAAGGCAGCGTCCTATCTTTCAAAGGGTGCCGTCGCCGTAGTGGCGGTTGCCCGGTATATGGCGGAGCAGAAGGAATTTTTGAAGGAGTGGTGCAGATGGTTTTCGACGGAGCATTTATATAGGTTCCGGGACAAAGAGTATGAAAGATTTCAGCAGGTGGTACTGATTGGCAGGAAGAAGGAAAGAAGTGAGGAAACGCAGGAGGAAGAAGACCGTTTGCATGAAATGGTATCGGATAAAGAAAAGATACCAGTGCTGCCGGAGGACTATTCCGGAAAACGCCTTATGGTTCCGAAATCCCATGAAATGAATATCGGCGAGTTTATGACGCGGGTGTTTCATGTGGAGGAAGCCGCACGGTTTTTGACGGGGAGCCCGCTTCAGGAACTGGCAAGGGAAAGAATACGGGTTTCCCCTTATATCATCAATAACCTAGGACGGCCGCCGATCATACCGTCGGAAGGGCAGATGTATCTGCTGGCAGTTTCCGGCGCAGGACAGGGGCTGGTAGGCAGCGAGGAAAACGGCGATTTGCATCTGCAGCGCGGCGTATCGAAGATTGCCACGCGCAGCGAATATGTGAAGGATGAGGACGGCGCCATGAAGGAGGTGGTTACAAGTTTTCCGAAAATCAGTTTTAACCTGATTGAGTCAGACGGGACAATACAGACGTTATAGGAGGGCGTTTCCGGACAGGAAATGCTTTTTTTATGCACAGCCCCATGCAGAGGAAAGATGCCGCTAAGGTGGCGCATGGGGAGCGCGGCGAGCAGTGGAGAAGGTCATTCATCTGCTCGATTGTAAAAAAGTACCCGGAAAAAATTTAATAAAAGGAGGAACATGCGATATGCGGGTTTCAGCAAACGGAGCTTTTGCATATGTGGACTATATCGTTGCGCTTTCATGGGGATACAGGAAAGAAGCGCTGATATATTCCTGTTTTGAACGCAGCGAGATTGCGCTGCGCGGTTTTACGGCAAACGTCAGCTTAAGCGGCGCTGTGCTGTATATGGAAAATGAAAAAAAGGAGATGGTTGCATTTCCGAAAACAGAAGTGGAAAGCTATCATACGAAAATGATGCGCGGAAAGGAACCGGTGAACCATTCACTCAGTATCTCAAAGGTAGTCAACAGTAAATATATCCTGACAACGGAAGAAAAAAAGTACGAGGATATTTATAACTTTCTGATGTCGAACTTTGACTATCCTCTGTTGCCTGAGTGGACTCCGTATTTTACGGAGGCGGGCGCGGAGCAGATCACCCCGGCCGAGGTGGAAGTATACGGGAGAATGCCGGACTGGACAAAAAACCTTGTGGTTTATGAAATATCCCTGACGGATAACGTGCTGCGGGAGCTGGTGTCTGCCGGATTAAGGGAAGGCAGAATCCGTATCGCGGCGCAGCCGCAGAAGTCGCTTGCATTTGACAATATGGATGATTATTTCCTGAAATACGGAAATTCCCTGATTGGCAACCTTGAAAAGAAGCTGAATCCATTGGTTGACCTGAAGGAAACCGTGGATGAGATTGCTTTTCTGGAAAAACGGTTTTATCCACAGCAGTCCGCGATTGTAAACGGACTGATTGAGTGCATGGAGCATGGGTCGTATGCCTTTTTGAACGAAGATATGGGATGCGGCAAGACGCTGCAGGGAATGGGCGTTCCGGAAGGCTTTTTTGTACGGCGGCTTATGAAAAGAACCGGCAGGGACGTGAAGGACATCTATCTTGATGCTTCGGCGGTGAAATACCGCAATATTGTCATGTGCCCGTCCCATCTGGTAAAGAAATGGGAGGAGGCGATTAAGGCGGACATCCCGTATGCAAAGGTGACGGTCATACGGGGGATAAAGCAGCTTTGCAAACTGAGGAAGCGCGGAAAGGAGCGTACCTGTAAGGAATTTTACATTATGAGCAAGGAAACGGGGAAGCTGTCCTATACGTACATGCCACTGCCCACGCAGGTAAAGAAAAGGAATGTGGCGATGGCTGTCTGTAAAAAATGCAAGGAGATGAGACCGGCTGCCCTTCCGAACCAGTGTGAATGCGGATGCAGGGAATGGGAAATGCAGGACTGTGGTTTTTCCGCAAGGGGCATGGTCTGCCCGGAATGCGGGAATCTCCTGTACGGAGCGGATGTAAATGACTGTTCCGACAGGGAAAAGAAACCCCTTCAGCCTGCTGATTTTGCCATGCAGACGAGGGCAAACCGGACCTGCAGGCATTGCGGGATTTTATTGTGGCATCCAGCCTGTGAGCCGGTAAATCGGACGCTTTCCTTTAAGCCGATCCGGGTTCATAAAAAGGGATGGATCAAGATGACTCACTGGTCGAACATGGCAAGAAAAAATAAAAAGACCGTTTGGGTGCATGAGCGCTGGAAAGACGACTATCTTGCGCAGAATGGTCTGTTTAAGGAAGACGTCACCTATCCGAAGGTAACGGGCGTTAGGAAATTTGCGCCTTCCCGGTATATCAAGAAATATTTGAAGGGTTTTTTTGATTTTGCGATTTTTGACGAGGCGCATGAGTATAAGGGCGGCGGAAGCGCGCAGGGGCTTGCGATGCATGATCTGATTAAGGCAAGCCGTTGGCATCTTGCCCTTACCGGCACTATTGCAGGAGGATATGCAAGTCACTTTTTTTATCTGCTGTACCGTCTTGATCCGGCGCGCATGAAGGCAATGGGATATTCCTATGGAGCGGAAGGCGAGAGAAAGTTCGTGGAACGCTATGGCACGGTTGCCACGGAGTATGAGGTGGAACAGCAACAGGACGGTGGTTACAATATGATGAGCCGCGGAAGGCAGCTTGGCACGTCCAAGTGCCGTCCGGGGATTTCACCGGACATTTTTACGCATTTTCTCCTTGACCACGCCGTATTTTTAAATCTCAGTGACATGAGTTCCTATCTGCCTCCGTTAAAGGAGCAGGTGGAATATATCCCACTGGAGGGGGAAATTGCAGCGGCATATGACGATGTACGTTCGAGACTAAAGGAAGCCATGAAGAAGGAAGGGCTCGGAAAAACCATTTTAGGGACTTTTTTGCAGTTTTCACTGTCCTATACGGATAAACCGTATGGAAGGGACGCGATACTTTCCCCGGTTGACGGAAGCGTGGTGTCCGATGTGCCGGATCTGTCCCATATGATTACGGACGGGCAGCTTCTGAACAAAGAAAAGCGGCTCTGCGAGCTTGTCACACAGGAGCTTTCAGAGAACAGGAATGTGGTCGTATACTGTGAATACACGGGGAAAGGAGAGGCGAATACCACATACCGCCTGAAAGAGATTTTGCAGAAAAACTGCGGGCTGTCGGACAGGGAAGTGGAAATATTGGAAAGCGGACATCCTGCCGCGGAGGAACGGGAGGAATGGATGCATGAGAGGGCGTCTAAGGGAGTGCGGGTATTTATCACAAATCCCAAATGCGTGAAAACGGGGCTGGATTTCCTGTTTTTTTACAGGAATATCATGTATAATTTCCCGACCATCATTTTTTACCAGTACAGCTATGACCTGTTTACCATGTGGCAGGCCAGCAGGCGGCATTACCGTCTGAACCAGATTTTGGAATGCCGGACGTTTTACCTTCTTTCGTCCCACACGATTCAGGTGGACGCACTGGAGATGGTTGCCAGCAAGCAGGTTGCCACCAGTGCGATTCAGGGGCATTTTTCGTCGGAGGGACTCTGTGCCATGGCGCAGGGCGTTGATCCGCGCATTAAACTGGCGCAGGCAGCTGCGGAAAAGAGTCCTGAGCAGATTAAGGGGTTAAAGAGCATGTTTGACGTCTTGAACCAGTGGCATGCCGGAAGCGGGGAAAAGCAGGAATACAAAGGTATGGCGACTTTTTACGAGCTGACGGGCATTGATCTGAAAAAGAAAGCAGGACAGGAGGGAAGCCTGATTACGGATACCGGGGAGAGAGTGGATTTCTTTGCGATGTTTGGGATGGGCGTTCCGAAGAAGGAAGCGGAAAATGTCGAGGATACTGGAAATGCGGATATTATTGATGTCAGGGGAACGGAAGTTCCCGTGACGAAAGAAGAACCGGACGGCGGAGGGGAAATGGTGCAGGACATCGGTTCCCTTTTTGATTTTTTTACGGATACGGAGTTTTCCGGGCAGTTGCGGAAAACGAATGGAAAGCGGAAAAATCAGCCGAAAGGCATGAAGCAGGTAATCAATTTCTGATGCCGGAAAGAACAATGTAAACCGGGCGGATATACCGCCACAATATGAAAAAACAGGAGGATACAGGATATGAAGATTACAGTAGACAGCAGGGAATTTGCGGAGTGCATGGGGAAGATCCAGCCAGCGGTCAGTGTGACAAAGGATAAAAAGGAAACGCATGAGAGCTCCGTCCAGATTATGATGACGAAAGAACAGAAGGTGGCAGAGGGATATATGGGGCTTGCAGTTGCCTACGATGGCAAAAAGCAGCTTTTCTGCATGTTCGTGGCAGGTGAACTTGAAATGGAGGAGCAGAAAAAGGATATTTTTGTCAGCGGGAAACGGCTGTGTGACATCAGTGCGGCCATGAATAACGGGAACGATGTGCCCATGACCCTTACGGTTGACAAATACTGTCTGATCAAAAAAGGAGGCAGCGAGGTGCAGGTGCCGCTGGGAGAGGAACCGGTTATTATTTTTCCTTCCAATGACTGGTATCTGCGGACATCCGTGGATACAAGGGAGCTGACGGAGCTGCTTGCAAAAGGAGCGCGCTTTTTTAAGCCGGGAGATGAAGGCAGCGTGGGCAATGTCTGCCTCTGCTTTGACATGGGAAAGAAAAAGGTGCAGGTGAGCAGCACGGATACATTTAAACTGGCTTTTTATGGGATGGACGCAGAATTTGAAAAAAGCAAGATTTTAAAAGAAATGGAGGGCAAAGACGCGGAACCGTCTGCGACGCTGGATAAGGACGGCGACCTTTTGAAAGTAGAGGTTGACGGAGAGCAGCTGAAAGTGCTGGCGAAGTTCCTGAGCGGAAAGAATACGGAGATATGCGTATACGAGAAATATCTGTATTTTAAAAGCGGTATGGATATCGCGCTTTTCATGGCAAAGGATGTAAGCGAGAAGAAATATGCGCTGGCAGGCGTAAAAAACATGGCGGAAAATCACAGCCGCAAGGGTGCCATTCATGTGGCGCCCAAAGACGTGCTGGATGCCCTGACGATTTTTGACGTTGCGAACCAGGGAGAAGATCCCTATGTTTATATTGCAAGGGACGAGAGTGGGGCGTTGTGCCTGAGTACGAAGGGGAAGATTTCAAAGACGCTGGTAGCCTGCGAGATTAAAGGCGATTTTCAGGAAATGGTCTTACACTCCAAGATTTTAAGGCAGGTTACCATGAACTATGAAAAAGAAGAGAGTATGGTCATTTTTACAGGAAAATCGGATGAATCAATCCTTATTGTGGATAAGGACGATTCGGAAGATTTCAACATTATCAGCCGGATTTCGGTGGAATAATGGTTTTGTATGGGGCGGCGAAAGCTGCCCCATGTTTTTTTGTGCAAATATTGACGCTGTTGTATAAAATAGGTATAATATAGTCAGAATATTACTATTATTAACATGTATTTGGAGGTGTCGCAATGAATATACGTCCGTCAGCAGCAATCCGCCAGAACTACAACGAGATTGCAGATATGTGCAGAAAGACCGCAGAGCCAGTTTTCCTTACGAAGAACGGTGAGGGGGATTTGGTCGTCATGGATATAGAAACCTACAACAGGAGGGAAAAGATGCTGAAGCTCAGGGAGGAACTGCTTGCTGTAGAAGAAGACAGGATGGCAGGCAGGGCAGGATGCACCCTTGACGAACTGGATGCCTACCTTGATGATGTCATTGCAGAGGTATAATATATGGCAGAAAACAGAAAATATAAGGTGGTTGTATCCGACAGGGTAAAGAGAATATTAGGGGCGCATATCCGTTTTATGGCGCAGGTCAGTAAGGAAGCTGCAGCGGTAAAAAAGAAGGAGATTATGACAGCCATGCGTTCACTTTCCCAGATGCCGCAGCGGTTTCCGTTCTTTGAGGAAATGTATATTACGCCCAACAAATATCACAGGATGTTTGTTGAAAAGTGGTATCTCGTTCTCTATCAGATACAGGATGATACAGTTTACGTAGATTATATCCTCGATTGCCGCAAGGATTACGGGTGGCTCATTCACTGACAGCGATATATAAAATCGTCACTTTTATGGGTGGCGTTTTTTTTACGCGCAGCCCCATGCAGAGGAAATATGCCGCTAAGGCGGCGCATGGGGCGCGTGGCGAGTAGTGGAGAAGGAAATTCCCCTGCTTGATTTTATAATACGGTAAAAAAAATACCGTTTTTTGCATATAATTACGGTTTTAGAATAAAATTGACTTATTATGGAAAAAAATGGTAATATAATAAAATGTCATATTTCATAAGATAGCAGTGTAGCGATATGAAGATTCAGAGGTCTTGACGATTTGGCGTCTTTTGATATGATATGTTACAAGATAAACACATGTGATTTTTCTGGCAAAATATCGAAAAGGAGGCTTACACAATGCATGACTTGTTGTGTGGAGCCGATAATATCCTTTTTCGGAATGCGCGGGCGGATATGCTTGGCATCCTGCTCACAAACGAGTGGGATTTCCTGACGGTCGATCCGGGTGAAGACGGCGTGTTTTCCACCTTGATTGACAAGGTGCAGGACATTGGCGCAAGCGGATACCAGCTTTTGATGACGATTGGCGTCATTGGTTTGGTGTTTTCTATTATCTTCACGGCAATATCTTTGCTGATGACATCAAACGCGCAGAAGAAAGAGGAGAAGAAATCACATGCTTTGATCATATGCGTATCAGGAATCGTAATTTTTAGTGCATTTAGTATTGTTGGTTTTTTCAAGTCTATCGGTTCAGGATTATAAATAGGGTCATACAGCGGGTGGAGTCGCAAGGCTCCGCCCTATTTTTATGCACAAGCGTTTACATTTGTAGAGGAGGATTCCGAATATGGCAGCTACGGGAGTATTCCGCGTACCGCGGGAGTTTAAGGATGAAGATAAATGGTTTCGTTATTTTAATAAAAAGCAGGCGGTTGTATTGGTGCTTACCCTGCTTGCGGATTACAGGATGCTGGTGGCGGCGTCAGAACATGGGCTGGTGCTGCCGGCGCTGGTGGCGGCGGTTCTGCTTACCCTTGTGGCGGCAGGCATTGTCATGGTGCAGCTTCCGGTCGATGTGATGTTTCTTACCGGAGGAGGCATTACGCTGGACCAGTGGCTGTTCCGGATTATCCTGCGCAAGAGCAGGAGGGTTATTTATACGAAGCATTCCTGTGAAAAGGAGGAGGAAGATTGAAGGGAAAGAACGGATACAGGAAAAAAAGATTTTTTTTGTTAATATCACTGATATTCTGCGGCGTTCTGACCGGCTGCGGGAATGAGGAAGGTGGTAGCATCTATAATTTTTCAGGTGTGGAGCCCAAGGAGATTGATCCGTGGGTTTACCTTCAGGATACGGCGCTTTCCTCCAGCACGCAGATCAGGAGTTTTGCGTCTTCGGCGGGCAGTCTTGGCATCACTATCGGCGTGATGGGGATTGTGTTCTCCATATTTTATATGGCAATCCGGATGTTTTTTTTCACAAGTCCTGCGGCGAGGAATGAGGTAAAGGAGGAGGCTCTGTTAAAAGGACTTATTGCGATTATGATATTCAGCATCCCCTTGTGGCTTGGAATCTGCAAGCTGCTCGGCGATGCGCTGGTATAGAGGAGGTTTGTATGCAGACAATTGATACGGTAGTCCGTTCCGTGCGGATTATTGCGGTTATTTTATTTATTGTCCTTGCGCTGTTCGGGGCTGCGGGCTTTTACTTCTTCCGGGTGCATAAGAGCCGGATTAAGGAGAAAATGGTTGACTACAGCACCTTTAAGCGGCTGGATGCGCTGGAGTATGTCAAATTTGACGATGTTTCGGAAATGATGGTGGTCGCGGACGGCGGCAAACGTTTTATCGGCGGGATTTTGTGCGGCGGTTGTGAGTTCCGGGACGCGGAGGATGAAGAACAGCTGCAGGTCATACGGGGATATCTGTCCTTTATTAATGTACTGGACAATCAGTGCGTGCAGTTCTGGCAGATGGCAAGGGATGTCAACCTGGACAAAATGGTGCAGGATTACAGGGAGCAGGCGAAAAAGGTACAGGAGCAGCGTTACCTCATGGTATTGGATTACGAGGAACTCAAACGGGAATCGGAGCAGGTTCCGGAGACCGAGGGTGAAAAATATGAGCAGTATTACCAGCGGCTGTGGCAGATGCAGCGGGAAATCACTTCCATCGGGTATCAGGCGCAGCAGCTTCAGGTACAGGTGCAGTATCTGGAATCCATCAGCGGGGAAAAAGCGGACCCGCACCTGGATCAGATGTATCTGTTTGACTGGACATACAATTCCTTTGATTTTACGCAGGAGCTGACGCCCTCGGAGATTTATGCAAAGGCGGAAAGGCAGCTGCAGAACAAGGCGTCAGCCTATATTTCCGCGCTTCGCAACGCAGGAGTCAAGGCAAGGGCGCTTTCGGGGGTGGAGGTACTGGAGCAGATGCGGCGGTATACCCATCCGGTCAGCGCGGCAAAATACCGTGTCGAGGACATTTTGCAGTCTGCCTATGACAGCATAGCAGTTACCAGCAGTTCCCTGCGGGAAATGGAGGAAAAGGCGGATGAAAGCATGCTGCGGCAGATGGCGGCTGAATTTGAAATCATGGAACAGGAAGGGGAAGTCGTATGAACGGAAAGATGATATTGGTGTTAATCGTCTGCATGGCGGGAATTGTTCTGCTGTCGGTCATGGCGGCGGTTCTGTTAAGCAGGTTTTTAAAGCAGAGGCAGAAAAAGAAGGAAGAAGGAAAAGACCTGCTCTACCGGAGGGTATCCGCGGCAAGGGAAATCGTTGCCCCGGACGGGATTGATCCCAACCCATTGTCTTATTTTGTCCTAAACGACGCGGGACATGACATTTACATCCGCTGTTTTACGATAGACGCGCTGCCAAAACGCACGGCGTTTGCGGTAACATTCCCGGCGCTGTTCAATTACAGGCGCATGGGCGTCAGCGTATTCATTGAGCCGCTGCCGGAAAGCAGGGCGGCGCATATGCTGGATACGACGATTGTGGAGATTGAAACGAACATCATCAGCGCGGAGAAGAATTACAACCGCAACATGATCCGCAAGCTCAACGGAAAACTGCATGAAACCGAGGGGTGGGCAGAGCGTATCGAAACAGGGGAAAACAGCCTGTACCATGTATATTTCCTGTTTGTGCTGCAGGCGTCGTCTTTGGAGGAACTCAATTATGAGTCGGATTCCTTCCGCAATCTGGCGAAGGAAAAGCAGATTACCATAAGCTCCTGCTATGGGGTGCAGCCGGAGGCTTTTTTGTCCGGAATGCCTTTAAACAAACGGTTTCATGCGGGAGTGGGGCCGATTAAGACGGCGGGATTAAAAAAGCATACGATGGACAAGCTGAGCGTTTCCAGTATCTTCAACCATACACAGACAGATTTTATCCATGAAAACGGCGTCATCCTCGGGCGGAACATGTCAAGCTGGAAGCCCGTTGCCTATGACTGCTATGATACCAGCCATAACGGGTATAATGTCGTGTTCTGCGGCATGACGGGGACGGGAAAATCAGCGACCATGAAAATCCTTGCGTCCCGCTATATTTCCAAAAACGGCTACCGCTTCGTGGCAATAGACAGCCAGGCGCGGGGGAACCGGGGCGAATATTCCATGATGGCGGATGTCCAGTGCGGCATCAACTATCAGATTAAGGTGGGAAGCCATGTGATCTTAAACCCGTTTGAAGTGCGGGAGGAAGAAGAATGGTCGGAAATCGACGGCGACTATATGGTGCTGAAACTGAAGGATAAGGTCGAGGACGCGAAAGGGAACCTGATGATAATGGTGCAGGGAAACAAGGGGATGGCGGACTTTGAACTGACTACTTATCTGGAACGCATCATTACCGATATCACTGCCCGGCTGTACGAGGAATGCGGGATTGTGGACGGGCAGGTTGACAGTCTGTTCGAGGAGGAGACGGAATATGGGCAGATGCTTGTTGCCGGGGGAAGGCGCAGGAAAAGGCTGCCGACGCTGTCTGATTTTTATAAAAAGGCCTTAATTAAGGAACGAAAAAATAAAATACCAGAGCATAAAAAGGCATACCGTATTCTCCTTGACAGTTTAAAGGAACGGGTGCGGGAGCTTTATTACTGCCCGGACTGCCTGCAGTTTTACACAAGGGAGCAGTACGAGAAAGGCGCGCTGTGCCCTTGTAAGGAAGGCGGCAGGAAACTTTATAAGATTCAAGGCGTGAAAAGCTATTTTGACGGACAGAGCAACGTGGTCATAGACAGGGACGTGAAATTTACAAATATAGATTTATCGCAGCTTCCCGATGAAGAACGGTCTGTCGCAAGGCTGATCGCACTGAGTTTCGTAACCGAGCATTTTATAAAAAGGAACGCGGTCAATCCCAAAAAGACGGAGCATCTGGGCGTTATCTGCGATGAGCTGCATGAGAACTTCAAGTCCCTGCCTGCGGTGCAGAAGCTGGATTATGTTTCCCGTACCTCCAGAAAGAGGCTGGTGTCCCTGTGGACAGCAACGCAGGCGTTAAAGGATTACCAGAGGATGCCGGAAACGGAAGCGCTGCTGAAGCAGGCAGCTACAAAATTTGTTTTTAAGCAGGACTATCAGGATAGGGCGTGGATCAAAGAGGCGCTGAACATTACAAACGGGCAGGCGGACCGCATTCTGGAGCTTGGCGGCGATCCGTCTGACAAAAGCGAAGAAAGAAAAGGGGAAGTCTGTATCGTAGACAATGGAAAAGTCTGTTTCTGCAAGGTCGATTACTTAAAATCCGCGGAGGCGGTGTTCGTGGAAACGGACGCGAGGGTATTAAAAACCATGTATGGAAAGGAAGCGGGATGAGGAAGAAGAAATTAAAGGTTTTGGTTATCCTGTTTTTCCTTGCGGCTGCCCTGCATATGCCGGTTACGGCGTATGCTTCCGGCACGGATTCGATTGAAAATGACGTGGACGAATCAAACAATGACCGTTTCGGCGGCACATCGCCCTGGCTTTCCGGTTCGCAGGATGATTCCATTTATGGAAATGCCATTGACGCGGGGGAAGAAGAACAGGATATTTCCGTGGAAAAGCCGGGGCGTGTGGAGAAATACATAGCGGAGCTGTTCCGCAATATCGGCAGCGCCTTGATTTCCGTGCTTCAGGACAGCATCGGCGCTTCGATTGACACGATCGTCTACGGGAGGGTTGGAAGCGGACAGCCTAACAAGGTCAACATCTATGCCTTTGAACTGCGGAAGGGCAATCCCTACGGGGTGACGGCGGCGGTCTGCTATGCGTTGCTGCGCGGCATGATGTTCATATTCTTAGGCATTTACTTTGTGTTCCAGCTCGCAAAAGCGGCATGGAGCGGCCATACGGCAAAAAGCAGGGACGAGATTAAGGCAATCTTGCCGGAGATGGCGCTGAAATTCAGCGCGCTGATCCTGATGCCGCACCTTTTGGATGTGGCGCTGTATGTGCGCGACGTACTGTTGTACGGCATCAAGGAGGTGACAGGGCAGATGGTCACCGGAGGGGCAACGCTGTCGCTCTCCAAGGCATTTTTGTTAAATGCCGAGCGCAGCGGTACATTTGTGGACGCGGTGATGTATCTGGGGACGGTAGTGCTTACGATTTATTTTGTATTTTTATATGTCGCAACCGCCATTGACATGCTGGTGTGTTTTGTCAGTTTTCCCTTTATCTGCGTCATGCACAGCAAAAAAAGTGATCTGGCGGGCGGCTGGATTATGACCGTGTTTTCCAATCTGATGACGCCGGTGATTGACGCGGTGCTTCTGCTGATTCCGCTTTTGACCAGCCTGATGCTGTCAGACGTCGTAAAAGGCGTTTCTATCATCCAGCTTGTCATGTGTATGCTGATTATTCCGGCAAGGGTTCGTTTTAAGGCGCTTCTTGGTATCCAGAGCAATGAGCGGAACGGATTTTTGGGCGCGATGGCAGTGATGACGTTTGCGAGGGCGCTTGCAGGGAGGATTAAGCAGGGCGCAGGAAAGATTGCCGATGCGGTTTCGGATGCGAAGAAAAGCAGGATGCATGGAGAGCTTGCTGAGATTGACAGGGAAGAAGAACAGGCGCTTTTGTCGGGCGACGGCGGGAAAAAGGATAATCCTGCACCGGGAACCGGCGGGGGGATTGCCAGTGCAGACAGCGGACGTCCAGCAGAACAGGAAAACGGCAGACGGGCGCAGGAAAGCAATCTGCAAAGCGGCATGGGAATGTCTGTGCCGGAGGAAAGTGGCATTCGGGAAACTGCTACAGAGGAAGGCGGGTCACAGGAGGATATATCCTTCCGTGTACCTGAAGGGCATGAAAGAACCACCAGGGAAGATATCCCTGCCGGATCTGTCAATGAGGCAGTCCGGGCTGCCGACAGGCAGGTGGATGATTCCCAAAACCGGTTAGATAACCTGCGCATGGAGCGTGCGAAGTTGGTGCAGAAAGACAAACAGCTCAGGAGACAGATGTTAGACTGCAGGCGGGGAAGCGAGGAATACCGCAGCCTTGAAAAAGAGCGGGCGGACGTGGAAGAACAGACGGCGCAGATGGACAGCCGGATCGCAGTGGAAAATGGACGGCTGAACCAGCTGAGAGGGCAGGCAAAAGAACTCCATGCCGCCGCAGGCACCAGAAATACGCCGACAGAGTTTGCGGACCGCAGGGCTGAAATTCTGCGCAAGCGCGCCAACATCTCCAATTTTGAACAGCCTGAATTTCGGGGCGTGCTGACAAATGAACAGATGCGGGATCTGTACAGAAAGCGTGCCATTGCAAATACGGCGAAGGCTGCCGCTGGTACGACTGGAGCAGTCGCCGTGGGCATGACAGCCGGTGCGTCTGCAATTTACCTTGGCGGCTCCGGTGCGGCAATGGCGGCTGCAGGCGGTATGCACGCCGGAGAGGCTGCCGGGGAGGCTGCGGTTGATGTTGCCACGGAGGTCGGAAGAATGGCGGCACCGGCGTTTAAAGCTGCAGGGCGCAGCGCTTACCAGGCTGCGGATATGGCGGCGTCGGCGTATCTTATGCACAAAATCCGTCCGGCGGCCATGCAGGTTCCGGTGGATTACACGGGTATGTCCACAGGTACTGTAAGTACGACGCATGAAACGTCTGCTCCGAATGCTATGGCGTCCGGTGAAAGGGATAGCGTGCCGGATACAGGCTCTGACCGTATTGCACAGGACGCAGGCAGCGCCATCCAGCGGATAATGACGCCGCAGGGGAGTCCTAGAAACAGCGCCGCGCTCCGCGCCATGCAACAGGCAACGCTTCAGTTGGAGCGGGAAATTGCGGTTATGAAGGAAGAGGGCTCCGTTGTGGTAACGCAGGAGCTGATTCGGGAAAAACGGATTGAAACACAGACGGCGGCGCTGTCCGCGGAGATTTTAAGGCAGATGGAGCAGAAGCAGGGCTATGAGAAAGGGACGCAGGCGTATGCGGATGCGCAGAACCTGATCCAGAAAAAAATATATGAATTATTGGAAGAAAAAAATAAGCCGCTGGTATAGAAAGGTAAATATGGGATTTATATATGAAAAAATGCAGAATTTTGTTATGCCTGTTGCTGTTATGCCTTGTCTGCAGCGGATGCGAGGGCAGCTACGGGTATTACGGCAGGGCGGATATCCCGCCTCTGGTGGAACAGTGGAGGGAGGATGTGGAGTTTTATGCGGACATGTATGAGGTATCAGAATATGTGGATCTGCTACTTGCGATTATTGCACAGGAATCCGGAGGGGACGCGGAGAAAGTGCCGGATATCATGCAATGCTCCGCCAGCGCGGGAAAGACCATTACAGATCCGATAGCCAGTATCCGGCAGGGCGTGTATTATTTCAGCACGCTTCTTGGCAGCGGAACGGATAAAGGCGTCGATCTGGACACGGTGATACAGTCCTACAATTTCGGCGGGGGATATCAGGATTATGTTGCCGAGGAACGGCAGGGACACCATTCGGAGGGTGCTGCCCGTGCATTTTCGGCGAAGATGTGTGAACGGTATGGGTATTCCTTTTATGGCGATGTCCTTTATGTAGAGCATGTCCGGTCTTTTCTAAGCAGCCTTGACGGTGCCCTGGAGGAGGGGGACTATGCTTCCATGCAGGCATGTATGCGGGAATACATGGGCGTGCCGTATCTGTACGGCGGCAATGGGAAATACGGGATTGACTGTTCCGCCCTTACACGGAGGATTTACAAGACGGTCGGCGTGACGCTCCCGCGGACGGCGCAGGGACAGTATGACGCGGTCATGCACATTGCGGATCACGAGGCGGAGCCGGGCGATCTGGTATTTTTTGAAGGAACCTATGAAAGCGGCAGTTATATCACGCATGTGGGCGTCTATGTGGGTGACGGGAGAATGTTCCATGCAAGTTCGGGGCAGGGGTACTGCTGTTATACTTCGATTTATTCCGCATATTACCAGAACCATTTCGTAGGGTTTGGAAGACCATAAACAAAGTAGAAGCGATTGAAGGGAGGTTTTACATGAGGCACTGGAAGGTCATAGCGGTTGTATGTTTTGCAGTCATGGCAGTTGCGTTTTGCTGCCTGGTCCTGTATCCGGAAGGGGGAGAAGGGGACAGGGCAGAACCGGAAATTTCGGGAGAAGATCCGGAGGTGGAAAAACCCGACCGGGAAACGGGTGTGCAGGAGGAATTGTCCGCACGACTTGCCGGATTTGCGGGGATTATTTATGAATATGACACATTGGAGCGGAAGTTTTATGTCGGCGCGCAGGATTACATGACAGAAGACGCATTTGGATCTTTTGCGCCGCTTGCCGGGGAGGGAGGGGATGACGGATCAGAGGATGTAAGGGTACGGTCTTATCTGCTGGAAACAAAAAGTTATTACTGTTTTTTGGACGAATCCCATGCGGAGGCGGTTATGGAAAGCCGTTTCACCCTGTCCGCCGGTGGAAATGGAAGCCTGATACAGTATCTGAAACTTTCCGTGGAAAAAGAAAGCGGTGTGTGGCTGATTACGGAATGCCATGTAATAGACACGCTGGAACAGTAAAGGAGTGCGGATGTTGAGGACAGTTAAAGTGATATGCGGCATCAATACGGTAAAACGGGAACAGCCGCTTTTAATAGAGATGGAAGATTTACTCAGGCCGGAGGGTATTGCCTTTTCGGTTGAGGAGTTAAGCAGCAAGGCGCAGGCAGAATACGCTGTTTACAGGGAATCGGACTGCGGGGTGTTTTTTGTGCCTGAGAGGTGTTTTTACCAGAATGCGTATCAGGCCAGGGAACTTGCTGCCCTGTGTGATATACGAAAGATAAGGATTGTGGCTGCAGTTGACAGAAGCCATTACGGAACTGCATACATGGAGGTGCTTTATGCCGCAGGTATTTTGGATGCGGTATTTGAGGACGAGGCGGACGCACACCGCATTGCACAGCTGCTGGTTTGCGGCAGAAACCGCAAGGAATGCAGGGAGTATTACGGTGTGCGTTCCATCAGGGACGCTGCGGACGTCCTCCGGATCATGGAGGAGGATACGGCCAAGAGATACGTCCGATATATCAGCTCCGGTGCAGATGGTGGGGAAATGCTGTCGCGCTATAAAGAGATTGAGAGGAAATTGAATTATATGGAAAACTGCTGTCTTGCAGAGAAACTTCCCGAAAGTGTATTAGAAGAAATCAGGGATGATGCAGGATTGGGCCGGTACGGTACGGTTGAGGAGAATAAAGGTAAGAGGGGAAGGCTGCAGATTATCCGGCGGTAGTAACGAGAGGAGTAATGATTATGAAAAAGGTTTTAGAAGATGAAAATTACGTTACTGTCACGAAAGAGGAATTGAATAAGTTGTCAAACCACATTAAGACCTACAGTGTAGGGTCATATCCAGTATATTATTTACAGCTCCACAGCAGCCTGAAGGTACAGGATGTTCTGGACATGCATATGAGTGACATTTATATGTGCGAAGAAGGGACTGTGAGAGTCAGGCCGCAGATTGTTTGGGATGGTCAGCCGATTGAGCTGACCGATCATGGCAGACGGGAGCTTGCGTGGTACGCGATGCAGCGCGTCAAAGTCAGAAATGCAGGGGAGGAACAGCTGGAGGAGAATTACCTGTGTGTGAATAAACAGGGAAAACCGTTACAAAAGCAGGTATACAGGAAAATGCTGGAGCGGGCGAGTAATGAGCTTGCTTTGAGCAGGGTGTATAATTCCGGCTATCTGAGAAGTTTGTACGGTTATATGGAAATCGTGCACGGGAAAAAGACCGTGGACGATATTGCGAAGGAGTATCAGGTCGAACGTTATTATCTGTTGAACAGGATGTTTAAGGGCGTGGAAATTCAGTATGACGACAGCCTGTTAGACGAAGTTGCCTGCATCGGATAGAAAGGAGAGACATGTTTGGAATAAAGAAAGATAAAAGGAATATCGGGGATTTTTACAGGGAACTGCAAGATGCCACAAATGGGAAGGCGTACGGAATACAGCTTGCGGAGTTGCTTTTTTCCCTGTTCTGCGGCTATTTTCAGGACAGGACGGACTGTATCGCCTGTTATGGATATGATGGGAGGGAAATTTTTTTCAGGGCGACAATGCCAGAAGATGAAGCGGCGTTTTACAGGAAAGATTTTGGGCAGCGCACGAACAGGGAACGGATAAAAGGGAATAAGGCGGTACGGATATGGACAGAAAACGATGCGCTCGGCGGTATGTGGGTGTTGGAGTTTCCTGACGGTACGAATGAGGGCGTGGAAGATTCCTTCCGGGAAATGGTGTCCTTGGTGCATCCGGTATTTGCCGCCTGCTTGTTTGCGGAAGAATGGAAGCAGGAACGGATGCGTGACTGCGTGACGGGGCTTTTGGGAAACGCTGCCTTTGAAGAAACGCTGCGCCGGTTGCTGGAACAGGGGGCAGACGGTTATTTAATTGCGGCGCGGCAATCTGTCTTATACGACAGACCTTATAAAGAGGACGGGATAAACCGGTCAGTGTTGATGCTTGCGAAAATCTGTGAAAAAACCGCTGTCCCGTATATTTACCGTATCAGCGGGGATGTGGTAGTGCTCATCTGTCTGGACGGGCAGGAAAAGGCATATGCCATAGCGCAGGAACTTGCGGATGCCGGCAGTACAGATATTTATATTTATGTGACAGAGCTTGCAGCGCTGGATCGGGACAAGGTTTATTCTGTGATACAGCAGAATCTTGACAGGACGGGGGAGGACAGGGAGGCTTTCGGGCTGCATTACCCAGAACCGAAACTTCCTATATACAGGGATGATCCAAAAGGAGGCAGGGATGGGGAAGAAGCGCAGTAGGAGGCGGCGTGGTCTGCTGATCGTGTATATGCTTATGGCGGTGTGTGTGCTGCCGCCGTCTTTGACGGTGTGCGCGCAGGAGCCGCAGGGAGAAGAAGCGGATAATCCGGTTTATGACAGGCTGAAAAGCAGGATAGAAACGGCATGGGATGACGGAATGAAGCAGATAGAGGAAACAGATCCCATTGAGATCAGCGGGAATTTGGTGGAACGGCTGCTTCGCGGGATTGCAGCCGGGCTGTACCGGAACCTGCAAAGCATCAAGGCAGGTTCCCTGCTTGCCGGGGGGATTTCATTCCTGTTTGGCGTTGTCCTTGCACTGCTTGCGCGGAAGGACAAAAAAATGCGGAAAATGGCGGTCGGCGTATGTATGTGTACCATTCCGGCGGTTCTTCTGGTATTTGTTTTTGGGATATCATGGTACGTCAGCTTTTTCCGATGATGAAAACAAAACTATAAAACTATAAGAAAGGATGCCTGTAAGGGCAAAGGGTTTGGGACATGAAAGAAAGTTTACTGGAGATTTCGGGAAAATTCCTTGGCGGAAAACGGGAGGCGCACCGCGCGGCAGGTATGGAGAGCGGCGGAGAGCACCTTAAAAAATATATTTCCCGGATGGAAAGCGGGGAGTATTTTCAGATTGTGTTTGAAAAGGCAGGGGCAGACGGTACGCTCTCCAGAGTGGAGGATAATGTGGTAATCCGCATGGAACCGCAGGAAATCAATGGGGATGCCTACGACCTGCGCTACAAGTCGCAGAAGCTCGCTGATCCGTACTATGTGCGGGTGGTTTTCGTTGACGAGGAAAATTCCGTGGTATGGGTGAGCCATAACAGGGCGCGGATGGAAATGCGTCCGGGCATTGAAGAAGAGCTCAATCAAATGCTGAAGGATAAAAAATCAGGAATGGTGCGGGTGAAGGGAAAGGTCATGCGTATCCAGTCGAAGACCGTGGAGGGCGAGAGCGTCGATACCGGGGTATGGCTGGATTTATGCGGCGTCGGCATTCTTGGGTTTGTGTATATCGGCGACTGGGCACAGACCTTTACGCCCATGCTCCGGGGAGAGGTTTCCTACGGGGATGTGATTGAGGTCTGCGTAAAAGAGCGGAAGGTCAGGAAGCAGAAAAAAAGGGACCTGATGTACTATGCCTGTTCGAGAAAGGAACTGGCGGATAATCCGTGGGAGAAGAAATCCCTGACGGATAAATACCATGTGGGCGACATCGTGCGGATTAAGTGTCTGTCCTTGAAGGAAGGGCACTGGTTTGGGGAGATTAACGGGCTTAAGGATATTCAGGTATTTGCGGAGTACCCGTCCTCAGCCAGACATTTTGCCATTATTCCGGGAATGGAGTATATGGGGAAAATTTATTACATGAATACGGGAGAGCGGTCACTGAAAGCGCGGGTATTTCAGGCGCTGACGCTGGAAAGGTACGGTGCGCCGGAACAAAGCGGGGAGGGACAGTAATGGCAGAAACGGCAGTAAAAGAGCGTGCGGCAAGGGATATTGTCAGCATGATGGGTTATAAGGCATTGTTTGAATATATTCCGGAAATGGAGATCAGCGTCCCGGATTCGGACAAGCGCAATTCACTGGATAAGATAGCGTATTATTACCGGAGCGAGGAAATTGTTCTGTCCGATCTGTACATAGGGTATGTGATTGCACTGTATAAATATACCATCCCCAAGGTGGTTGCGGAAACGATACAGGTGCTCGGGGGATTGTGGCCGCAGAAACATGTTCCGAAATATATCGACCGGGACGCCCTTTTGAGCAGGATTAAGAAGATGTGCAGCATGGGGATGCTGCGCCGGTTTGTATATAATAAGGAAGGAAACAGTATTGTCCTTTACTCCACGACGCCGGAATTCTGCAAGGTGATTTATCAGGCGTTAAAGCTGAACACGGATGCGCGGCATGAAAAAGATATCCTTCCGCCGCTGGAAATCGTGGAAAAGGCGGCATCTTCCCTGATTGTCTGTGAACTGATGAAAAGTCCTTATCTGGCGGAATTTGATTTCATGCCGTCTTATCAGGATAAGGAGAATGGGAAGCTGATTTTTAACAGCTGCATCACGCATCAAATTGCGGGAAAGCGGTACTGCACGGTGGTGGAGCCGATGTTTACGAGGGTTGACCTGAAGCGCTTTACGGAAACGGAGTGGGGAAAGCACCTGAAAAAGAAGGCTTCGGCGCTCAGGGGATATATGGAGCAGCTCAACCGCGAGGGGAATATCGTGCAGCTTGTCATGGTCTGTGAGGACGTGGAGGATTTCAAGAGGATCAGCACAATCGTCAGCACCATGTTCCCGGAGGATATGTTCCCGCATATTTATTACAGCTCGGAGGGCGCCATCAAAAGTGCCGCCTATGACTTAAAAAACAGCATGGTCCGCGTTACCGGCATTAAGAACGGTGAGAACGGATGCAAGGTATTGGATTCTGTCAGCGCACAGTGGGCATATCCGTTTTTCTGATGGGAGGTGTGTTTGTGAAATTTGTGTTATTAGGGATTGGCGGAGTGATTGCGATTCTTGTGTCGCTGGTGTTATGTGGGATTCATGCGATTTATTCTGCGGGGGTTTATATGACGTTTGATGATCCGTTTTAGGGTAATGTGTGTTTATATGACAGAGGGATGATGAATTGACATCCCTCTGTTTTGACGGGCATCCGGTTTGGGTAACTATATGGGATTGGCGTTGACGAGGGATAGTTAATATTCCTTTTGTTCATTGTAGGTATCTCGCTTAAAATAAAAGTCCCGCCAGGTGGCGTTTAGTAAAGCCAGAGGCGTGGCGGGTTCTATTACGGTTAGTATAGGGGATGAATATAATGGTAAGTTTGGCGGTTAAAATTCATATCCACGCCAGAACTCGCACTAATTTACAATTATTCAGTGTAAATTGCAACGATAATGCACACAAAAAGCTCAAAAGCAGGAATTTTGATGCTGGCTCCCCGATACTATGTAACAAGTGCATGGTGCGGGTGTGAAAAGTAACGTTTGGCGTAAACATTTTCCGAAAGTAGTCCTCCATAGACTTTGTTTGGTTAGGTATGAAAGAGATATAGCAGATGCTGTTAATATTGTCTATTGGTAAGGATAATCGGGTTTAATGGCTAAATGAAGGTAATTCTCAAGTATTTGTTTTTTTCTGCTTTCGCTGATTCCCTCTTCCAAAGGAATTGTAAGGTTTGAGGAATTAAGTGCATCATTCCAGTAATCAAGCATCCATAGATATTTGGGATAAATTCTGGCATCTGAATGATATAAATTTAAATTATTGATTAGATGCCTTCTGATTCTTGCTAACCAATTATAATAGTCGTATTCAGGATGGTCTAATTCCTGTAGCTGTTTCAAATAGTCGAGGTAATAAAATCCATCTTTGTCCTGTCTGATTAAAGAATTTAATAAAGATATATCAAAAGAATTTTGATGCTCTTTTGATGCGGCTACTCCACTGTAGAGTGTCTGACTGGTCAGAATAATTCTGGGAAATTTAGCTTCCCTGGATTCTAGTATATACGCATCATTCATAGCTGGACCAAAAGCATTGAATTCATCATGGTAGGCTAGTCCTATAGAAACACCACCTCGAATAAATATTCCTAAATTTGATAGGTCAATTTGTAGATGTATTAAATCAATTAATACATGAAATAAGCCGCCATCAAAGCTGATTGGGTAAGATATTATTGCACTGTCTGAAAAGGTAGTTACTTGTATTCCGTAGTTTGTTCCATCGAATCCAAAGTCACTTAGCTCTTTATAACTATGTATAATGTTCATTGCGTATAGTATTCGCTTTTGTTCTTGTATATTGTAAATAGATTGTTGAATCATATTTTTAAACCCTAAAATATCAACAAAAGCAAGTATTCTGTATTCATAAATAGATGAATTTTGATACATAATTGTACTCCTTAATGCACAGATGTATATTAATTAGTTATATTGTAACAGGAAATAGAAAAGAGTTAAACTAAAATTTAATAACAAGTTAAATAAAATTTGCGTTTACCATATGTAGACAACTGATGTTTGTAGTGTTATTATTATATGCGGATTATGGAAGAAATGGTAATATTATACAGAAGTATAGCGGGGTAAGCATGGGTATTTATATGGAAACATTTAAAGAAGTATGTGCATGGATATGTAATAACTTTGATAAGATATTCTCTTATATTGTTGGAATTCTTGGTATTTTTTCATATGTTAAAACACGAAAATCGTCAAAGCAGGACAAAAACTACGAGTATCTTTTAAAGATTGCAAATAAACATATTCAAAAAGAATTATCAGATGAAGAAATAGCAGAGGCGAAAGAAAAAATACAGAGAATGCACGATGATATAAAAGGAAATCTTCCAGTAGAGGCAAAACGGATAGTGTTAGAAAATGAATATCAGTCGCAGTTAGAACAGTTATATCTACAATATGAGAATCTTCAAAGAATAAAAGGAAAATTACAGGAGTATTCTGGGGATAGCAAATTTGAAAGTGAATTAGAGGATATTATTAAAAGTGAAATTAGTCTTTATGAATCGAAGTCTAAGAAAAATTTAATATTAATATGCTTATTTTCGTTGTTATTATTAAATAGCATGCCATATTTCTTTCGGTATCCAATTATAATAGGTACTATATATTTTATTTCAAACGAATTGATGTATTTGTTGCCAAGCAATCTGAGTGAAAGAAAAAAGTATATAAAAAATATGCTTAAAAAAGTATTGTTTATGACGTTAATGACATATGTAGTAATATTGTGGTTAGTGCTTATATTTTATGATGGTGATTCTTATTGTAAAATATTCAACTATATTTTTGAAACGAGATTTGTGCTTACAATATATTCCTTTTTGCCAAATATAGCGCTTATTTTTGCAGAATTAAGTTTTGAAAAGAAACATACAACTTTGTATTTAATACTATCGCTATCTTTATCAATAATTTCGTTTGGGGTATTTTTATGGTATGGTTCATTATCAAGAGTGTATAGTTCGGGGATGAATACAAATTTTAAGGTTGTAAGTATGAGTTTCGTTTTAGCAGAAATAATAATTCAGGTTCCTATAATTGTTAAAATAGTGAAGAAAAATTTTCTAAAATAGTTTGTATTTAACTAAGGATATTTGTCAAAGTTGCCCTTTTGACTTGTGAAAATAAAGGACAGTAGTTCATTTCTTAGCTGTTGTCAAAAGTTCTCCCCTTTGACATTTCCTGCTTCATATATTATAATAAGTTTAGCTTTCTTTATTATTTGCGTATATCGGCGTTTGCCGGTATGGTCTGGATGAATTCCTAGCAATAGGTATCCGTATAGAATAGTAAAGGGCGTAATCATAAAATCAGGCGTTTACAGGAAACTGTAGGCGCTTTTTTTATGAAATTTTTTAAAAGGAGGAGATTACTTGAAAGAAAGGACAATGAACGGGATTCCCATAAAAGAAATATGGGAGAAGCTGCGCGCGGAGTTCCCGCCGGAGGATGTAAAGCGCCATCCGGCCACGAACATGGAATATGTTTCCGCGGAAAAGATCGAGGAACGGCTCAATGCGGTTGTCGGTATGGAAAACTGGAACTTTTTTGCCGACCCGCCGCAGTTATGCAGGTTCGGGCCGCAGGGTTTTGAAAGCTGTGTCGTCAGCGGCAGGCTGGTTTTGTATGATGACGACAGGGTTCCGATTGTGCGCAGCACCTGCGGCGCGTCGGATGTCATTTATCCGAGTGAGTCGGCAAGGCCGACTTCCGTGGCAAATGCGTTTGACTCGGCGGTGCAGGATGTGTTCAAGCGCTGTGCGAAACGGTTCGGCATTGCCAAGAGGGAAAAGAACGCGGGCCATGCAGGCAACAGGCAGTCCGGGGCAGTCGAAGAAAAGCTGATGAAGGTCACTTTTTTGGAGCCGTTCCAGGCGCTTCCCAAAGGCGGCGCGAAGGCAAAGGTTTCCTATGAAGAAAAGACCGCGGAAATGGTCATATGGGAAAAGCAGTGGGGAATGCTCCAGAAAAAGTACGGCGGCAGTTTTAAAATCGGCGGGAAACTGAATGAAATCACTTTTATCGGACAGGTAAAATCCTACCGGGGAACATGCCAGCTGGAGTTCAGGCGCCTTCCGGATAACGGCGGGAGGGGCGCGGCATGAAACAACAGGACACGTTTTTAGCCAGGCACGGAATCCTTCCGGCGGACAATTTTGCCGGATACCATTACGCATATGCCCTGTACGCGTTTTACATGATTGACGCGATGCAGAAGGCGGAGGAAGTGGAGGACGGCCTGTGCTTTGACGAGGACGAGATTGCAATCCTGCTTGAAAATCTCAAACAGGCACAGCAGACCATGAGGCGGTACAGGGGGAAGTTAAAGATTCCCTTTCCGGAATTTGACATTGCCGAAACGGTTGCCCTGAAAGGGTGCCGGCTGGAGAAGGGGCGCATTATAGGAAGCGGCGACGATGCTGCCGAGACAGCAAGAATGTGGTATAACGACTATCTGCGTGAAAAAGGCTCTGTTTTTTCATTTGAGGTCGGAATCTACATTCTTTTTTTGTTGGGAAAGGATATTGATTACAGTTTCCTGATCAGGGGAAAGGAGTAACGCATGTTTATCATGGATAAGGAGTTGAAGCTGCAGGACTGGGAGTTCAGCCAGCGGAAGCATCTGCCCTATGAAGTGAAGCTGCTGCTTTCCGCCAGGCGCATCATGGACTGGTACGACTATTATGGCGGCATGGTGTATGTCAGTTTTTCGGGAGGCCTTGACTCCACGGTGCTGGCGCATATGGTGGAGCATGTGCTTGAAAGAAGCGTTCCGAGGGTGTTTGTCGATACCGGGCTGGAACATCCGGAAATCAGGGAATTTGTCCACAGCTTTGACGTGGAGGTGCTGTATCCGGAATATTCGTTCCGGGATGTGATTTTGGAACGGGGATATCCGCTTGTGAGCAAGGAGGTCGCGGCAATGGTGCGCAAACTGCGGCACGGGAACCTCTCAGACCGCTACCGGAATTACCTGCTGCATGGTGATGAGCGCGGGAAGCTGGGCAAGATATCGGAGTGCTGGAAGTTCCTGATTGACGCGCCCTTTGACACCAGCGAGGAATGCTGTGTGATTATGAAGGAGAAGCCGCTGGTATCCTACGGAAAAGCCGCAGGCAGAGTGCCTTACATCGGGATTACGCAGGATGAAGGGAGGATGCGGCAGAGGCAGTACAACAAGACGGGGTGCAATGTCTATAACGCAAAATATCCCAAATCACAGCCGCTCGGGTTCTGGACGAAACAGGATATCCTCCGGTATGTGGTCGAGAACCGCCTGCGGTTCTGTCCGGTATACGGAGAGATTGTTGAGGAAGACGGTGTATACCGCACGACGGGGGAACAGAGGACGGGCTGTATGTACTGCGCGATGGGATGCCATATGGAACAGGAGCCGAACCGCTACCAAAGGCTTAAGGAACGCGATTTAAAGAAATACGAGTATATTATGAAGCCGGTATCTGCAGGAGGCCTTGGATTTGATTATGTGCTGAATTACTGCAATATCGCGCACTGAAAGGAGCAGAATGACAGTTATTGATTTTGGTAAATTTGCAAGGAGCCTGTCAAGGATTCCAAAAGAGGAGGAGTTTGATCCGGATGAGGGGGCGGAATTAAAAAAGCTGTTCCTTGTGCTTGCGGGCGACCAGCGCGTAATCAGCAGGCTCTCGCTGGAGGATATGGCAGGGCTGTTTGACAGCGCCCCGCGGCTGCTCGGACATTATTCGGATTCTTTGGAATGCCAGTTTAATGAATCGGCGCTGGAAAATTATGCGGGCGCCATGCGCAGGGCAATTTGACTTTAGAAGGAGGATGCTGTGAAAGGAGCAGGGAGAATTGGATGAGAGAAATCGTAATTACAATCAATGAGGCGTTTAACCAGGAAAACTGCTGCGAATATGCAAAAGTTATGATAACAGGGAAAAGCGGAAAGAAAAAAAGCAGGATTGTATCCATGGAATCGCTGTTAAAGGCAATGCACAAGTCCCTGGTAATCAAAAGCGCCGGCACGGCAGTCGGGAAAATTCCCTTCGGGTATTATGACGCGCAGATCAGCGAGGACCAGGGAATGTTCTGTGCGGACATGATCGCGGTGCTTCCGGCAGGAAAACAGATGATGCGGTATGAGGATACCTTTTATGATGTGAGCGTCCCGTCCCTGGTATTCCGGTTCGAGGTGGCCAGGGGAAAGATTACGGGCACGCGGGTTTATGTTATGAAAGACGAGGCGCCGACGGACCAAAGCTGCCTGTACCGTTATCCGTTTGGGAATGTGAGCAGCCAGGGAGGTGTGTGCTGGGGCGGAAATAAACTTCCAGAGATTCACGATTTAAAGGGGCTTGAAGAAGCCATGATGCTGTTTATACAGAGCCCCTGCAACTCGGATTATTACAACGGGAGTGATTACTGCGGCCATGCAGGGCTTTCCCTCAGAGAGCTTTTTGAAAAATTAAAGGATGAGGAGGCGTATCCGGACGATTATCTGGTTGCGCTGAAAAATGGAAACAAAAACATGACACTGGGCGATCTGGCGTCATGGAGATGCAAGAACAATAAAAGGAGGACGGCATAATGGCTGATTTAATGGATTTATTTGACACAGAGGATTACAAAAAGGAGAAGAAGGGCAAAAAGGAAGGAAAAGGCAAGACCGCAAAGGGAGCGAAAAAGGAAGCTGCACCAAAAGGCGTCCGATATCCGTTTCCGGTGCGCGTGTCATCGGGGCATATCCGCTGTGTGCTGACCACGGAGGAATTTGGCGGCAAGACGGCGGGGGAAGCTGACGTGAAGAAGAAAATCCGGGAGGAATATCCGGAGCTGGCAGGCGTACAGTTTAGTCTTGTAAAATTCAGCAATTCCTATACGGACCAGTACGAAAAGGTAAACGGCGCGTTTCCGGCAAAAACCGAAGATGGGAATGCCGGTGAAGGCACAGGGGATGAGAAGCCTGCGGAAATGCCGCTCGATTTTGCGGCCGCACAGGAAGAGACGCCGCAGGAAGATCCAGAGGAACAGGATGAAATGCCGGAGGAATCTCTTGAAGCTGGTGAGGATGCGGAAAGTCTTGAAGAAGATGCTGAGGAAACAGAATGCGGGCAGAATACGGACGCTGCTCCCGAAACGGGAAAGGGCTGCTGGATCAAGCTCGATATCTGTTATGTGCCTGTACTAGAAGAACAGGAGATTCCGCTCCCCGTTACGGTCAAGGCAGGGGACGCCGCCATGGAATTTACGGAAGATGCGGATTCCCTTGCGGAAATCAGGGAAGCATGGACAGTCATGCATCCGGAGTATTTGGGCTGTCTGTTCCATTATGATGACAAGCAGGATATCCTGATACCGTTTATGCGCGGGGAGAGCGAGATTAAGGGCAAAAAGTACCCGCTGCCCGTAAAAGCCGGGTATCTGGACGATATGGCACACTATGGGGCGCAGGATTTCGGGGATGGCTCCCTGGAGTCCGTGACGCAGGAGCAGGTCAGGAAGCTGTATGCGGTAAAGCACCCGGAGTTTGACAATGCAATCTTCTCCTATAATGAGGAAATGAACTGTCTTTTCCCGGTAATGAATTTCAAGAAAACAGATACAAAGGAAAAATACAGCCTCCCGATTAAGGTGAGGGGCTCAGGCTTTGTTCTGGACTTGGATGCGTCGGATTTTAAGGGAAGGACGGAAGTGACGATGGACGAGGTGCGCGCCGCGCTGGAAGAGGTTTACCCAGAATTTTCAAAAGAGCGCACGGAGATGATTTATGACGAAAGGGGATTTGTCATTCCGGTTCTGAAAGGCTCCAAAAAGGGGATTAGCGTCACCTCCACCCGCAGGAACCAGAACCTTTTTATGGTAAAGGGGAGGGACGGGAATGATTACCGGATTGAGCAGATGCCCTATGGTCATTTTGACCGCAGGGCGGATGGCGTCGGGGTGGATTTCCACCTTTCCGCGCAAAAGATACCGGGCGCCCTGTTTGACGAAATCCTCCGTTTTTTTCGCACAGACCCAAATAAGGAAGCTGCGGTGCAGATTTTTTTCGACGACAGCACAGGCGGTTATGAACTGCATATTCCGAAGCAGCGCGCAGGCGCCTGCAGTGTGGTATTTGACAGGGATATGCTGCGCGAGGAGGAAAAGGTGCTTGTAATGGATGCGCACAGCCACGGGCGGATGGACGCGTTTTTTTCATCCGTAGACAACCACGATGAAAAAGGAACGAGGCTGTTTCTGGTTATCGGAAGAATTGACAGGGAGGTGCCGGCATGGAAACTGCGTGCCGGCATTGCCGGTTATTACAAAGAACTTGCGCTTACGGATGTATTTGACATGGAAGAAATATAAGTCGGAGGAAAGGCAGGGTTATTGATATGTCAGATAAGATTATCGTAGTCGGTTGCGGGGGAACCGGCAGCCATTATATTAAAGAGCTTGGCCGCCTTTTATACGGCATGGGGGAACAAAAGAAGAAGTATGGCCTGATCCTGGTGGACGGCGATTTTGTGGAGGAGAAAAACCTCGTAAGGCAGGCGTTTCTGCCGCAGGACATCGGCTGCAGCAAGGCGCAGGTCATGGCGGAGATATTAAACCAGGCGTATGGGATTGAGGCGGAGTTTTATGACCGGTACATAGACACGCCTTCGGATTTGGACCATCTTGTGGAAAAGGATGATGCAGTGCTTTTGGTCGGCTGCGTGGACAACCACCAGTGCAGGCAGAGCATGCATGATTTTTACCGGTCAAGGCAGCATTGTATTTATATGGACAGCGCGAATGAGTACAGCGTCGGCGAGGTCGTGATAGGCTCAAAAATCGGCGGAGTCGAAATGTATGCGGACCGCTGTGAATATTTTCCGGAAGTCCTTGAAGCGAGGGAAACCAGACGCAGTGAGGAAAGCTGCGAGGTTTTAAACGCTGCATCGCCGCAGCATATCCTGACAAACCAGCTTGCGGCATGGATACTGCTCGTCAATACCGTAAGGTTCTTTCAGGGCGAGTGGGTCGGGGGGATATTCATGTTCGATGCCTTTAAATGTTACAGCATGGACCGTACTAATAAGGAGGAAGCGCATGGATTTGGAAGAGATGCTGCGGCTTGACATATGCCCTTTTGATTATGGGGCAATGGAAGAACATTTCAGACGTGATTCGGACGAAGCCCTGTTGGAACAGGAAGCGCAGTTTTCCCTGTTCCTGCGTTACATGGATATTTTTATGAACAGGTGCGGACTTCCGCTTACGGTTCCTGAAAGGAACTGCTATATGGGAAAATATCGCTCACACACGCTGTATGGTTCCGATAAAATGTCAAAATTTATTTTGGCGAAGCGGGAGACGATTACGGAGCTTTTCCGGAACATTATGCTTTTTAGCGGATGGGAAATCGGAAGCGTTCAGATGGGGGAAGAAGAGACACTCCCGGAGCTTTTCCCGGAAAATGCCGTATCTTTGCAGGAATGGGAGCGTATTTATTCTTACATGACCGGATTTGGCACACTGGAAGAACAGGGATTTCAGAACATAAAGGTTACCGTCTGCTGGAACCGGGCGCTGTATGATTACCATGAGTTCAGCCGGAATCATGCAGAAGCGGTAAAGAGGCAGTTTGCGGACGCGGATGAAGTGATTGCAAGGATATTGAGAAAAACGGCAGACCCTTTTGCGCTTGGGCTGGATGTGGCGGCGAGCTGTTTTCAGGACCAGAAGTATATTATGGGCTTTTTTGAGGCAAACCATCTTGCTATGGCAGTATCCATTCTTGACATGGACTATAATTTCATGGTGCAGATACTGATTCTGCATATGCTGGTCGGATGCGCGGAAAAAATGTTCGGATACAGGAAGAAAGGAGGAACGGATGGGAAGATTTGAAGACGCGGCAGGGATTGATACGGAACCCTTTGACAGCGAACTGCTGGAAGAAGTTTATGTCAAGCCTTATGCGATGGAAGCGATCATGCCGGATGCCTTTGCTGTTTTGATGTTCCGTTATTTTGAGCTGTTTGACCGCAGGTACGGGACGAACATTACTGAAGATATTGTAATTGATCAGTTAATCGGATACGACAGGGACGAAGATACGGATAAGGTGATATGGTATCAGGAGTCGGATAAGCTGCTTGAGGGAGCCATTGATAACGCCGGATGGGAGATGGGTATGCTTGGAACGGAGGATGTGGTTGCATTCCTGGAAAACGCGGACAAGTCATATGAAGATGAAGACGTCTTCCGGGAAGAATATAAAATGTATCTGGATAAAGTATGTAAAGACAGTTTCCTGAAGGATGCCCTGCTGAGGGAAAGCAATACCATGCTTGAAGCTATGCAGGAAATGGAGGACGGCGTTTTTTTAATCATATGGAATCCGGAACTGAATGCGTACATGCAGTTTCGGGAAAAACACCCTGATATCGTCGAGGCGGTGTGTAAAGCCGAAGACCAGTGGATCGTGAAGCTGGAGGAAGATGTCTGGGAGCCGTACATGGCGTTCTACCGTCAGAAAAAGGAAGTGATGGACGGACTGGCGTACTGCAAAGTGCTGATAGGGTGTGCCTATGATTCCTACGTGGCTTTTGGAACGGTGAATCCCAACTGGATCTGTACGGCGATAAAATTAAATAAAATGCTGCAGCTTGCAAAGGAAAAGCTGGCGTGCTTTAAGGCAGGACAGAAAAACGAAGAAGCGGCATAACAGGAAAGGGTGGCATCTGCCACCCTGTTTTTTTGGAGGGAACATGACAAGTAAAGACTTATTGGCGCTCATGGAGTGCAAAAGAAAGTATATGCTCCGCAGGCTGTCCCTAAAAGGGCAGAATGAGCGGGGCATCTGTTTTAATGAAGCGCTGCGGCTCTGCGCCAGAGGAATTGCGCAGGGGAAAGACCTGCGGAGGCTGCCGGAGGAAATCCGCGCCTATCTGGAAAGCGCGTATCAGGAAGAATGGTTTTTGCCCGGCTGGCAGAAAGAGAGAACTATCCATAAAGAGGCGGGTTTATTCTGGCGTTTCTTAGACAGCCCTTTTTTAAGGGAGATTACGGGAAACAGGAAGAATGAAATCCTTGCGGATTATCCTGTGGAGGCGCCGGCATCCCTGCGCTGCAATGAGGTAGACGTTACGCAGATAAGCGGCAGGGCTGACCTGCTGGTAAGGAATGGAAGTGGCGGCGTTACCGGGATTATATTGTGCAGGAAGTTTAAGAGGCCGTATTCTTACCGTGCGCGGAAAGAGGAAAACAAGGTTATGGGAAGTGTGGAGCTTCTGGCGCTTTTGGGCGGCCTTCGGAATGCTTTCCCGGACTGCGCCGTTTCCGTGGCGATGGTCAGGCTGGTTTCTCCTTCGGATACGAATCAGTGTATGGCGGAATTTGAAAAGAAGAAAGGGGACAACATCATCGGGTTTACGGAAGAGGAGTTTCTTGCCGCACATCCGGAGGGCGTGGAGGCACATATAAGACGGCTGGCAGAATGTGCGGAGCCGGAAAAATGCGCGGACTGTGCCTTTGAGGAAATGTGCAGGAGCGCAAACAAGGTATATGTGGGCAGACAGGAAGAAATGCCTGCTCCTAAAAAGGAATTTCATTTTTCGCCACTGCAGATGGCGGTTATTGTACATGAAAGAGGTCCGATCCGCCTGTGCGCCGGTCCGGGGAGCGGAAAAACGGCTGTCCTTGTGGCGCGCGTGAAAAAACTGATGGAAAGCGGCGTGCCGCCGAAGCGGATACTGGCGATTACGTTCACTAAAAAGGCGGCGCAGGAAATGGCGGAGCGCATCGGCATGTCGGACGGGCCGGTGGTGTCCACACTGCATGCGCAGGCGTTTGGCATTCTGACGGAAAATGAAGGCCTGATAGGGACGGTGCGGTTAGCGGGAAAGGTTGACTGTAAGAACCTGCTGATGCGTATTCTGGAACATGCGCCGATTATATCCGGCGTCAGCTATGACGGCATTACCATGCGTTACGGGCTGATTGCAACGCTCTTCAGGGACTTTGACTTTATCGAGAGGAACGGGGAGGAAACCTACCGCAAGGCAAACCCGAAAAAGGACGCCGACGGCATCCTGCGGGTAAAGCAGATGTATGATGAGGCGTTCAGGGAGCGCGGTTTTATCACCTATGACGACCAGATTAAGATGGCGGTGGATCTGCTGAAAGAATATGAGGGTGTTTTGGACGCAGTGCGGGATGCCTTTGACTATGTGATGGTAGACGAGGTGCAGGACCTTGACGGGGCACAGGCGGAATTTGTGCAGCTTCTGGTGAAGGCGCCGGAGAATAATATCATGGTCTGCGGGGACGCGGATCAGTCCATCTATGCGTTCCGGGGAGGGAGCAACCAGTTCATGCTTGATTTCCTGACGGTTTATCCGGGGGCAGAAGATTGGCGGATGGAGGAAAACTACCGTTCGTCAAAGGAAATCGTCGGGCTTGCGGACTGCCTGATATCCCGGAATACAAAACGGGTTCCCATGAATTTCAGGGCGATGTTCGAGACGGGATTTAAGGCAATCCATATCCCGTTTTTTAAGGAGAGCCACATAACGGATCTGATTATGGAAATCCTCCAGAAAGGGTATGCCTATCAGGACATTGCGATTATTGCAAGGACAAACAAGGAACTGTTGAAGCTGTGCGAATGCGCGGACAGGACTGCACTGGAGGGCGGTATGGCAGTTCCGATGGAAAGGCCCAAGTTTTATCTGCGGGAGGATTTTGTATTTTGCTGCGTGCTTGACCTTTTGGAGCTTTCCTTAAAAGGGATGGGGCGTGATAAGCCGCTTTTCAGGCTGCTTTCCGGGTTGGGCTGCGAGGTTTCAAAGGAAAACAGGAGCCTATCGCTGTATGAAGACCATCTGGCGCAGGGGCTGATTTATGGATTTGACGGGGAAGAAGCAAGCCTGTATTTTCTGACAGGAGATAGTCCGGGACAGGATACCCTGCGTGATGCCTATGGGAAAATATACCGTGCGCTCCAGAAGCTGAATCTGCCCGTAAAGCAGGCGCTTGTGGAACTGGAAGCAGAGTTTTTTCCGGAACGCATCTGCACCGCGGAGGTGTTTGAGAAGATTCAGGATATCGTCTATGAAAAGAAAATCCGAAGCAAACGGCAGTTATATGAAGCGATGGAGGCAATGATGGTGTTTGAAGACGACACAAGGGTTTATTACGCTTCCGGCGATAAGAACCAGGTGCATATGCTGACGGCGCATGACGCAAAGGGAAAGGAATTCCCGGTGGTGATTATATATGGCATTGACGAGTTTGACGGAGAGGACGTGGAGGAAGACAGGCGGCTTTTGTATGTGGCGCTGACGCGCGCAAAGCGAGTATTGTTTCTGTTGGAATCCTATCCCGGAAAAAGCCGTTTTTTGCAGGAAATAAAGCCATATGTGGCAGTAAACAGGAGGGAGCGGTATGAAAAATGAACTGATTTTCGGGACGGAGCCGTATTTGATAAACGCGTATCGGAAGGAAGTGTCAAAGGGCGTGGACATGCCGGACATCAATATGCTGGAGGCGGGACAGTTTACGGAAACGGAGCGTGATTTTGCAAGGCAGGCACCGTTTATGGCATCAAGGCGTGTGCTGATCCTGCAGTTTGAGAAACTACAGGCGAATGCGTTGTTGGAAAAATATCTGGAAAAGCCGTCGCAGAAAACGGATCTGTTCATATTTGTCAAGGAAGTTGATAAACGGCTGGCGGTGTATAAGCGCTTTCCAAAGGACGGCATCCGGCAGTTTGACAAGGACGGACAGATGATGGGGCGGTTTTTGCTCAATTTCGTCAAAAAGAATGGCTGTAAGATTACAAAGCAGGCGTATGATGAACTTCTTTACCGATTGAATTACGACATGGAGGAAGTGACCCTGTATGATGTAAAATCCGCGCTGGAAAAGCTCTGTACAACGAGCAGTGAGATCACGCCGGAACTGGTGAAGCGTCTGGTTCCGTTAAATGAGAAGGAGGATGTGTTCCGGCTGATCCGTCTGATTGACGAAAAGCGGACGGTGGAATTGTTCCATCAGGCGGATTTAATGCTTGAAAACGGGGAGCAGAATGTGATCGGGACGCTTTCGCTTTTACTGCGCAGCTACCGCATTCTTTATAAGCTGAGTGTCTGCGGATGCACCTTGAAAGAAGCGGGGGTACACGCGAGGACTTTTGTGCCAAGGCTGACCGGCAGGCAGGCGGATGAGGGTGTTTCCATCATCCAGGATGCCGTAAACGGGATTAAGGGCGGGAAGTATCCGCCGGAGTTTGCGCTCCGCTTCTGCCTGTCGAAGCTCTGCGGGTTAAAAAATGAATAGGAATTAAAATAATATTGCGTCTGAAAAGGCGGGAATTTATCCGCCTTTTTCGGATGTCCCGCCATTTTCAGGGAAAGGAGAGAAAATGGTAAATTTATTTAAGGACATTCCGGAAGAGCAGATCGCAGTGGTTTTGGAAAATATCCGCAGGAATCTGGAAAAGGTAAATCTCCATGACGGGCATACCATACAAAAGCATGTGGACATACAGCTTGGTATATTAAAGACCAGGCTTACTGCGGGCGACATACGGTATGCCACGTCATTTTATGATTTTGAGGTTGCCGCCGCCGCGGTGCAGTCTATGTTAAAACAGTATTACGAGGAGAAAATTGCGACATGGCTTTTATCTGTAACTGATGACGTGCTGGTACTGACAGCGAACCTGAACAGGAGCATCGGCTACGGCTACCGCAGGGATGATGACAGGGTGCATGAGGGATTAAGCAAGATGCGCCTTATATTGGAGAAAGAGGAAACATTGGATTGGGGATTTCGGATTCTGACCTGTTTCCCCATATTTTAATGACACAAGAACTAGGAGGAATATATTCGGAGAATGAGAAAAAAGACAGTAGATTTTACGGTGGTTATGTCAGGTCCGCATCAGATTCCCGTGGGGAAGAAAATACATATCCATAAGGAAAACGGATTGTATTATGCTTCCAGCGATGGGAAGGATTTCGGGCTTGTAAAGGAAAGCACCAACGGAACGCAAAGACAGGTTCAGATGCTGGAGAATGCGTTTGACGGCATTGTCATGGAAAATGACAGCGCAGGGTGGCGGATGGTTGTCCGTGTGCCGCTGAAAAACAGGAAACACAATCATTCTTTTCAATCCCTGTAGACAGGGTTGCAAGGTGAGGGGAAAGCCCCAACAGAGTAATCGTCCACAGGGAAACCTGTGCCGGAACAAACACACCATGTTCGCGTAAAAAAGGAATGGTGAAGACGCCTACTGTTGATTACAGTTCGCCATAGGGAAAGGGCAAAAGCCTGTATCCTGCGGGACAGCCCGCCGTTTGACATTCAGACGGGTCACTGGGAGGAAATAAATACAAGAATTTTTCCCGCTTCTTTTGAAATACGAAAAGAAAGCGGGAGAAAAGAATGAAATATGTGGTATGTTACAGCGGAGGACACAGCTCGGCGCTTGCGGCCGTGGAAACCGTGGTCAGGCATGGGAGAAGAAATACGATTCTTTTAAACCATGATATAAGCAATAAGGTGGAGGATGAAGATGTAAAGCGGTTCAAGAACGAGGTAGCGGATTATCTGGGGCTGCCGGTCGTCTATGCAAACCGGGAGAATTTCCAGACGGATACGCCGCTTTCCCTGTGCCGGCAGATGAAAATGATACGGTTTGGCGCGGGAAGCAGCATCTGTACTTATTATTTAAAGACAGAGCCGTTTCATAAATGGCTGTCAGAACATTATCCGGTCAGAAAGGGGGAAATATCAAGGGAAATCACTCTGGTATATGGTTTTGATCCAAGTGAGTCACACAGGGTTGAACGGCGGCGGAGGCATCTGCTTCACCGGGGATATCAGAGTGAGTACCCGCTTGCGGATTTATCCTCGCGGCATTTGAAGGATATCCGGGAAATCGGAATTGAACTTCCCTCGACCTACAGGATGGCGAAGCACGCAAACTGTAAGGGATGTCTGAAAGCAGGGAAGCAGCACTGGTATATGGTGTACTGCCTGTGGCCGGAAATCTTCTGGGAGGCCGTGGAAACGGAAAAACTTGTGGGATACAGTATCATCAGCGGACAGTTCCTTTCGGAGCTGGAGCCGCTTTTTTACTGTATGAAGGATGCGGGGATTATGCCCCGCGATAACGAGTGCAGCGCCCTGTTCTGGGCGAGAGTCCGGCGGGTGCTTGGCGAATAAGGTGTTGCACAGAATACAGCGTTTACAAAGTATCTGTAGGCGTCTTTTTTGTGCTTTTTTATGAAAGGAGGCAGCGTATGGGCGCAGTTATGGTCAGTGATGCCGTTCCAAACGGCATTGTCTGTTCCTTCCGGCGGTTTCCGCACAGTCGGGACGGGTACTATGAAATCCGGACGGAACAGGGAGAGTTCCTTAGCAATGCCGATCCGGCAGAGCTTATGGAGGAAGTGCGGGACTACCGGGAACAGGGGTATGTTCTGTCAAAAATAAAAGGAGGATGAGTGAAGTGAATATGACTGATATGAAAAATGAACAAGAAACAAGTGTTTTCCTGACAGACGGGCAGGCTAAACAGACACTGGGAGATTTTTACCGCAGTGTGGCACAGATGGCAGGGCATGAGGAAAGGGAGGATACCATGTATGACTGCTGCAAAATTCTGGTGTCCGCCAATGTGCAGGAAGCCATCATTCAGGCATATCAGGAAGAAAATCCGGGCATAAAGATGGAAAGCATTATTGCGCTGCTTGCGATAGGCGGTCCGAAGATGAATGCGGAGCTTGGACAGAATGAAGTGAAGATCCAGCCCGGATTTATCCGAACAAAAAATGCAGAATGAAGGGGATACAGGGCGGCCTGCAGTGCGGGCGGCCCGTTATTTTGCCAAAATAAAAGGAGGAAAGCCGATGAAATATAAGGCGTATGAAAAAATCCTTGATTTTCCGTTCTATTATCAGATGCGGGATCTGATTGTCAGAAGCACGGAGAAAACATCAGGGGAAAAGGAAAAGAGGTCATTTTTGGGAGAAAGTGTGCCGGAGAGGACGATGGAAGACCAATATGGTCTGCGCTATCCCGGCGAAGTGCTGGAGCGTTACCAGGAACGGGTTGGGCAAAGCCGGGAAATTCTGCGTGCCGCCGCCCTTGCCCTTGCGGACAAAAATGAAATTCTCGAAGACAATATGTTTGTCGGCAGCCAGAAGGAAGCCTTTTTGAGAAAACTCCGCGCATTTGCGGGAAAAGATGTCTATCTTGGCGGGGCGCTTTATCTGCTTTCGGAAAAAGAAAGCGAGCGGGAGCGGCTTAGGACGATGCTGTTGGGCTATCCGTTTTCTTCCACGCAGGAGGTTCTTTTTGTGTTGTCGGTTTTTTACGGGGAATTTTCCACATGGGAGCGGTTTTATCCGCTGCTTGTAACTTTCCTGGGAAAAAGACGCACAATCAGGGCATATCAGAATGAAGGTGTTTTTGCCTGGTTTATAGACCTTTTTGAAAAAGAAATCAAAAACAGCCGCGGAAAGGATGCGGAGGTTTTAAAAGCACTCAGGGAACTGCCTTTCCATCATATAAAGCCGGACAGCAGGGCGGGGCTTAGGCTGGCGGAAAACGGTTATTCGGAGCAGGAAATCCTGTATCTGAATTTAAAAATCCCTCCGCTGTCGAAACTGCGTGACAGGCTGACAAAAGATTCCATCGTGATGGAGCGGATTGCGGCTGCAGGATGCCAGAGCCTTTTCAATGCGCAGGAGCTGGAAGATCGGTGTCTTTTTAGGCTGTGTACCGATACTTTGCAGGAATATCGGAAGTTTGCTATCAAGCTGGAGGGGTATTCCGGATTAAAAGAACTGCTGGCAGGTCGGGTGTCCGTAAAAAATGTGGATTTTTTCTGTTACCTGCTTGGTCTGTGGAAAGAAAAGCAGCTTCCGGACGCATGGTTCCATATTAATCTTGTGGCGGAATCCAGATGGGATGAACTTGCCGGACGTCTGCCGGAAAAGGAATACAGGAATTTATTCGAGGAATGTATTCTTGCTTATGGAATGAAGGAGATGGATGCATGGCTGGACCGGTATAAGAGTCTTACCGGGGAGCGCTATGAGAATATCTTCTGGAGAGAGAAGTATGGCAATGCGGAACGTATCCTTAAAGAACTGATATCACAGGAGAAGTATGATATTGCAGCGGTTTTCTGCCAGTATGTGGCGGATGCAAAAGCAATGGCGGAAGAAGACTGTAAGGAAAAATGGAATGTGATGCTTCAGTATATCCGCAGCATAGGGAGCAAACTTTTCTGCCGAGGAATATTCCGGCTCTGGGAAGAAATTGATGCCGCGTACGGGATACAGTCGTTGGATCAGTTCATGGAAAACAGAAAACTGCTCGCACAGGCTGTAAACGGCGGTGCGTATTGGAGTTCATATCGTGGTTATTACGGAAAAAGGGAATCTTTTTGGGACAAGCTTGATTTTCTGGACAAGGAGAAGTCTTTAAAGCTGTTTTCCTGGGCAGAGGAATATTTTTACAGGATGGAGCCGGATGATTACAATGATTTCCTGTATATGTTTGTCAAAAATATGGCATGGGAATTACTGCCTGCCAAGGAAGGGCGGGCGCTGATGGAAATGATGCTGGATGTGGTGCCGTTAAAATCATATGAGATGGATGAACTGAGGCAGATGTATTATGCGCCGGAGGAATGGGATGCGTACCGGATGCAGGAGGAGGAACGGGAGGAAAAGAAAAAAGAGGAAGCCCGGCAAAACGCAATGACAACATGGCGCAGGGAAGTCCAGGCAGAACTTGACGCAGCCGGGACGGAAAACGAAAAATGGCTCGTCATGGGAAAGAAGTTAAGGGAAGTCCGGTATGGGGACAGGGATAACAGAAAAATCTGTCTGGAGATCATAGAACAGGCAGTGCAGGGCGGGAAGATTTGTGCAAAAAAAGAGGCGCTTGCCGCTCTTGCCGAGGAGCTGTTGACGGCTTTGGAAAGGGATATCCTTGACTGGAAGGGCTTTCAAAAAATAATTGAAAATATGGAGGTATCGGAAAATGAATCTGCCGATGATGGAACAGCGCAGTAGAAACTGTGTTTTATTGAAAAAACTGGGACTGGCATGGGTGCTGTCAAAGGAGTGTAACGAAACTGTGCTGTCTGAATGCCTGCAGTATCTGGAGGATAGTGAGGACAAGGCATATCTGCAGGGAATGAGTGAAGATATGCAGAAAAAAATATTTCGGAATATATCTTTCCTGAAATATGTCCTGTATTTCCTGAAAAACGGCGTAAAACTGGGCAGAATAGACGCATTGCTGGAACAGATGGATATTGCGGAGCTTATGGCATCTTATGAACAGACAGATGTTGAGGCCGTCTTAAAGGATTCAACCGTTTCCATAAAATATATCCGGATTTACCTGCAGTATTTTTATAATAAGAGGCTTGGAGAAGAAGATAAAAAGGCGCTTATGGCAGGAATGGACAGCTTTTACGAGAATCAGTCGTCATTGGGTGAGGAATGGATTGCACGGCACGGAATGCTTTTGACGGGGGATGTTTTTTTATCGGATTTTTTGTGTGGACTGGCGGATTATGATAAATTCCTTGAGCGTTATGCCGAAAGCAGGCAGTACCGGGAAGTCTTATCTGCTGTAAAAAGCAGGATGCGTCAGCCAGTATGCCTGGATGATGAAAATGCCCATGAATGAAACAGTATCAATCCCCCAGCTGAGCTGGGGGAATAACAGATGCAAGTGGCGGTGAACAGAGTACCAAAAA
>ERZ808040.241-NODE-241-length-53477-cov-8.532959_pt1 | contig 53477 bp, 32 predicted proteins | sample MGYA00380191_ERZ808040 | MGnify/ENA primary metagenome ERZ808040 (study PRJEB31490, sample SAMN06133395) | mouse gut metagenome | isolation source: J6 | host: mice | place: China: Chengdu | collected 2015-05 ...
GCGGCGCCTCGGTCGGAGCTGGTGTGACCTCCGGCCCTGTTGTCGGCTGCGGCGCCTCGGTCGGAGCTGGTGTGACCTCCGGTCCCGTTGTCGGCTGCGGCGCCTCGGTCGGAGCTGGTGTGACCTCCGGGCCCGTCGTCGGCTGCGGCGCCTGCGTCGGTGCTGGTGTAACCTCCGGTCCAGTCGTCGGCTGCGGTGTTTCCGTAGGACTTGGCTGCGGCGCTTCAGTCGGAGTCGGAGTCGGCTCCGCGCTGTTTGTCACGGACGCGCTATGCACCGTCAGACAGCAGTCCTCCCCGCCGAGATATACCATCACATCATCCGCCGGCGCATTTTCCACCTTTGCGGTATAGTGGTAGGTCTTCCCGTCCGAGCCCGATATCACCGCTTTAAAGGTTAAGGTACTGCCCGCCCTGGTCAGCGTAGCGTCGATTCTGGCCCGGTTCATCAGGGAAATAAAATCCTCCCATTTCCAGTCAAACTCGTAAGCTGCGGTTGCCCCGCTGTCCCCAAATACAGAATTGCTGTAGGCATCCGCCCTCAGATACCAGTCTGCTGCAAGATGATTGGTTCGGTCCAAATCGGTAGTTACAGCAACTGCGAAATTGTGATAATTTGCATCCTTCGGATTATAATTCGTAAATTCCCAGCTCATCGTGAAGTCGCCGCTTCCCTTCATTCCGTAGAAATTCGAATAATTCCACCAATCCAGCTTTTCCGGCACATTCCCGTTCAGGGAGCCGACGGTTGCGGCAAACTCTTCGTTGTTCGGAGGAAGCACGGAGAGAACTACATTCTTTATCGTTCCGGCATAGCCGCCCTCCCACCAGGAGCCCCAGCCGAAGTTCAAATATTCTGCCCTGTCATTCAGGTAAGCCAGCACGCCCGGGTAGGAAATCGTTCCAAGCTCGCCAGGTACGGTGTACTCCGTCTTTCCCTCCTCGTATGGCTCCACGCTGTCCTGATTGTATGCCAGCGTGCCGTTGACATACACCTCAAAGCCTGTCGGCAGAAGCCTTAGCTCTACCGACGCGGATTTTCCGAGAAAATCCGTCCCCCAGCGCCAGCTCTGATCTCCGAAACTCCCGTTTTTAATATTCGCATCAAAAATCGCACCTCCGGCGTTGTAGCCCAGATACGAATTTCCCTCAAAATAAAGCTTTCCGCCGCCGTCGTCCGTGAACGAGATAATATCGCGCAGCCACTGATCTGCGCCGTCCTCCGCTTCGACCTCAAACCGGATCGAAACACCGCCGTCCAGCATCAGGCCCTTCGTCGTACCGTCATAAAACGGATTTGCATACTGCCAGGTTCCCTTTACCGCATCGGTCAGACTTACGCCGCCGTCCGAAAAATAGGCTGCAAGAACCTTATTCTCCGTACCGCTCTGCGGCGAATATACGGTGACCGGAAACGTCCGGGTAACAGAAGTGCCCTGCACAGTGACCGTTGCCGTTATGGAAACCTCGGTATCCTGCTGCGGCGGCGTTACCGTACCGTCAGAAGCAAGCACCGCCTCATTGGAGGATTCCCAGGTAATCGTGGATGCATGGATCCCCGTATTCGGAAGCTCCAGGCTGACAAATGTTCCCTGCGGCATGGTCAGACGCTGTGCCGCTCTCTTAGCAAGCTCCTCGGCATCACCGACATACCGGTAGCCCCATGCACTGATCTCATTGGATCCGAGCAGCGTAAAGCACCAGGTTTTCTCCGTGGAGCCCTCAATCTGCTGCTGTACAAACAGGCCGCGGTAGGAAACGCCGTCCAGCTCCATATCCACATAAGGCGCTCCTTTTGCTGCGCTGAAGCTCCAGCTTCCCGAACGGTCGCCCGCAACCGTCCCGTCAGCGGCAAGCGTAAGACTTTCCTCCTCCACAACTTCCAGATTTGCAAAATCAATATTCAGGCGGTGGAAAAGCACGCCATAGTCCCCCGCCGCATCCTGCGCAGTTACTCCGGCGGACAGACTTTCTCCCGTATACTCAAACGGTGCGGTGACAAGCCAGCCGTCCTCATTGAGGAACAGCTGATGCACGCGCATTTCATGTCCCTCCGTTCCGTCGTTAAAACGGTAATGGTTAAACAGATACATCCTGCCGTCCGAATCCTCCATAACGGAGTTGTGCCCCTGTGCGACAAAGCCCTTCTGTGCATGGCTCCACTGGTATCCGGACATCACCCGGTTGCCCACCGGGGAATTGAAATCCGCCGTCTGAGCCCGCGCGTCGTCGCCCGAACCGTCCACGTAAGGCCCGGCCACATTCTCCGAACGGAAAACGCGCATATTGTAACCGCCCTTGGCGGTAAGTCCGCCGAGCGTCACATACAGAAAATAGTAATCTCCGAACTTCTGAATGTAGGAAGCCTCCCCGGAAACCCCGTTCCCGCCGGCGAGATGCTGTCCCATATACGGATCGGACTCCCTCTCGACGTACGGATAAACCTCGGTCTTATCGCGCAGCCCGGTCGCTTTATCCAGCTTTATCATGTAAATTCCGCCGGACCAGGAGCCGTAGGACATATACCAGTCTCCTGCATCGTCCACCACAATGCACGGGTCGATCGCGTGCGCACCGTAGCGCCAGTTCCAGGTCGTCGGGGCCGTGCTTGTCTTCCCGTCGTTTCCGGTGCAGGTATAGGCCGGCATCTCATAACGTGCGGCAAGCCCGCTCTCTCCGGTAATTTCCTCATAATCCGTGCGGCTGAAATCATGGGACGAGGCGGCCGAGGTAAATCCGGAATAGATCACCGGCCCGACATACGTCCAGTCCCCGTCCAGGGAATCTGCAGTCAGAAGGGTGATGCAGGAATTCCAGGAACAGCCGTTAATGCTCATATACATGCACCATTTGTTCAGGGTTTCGTTCCAGATCACATCCGGAGCCCACATATTCCCGTCCAGCGCGTAAGTGGAATCCCCCATGGCCGCCCATGCGATCTCATCCGCAAAGATGGAATCATAGACTGCCTTGTCGTTCAGGTTATTCGTAAAAGTCTCCCAGTGAATCAGATCGTTCGATTTCGCCCAGGCGCAATGGGAGCCGAAAACATAATAGGTTCCCGTGTTCTCATCCTTAACGATGCTTGGATCATGAACGCTCACGCGCGCCGGAAGCACATAGTCCGGCACTTCTGCGTTCTCCTCCGGTATGCCGTTGCTGGAATACAGCGCCAGCACCTCATCGCCGGAAAGAGCGCGGTCATAGACAGCGACGTCGTCGATCAGGCCGTCGAAGGTCGGATCCCAGAAATTGATGCCGAGGAATATATCCTTTCCCGCCAGCGCCCCGGGAATCGAACTGCCCGCGGCAGCCTGCGCGCCGTTGATATACAGCACATTTTTCCCGTTTTCGTCGCAGGTCAGTGTTATGTAAGTCCACTGCCCGCACAGAGCATCCGCCTCCGCGATCCAGTGATCCATATAGCAGTCCGGGGATGCTGCCTGCGGCCCCCAGATCCGCACGGTCGGAAATGTCGTTCCGAACCAGTTATCCGCGATGTTCAGTCCGTTATCCGTATCAATCGGAACAAAAACCATGGAAGTTGCAGAATTAACCGTATCCGGGCTGACCCAGTAGGAAATGGTGTAGGATGCCGGCATTTTTACATCCAGCTCCAGTCCTTCTCCTCTCTTTCCGCCCGCATCGCCGGCAAAGGAATACGCCTGCCCGTTCTTGCCCTCCGCATAGGCTGCCTGCCCCTCCGCTGCGGCATTCCAGGTATCTCCGGCGCCTCCGTGCAGGACTGCGCTGCCGCCCGTCACCGTATTCTCCAGTGTGTTGTCGAAGGTATAGTAGCCCGCAAGGCCGCTTGTCAGATCAACACCGGTTTCTTCTGCCAAAGCCCGCACCGGAACAGGCCCGCCGGCAAATACGGTCTGGAACACCATAAGCACCGTCAGACTGCGCGCAGCAATTTTTTTCGTTGCACTCATTTTTTTCTCCCTTCAAAGAATTAATTCTGGTCTTCCTTTGTTGATTCTGCACATCATTTTATCTTACGCAGGTGAAATACATAAATAAATTCCACAAATAAATTAAGTGAAGTATACCATGTATTTATCTGTTTGACAATCCCAACTTCTGTCCCGTTCCGCAAGATTTGAGTTTTACAGCAAAATTTAGCATAATATTTCCGCAGGGAAAGCGAAGATTTCCGCAGAGAAGATACAGATTTCCTCAGGAACGGCATCGAAATTCGCAGGAAAATCACTGATCTCCGCAGTAAAACCACATATTTTTTCAGAGAAGGCATAGATTTTTACTGAGGAGCTGCAAATCTCCGCAGAATAAGTACAAATCATTGATTTTTGCTGAAGAGCTGCAAAGTTCCGCAGAATAAATACAAATTTCTGCGGAGAACGTACAAATTTCCGCAAAATTTAATCAAAAGTTCCCTTGTTTTTTTCTTTATTTTCATGTATCATTTTTTATTATCTGTTATCTTGGCCGCCGATACAAAAATTCTTTTGTCTGCTGCGGTGCAGTTCTGCAATGGAAATGTTTTTTTGAGACAATATCAGGAGCACCATTCCTGCCGATCATTCATAAAGAGGAGGGCACGCCATGAATCCGAAATTAAAAGAAAAAATTCTTGAATCCCTTTCTGCAGTGCTACCGATCACAGGGATTGTCCTGCTTTTAAGCGTTTCCCTGGTTCCGCTGGACACCGGGGCGGCCGTCATGTTTTTTGTTGGCGCCGTTATGCTGATCGTGGGGATGGGAATGTTCCAGCTCGGCGCAGAAATGGCGATGAGCCCACTGGGCGAGGGCATCGGCGTGCAGATCTCGAAATCGAGACATCTCGCTTTTATCGCGCTGGTCAGCCTGCTGATGGGGGTGCTGATCACCATGGCCGAGCCGGATCTGCAGGTGCTCTCCGACCAGGTGCCTGCAGTTCCGAACAGCACCCTGATCCTGACTGTGGCAGCCGGCGTGGGCATCTTCCTGGCGCTGGCGGTGCTTCGTATTATTTTAAAGATCCATCTGTCCTACCTGCTGATGGGGCTGTATCTGCTTCTCATCGTCCTCTCCTTTTTCGTCCCGAAGGATTTTCTCGCCGTAGCTTTTGATTCCGGCGGCGTCACTACCGGCCCGATTACCGTCCCGTTTATTATGGCAATGGGCGTCGGGCTTTCCTCCGTGCGCGCGGACAAGGACGCGGCAAACGACAGCTTCGGTCTGGTGGCGCTTTCCAGCGTCGGGCCGATCCTTTCCGTACTGCTGCTCGGCTGCTTCTTCCATCCGGAGGATGCCGCCTATTCCCAGACGTCGATCCCGGCGGCCGACACGATGCAGGATGTAATGCGCTCCTTCGCAGCACAGCTTCCGCACTATGCCGGGGAGGTACTTATCTCCATTATCCCGATTGCCGCGATGTTCCTCGTGTTCCAGCTTGTGAGCCGGCGCTACCAGCACCGCCAGAGGCTGCGCATCGCCGTAGGCTTCGGCTATACCTGCGCCGGGCTGGTGCTTTTCCTGTGCGGCGTAAACGTCGGCTTCGCTCCGGTCGGAACCCTGATCGGCCATGATCTCGCCGGGACAGAGCAGAAATGGCTGCTCGTTCCCATCGGCATGCTGATCGGTTATTATATTGTCAAGGCTGAGCCGGCCATCCAAATCCTGAACCGCCAGGTGCAGTCCGTCACAAACGGCATGGTTTCGGCAAAGGCAATGAATCACTGCCTCTCTATCGGCGTCTCCGTTTCCGTGGGGCTTTCCATGCTTCGGGTGCTGACCGGCATATCCATCGCCTGGATTGTGATTCCCGGCTATATTCTCGCACTCGGCATGTCAAAATTCGTCCCGAAAATTTTCGTGGGTATCGCGTTTGACTCCGGCGGCGTGGCAAGCGGCCCGATGACCTCAACCTTCCTGCTGCCGCTGTGCATCGGCGCCTGCGAGATGCTGGGAGGCAGCATTATGACGGACGCCTTCGGCGTGGTTGCCCTGGTAGCCCTGACGCCGCTGATCGCCGTGCAGATCATGGGGCTGCAGTACAGATTCAAACTGGCGAGACGGCAGCGCAACACAACACCGGAATACCTGCTGCCGGAGGACAGCGACGACATCATAGAAATCGAGGAGGGCTGGCAATAATATGAACCCGGACGGAAAAAATTTTTCATTTCGCATTTTGGTGCTGATCACGAATCCGAAGCTTGCCAAAAAGGCGGCCCGTCTCTTTGCAGAGTCGGCCGTCCCGATGCACTACAAGCTGAACGCCATGGGAACGGCGTCCAGTGAAATGATGGATATCCTGGGGCTCGGAAGCATTGATAAAAACCTTTTTGTCAGCCTTCTGCCGAAGGCCTTTGCCGACGAAATGCTCTGCAGGCTGCGGAAGGCACTGAAAATCGGTGCACCGGACAGCGGAATTGCATTTACCCTGCCGATCACCGGAGCAAACAATTTTCTTGTGCGGATGCTCCGGCAGCTTGACGGCAGTGAAGTGCAAGTTCCGGAAAGAAAGGAGGAAACGGTGATGGCCGAAATCAGACATGTTATGATTGCCTCGATCGTGAATCAGGGCTACAGCGAGGAGGTTATGAACGCGGCGAGATCAGCCGGAGCCGCCGGCGGGTCCGTTCTGCACAGCCGGCGCGTCGGAAGCGAAAAGGCAATGGATTTCTGGGGCCTGAGCGTGCAGGAGGAAAAGGAGATTGTCCTGATTATCGCCGACGCCGAACACAAGCTTGCCATTATGCAGGCCATCGGCGAAGCCTGCGGAATGCGGAGCGATGCGAAAGGAATTGTTATCTCCCTGCCGATCGACGCGGCTGTTGGGCTGAACGACGGGCTGTAAGGCCCGCCGCCCCACGCATTATACTACCGCTGTATATCGCACTTCGGCGCGCAGCCGAAATACTTTACGTATGCGCGGTAAAATGCCGAGTAATCCCCAAAACCGCAGCTTTCGCCTGCCTCCCGGGCCGAGGCTCCGCCGCGCATTTTTTCCCTCGCCGCATTCAGCCGCTTCGCCGTAACGTACTCCCACGGCGCTGCCCCGGCGGCATTCCGGAAAATTTTTCCAAATTGCGACACACTGAGTGAAAACCGCTCCGCCAGCATCGGTACGGAAAGCTCTTCGAACAGATGGGAATTTATATATGCTGCAATATGTTCCGCAAGGCTTTCCGGCGGACGGTAATCTGCCGCTCCGCGCCTGGTATATGCATCCCGGAGCCTTTCCATAAGAAAGAGCAGATACGTCAGCAGCCGGATTCTCCTTTCATAATCATCCATTTTCTCTTCGCAGATCTCCCGCAGGCTGCTGACCGGGCAGACGCCGGAAAGCTCCGACGGCCCGTACAGATTTCCCCGTCCGGGAGGCCGGTCAAAAAACGGCTTCAGCAGCAGCCGCTGCGGATCAATACTCTCCACGGCGGACACGGAAAAATTCAGGGCGAAACGCTCATAAGGTCTGCTTTCCAGAATTCTTGTCCTGTGCGATTCCAGCGGGCTCATCAGCACCAGGCTTCCGGGCTCCAGCGGGTAGCGCGCACCCTCAACGAGATATTCCGCCTCCCCGGACACAAAACAGAAAATCTCGCATCTCTCATGGATATGCATAAAAAAATACCGATCCTCCGGATGCCCGTCCACCGCATGCCGTATAAACAGATCGCCCATTTCATACTCTCTTGCATAATTCAAGCCTGCCCTTGCTTCTGGTTTTCTTCCTGCTCTGCCTGCTGCCGTTGAAGCCTGCCCCGATGCTGCCATCCTCCGTTCCCCCTTCATCCAAATTTTATTTGAATTTTTGCTGAATTCCGAACTTCTTTTCTGCCTGCTGCTTCGTCGTCTATTATAACGGCCGGTGAGCGAATTTGCAATATAGAATCCCCGAATCGGCAATTGCAATGCAAATCAGTTTCCTTTATACTCAACTGCAGAAAGAAAAAAGCACGCAGCACTCCGGATTTATTTTTCCTGCGCCCTGCAGGATATCCGCAGGTCTGCACCAGTCAGGGAGGATTAATATGGACTTTCAGCTTTCTGCATTCGCCGATGAGGCGGGCGGCAAATTGACGGAACAGATCGCCGCGATGAGGGACAATCATATCCCTTATCTGGAAATCCGCGGCGTGGACGGAGAGAATATTGCCGATATCTCAAAAGAAAAGGCAGAGGAAATCAGAAAACGGCTCGAATCGGAGGGCCTGGCCGTCTGGGCGCTCGGTTCCCCCTACGGCAAAATCGGGATCACCCAGGATTTCGCACCGCATCTCGAAAAATTCAAGCGCGGTCTTGAGCTGGCGGATATCCTGGGGACAAAGCACATCCGCCTGTTCAGCTTCTATGTTCCGGACGGAGCGTCGGAAGCCTGGCAGGATGAGGTTCTGTCACGCCTGGACGCTTTCCGCACGGCGGCAGCCGGCAGCGGCATCATCCTCTGCCACGAAAACGAAAAGGGCATCTACGGAGACACTGCCACGCGATGTGCCGTGCTCCACAGAGAATTTCCGGATATCCGCGCTGTCTTTGACCCCGCTAATTTTATCCAGTGCGGCCAGGATACCGTGAAAGCCTGGGAGCTGCTCTCTCCTTACGTCGAATATCTGCATATCAAGGACGCACTGCCGGACGGCTCTGTTGTCCCGGCGGGAAAGGGCGTCGGAAATATTTTGTTCCTTCTGGCCAATTACCGCGGCAGGATACTGACGGTCGAACCGCACTTAACCGTATTTTCCGGCTTTGAAAAACTGGAGGCAGGCAAAGCGGGAACAAAAACAGAACGCGAAGGAAAATATTCCTACCCGTCTCAGCGCGCAGCGTTTGATGCGGCGGTCGGAGCGCTCCTGGAATGTATCGGCGCTCTGAAGTCTGACATTTAAAGTCTGACTTTTTGAGTCTGACTTTTAAGTCTGACACGTAAAGTCTGACATTTAAAATCCGGAAGTAAAACTTTGAATCCGGAAGACGCAGACGTCAAACAGCAGAAAGGTGGTTTCTTTTATGGGAAAAATCAGACTTGGAATTATCGGGATGGGCAATATGGGAAACGGGCATCTGCAGAACATCCTTGACGGCAGCTGCCCGCATATCACGGCGGCGGCCTTTGCCGACATTAATCCGGAAAAGCTCGCCCGCGCGGGCAAAAAGCTTCCTTCCACAGCGCTGTTTCCGGATGCGGCCGCGATGCTTGACAGCGGCCTGGTGGATGCGGCTCTGGTTACGGTTCCGCACTACGATCATCCGACCCTCGCGCTTGAGTGCTTCCGGCGCGGCATTCATGTCATGATCGAAAAGCCAGCAGGCGTGTATGTGAGACAGGTGCGCGAGATGAACGAGGCGGCGCAGAAGGCGGGCGTTGTCTTCGGCATTATGCTGAATCAGCGCACAAACCCGCTTTTTATCCGCGCCCGGGAAATCGTCCGCGGGGGCCTGCTCGGAGCGCCGAAGCGGCTCGTGTGGATTATTACAAACTGGTACCGCACGCAGTCCTATTACGATTCGGGCGACTGGCGCGCAACCTGGAGCGGCGAGGGCGGCGGCGTGCTGCTGAATCAGGCGCCGCATAATCTGGATCTCTGGCAGTGGATTTTCGGCATGCCGCAGAAGGTACGCGCCTTCTGCAGCTTCGGCAAATATCACCACATTGACGTGGAGGACGATGTAACGATCTACGGCGAGTATGAAAACGGTGCGACGGCAGTTTTTATCTCCACCACAGGCGAGGCCCCGGGCACAAACCGGCTCGAAATTTCCGGCGACCGGGGCAAGCTGGTGCTGGAGGAGGGAAAGCTGAAATGGTGGAAGCTTGACACACCGGAGCGGGAATTCTGCTTTACCAGCACGGAGGGCTTCTATGTGCCGCCGACAAGTTATGAGGAATTCAGCGCCGAGGCGCCGGACGGCCATCCGATCGTGCTCGACCGTTTTGCTGAGGCCGTTCTGAACGGTGCGCCGCTGATCGCAGCAGGCGAAGAGGGCATTCACTCCCTCTCCATTTCCAATGCCGCCTATCTCTCCGCCTGGACAAATGACTGGGTCAGCCTTCCGGGCAACGAGGCACTTTTTGAAAAACATCTGGAGGAACTCTGCAGAAGGGAAGCAGAGAAAAAATCAGATAAAAAAAAATGACGCCGGCCAATTCCGATACTCCGGCATCCCTTCGGGCGCGCTGGCAGGTCAGATGGTGACCTGCCAGCGCATGTCAAAGCCGCATACCGCGCCGCCTGCCTGCCCGAACCAGCCAAACTTCGTGCCATTTTTTCGGCAGCTTAAAAATCCTCCTCGTCCGAACAAAATAACCCGTCAGCTCTCCGAATCGACGCCGGCATCGGGAAGCACCCCCTCGGGCACGGCGGAAAAGCTTTTATACACCTTCCAAAGCTCCTGATACCATTTCTGCTTCGCCGTATCGTCCGATAAGCTGCCGTCCGGCCCGGAGATCCATAAAAAATATGCCCGTCCCTTCTGCAGGCCCCGGAATGTCCGATCTGCAGCACTCTCATATTCCTCCCTGATCATTATCGGAACTCCGTCAACGCTGCCGCCGTAGGTAACCTGCGGCACACGGTTCACGTATTCCGTGTTGCGAAAGGCCAGACAGTTCTCCACTATCCTGCCGTCCCGGAGCTCCCAGCTTTTTATGCTCTCATAACGTTGTGCCGCTCCGTCTCGGATAAGATCCTCAAAAACATACCAATATCGGTCAGCCGCCGGATCATAATAATACGGAGCGCTTCCCGTAATAATATCCGCCTGGGAATCGCCTTCCGGTACGGTGTGTTCATAGTGCAGCAGCGAATTCCCGTCCTCAGACACCTCATAGACTTTCGTATATGTGTAAATCCCTGTACCCTGGCAGGCGGAAACAATCAGCTCCAGTCGCCCGTTGTGGTTTAGATCGACAACCGTGTATCTGGCATCCCCGAAAAAAGGATCTCCTTCCCTCTGCTCCCATTCCTCTCTTCGGCTTATAATCAGGTTCAGCTGATTTTCCAGATTCTTTCCGCTCACCTTCCATTTTGTATTTGTTCCTCCGCCGTTTCCCGCAAACAAACCGTCAAGCGCAGCGAACGGGATATAATCCGGCAGCATGTATTTCGCCTCATAAGCTTCAATGGCCGCATGGGCCGCTTCCTCCGTTACTTCTGTCAGCCTGCCTTCCTCGGCATTTCCGCCGTCTGCCGCCTGCCACGGATACTTCCCGTCCCTGCCGTCAAAAAGAATCGTCCGCACGACTGCAAGCTCTCTTCCCCGCAGGGAATAATAATGCCATTCGCTGTTTGCAGCCCCCGAGGAGCACTCGTTTACCAGCGTATAGCTGCCGTTCTCCTCCCGGCAGAGATAATACCGGCTGCGCTCCCTGCCGGCAAAAACCTGCACCGGTTCGCCGTCTTCCAGAACATACAGTTCAAAAATCTGCCTGTTTACAAACGGATCTCCCGCGGACGCACCGATCAGAAGCTCCATCTTCCCGTCACCGTCGAGATCCAGAAGCACCCAGCCCACATTGTTCAGCGCCCCGCCCTCATAACAGTACCTTGCAAGCGTGCTCAATCCGGCCTCCGTAAGTTGTTCGGCACTCCATTCCTCCTCCAGTGCCGTGCGGTATCTGCTTAGAAGCTTTGCGTATTTCAGCGCCGTTTCTTCCGACGGAAGGTTATTCCCGCTGCCAGGAGTTTTTCCATCCCCGCCGCCGTCAGGCTCTGCCGTACCGCTCTGACCCGGCTGATTTCCCCCGCCGCCGTCAGGCTTTGCCGTACCGCTCTGGCCCGGCTGATTTTCCTCGCCGCCGTCAGGCTCTGTTTTACCATCCGCTCCCTGCTTGTTTGCTTTGCCGGTTGTGATTTCGTTCTGTCTGATTTTGCTTCCGCCGGACACTTCGGCATCTGCCGTGCCGGGATCCGTGCTGAGACCGATCCCGACCGCCGCCACGATCACCAGCAGCAGAACTGCCAGCCATGTTTTTGGTTTTCGATAAGATAATATATTTTTCACTCTGCTCTTCACCTCATTTTCTCCGAACGCCGCAAGCAGCCCAAGCCCGTTCGTTCTCTGCGCCATCTGCAGAAGCGTACCGGAATATTCTTTTTTGATTTCCGCTCCCATCCGTTCCACCACCCGCTCATCGCAGGACATTTCCATATCCTCGCACATCCGCCCAAACGCCAGCCAGACAAGCGGATGAAACCAGTAAATGCTCACAAGAAACAATGCCGCTGCCTTGACCAGCGGATCTCTCCGGCGGACGTGCACCTGCTCATGGCAGAGTACGTACTGCCTCGCCGGGCCGGACAGCCCTGGAGCAAGGTAAATAACCGGACGGAAAATCCCGTCCACAAAGGAGGCCGCTACCTGCTCCGATTCGAATACGCCGTCCTTTGCACGCACCGCGCCAACAAGCCTTTTCCGGAACTTTCGCAGGGAATGCGCCCAGACAATCCAGAATACCAGCACCCCAGCTGCCCATACTGCACAGAGCACGGACAGAACATGGAATGGAGCGGAGCCATCTCCCGTGCTGATACCGCCCACTGTATTGGTTTGAGTCTGACCTCCGCCCGGCTGCTCCGCCCCATCCGGCATATCCTCAGCATCCGGTTTATCCGGGGCTGCGGCGGCACTGCTGTTTCCGGAACTGCCGCCGTGTGTTCCTGCCGAACCTTTTTCCGGATTTCCGTCCGGTGCCCCGTTTCCCTGCCCCGGTATAACTTCCTTCTTTCCGGCGCCGCCCGGCTCTGTTCTGCACTCCGTATCCGTTTTTGTTCCCGTATCCATATCTGTATCAGCTTCATCATAAATTTCCGTATCCCCGGAATTTTCCGACGCCGATTTTTTTTGCCCGTCCGCTCCGGAAATCAGCCTCTCGGGAATCAGGCTGACAGGGCTGTTTGTTCCGAACGGACAAACCAGCCGGAAAAATACGACGCTCCAGAGCAGATAGCTGTACCGCTTTGGGAACCTGCGCAGCAGCCGCCGTACAAGAAGCACAACCAGAATCACATAGCCGGCCACAAAGCTCATCCTCAATATTGTTAAAAACACTTCCCGCATTCCGTCACTCATTTCTCTCCGTCCCCATTTTCACATAACTCGGCTGCCCGGTCTACTGCTCCTCGTACTCGTCGATCATCCGCCGTATCTCGTCCACCTGCTGCCGCGAAAGCTTTTTCTGTCTCATAAACGCAGCGATCATCCGCGGCAGGGAGCCTCCGTAAGTTTCCTTCACAAACTGCTCTCCCCGGCTCTGATCGTAATCCGCCCGCGCAATCAGCGAACGGACACAGGAATCCCGGTTTTCAAACAGCCCCTGCCCGCACAGTTTCTTTAAAAATGTGTAGGTTGTCGATTTTTTCCATCCGAACTTCGCTTCGCAGAGCTTCACCAGCTCTCCCGAGCCCACCGGCTCGTTCTCCCATATCACCTCCGCAAACTTCCTTTCGGTCTCCGTCATACAATATAGTTCCATTTTGTCCTTCCATCCTTTCCAAGCGCTGTTCATGCCGCAGCCGCATTGTTCTCTGCGGACAATTACATTTTTCTTGATCCTCAGGCCCGATTTCTCAATATGCTTGCTTTACGAGTTCTGCAGCTCATTCCGTTCGTTTCCGCGATATGCTCTGCCAGCCGCGGAGCATCTTCACTCCCCGGAAAACTTGTTTCGCTCCGGAATGCTTCTGGTGCCCGGTGCGCCGGCATGTCAATGCTGCGCATGGACTCTGATACGCCGTATATGCGAAACAGGTCGGTAAGCTATAGACCTCTCACTGTTAGTCTATAACTCACCGACCTGTTTGTCAATAACTATATTATTAATTTTCTGTTACAGTATGTTACATCAGCCGCGCTTTTCTCCCATACAGAGAATTCCCAGTGCCGCAGGGCCGGAATGCGCCCCGATGCTCGGGCTGACCGTATTGACAATTACATTTTTTCCTGTTTTTTCTTTGAGCGCTGCCGCCACCGTCTGTGCGTCCTCCGGCGCATCTCCGTGAACAACGCAGAGATCCCAGTCATCCGACAGGTATTCTTCTCCCATGCTCTTCACCGCACGCTCCACAATGGTATTCAGCGCCTTTTTCCGCCCGCGGACTGTGCCGTTGTTGACCAGCTTTCCCTCATCATCAACGATGAGAATCGGCTTGATATTCAGCACGCTTCCGACGATGGCCGTCGTTTTTGACAGCCGCCCGCCCCGATGCAGATGGAACAGATCATCCACTACGAAATACACGCAGAACCTCAGACGGTTTTCCTCCACCCAGTCCGCAATCTCATCCAGACTTTTTCCGTCCCGTTTCATGCGGATCGCCTTCATTATCACCATACCCTCGCCCAGCGATACGTTGAGCGTATCCACCACGCGGATCTTCATTCCCGGATTTTCCTCGCAGATCTCCTGCGCACCGCACACCACATTGCTGTGGCCCCCGCTAAGAGCTGAGGAAAAACTGAAATGCAGTACGTCAAGCCCCTGATCCGCGTATTTCTGAAATGTATTGCGGATAATGGCCGGATTGCTTGCCATGGTGGTCGGCATTTTCCCTCCGCGCATCATATCGTAAAATTCCTTTGGCGTGAGATTCTTCTCATCCCCGTAGGTGACGCCGTCGATATCGTAATAGTGCGGAATGATGCCGATGCCGTTTTCCCGGATATACTCCGGCAGCAGATCACAGTTTGAATCCGCCGTAATCACAAAATCCCTCATTGCTCCATAACCCCTTTCCCGATTGAGAACCGCGCCGATGGACGCTGACTGCCTGCCCGGCGGCTTTCCCGTCAGTATGCCACCACAATCCCGCCGTCGTTCGCGTACATGCTGCTGACGCCCGCCGCCTCAACAATAATCGAATCGCGGAACGGCACTCTTCCCATAACCATGTCCCGCACGAATTCCGCGCGCTCTCTGCAGTTGCAGTGCGTAATTGCAAAGATGCGGTTTTTTGCATCCACAACATCCTCCTCAATATATTTTGCCATCTTCGAAAGCGCCTTCGTCATGCCGCGGGCCTGGTCAAGCTTTTCGATCACGCCCTCCACACCGCACATCACCGGCTTGATATTCAATACGCTGCAGAGCGCAGCAGTAATGTTGCTGAGCCGGCCGTTCTTCCGAAGATTGTCAAGATTTTCCAACACAAATTTTGTCTTCATTTCGTCGCGGAACTTCATGGCACGCCCGACCGTTTCTTCAAAATCCGCTCCCGCCTCCTTCGCCTGCAGAATGCACAGGGCAATCAGAGTCTGTCCTGCGGCGGCCGACCGGGAATCAATCACCGAAATTTTTTTATTCGGATGCTTCTCCAGATAAAGCATTTTTGCCAGCTCCGCCGAATTGTACGAGCCGCTCAGATGGGAGGACAGCGTGACAACAAAAATTTCGTCCGCCCCCTCGAACGCGTCCATATATGCTTCCGGGGAAGGACAGGATGATTTCGGGCATTCGCTGCAGTCCTTCATCATCTTCAGAAACCTGCCCTGCTCAAAGCTTTCATCATCGACAACCGTCTCTTTTCCCACCTGCAGCAGAAGCGGCACTATGCGGATGCGCTCATCCTTTCTCATGCTCTCCGTCAGGTCGGTACAGCTGTCCCCTACAATCCTGTATGACATAAATCCTCCAATCCCACGCATTTACCGGCTTTTTCCTGCCGTCTCGCACAGTTTTTCCAAATTTGCCCCGTGATATTCCGGTTTCGTTACGTGGTAATCTTTCTTCACTCATATAGTTTTTAATACTACGTAATATCCTACCACATTTTCCCCAATTTGAAAAGGAGGAATGTAAAAAACAATCAAAAAACTTTCTAAAAAGGCCCGGGGCTGAAAATGCTTCAGCCCCGGGCCGTACAGCTCAGCGCAGATCCTCCATCGCGCAGCCGTCCATATCGGTAAACTCCTGATTCTCCCCGGCCATCCCCCAGATAAAGGTATAGGCCTGCGTTCCGGAACCCGCATGGATGGACCAGCTCGGCGAAATCACCGCCTGCTCGTTTCGCATGATAATATGCCTTGTCTCATCCGGTTCGCCCATGTAGTGAAAAACAAGCGCATCCTTGGGCATATCAAAGTACAGATACACTTCCATGCGGCGATCATGCGTATGGCACGGCATCGTATTCCAGACGGAGCCCGGCATCAGCCTTGTCATCCCCATTACAAGCTGGCAGCTCTCCACCTGCCCCGGCAGAATGTACTTGCAGATGACACGGTGATTCGACTCCTCCAGCGTTCCGAGCTCCACCTTGTTTTCCGGCTTTACAACGACAACTCCGTCAGCGGCTTCGCCCTCCTGACGGATCAGAACCGTCGGGCAGGCCCTGTGCGCCGGAGTGCTGTTCAGGTAAAATTTGGCAGGCCGGCTCCTGTCCGTACTTGCAAAGGAGATGTCTTTCGCACCCATGCCGATATACATGCCTTCTTTATTATGTACCTGGTATTCCCTGCCGTCAATTACAATCATCCCTTCGCCGCCGATATTGATGACGCCCATTTCCCGTCGCTGAAGAAAATACTCCGCCCGGAGCTCCTCTCCCGCGGTCAGCGCAAGCGGGCCCGCTGCCGGCACCGCCGAGCCTGTAATAATTCGGTCGATATGGCTGTATATCAGCTTGATTTTATCCGGAGCAAACAGATCGTCAATCAGAAACTCCTCGCGGAGTCTTTCCGTCGTATAATGCTTTACATCCCTCGGGGATGCCGCTGTTCTCAATTCCATGATGTTCTCCATTCCTGCCGCTCTCTGCGGCATGCTGTGATTCCGGGATGCCGCCCGGGCACAAACACCCGGAACCGCCGTCGCCAGGCCGGCTGTCCTCAATATCCATCCGCCTATAAACGCCCCTTTCACTCCTCAGCGCTGCACTCTTCCGGAGCCGTCGCCGCCTGCGAGATTATCCACATCAGCACGGGATACGAGGTTGAAATCCCCCGGGATCGTGTGCTTCAACGCCGAAGCCGCCACGCCGAATTCCAGAGCCTCCCTGAAATCCTTTCCGTCAAGCATGCCGCAGATTACGCCCGCTGCAAACGAGTCGCCGCCGCCCACACGATCCACGATCGGTGCAATACGGTATTCGCGCGAATGGTAGAATTCCCTGGTATCGCGGCTGTAAATGCAGGCCGACCAGCCGTTGTCGGATGCCGAATGGCTGACGCGCAGAGAGCTGATCACATACTCGAAATTAAACTTCTCCACCATCTGACGGAAGATATCCTGATAGCCGGAAAGCTCCAGATCGCCGCTCGTTACATCGGTATTGCCCGGCTTAAAGCCAAGCACCTTCTCCGCATCCTCCTCGTTGCCGATGCAGACATCCACATACTGCATCAGATTCGTCATCACTTTCTGCGCTTTTTCGGAGCTCCAGAGCTTCTTGCGGAAATTCAGGTCGCAGGAAACCTTGACCCCCGCCTTCTTAGCCGCCTTCAGCGCTGTCTCGGTCAGCTCCGCCGCCGCGTCTGAAACCGCAGGAGTAATGCCTGTGAAATGGAACCAGTCCGCATCTTTAAATATTTCATCAAAATCAAAATCCGCTTCCGTCGCTGTGGAAATCGAAGAATGTGCGCGGTCATATACGACATTGGATGCCCTCATCGCCGAGCCCGTTTCAAGAAAATATATTCCGAGCCTCTCGCCGCCGACCGCAATGTGCCCTGTCCCGACGTTCATCTTGCGCAGCGCTGCCACGGCGCACTCGCCGATCGGGTTCTTCGGAACCTTTGTTACAAACTCCGCGTCATGACCGTAATTTGCCAGCGATACCGCGACATTTGCCTCGCCTCCGCCGTAGCAGACATCAAATTCGTCCGCCTGGATAAATTTCTCGTTGCCCGGCGTGGACAGACGGAGCATAATCTCTCCCATTGTAATTGCTTTTGCCATGATCCTTTCTCCTTTTTCACAAATATAAGCCATGTCCGGCCTTTTTTAAATAAATATCTGTATATCAGAAAAAGATTTCCCCGATATCTCCTACATAATTTTACCGTTTTCCAGTGTGCTTGTCAATTGCTGCTCCGCCTCGATTTCACACAGAACCGAAAGAGCAGAAAACAATTTTGAAAATTGCTTTCCAAGCCGTATTTATCACCGGTTCCGGTTTCGGCCATAAAAAGAACTGCCGCCCCGGCCGAATGATCTCAGCCGGGGGCAGCAGCCCCTTGGAAATTTTCAGCTCAATGCATCGGTTTCCGCGTTCATGGTTTCCGTGCCTAAGCCTCTTTTCTTCTTACCGCAAGCATTGCGCCCGCAAACATAATTGCCAGTCCGATCAGATAGAAATATCCGCTGTCCGCAAGGCCCGTCTTTGGAAGATCCGTATCCTTCGTGTCGTCCGTTTCCCCGGTATTATCCGGTTTTTCCGTTTCATCCGGTTCCTCTGTCTCATCGGTCTCATCGGTATCGCCCGGATCTTCTGTGTCGTCCGGCTCCTCCGGCTCGACTTCGTCCGGATTCCACTCCGGCTCATCCGTCAGATCTTCGCCATCCAGATTCAGCAGGCGGATTCCGTCAACCACGACGGTAGCTCCCTCTTCAATCTCCGTAACTTCGAGTACAAGCTCACCCTCAAGCAGTCCTGCCAGCTCGTCAATCGCCACGTCGCTGTAGCCGTATTCGTCCATCTCGATATCCGCGATCTTCGTCAGGCCCTCCGCCATAAGCGGAAGCTCGCCGTCCGCAAGCTTTGCATAAACCGCACCCTTGAATTTTCCGGTTGCAGCTACATGCAGGACGAGACTGTCAATCTCCGATGTGTCCCCCACCAGCTCCGACAGCTGCATGCTGTGGCTGCCCGGCTCTTCGGTAAGGAATACCGGTTCTTTGGAAACCGTAATCTCAATTACCTTCGTGTTCGGCTTCTCCTGCTCGATCTCAATCTTATCCACGGTAATCGACGGCGTGGAACCCCACCACCAGCCTACCTGGAAAATCGAACCTGTGGAAAGATCGTTCGGGTCAGCTGCCGTATTCATCGTTACGGTCACACCTTCCGGCACTTCAAACTCATACCGGACCGTATTTTTTGCGCCGTCAATAAAACCATGCTCAAAGTCAGCGGTCTGCCATTCCTTGTCGGTGCTGAAGCCGATGCCTCCGCCTCCGCCGGTCCATCCGAGCACGCTCGGCTGATCAAATGTAATCGTAACGGCAAACTTCTTGATTGCTCCGCTTTCTGCGAACTGGTCAAGAGGTATCTGATACATCTTGCCGCCCTCATTGTTTGCGTCCAGCGTCTTGTTCGGCTTCACCTCATTGGTCACCTTGGTTGCGCCTTCGCCCGGAATCTCTCTGCGGATCACCTGCGTTTCGCGCTCGCTGCTCTCATCCGGTTCGTCCCTGCCGTCATCCGGCTCTTCCTTGCCATCCTCCGGCTCTTCGCTGCCGTCGTCCGGCTCAACCGGCTCGCTGCCCGTTTCCCCGCCGATTACATTTCCATTCTTATCGTATACCGTCACTCTGTCGAGCGTAACCGTAACTCCTTCGCTGACATACCAGATCTGAACTTCGAAATATCCGTTTGCTTCCCTGCCGGAGATATTATCGTACACCCAGGTGGTCGTGCCGCCGCCCGACTCGCCGTCCGTCTGTCCCCACGCACCGTCGATGCTGAGTCCGAGACTTCCGTTAAAATAACCGCTGCTCGTGAAAACAACCTCAATGCGATCCATAACATCCGCGTATTCCGCATAATCGTAACTGAGCTTGTCGCCGGCCTTTACCTGCTTCTTATCCGGATTTTCCTCATCCGGCTTCTCCTCTGCAGGAGCTGTGGTCGGGGTCGGATCCGGATAAAGATTTTCAATAAACCCGTTGCCGGAGCCGCCCGTGGTACCGCCCGAACCATTGCCGAGCTCCTTGCTGTAATCCGCACCCTTCTCAGCGAAGATCAGCTTCTGAAGCGTAACGGATTCCAGTCCTGTGGACGGCCACCATATCTGAACATTAATCGACGGTTCCGCACCGAGATTTTTCTCCGAAAGCCCGGAAACCTTCCAGGTTGACTGTCCGGAGGAGGAACTTCCCTCGCAAAGCGTCGTCCACTCATTGTCAACATTGCCTCCGAAGATACCGCTGAAGCTTAAGCTGCTCTTCCATACTGCCACAACCTCGTCAACCTTAAGACCCGCCGGGAAGGCAAAGCTCTTCTGGTAATTCGAACCCCAATCGCCGCTCACCAAATCCAGAACCTCTGTCGCCGGCTTGTTGAACTCTACTACCTCATAACGTGCCGTCGCGTCAATGACTTTTCTGTTCACGGTCACCTTAAGATTCTCAATTGTTATTACGGCAGACTCCGAATCTCCAACCTTCTGCCCCGCTTTCAGCGTACACTTTACCGCACCATTTGTATATTTTGTGGCTCCCACAGCGGAAACCTCGATCTGGTGCGTCTCAACTGTGCCGTCCGGTACCGGCGTATCCGAAGACCAATAATTATTATGCCATGGATATTTCTTATTGTCATCCGGATTCTGCGGATCAATATCCGCATCCGTCTGGAATCCGATCTGGTTGAAGCCGCAGCCTGAAACGGTATATGTTACCGTATAGACATCGCCCTCCTTTGCTTCGGCATCCGCAATGTAGAAGGACGCCAGTTCGGAATATTCTCCGCCTGAAACTGCAAGATTACCGGCATAGATTTTTTCCATTTCGATAGTCATGCCGTTTGTGAAGGTTTCGGAATCTCCCGGTTCGCCCGGCTCAGGAGTAACCGTCGGCTCTCCCGGTTCCGGAGTCACTGTCGGCTCTCCCGGCTCCGGCGTCGCTGTCGGTTCTCCCGGCTCCGGCGTAACTTCCGGCTCATCCGGCAGAAGCTCCGCGCTGTAGTCTGCGCCCGCCTCAGCAAAGATCAGTTTCCGGAGAACAACGTTTTCTGTTCCGCTGTACGTTTGCAGCTGAATGCTTGAATACAGGATATTTCTGGAAGAAACATCCGTCAGCTCCCAGACACTGCTACCAGAATACTTTTCACTTGCCCAGTTGTTCTCCGGAACATTGTAACCGATATCTCCGTTAGAATTGCTGTCGAACACTACTATAATCTTGTCAACTGCAATACTATCCGGAATAGGAAATCGCTTCTGATACACATTATTATCAGTAATTTCCAGCACCTCCGACACAGGCTTGTTGATTGTCTGTGCAACATACTGCGGCCCTACGGCTTTCGTTATTTTCAGACCGGAAACAATAAACGTTCCATCTCCTGCCGTCGCATCCGTCACAAGGGTATCCAGCACAAACTTAATCTGCATTTTACTGTCTGCACCTCCGGATACGCTTGCCTCAATCGTTTTCGAAAAAAACGTACCGTCCTTGACGCCATCCTCCCCGGCCCAATGGCTCTGCCATTTCCAGTCGCTGACATTTGACTGATAACCGATCTGCTTATAAATCGCTGCACCTGACACAATGGTCATCTCCACCATAAACTTGTCACCTTCCGCGTATGTAGTATCCACGGTATAAGGTGAACCGGTCGTCAGCGTTCCGCTGTAGCTCTTCCCGAGTTCCAGCGTGTCAGGGATCGCCTGCTCCGCCGCATGCACCCGGTACGGCCCCGCATGCCCGCTCAGCACGGAAAGTACCATGGCGAACGCTGTGAGCCAGGCCCACAGGGCCTTTTTCTTTTTACTCATTCCTCAACCTCCTTTTGTTGACGCACCACCTCAGTCAAGCGGAAAAAAATCGTCAAATTGACCTGTTTTTTTAATTCAGCAATCAAAAATTCGTCAAATTTGATATTTTTATGCCGTTTGTGACTTCGCCGGCGCGCTAAGTTATGTAGCAATAATAACCCAAAACGAGAGAATGTGTCAATAGCTTTTGTGCATTTTTTCCTTTTCCGATTTTCGTTTGACATTGCCCTTCCGACATAATACAATGAGAAAAACATGAAGCAAGAATGGAGGATATTTTATGAAGAAGAAACGGCTTTTTTCCGTACTTTTCACCGTATTGCTCTGTGCGGTGCCGCTCGCCGGCTGCAGCAGCGGCGAAAATGAGAAGACACCCGCTGTCACAGGCGAAGCCGGCCAGGAAAAAAATGACGGCGGCGGCAATCCTGCCCCAAGCGGGTCACCAAATGACAATGTGGAAAATCCCGGCAGCGAGGACAATGCCGGCGGAGCCGGCCAGGAGGACTCCGAAGACGGAAGCTCGGCAGAAAACAAAATTGAAATTGTCCACACGCGGGATCTCTCCAACCCGAATGCAACCGAAAAAGCCCAGCTGATCTACGACTATCTCTGCAGCGTAACCGGAAACGCCGTTATCTCCGGCGTGCAGGAGTCCCCGAGCGCGGCAGGCGCAAACGATGAGATCAATTACATAAAGCGGGTATCCGGAAAATATCCTGCACTGCGCGGCTTCGACTATATCAACGACGACTTCGAAGGCGTCAACAAGCGCGCCGAATTCTGGGGGAACGAAATGAACGGGCTTGTAACCATCTGCTGGCACTGGGGCACGCCGCCGGACGGCATCGGCTATGAATCAAGCAAGGGAAAAATTGATCTTGATAAGGCGCTCACAGAGGGCACAGAGCTGTACGAGGCCATGGTTGCGCAGATGGACAATGTGGCCGGCTATCTGAAGGAGCTTCAGGATAAGGGCATTGTTGTGCTCTGGCGGCCGTTCCACGAATTTGACGGCCAGTGGTTCTGGTGGGGCAAAGGCGGCAATGAAAAATTCATCCAGCTCTGGCAGCTGATGTACGACCGCTACACAAACATTCATGGTCTGAATAATCTGATCTGGGTGCTGGGCTACAGCGACCAGGTCAAGCGTGACTGGTATCCGGGGGACGAATATGTTGATATCGTCGGAGCCGACAGCTATAAAACCGGCACGCGAAACGCACTCTACAAACTTGTTTGTGCTTTCGGCGCAGAGGGAATGCCGGTTCCCCTGCATGAATGCGGCGCGGTTCCCAATCCGGACGAGCTGATCGAGAGCGGCACGAACTGGACCTGGTTTATGACCTGGACGCTCTCAAATATGCGCGAGAACAATACCAAGGAAGAGCTTGCGCATGCCTTCGGCCACGATTATGTAATCACGCTCGAGCAGCTTCCGGATTTTGATGAGCTGCTCGAAGCTGGAGAATCATAACCGCAGATAACGGCATTATGCTCCGAAAAAGAATTTCCTTATAAAAGAACCGCCTCTTTATCCTGCGGATGCGCAGATTCCTGATGTTTAAAATCTGTCATGGCAAATAACAAGGGAAGCCCGGGGAAAATCCTCAGGCTTCCTTTTTGTTTCCTGTAATTATTTCGTCATACAGATCCAGACCGAAGCTGGTATTCTCCGGCGCCGCCTCCACCATCCGAAAGGTACGCGTCCCGTTCTCCCTGCGCTCCGCGCTCATAAACAGTGCATGATCCGGCTTTCTGGCATAGAGCTCCCGCGCAAACTGCAGCAGATGCGTTACCATGGCCACCGTTATCCCGCTCTCGTACAGCGCGCTGACAAGCTCCAGCGCGATCACCGAGCCCTCCTTTTCCGTCGTCGTGGCAAAGGACTCGTTTAAAAGCAGCAGGGAATCCCGCGTAATGCTTTTCAGGATGCCGTCCATCCGGCGCAGCTCCTCGTCCAGCCTTCCGGAATTCATCGCTGCATCCTCCCGCCTCGTAAAATGCGTGTAGATATTGCGATACAGCCCTCCGCGGAATGCTGCTGCCGGTACGAACATCCCGCACTGGAGCATTACCTGGGCGATTCCGAGACTGCGCAGGCAGGTCGATTTTCCGCCCTGGTTGGCACCCGTGATCACAAGCAGACGACAGTCCGGGTGCGCGGCGGCGTTGGAAATCGGCACGAACCGCGACAGGATCGCCATGCTCAGCTCGTACAGACCGGTAAATTCAAACCCTGCCCGCTCCTCCGACACCTCCGGAAAACAAAAGTCCGCACCAAATGCCGCGGCACGCTCCCGCAGCTGCACGCAGCCGAAATAAAATGCTGCCTGCACGGAAAACGCTTCGAAAAACTGCATCAACTCATCCAAAAACGGCACGAACCAGGACAGGATATATGCAAAGGCCGTCTCTTCAAGCTGCCGCGCCTCCCGCAGCTCCGCATCCTCCCGCAGACATACGATCCCCGGAGCAAACAGCTTACGATACCACCTCCCTGCGCCTTCCATCAATGCACCCGACTTTTCCCGGTAGCCGAGCCGCCGCACGCACTTCAGGCATACAGCATCCTCCTTCATTCCCGGCCCAAGGCCCATGGAAAGAACGACAGTCCCGCCCTCTGTAAAAAACTCCATATCCTCCATGATTTCCCGCAGCCCGGACCGGAACTCCTCCCCGTATTCCTCCTGCAGCCTGCGCTTCAGGGAGGAAAGGCCGCTCTCCTCCGCAAATTCCTCCTGATCCAGCAGCCCCTTCAGCTCGTCAAGGCATTCCGTCATTTCCTTCAGAAGCTTAAATGTGCCGAGCAGCTCCCCGCTGCTTCCTCGTTTCTCTTTATATCTTTCCCGGCTCTGGGACAGGGAAATCTGCGCCCGCTGCCCGACGGCGTACATGGCCGCCGCCAGCTCCTCCCGCGCAAGAAGCTCCTTTAAAATTCTCTGGCGGTAAAGCACCTGTTTTGCATCCGAAAGCGGTACAAGCATAATCCGCTTCATGGTATCATAAATGAAAAAATCCTCCTTCTCCGCCTGTTTCAGGGAATCCCCCTTCTTCCATACATGACGGCAGGCCGCCTGAAAAACAACCTTCAGATTCAGATCCGCCGTCATGGCATCCTTTTCCGGATAGCCGGCCTCCGCAGGCAGCTCCCGATCCTCATATAACAGCAGGGATTTCATCCTTCATTCCTCCTTCCAGCCGCGCGCAGCGGCGGGTTTCACAGGTTCCGAAGCTTCCGGCCTGTCTCAGCGTTCGCGGTACTCTCCCAGCCGCTCTTTCAGCCGCACCTTCAGCTCCGGATATGTCATGCGGTATTTCTCAACCAGTCCGTACGCGTATCCCGTTCCCTCTGCCGGTTTTCTTACAATTTTATAAGTACGTATATGACTATCCAAATCATCCACACAAGCCGACAGACTTACAATCCGTTTCCCTTCCTCATGAATCTGATCTTCATCTGCCAGTTCCTGAATATGAGTTACATAGATACCGAGACAGCTTTGACGCAGAAAATGTTCCATTACACGTCTGCCCATAATGTATGCATCATAGGTGGCCGCCGTGGTAAACAGCTCATTGATAACAACAAATTTGTTTTTTTCGCGTTCCCTCATCATGGGCTCCAGCCGGACAAGCTCCTCCTTAAGCTTTCCTCTTCCGGTTTCCAGACTCTCCTCCACGGAAAAATGCGTAAGAATTCCATCAAAAAACGGAAGTCTCAGCTGCCTGCACGGCGCGGCAAGTCCCATCAGAGAAAAATATACCATCTGCCCGACGCTCCGGGCAAAAGTGGTCTTCCCGCCCTGATTCGGCCCGGTGACAACAAGGAAAGCCTCGTTCGCTCCATACCTTACATTATTGCACACAACCACCTGTCTGGAATACAGACTCTTCAGCAGCAGTGCCAGATCATAGCATTCCGCCGCGCAAAAGAGATCGCCCTCCGCACTCTCTCCGATACAGGCTTCGCTGCGATCTGTACCTATGCCTTCCGTTTCGTCCTCCGCAGCTCCGGAAAATTCCGGATAGGCAAACGGATATCCGCTTTTTGCCGTCCGGTCCATAAACAGCCGGTATGCCAGATATACCTGCAGCTGCCGCTCCAGAGCGAGCAGCCATTCCGTCATAAAATTTTCTGCTCTTCCGGAACCCTCCGCAGCCTGCGGCAGCTCCCGGGAAAAATCCTTTTCATAGTCTCTAAGCCGGTCAAAAAGCTCCGGGCGGCTTTTCCGGAAGCTCTCAAGCACCAGCCGCTCAAATTTTCCCGGCTCCTTTTCCGCCTGAAACGGATTTTCCAGCTCCTCCGTCCGCCCCGCCTGAGCCGGGAACAACCTCTTCAGCTTCTCCGCATAACTGCCCTTCGTTTCTTCCTGTGAGATTTTTACCCTGTCTCTGGAAAGTGCCATCTGAACACGCAGCTCCGCAAAGGCCTGCGATAACCCGGCGGTGCGCTCCGCAAACTCCCGGTAGTCCGCACGCCCCGTATACCCCGTCACTGCGCCGCCAAGACCGACGAGCAATGCGGAGGAAGAAATCCGGCCGTCTTTTCTGCCATCCGCTCCTGCCGCTGCAAGGACATTGACAAGCTCCTGCACCGCGCCGGTGTACGCTGCTCCGCAGTCCAGAAGAAACCGCTGCCGCTGCAGCCCGAACTCTGCCTTGCGGTACCGTTCTGCGTATCCCCTCGCCGCAAGCATCCCGTCAGAAAAACGCAGAAACCCGTCAAACAGTTCCTTATTCTCCAGCGCGCGAAGCACTCTGCACCGCTCCTGCGCTGTCTCCCGCTTCTGCGGCAGCCGGTAAAAATAGCGCTTCAGATCATAATTTCTGCGCTCCTCGGCAATGCGTGCAATAATCTGATCCAGGTTCAGATCCGTAAAATACGACGGCGCAGACAGCGCATTTTCGTAATAATCCTCGCCGCAGCCGAGGATTCCCGTCTTTTCAAATTCCGGCAATCCCATACTTACTCCCTCCTGCGTTTTTCTTTTATCCTGCATTTTTAGATTTTTCTTTTTGACAGTTATTTTCTCTTCGGCAGTTACCTTCATTCAGCGCTCTGCTTTTTTCTGGACGTTTCCCCTTCCTGCTTCTCCGCCGCTGTTTTCCGATTTTTTTATCCGGCCTGCTCCGCTCTTTCCCTTCTCTGCCCGTCCTCTCTTCCGTTTCAATTCTCTTTTCTCTGTCTGCTATTATGCCATTATCCCGCCTGAAATGCAAGAAAATAAGCCCGTAAAACAATCCTGCGCCCTGTTATTTTTATCTTCCGGAACGCCGATAAATTAATGTAAGCAGAAGGCCGCGGCGGTTCATTGCCGCAGTACACCCAAATTGCCCGCATCCAGCGGTGCTGGGTTCAATACATATTTAAGGAGGCTTCCCATGGCAGAATATGATCGGCGCATCGCCGGCTCCCCCAATACGGCACTGCAGAACCGCCTCTCCGGCACGGCACAGCGGACGGCAGCCAGCTCCGCCGGCGTTCATTCCTCTGCTCCGGCACAGGAAAAGGGGTTTTCCAGCGGGCAGATTATACGAGGGCAGGTAATCGACCTGCGCAATCACGAAGTCAAGGTGCAGCTGGACGACAGCCGCGTACTTTCGGGCAGAATCGACGACGCGGCAAGCCTGTCCATCGGGGAGCGCGCCGTCTTTCAGGTGACGCGGGCGGATCCGCGCACCATCGCTCTGAAAGTAATCTCGGATCCGCGCGCGGCCTCCCGTGAAAATACAATCGACAAGGCTCTCGAGGCCGCCTCTCTGCCGAAGTCTGAGCGAAATGTCTCGGCAGTGCGCGCTCTTCTGGAACAGGGCCTTTCCGTGGATAAAAACAGCATTCAGAACCTGCTGCGCCAATCCGCATCCCTGCGCGGAATTTCCTTCCGCACACTTGCCATCCTGCAAAAACAGCAGATTCCTGCGACTCAGGTAAATGCTTCTCAGCTGGAACGCTACCTGAACTACGAGCACCGCATCGCAAATCTCGCGGAGCAGACTGCTTCCGAGCTCTCCGAGGCTGTTTTCTCTGCAGCAAACACGGACAGCGGCGATGCGGCCCGCCTCAACGGACAGCTGCTGCGGCTTCTGCTGCCGCAATCTGCAGATGCGGCCTCGGCCTCAGCACTTCCGCTCTCCTCCCTCGGACTGCTCTCCTCCGACGAACTGCTAAACCTTCTGGATACGCTGGAGCAATTCGGACTGTCCGCCGACAACGGCGCAGCACTTCTGAACGGTACGGCAACACTTCAGGAAACGGCGCATCTGCTGCTGCAGATCGCCGAACAGCTGGATGCTTCCCAGGCTGAAAACACAGACGCGGCGCCGGACGCAGAGGGAAGCTCTAGTGCAGGCAGGGCGGACGGAGCACCGAGCGGCATAACGTCTCTCGGCAGTGCTGCCGTCTCCATCGGCGCATCCACCGTCTCCGGAGAAGCGGCAGAAAACAGCGGAACTTCCGCCGGTTCCGACACGATTTCCGGCTCCGTTGAGGGCGGTGCGGCAGCCGAATCGGGTGCCGGAATCCAAACCACGGCGGAAGGCGCAGCTCTCGGCCAGGCTACCACCGGCTCCGCGCTCTCCCTGTTCCGCTCCCTGCTTCACGGAGCCGGCTCTATCTTCGGCGGAAAGCAGGCGGACAACACGGTCAAGCTCCCGCCGCAGACCGTCCCGTTCGCCGAGCAGACACTCTCCGGGCTTCTGGAACACCTTCCCGCGGCTCTGCAGACTCCGGAGATTTATACTCTTCTGAACGCCTATGCTGCGGCAGCACGCGGCTCCATGGAGCTCTCCGCCATGTTGCCCAAACGGCTGCGCACCGAGCTGGCCGACCACCTGAAGGGCAAGCTCTCCCAGACCGTTCTGCAAAAGGTTAAGGACGGCGAACTGACTGCCGCACAGCTGCTAAAGCTTCTGATGGAATCCTCCGACAGTGGTCAGGAAGGCTCCTCCTACCTCTCCTCCGAGGCATACAGGGAGCTGCTGCGCCAATGGCTCTCCAGCCGCCTCACGATGCGCCCGGAGAACCTTTCCAGACCGGGCGCCGTCGCGGATTATTACGATTCGCTCGACCGGGCGCTTGCCTCTCTGGAAAAACTGCCCGGACGTACCGACGGTCAGCCGGCTTTTCAGGACACGGCTGCGGGCATCCGCGACAATATCGATTTTATGAAGGCGCTTAACCAGCTCTTCCCATACGTCCAGCTGCCGCTGCGTCTTTCCGGAAGAAGCGCACACGCGGAGCTCTTTGTCTACACTGACCGGGAACGGACTATGGACGCCGCCTCCGGCGTCCGTGCTCTGCTGCATCTGGATATGGAGCAGCTCGGCCCCCTGGACATCCATCTCGTGCTGGAACAAAAAAAGCTCCGGGCAAACTTTTATCTGACCGATGCCGCGGGAAGCGCACTCACTGAGGAAAATCTGGCCGGCCTGACCGGGGCCCTGGCAGCAAAGGGCTATACCCTCGATGCGCGCGTACAGACCAGGGAAGCCTTTGAGAGCCCGGTTTCCGCCATGCTTGCACCGAAACAGGACAGCACCTCCATGAAGCGATACACCTTTGATATCCGCGCATAAAGAATCCATGTATAAAAAATCTCTCCATGACGCATACTAGCCGAAACTGTGTCATGGGGAGGTTTTTATGCTTATCTCAATCCGAAAATATGCCGCCGCGCTCTTTCTTCTGCTCGGCCTCACCGCACTTTTTCTTATTCTCATCATCAACTGCCGCTTCTTCTACCGGTTTCTGCTGGACCCGCTGCATATCCCGGAGACAAGCGGATTATCGCGCGATGAGATACTTCTAAATTATAACTGCCTGATCGACTACTGCTCGCCGTTCTGCCGGGATGCTCTTGAATTCCCGACTTTCCGCTCCTCCGGCTCCGCTTTGTCCCATTTCGCCGAGGTCAAAAATATCTTTACGGCCCTCTATCTGCTCGCGCCGGCCGGCCTGCTCACGGCCTTCTGGCTTTTTCTGCAGCTTCCGCGCAGGGAGCGCCCGCGTGCACTGGGCGCCGCGGGACGTCTCTGCCTGGTGCTGCCCGCGATCCTGCTCTGCCTGTGCGCCCTGAGCTTTCACGACATTTTTTTTGATCTGCACAGGATACTGTTCCGCAATAATGACTGGCTGTTCAGCGCCGCGTCCGACCCGGTCATTACTATTCTGCCGGAACGTTTTTTTCTTGTCTGCGCCAAGGTGCTGCTGCTCCTTCTTATAATATCGGGCGCACTTCTCGTAGCCTTGGAATCAGTCTCCTCGATGAGGCTGCGCATCCGTCTGCGCTGGCTGAAAACAAAGCCGCGCAGAACACAGTCCGCGCGGCCTTAGAGTAATTTTTATGATTTACTTTCTTATGATTTACTTTTTATCCTTCTTCTGCTGGGACAAAAGAGTATCGGTTTCGGCCAGGAACGCTGCCCATTTCTCCTTCTGCTCTGCAAAATATTTTGGACAGGACTGCCCGCCGAGCTCCGAATGACGCAGAACTGCCGTCTTATCCAGGCCGTACTTGGCACAAAGATAAACTGTGAGCTTCACAAGGGACTGATGTGTTGCGGTCGTCGGGATACCGTCGATCTCCGGATGACAGAAGGTAATGGATATGGTGTCCTCGTTCCTTGCTCCCGACGCGCACGCTACCTCCGACAAAGGAATGCACTGTATGATCTCTCCGTTCAGGCCGATAATAAAATGCGTGCTCTCCGCGGTTTTCGCCGAACCGTCCTTCAGGCTTTCGTAATGATTCCGGTTTTCCACTGCAGTGCTGCCCGCGTCGGCCACATAATGGATGATAATCCCCTTGACCTCCGTCAGGGCATTGCCCGGCCTGGTATACTCGTTTTTGCTCAGAAACAGCTCCGTAATATCGAGCTCCTGCTTCATCGTTGAAGCAGACGGCGTCTCGGCGCCCCCCCTGGAAAACAGGTTCCGCATCACTTTAATGAACCCGAGCAGCAGCACAAGCACAATCAGCAGCGCCAGCGCAGCCGCTGCCGCCAGCTTTGCGTAGGCATAAAGCTTTTTCCTGCGCTTCCACTCCTGCTTTGTCAATACCTTCGCCATATCGTATCCCCCGTTTTATTTTCCGTTTTCCTGCCGCTGGTTTTTTGAGCTCCGCTGCCCTGATTTCTGCTTCCTGCTGCCGTTTTTTCGTGCTCCGCCATTCAGATTTCAGTTTCCTGCTGCCGTTTTTTCGTGCTCCGCCATTCAGATTTCAGTTTCCTGCTGCCGGTTTTCAGTACTCTTCCGCTCGAATCCCTGCTTCCTGCCGCTCCGCTGCCCTGATTTCTGCTTCCTGCTGCCGGAGTTTTACGCTCCGCTGTTTTCGAAGCTCATGCCTTCCATCTCAGCCGGAAACAGCCCCGGCTGCCTCCTCAAAGCCGGCTGCCGGGGCCCCGCCCGCAGATTTCTCTATTCGTCCACGCTGTAATTCGGCGCTTCCTTCGTAATGTGGATGTCATGCGGATGGCTCTCCCGCAGTGCCGCAGCCGTAATCTTTACAAATCTACCTGTCTGCTTAAGTGTCTCGATATCCTTTGCGCCGCAGTAGCCCATACCGGCACGAAGACCTCCCGTAAACTGGAAGATCGTATCCTCGGCATTGCCCTTGTAGGCAACGCGCCCTTCCACGCCCTCCGGCACAAGCTTCTTGGCATTCGCCTGGAAATAGCGGTCCTTGCTGCCGTTCTCCATCGCTGCGATGGAGCCCATTCCGCGGTAAACCTTATATTTTCTCCCCTGGAACAGTTCAAAGGTTCCCGGGCTCTCCTCGCAGCCTGCAAAGATGCTTCCGAGCATGCATACATTTGCACCCGCCGCAATCGCCTTTGTGAGATCTCCGGAATACTTGATTCCGCCGTCGGCAATAATCGGGATGCCATACTCCTTCGCCACCGCGTACGCATTCATTACTGCCGTAATCTGAGGCACTCCGATCCCGGCCACGACGCGGGTGGTGCAGATCGAACCCGGCCCGATGCCGACCTTCACGCAGTCCACGCCCGCCTCGATCAGATCCTTTGTCGCCTCACCGGTGGCCACGTTGCCCGCAATAATCTGGAGCTCCGGATAAGCCTCCCGTACCATGCGCACAACCCGGAGTACATTTGCAGAATGCCCATGCGCTGAGTCAATGACAATGGCGTCCACATGGGCCTTCACAAGCGCGTCCACCCGGTCAAGAATGTTCGCCGTCACGCCGACGCCTGCGGCGCAGAGCAGTCTGCCCTTGTCATCCTTTGCCGCGAGCGGATATTTGATCGCCTTCTCAATATCCTTAATGGTGATAAGCCCTTTGAGGTTTCCTTCATCGTCCACGATCGGAAGCTTCTCCTTCCGCGCCCTAGAAAGAATCTGCTTCGCCTCCTCAAGCGTAATGCCCTCCTTCGCCGTGATCAGGCCCTCGCTCGTCATGGACTCCTTGATTTTCTTTGTAAAATCCGTCTCAAATTTCAGATCGCGGTTTGTGATGATGCCGACAAGCCTTCTGCCCTCGGTAACAGGTACGCCGGATATGCGGAATTTGCCCATCAGCTCATCGGCGTCCTTCAATGTATGCTCCGGGGTTAAAGAAAATGGGTCGGTGATTACGCCGTTTTCCGAGCGCTTAACCTTGTCCACCTCTTCCGCCTGCGCTTCGATTGACATATTTTTATGAATCACTCCGATTCCGCCCTGCCGCGCCATGGCGATTGCCATACGGTGCTCGGTGACCGTATCCATGCCGGCGCTCATAAGCGGAATATTGAGTCTGATTTTCTTCGTGAGCCAGGTGGAAAGTTCCACCTCGTTCGGGATAACCTCGGAATATGCCGGAACCAGAAGCACATCGTCAAAGGTAATGCCTTCACCAATAATCTGTCCCATTTTCTTATCCTCGCTTTCTCTTTGATGAATGAAATTTTCACAAGTATAACTTGATTCCCCGGCATTGTCAAGCATAAATAAAGCAAAAACTGCCCTGTTTTACGAGCTCGGGCAGGGGAACGCTTCCCCTGCCCGGACCTGTCCTGAAACCTGTAAAAATTATTCTGCGCCCCGCCCGAAAAAACCCGCGAACCGCGTTTGCCGTCAATATTCGGCAAGCTTTCTCGGAGCTTTCTGCTTAATTGCAGCAAGCATCTTTTCGTTCGGCTCGCAGAGGATCATTGTGAGCTGCTCGCCCTGCCGGAGAACGATGGCATAGACCTTCGCATCTTTCTCCCCGGACGTAAAATTGAGGCGTTTCACCTGTGCCTGCGCATAAGAATCCAGTGCATGAGAGCCGACCGGCGCCATGATTTCAACATTCTCAAAATCAATTCTTGTGGCTGTCTTTCTTTTGTTGCCGCTGAAAATCTTATCAAAATCAACCTGACCATCGCAGAATACATACTCGTACTCCACATTCAGATACGGGAAAACCAGCACGCAGGCCAGTACCAGAAGTCCGACCACCACAATGGTGAACATGCCGAACCAGTTTATCCCGAACAGCAGCACAAACAGCGTGACAGCCAGCATCAGTCCCTTGATCATAAGGCCCGTTATCGACGGTCTCCTCTTCACTGCGGTTTCCGCATAAGACTCATTCATTTTCTGTACCTCCTGCCCCAAGAGGGCACCCTTTCACAAAATTTGTCTCTCCTGCTTCCGCTCAGCCGGAATACAGCGCTCCGTTTTTCTCCGGCTGCAGAATCCGAAGCCGCATTTTCTTTTACGAAGCATGCATCCGCCCGCGGCACGCGCGCCGCCATGCTCCCTACCGCAGCGGTGTGCAGCTCCTCTGTGCCGGCGGCGTCTGTCCGGAGGAACTTTTGTCCTCAGGGCTGATGTCCCGCGGCTGCAGACCGGTGCAGATATAATATTCTTAGAATATTATACCTTAGTCCGACCGAAAAGGAAAGAGGTTTTCCGGAATTGTTTGAAGCCGCTTTCAGCGCCCTTCCCGGTACAGCCGCAAATACGCTTCCTGCCGTCCCTGCGCGAACGCCCGCGCAAGCCGTTCGGCTATTTCTCCGTCGCGCAGCATGGCCGTCAGGATCGGGGAAAAACGGCGCCCTTCCAGGGAAACAGCCTCCTTTACCGCCAAGTCGAAAGTTCTCTCCTTCCCGGTATAAAGTCTCCTGCTCGAGGCGGTCACGTTGTCCAGCCAGTCGAGCAGCCCGATCACATCCACCATCTGCCGGTACGGGCATTCCAGGCGGCGGTAGGTTTCCGGATATCCCCGGGAGCCGTCGTACCAGCAGTGATGCCCCATGGCAACCATTGCGTAGTGCCGGGTGGATTCCCTCATTTCCAGCCATGCCGCACCGATCATCGTGTGCAGATGGGCCATCTCGTACTCCTCCTCAAACCACTGCCGCGGCGTCTTGTAAAGGCTCATGAAATTCATCTTGCCGACATCATGGAGCTGCCCGCACTTCATGGCGTAATCCAGGATTGCCGTCCGCTTTTTCTCCGGCTCCTGCAGCCTGCGCAGCTCGTCGATATCGTCAAAAAATCCGGGCTGCTCCTCCGCAATTATCCCGCAGAATTCCACGGCCGCCTTCCCAACAACATAGGAGTGAACAAATATTTCAGGGGTGAAAAGCTCCTGCAGCCGAATGATAAAATCTCCGTAGGAAAGGCTGTTTGACGTCTCGATGAACGTCAGGGAAAGCTGACGGAGATAGTAGAACAGGGATTCCTTTCCCTCCCCAGGAAAGTTTTCCACATAACTGACAATCCTGTGGTAGAGTTCCTCGATGTATCCCTCCCTCTCCGGGATTTTCTCCGGATTCTCCTGAAGATACTGGCAGTAGAAGGCCGGAATGGATATGGTTCCGTACATACCGTCCGTCGAATAATCGGAAGCGTCCACCGTGTCGGTCAGCCGTTCCATTTTAGTAAGCAGGCCGTCCAGGGTATCCAGACCGCAATAATATTCGATGGCGCAGTTGGAAAACGCCGTCCGCACCGGGGGCTTTTCCCCTCGCTCCGCAGTCTCCCGCATCCTCCGGTCTAAAACAATATGAACGGATTCCATTATATCCGTGATATCCTGCGGCGTCATGGTTCTTCCCTTGCTGTGCGATATGGACGCCGCCATCAGCTGATGCGTCTGATATATGTATCTGTCCCACGGGAGCTCCGGCGCCTTTTCCTGATATTCCTTATCCTGCATAATCTGCAGCGTACGCTTGATTATGCGGATTCGCTCCGCAACGGATTTATATTGCCCCAGCGCCATGTTTGCCCGCGCCCGCAGAATGTATCCCCGCGTTTCCGCATCTTCAATCTCATCGAAATATTTCAGATAGGCCGCCGCCTCCGTAAAGCACAGACGCATGCGGTGGATATATTCCTCGCTTTTGGAAGACTCCAGCCCCACCAGCTTGTTGTTCATGCTGTTCCTTCCGATTCCCAGCCAGTACAGCTCCCGAATCATTGCTCTCCGATCCCTGCGGAATCGCGCCACGCTCAGAAGGGCCCGGTGAATCTGGCAGAACAGCCCCACATCCAGCTCCTCCCGCGGGTTCATCAGCATGCCCGCAAATTCCAGAAGCTCCGCAAGCTGCTCCGAATCCGCCTCATACAGATGATCCAGCACCGGGAACAGCCCCTCCTTCAGCAGCTCCATATTACGCCTGACCGTTCGCTCCAGCTGCCGCTCGTTCCGGGCAATTTCCCAGCAGAATTCCTCAAAAGAAAGCTCCTCCTGCTTCCTCTGTACGGATCGCTCAGCGATATCCCTCAAATTCGAAATATACTCCTCCTGATATGGCTGCATGCCTGCCTCACTCTTCCTTCCCTTTCCTTACGGGCCTGTACTGCCCCTGCCGGCTTCCCTATCTCCAAAATCGCCCGGCTGCTTCCCTGCGCTCCTTTCCTGTACCGCCAGACGGCCGCGCAGGATTTCCTGCAGGCGCTCCGGGTCAATCGGTTTGGAACAGTGCTCGTTCATGCCCGCCTCCTTCGACAGCCGGACATCCTCCACAAAGGCGTTGGCTGTCATGGCCACAATCCATACGCTCTGCGCATCCCCGCGCTGCAGCCGCCGGATGTTACTGGTCGCCTCATAGCCGTTCATTACCGGCATCTGAACATCCATGAAAATAAGATCAAAATGTCCTTCCTCCGATGCCTGAAAGGCCTCCACAGCCAGCGCGCCGTTGTCTGCCACTTCCACCTGCACGCCGATCATCGACAGCAGCTCCATGGCAATTTCCTGGTTCATCTCGTTATCCTCGACCAGCAGAACGTGCAGTCGGCTGAAATCATCCTGACCGCCGGCAGCCGTCTCCTCTCCGCCGCCGCTGCCCAGCAGACCCGCCAGCGTACCCAGCAGTCTGCTTTTGAACAGCGGGCACGGTACAAAAGCACTGACGCCGGCCCGTACCGCCCGGTACTCGATATGCGCCCAGTCCTGCTCCGACACCAGCAGGATCGGAAAATCTCTGCCGGCCAGCTGGCGAACATGGGAAGCCAGCTCCAGCACCGTCATATCCGTCAGCTCCTGCCCGAGCAGCATGGCGCACGGCATGCATCCCTCGTACTGCACCTCCGTCAGCCAGGTAACCGCATCCATGCCGCTTTGTACATGTACCGGGATAAGCCCGCCTTCCTGCAGATAATCCATAATCTGCCCGATTCTGCCGCTCCAGCTCTCCGCCACCAGAACGGTCTGTCCGGCAGGCAGCTCTGCCGGCTGTTTTCCCTGCGGCGCGGACAAAAGCGGAAGCTCGACCCGGAAACGGCTCCCTTCGCCCTCCCTGCTCTCCACCGTTATGCGGCCGCCCATCTGATCAATCAGGTTTTTGACAATGGCCATTCCCAGCCCCGTTCCCTCGATCTTGCTGGTCACGGCATTGCTTACCCTCTCAAAAGGAATAAAGATCCGCTCCAGAAATTCCCGGCTCATGCCGATGCCGTTGTCCTCGCAGACGAAATCAAGCCATACCACGCCCCCGCCTTCTTCCTGCACGGCCGGTTCCGTCCGCCGCTGAGAAAAATGCACATGGATTGCGCCCTCATCCATTGTATATTTCACCGCGTTTCCGATAATATTTACGAGAATCTGCCGAAGACGGAGAGAATCCCCGATCAGGCTCTCCTCATAGATACGGCCGATTTCAATCTGCAGTTCCTGCTTTTTCTGGACCGCCTGAGGCCGCATCATCACGGCAATATCATGAATCAGCTCGGCCAGGGAAAATGCCTCTTCGTTCAGTTTCATCCGTCCGCTGTCGATCCTCGACATATCCAGCACATCGTTTACCAGGCTCATCAGGTGGGTGGAAGCCGTCCGTATTTTAAGAAGACAGTCCTGTACTCTCGGCTTTTCGTCGATATGGGACAGACCGATCGACGTCATCCCGACAATTGCATTCATCGGCGTGCGGATATCATGGGACATACTCGACAGAAAGCTGCTCTTTGCGCGGTTGGCCGACTCCGCTGATTTCAGCGCCGCCTCCAGCGCAGAATTCATCCGTTCCAGCTCCGCTACGTGCTTCTGCCGTCCGCCGCTCGGCTCAAGTATCCAGAGTTCATGCTGACTGTCCAGCTTTACTCTCTCAACAGCAAGCTCCGCCGTTACGCCGGAAGGATCCGCCCCCTGCAGCTGCTCCGCGGCAAGCCTGGTCATGGTGCACGCCGCTTTGTCCGCATACAAAATGTGCCGGCTGCCATCCGGCGCCTGCTCTACTACTATATAGCCCTTACTTTCTCTGAAACTGCCGCTCTCCATATTTTCCATAATTGAAAACTCCATCTGCCTTGAACAGTATTCCGTTTAAACCCAGTCCCGAATTCTTCTGCCCCGGGTATGCTCTATTTTAAACTATACCGTCTCCGTTGTAAAGTTTCTAAATTGTTTCTATAAATAATTTCCAGAAGAATATTTTATGCGGCCGGGTCAGACGGCAGGACGGCTTTTTTATTATTGTGACAATTCCGAAGGTGCGGCAGTTATCAAGCTTCTCTGTGTGTCTTTGGGCGCCGCACGGAAAACCGGAACGCAGAAAAACAGAAGGTGTCCGCACGGACACCCTTCTGTCTCTGCAGCAGCGCTTCCTTCGATAACGGTGCGCCGCCTCTGTATTTTATTTGATCAAATCCTCCGCACGGCTTGCGGCCGACGAAGATTTACATCATGCCCATTCCGCCTGCACCGCCGGCCGGCATTGCCGGAGTCTCTTCCTTGATATTTGCAACTGCGGACTCGGTGGTAAGGAAAGTGGATGCTACGGAGGTAGCGTTCTGAAGCGCACTTCTCGTAACCTTCGCCGGGTCGATAATGCCCGCCTTAACCATATCGGTGTACTCCTCGCTCAGAACATCGAATCCGACGCCCGGCTCCTGCTCTCTAACCTTGTTCACAATGACGGAGCCCTCAAGACCCGCATTCACGGCGATGCAGGAAAGCGGAGCCTCCAGTGCCTTCAGGATAATGTTTGCACCTGTCTTCTCGTCGCCTTCAAGATCCGCAGTGATCTTTGCCACTTCCTTCGCTGCATGGATATATGCGGAGCCGCCTCCTGCAATAATGCCCTCCTCGACAGCCGCTCTTGTCGCTGCAAGAGCATCCTCAAGGCGCAGCTTGCTCTCCTTCATCTCCGTTTCGGTTGCTGCGCCCACGCGAATAACCGCTACGCCGCCGGCAAGCTTCGCAAGTCTCTCCTGAAGCTTCTCCTTGTCGAATTCGGAGGTCGTCTCCTCGATCTGATTGCGGATCTGAGCAACTCTGGCGGAAATCTCACCCTTCTCACCGCAGCCGTCCACGATAATGGTGTTCTCCTTCTGAACCTTAACGGACTTCGCACGGCCGAGCTGATCAAGCGTCGCATCTTTCAGATCAAGCCCGAGTTCCTCGGAAATAACCGTGCCGCCGGTCAGAATAGCGATATCCTGCAGCATCGCCTTACGTCTGTCGCCGTAGCCCGGGGCCTTTACGGCAACTACATTAAAGGTACCTCTCAGCTTATTGACGATCAGCGTCGTCAGCGCCTCACCCTCGACATCCTCGGCAATGATAAGGAGTCTTGCACCGCTCTGTACGATCTGCTCCAGAACCGGAAGAATCTCCTGGATATTGGAAATCTTCTTGTCGGTAATCAGGATGTAAGGATTGTCGAGCACTGCCTCCATCTTATCCATATCGGTAGCCATATAAGCGGAAATATAGCCGCGGTCGAACTGCATGCCTTCTACCAGATCAAGCTCAGTTTTCATCGTTTTGGATTCCTCGATGGTAATTACGCCGTCCTTGGAAACCTTCTCCATCGCGTCCGCAACCAGCTCGCCGACTGCCTCGTCACCTGCGGAAATCGCCGCGGTCTTCGCAATCTGCTCCTTTCCGGTGATCTCGGAACTCATCTTCGCAATCGCCTCAACCGCACACTCGGTTGCTTTCTTCATACCCTTTCTAAGAATAATCGGGTTGGCGCCGGCAGCAAGGTTCTTCATTCCCTCGTTGATCATTGCCTGTGCAAGTACGGTTGCGGTGGTCGTACCATCGCCGGCCACGTCGTTCGTCTTGGTGGCAACCTCTTTAACCAGCTGAGCGCCCATATTCTCGAACGAGTCTTCCAGGTCGATCTCCTTGGCAATCGTCACACCGTCGTTTGTAATCAGCGGCGCTCCGAACGATTTGTCAAGCACCACGTTTCTTCCCTTCGGTCCGAGCGTAACCTTCACGGTATTAGCCAGCTTGTTGACGCCGGCCTCCAGAGCCGCTCTTGCGCTGCTGCCATATTTGATTTCCTTAGCCATGATTTCATCCTCCTTAAAATATCAGCCTTGTGCCCGCACCGAAGGCAGGCCCGCCGTAATAAATTCTGCCGCAGATAGCGCTCCGGCTTACTCCTCCACGATCGCTACGATATCGTTCTGCTTAACCACAATATATTCGTCATCGCCGAGCTTAACTTCCGTGCCGGCATATTTGGAATAGATCACCTTATCGCCGGCCTTCACCTGCATCGTCACTTCCTTGCCGTCCACAACGCCGCCCGGTCCTACTGCGATGACTTCAGCCTGCTGCGGCTTCTCCTTCGCCTGGCCCGGCAGCACAATACCGGATTTTGTCGTCTCCTCCGCCTGGAGCTGCTTCAATACAACCTTGTCACCCAATGGCACTAATTTCATGATGATACCTCCTTGAAAAATCCTTATCGGCAGGAATATGTATGCTGTATTCCGACCCGGTTGCTCCGGCAGTCTATTTTCCCATAAACCGGCCGATCTCTCGCTTTTTGTCGTTATTAGCACTCAATTTAGTCGAGTGCTAATCGTTGCCTATATATTAGTGAAATCCTTCCCAATATGCAACTTTTCATTCGTTTCCATTTCGTTTGAATTCAGGAAATTTTTCCTATATTCTCATATTTTCTCACGAATCCTCTTTCATACTCTTTATTTCATATTTTCAAATCCGCTTCCGGCAGTACGCAGCGCATCAAAAACTGCCGGAATAGCCCCTGAATTTCCCCGTAAAAGTTTTCCGGGCAGGAAAAAGCCCCGCCGGTATCCGCCGGCAGGGCTTCTCTTATCCTTAATTCTGTTTCTGTAAGCTTACGCTCTTAAGCCGATTCGATCCGCCGCCGGCTTAACACGGCAGACACATCAGAAAATTCTCCACGCGCAGATAAAGTTGTTCTTCCACCATGAACCGAGCGAACGGTAAACGATCTTGCCGCTACTCGAGGAAGCATCGTACACCATGCCGTTGCCGGCCGCGATCCCAACATGCCCCTTCACAACGATAATATCGCCTGCCTTGATGCTCGAAAAGCTTGTGATTTTCTGATATTTGCCGACCGTTCTCCAGCCGTAGGAAGTAATATAGCTCTGCTTGATGCCGATCTGGTTCAGGCACCAGTATACATAGCCGGAGCAGTCAAACGAATTCGGTCCCTTCGCACCTAACACATAAGGCTTGCCGAGCTTGGACTTCGCCACCTTGAGCAGTGCAGAAACGCTGGCGCTGCCTGTGTTTACCGAAGACGAGCTTCCTCCCTTGTTTCCGGAGCTTCCCGTGCTCCCGGTACTGCCGGAGTTCCCCGAACTGCCCGTGCTTCCGGCTGAACCGCCGCCTGCCCTGACAGCGCTGTTGCCGTCCGTCAGCTTCGCCATCGTCTTCATTCCGACATTGCCGTCCGCGCTCAGACCGTTCTTCTTCTGGAACGCCTTCACAGCCGCTTCGGTAATCTCGCCGAAATAACCCGTACAGTTGGACGATGACATATATCCATAGCGCGCAAGAAGCTCCTGTACACGCTTTACCGTATCCCCGCTCTCACCAAGCACCAGACCGTTCGGCGCAGCCGATTTGCTGTGCAGCACCGTCATCGTGCTCGGCCCGAGAAAGCCGTCCACAACGAGATCATTTCTGGACTGGAACTGCTTTACTGCCGCCACTGTATCATTTCCGTACTGACCGTCCGGCTTCGTCGTCAGATATCCGAGCTCCTTCAGACGCTCCTGGCACGAGAGCACAACGTCGCTCTTGTCGCCGTAAGAGAGCAGATTGGCCTTCGCCTCGCCGCTGTAGAGCATCTCCATCGTGTCATGCCCGACCTTTCCGTCCGCTGCAAGCCCGTTGTTCTGCTGCATCTGCTTTACCGCAGCTTCCGTCACGTCGCCGAAATAGCCGGTTACATGCTCCGCTTTCGCGATATATCCCATTTCATAGAGTCTCTGCTGAATCCGGCGGATATCGCTGCCCTCCATGCCGGTCTTTGCGAGGTAGTATTTGGCGTCGTCCGCAAACAGCATTTCACTTGTTTTCGGCCCGAGTATGCCGTCCTGTGCCAGCTCATTCTGACGCTGGAAAAGCTTTACGGCATCCACTGTAATCGGCCCGTAGTACTTTGTCGGCTCCGAATAATCCATAAACCCGAGATCCATCAGGCGCTGCTGTATATCGGCCACAGAGCTGTGGCTTACGCCCTGTGTATAGAACTCCGGCGCTGGCTCCTCCTGCTCATCCGGCGCATAATTATCCGGGAGATACAGCTCATCGTCCGAACCTGCCTCCTGCGAAAAATCAACCGGCCTCATCCCGTTTGCAGGACTCCCGATCATACCGCCGTTTCCTGTCCCGTCCGCCGGGTTCCCGGCCAGATCGTTATTTTCTGCCCCATCCGAAGGGTTCCCCGGCAGACCGTTATTTTCTGCCCCGTCCGCCGGGTTCCCGGCCAGATCGTTATTTTCTGCCCCCTCTGACGGATTCCCCGGCAGACCTTTTCCTGTCCCATCCGAAGAGTTCCCCGCTCCGTCCTGCAGCTCATCTTCGCTGCCATTCACCTCCGGAGTTCCGCCGCTATTCTGCAGATCGTCCGCATCCGGTGTTCCAAGAGACATCAGCGCGAGAAGATCATCCTTTCCCGGCAGAAGTCCCGCGAGCTGTCCCAGCCGTCCCGCAGAATCACCCCCGTCTCCGGCAGCATTCAGCGCATCCGAAGCCATATTATATGTAAGAACCGCTGCAACATTCCCCTGCAGAACGTTTCGATTTGATTCGGAATTATCATTCTGTGCCTTCGGCATATTAAAGTCCGTCACCGTCCCAAGCAAAACGACAGCCGCAATTGAAATCGGTACAAGACGTGTTTTCTTCCAGCTTCCCATGCAATCCTCCATTTCTCTACTGTATTGCCATAATATATTACCGATACCGGAAACCGCTTTTTCATGCCCGAAACGGGCTTTTCCAAAGCCTGCTATATTTGTTACGAAATTGTTACAGATTATCCGAGTAATATTCTACACCGATTGAATGAAGAAAGCAAGCAGAAAATTGCAAATTTTGCAAATTGACAGGATTTACATCTTATATATACATTTTATTCCAAAATCTAAGATTTGTTTATCGAATAAAAAAAGAAAAATGAAGGTATAAACCTTGAAGCCATGAATCTTCTGTCTCTGAAAGCCGCCGGGCAGCAAAGTATCCGGCGGCTTTCAAAATTCGGATGATCTCCGGCTTCAAGCGTCCTGATTATTAGAAAGGCTGGAGAGCAGGGGCTCTGCGTCCCTGCGTCCTCCGGCTCCTCCACAGAATTTCCTTTTATTATGAATCAAAGCTTCTTTACCCGGAGCGCACGGATCGCATTCAGCACCGCAAGCACCATTACGCCCACATCCGCAAAAATAGCAAACCACATATTCGCAACGCCGGCCGCTCCCAGCGCAAGGCATGCCAGCTTGACTGCAAGCGCAAAAATAATGTTCTGGCAGACAATCGCAATGCACTTGCGGGATATCAGAATGCCCTTGGCGATTTTCATCGGATCATCGTCCATCAGAACAACATCGGCCGCCTCAATCGCCGCATCCGAACCCATCGCACCCATCGCGATGCCGATATCCGCGCGGGACAGCACCGGTGCGTCGTTAATGCCGTCCCCCACAAAGGCCAGTCTCGACTTTACATCCTTCTGCCCGAGCAGCCTTTCCACCTCGGAAACCTTATCCTCCGGAAGCAGCTCGCTGTACACCTCGTCCATGCCGAGCTCCCCGGCAACCTTCTCCGCAACGCTTCTGGAGTCCCCGGTCAGCATAACCGTCTTTTCCACGCCCGCTTTTTTTAAGGCGTCAATCGCCTTTTTCGCATTCGGCTTTTCCATATCCGAAATTACGATATATCCGGCGCAGGCTCCGTTCACTGCCACATAAACCACCGTTCCGACCGAACGGCATTCCTCGTACGGTATATTCAGCCGTTCCATCAGTTTTGCATTTCCGGCCGCAACTTCCGTCCCGTCCACCTTTGCCGTCAACCCATGCCCCCCGATTTCTTCGACATCGCTGACGCGGCTGCGGTCGATCTCCCTTCCGTATGCACGCTGCAGGCTTTTGCTGATCGGGTGGGAGGAAGCGCATTCCGCCAAGGCCGCATACTCAAGCAGCTTTTCCTCCGTCAGCCTGCCGGAATGGATGCCACTCACCTCAAATACCCCCTGCGTCAGAGTCCCCGTTTTATCAAAAACAACCACCTTTGTCCGGGACAGCGTTTCCATATAATTGGAACCCTTGATCAGAATGCCCTCCCGGCTCGCTCCGCCGATGCCGGCAAAAAAACTGAGCGGAATGCTGATGACAAGCGCACAGGGACAGCTGATTACCAGGAAAATCAGCGCACGGTACAGCCAGTCGGCCCACCTGGCAGAGTCTCCGGCCAGCAGACTGACAGCGGGCGGAAGCACGGCCAGCAAAAGGGCGGCAAGGCAGACCGCAGGAGTATAGATTCTCGAAAACTTGGATATAAAATCCTCCGACTTTGATTTCCTGGAACCGGATTCTTCGACCAGCTGCAGAATCCGGGAAACCGTGGATTCCCCGAATTCCCTGGTAGTCCGCAGCTTCAGGATTCCCGTCATATTGATGCAGCCGCTGATAACTGCATCCCCGGCCTCCACCTCGCGCGGAAGGCTCTCACCGGTCAGCGCGCTTGTATTAAGCGAGGAGTTTCCCGCCTCGACCACGCCGTCGATCGGCACCTTCTCCCCCGGCTGCACGACAATCCGGCTGCCGACGGCAACCTCGTCCGGAGCTACCCGCTCCAGTTTTCCGCCGCGCTCGATATTTGCGTAATCCGGCCGGATATCCATCAGCGCACTGATGCTTCTGCGGCTTTTTCCAACCGCATAGCTCTGGAACAGTTCACCGATCTGATAAAACAGCATAACCGCAACGGCCTCGTTGTAATCTCCGCTTCTTTCCCATACCGCAAGCGCTATGGCTCCCACCGTGGCGACCGCCATAAGGAAGTTCTCATCAAACACGCGCCCGTTCCGGATTCCCCTGCCCGCCTTCCTCAGGATATCGCAGCCGATGATCAGATAATCTGCCAGATAGAGTGCCGTCCGCACCCAGCCGGTGAACGGCACAATATTCAGCAGCACCAACAGCACCGCCGAAACTGCAATCCGGATCAGCATCTTTTTCTGCTTTTTTGTCATACAGCCCCTCCCCGTTTTACAGTTCGATATCGCAGTCCGGCTCCACTTTTTTGCAGGCCTTCAGCACCTTTTTCATCACCTGCTCTTCGTCCTGGCCGTCCTCAAATTCCACTGTCAGCTTCTGCGCCATAAAATTGACGACTGCCGAGGCAACGCCCGTTGTCTTCCGTGCGGCATTCTCCATTAAATTGGCGCAGTTCGCGCAGTCAACCTCAATTTTATACGTTTTCTTCATAACGATTCCTCCTTCATTCCGCATAGCATTTTTAATTAAACGATTGCTTAATCGTTTTTCTAAAGTATAATACGCGGCAGAGAAATTGTCAAGTGGAAAGTTCGGCGGTTCTGAGGTTTTATTTCGATATAAGACCAAAGAAAAAGCAGAAACGACACAGGATAGAGCGAACAGTCTGCTTTCAGGCACAGGCAGCAGAACAAGCCGGTCAATCACACCGCGCAAAAGCCGGGAAGCACATCGACGGCGCTCCCCGGCTTTCTCTTTCCTTTTCCTTATTTAGGTATGAAGGATGTTCACGCACTCCATTAATCTGCAAAATAAGCGACACCGGACTCGAAAATATGCTGGTTCTGCTCCCCGGTGATATTGACCGCAACCGAGTCGCCTCTGCGCTCGGAATGCGCCATCTTGCCGAGTACTCTTCCGTCCGGGCTTGTGATACCCTCAATTGCGTAATACGAACCGTTCGGGTTGAACGCCTCCTCCATCGTCGGACGTCCGGAAAGATCGACGTACTGCGTCGCAATCTGCCCGTTTGCCGCAAGCTTTCGGATCCATTCCTCACTCGCTACGAAACGTCCCTCGCCGTGCGATGCCGGAACCGAATAGACCCCGCCGAGTTCCGCCTTCATCAGCCACGGCGATTTATTCGTTACAACCTTTGTGTAAACGGACTTGGAAATATGCCGCCCGATGTTGTTGGTAGTCAGCGTCGGGGAATCCACCTGCTGCGCCGTGATCTCGCCGTAAGGTACGAGTCCGAGCTTGATAATGGCCTGGAAACCGTTGCAGATTCCGAGCACCAGACCGTCCTTTGCCTTGAGCAGATCATTCACCGCTTCCGCGATGCGCTCGTTGCGGAACGCCGTCGCGATAAACTTGCCGGAGCCGTCCGGCTCGTCTCCCGCGGAAAAGCCGCCCGGGAACATCAGGATCTGCGCCTCGCGGATGGCCTTTTCAAACGCTTCCACGGACTCGCGGATGCACTGCTCGTTAAGATTCCTGAATACAACCGTGTTTACGACAGCGCCCGCGCGCTCAAAGGCTTTCTGCGTATCGTACTCGCAGTTTGTGCCCGGGAAAACAGGGATGAAGACGCGCGGCTTCGCAACGCGGTTTTTCGCGGTATAGATGGTCTTTAAATCCGCGCAGCTGCCGGAAACATGGGCTGCTGTTTCTGCATTATCCTTTTTCTCCGCAGCGCCGGAATGCCCTGCCGCACTCTCCGCAGCGCCGGCCATCTTCCTCACATCATACAGCTTCGTCTCAAACGTCTGCCCTTCGTCCACCGCACCGGAATGCATCGGGAATACCTTCTCCAGTGTATTCTCCCAAGCAGAAAGCGCTTCCTCCACCGGCACCGTCACATCGCCGATCTTAAATTCCGCAGCTTCGCTCACAACGCCGAACCAGTCAAACGGTACGCCTGCTGCCTCGATCTTCTTCACATCGTCCTGTGCCACCTCGGCGACAAGGCTGCCGTACTCCGGAAGAAAATACGTCTTCGGATCGCGCTCGTTGCAGAGTTCCGCGCCCAGCCGGTTTCCGAATGCCATCTTGCTGACCGCCTCCGCGATACCCTTCGCACCGAGGGCATAAGCGGACACGATTACACCCTCCTGCATCAGCTGATGTATCTTTCCGTACAGTTCCATTAAATGCTCAAACTTCGGCAGGCCGTACTCGTCCTTCTCAATGGTAAAACGCAGCAGCGCATTGCCCGCTTTCTTCAATTCCGGCGTTACCACATCGCCGGTTTTCGCGATATCCACCGCGAAGGAAACAAGGGTCGGCGGCACATTGATCTCGTTAAAGCTTCCGGACATGCTGTCCTTGCCGCCGATGGACGGCAGGCCGAAGCGAAGCTGCGCCTCATAAGCGCCTAAAAGAGCTGCGAGCGGTTCGCCCCAGTGTTTCGGGTCGGTGCCGAGGCGACGGAAATACTCCTGGAAGGTAAAGCGGATTTTTGTGTAATCTCCGCCCGCCGCAACAATTTTAGCCACAGAGGAAACCACCGCATACATTGCGCCGTGGTACGGGCTCCAGCTTGAAAGGTACGGGTCGTAACCGTAACTCATCATCGTCACTGTGTCGCACGCGCCGGAGAGCACCGGAAGCTTCGCCACCATCGTCTGCACCGGGGTCATCTGATATTTCCCGCCGTAAGGCATCGTTACGGTTGCCGCGCCGATCGAGGAGTCAAACATCTCGACAAGCCCCTTCTTCGAGCAGACATTCAGATCGGCAAGCATGGAAAGCCACGCGGATTTCAGATCAAAGCCGCCGTCCTGCACCGCTTCTGCCGTTTTCCCGGATTCCCCTGAGCATACAGGATCTCCGCCCGCTCCGCAAAGTTCCTTCACCGAAACCGCCGGATAATCCGCACCGGTCTTAAAATAATCCTTTCCTTCCTCCGGCATCGTCACAACCGCTGCCGCTTCCTGATGCGCGCCGTTGGTATCAAGGAAGGCGCGGGAAATATTGACGATCTCCTTGTCCCTCCAGACAAGTACCAGCCTCGGCTCCTTTGTCACCTCGGCAACGACCACCGCCTCGAGATTCTCCTCCTCGGCAAATGCAAGCATTTTATCCACATCCTTCGGGTCAACGACGATGGCCATGCGCTCCTGTGATTCGGAGATTGCAAGCTCCGTGCCGTCCAGCCCGGCATATTTCTTCGGAACCTTGTCCAGCTGCACACGCAGACCGTCCGCCAGCTCGCCGATCGCGACTGACACACCGCCCGCGCCGAAATCGTTGCACTTCTTAATTAAATGGGAGACCTCCTCGCGCCGGAACAGCCTCTGGAGCTTGCGCTCGGTCGGCGCGTTCCCCTTCTGCACCTCCGCGCCGCACACATGAATGGACTCGGTCGTGTGTGCCTTGGACGACCCCGTCGCGCCGCCGCAGCCATCGCGCCCCGTGCGTCCGCCCATCAGTATAATGATATCCCCCGGGTCGGAATTTTCGCGGATTACGTTTCTGCGCGGTGCGGCGCCCATGACCGCGCCGATCTCCATACGCTTTGCCACGTAATTTGGATGGTAAACCTCATCGACCAGACCCGTGGCAAGGCCGATCTGATTGCCGTAGGAGCTGTAGCCCTTCGCAGCACCCGTCACGATTTTGCGCTGCGCAAGCTTGCCGGAAAGCGTGTCCGCAAGAGAAACGGTCGGGTCGGCAGCGCCCGTTACGCGCATCGCCTGGTATACATAGCCGCGCCCGGAGAGCGGATCGCGGATCGCTCCGCCAAGGCAGGTTGCCGCGCCGCCGAACGGCTCAATCTCCGTCGGGTGATTGTGCGTCTCATTTTTGAAAAATACGAGCCATTGCTCGGTCACGCCGTCAATTTCCACCGGAACCACGATCGAGCAGGCATTGATCTCGTCCGAAACCTCCATATCCTCAAGTTTTCCCTCGGCGCGCAGCTTCTTCATCGCCAGCAGCGCAATATCCATCAGGGAAATATATTTATCATCCCTTCCTTTATAAAGGACTTCGCGATCCGCCTTGTAGCGCAGGAACGAATCCTCAATCGGTTTCCGGTAATAGCCGTCCTCAAATTTCACGTCGGTCAGCTCGGTCAGGAAGGTTGTGTGACGGCAGTGATCGGACCAGTAAGTATCAAGCACGCGGATTTCCGTCATGGACGGGTCGCGGTGCTCCTCGTTTTTAAAATAGTTCTGGATGTGAAGAAAATCCTTAAAGGTCATCGCAAGGCTTAAAGAATCGTACAGACTCTTCAGCTGCGCTTCCGGCATGTCTTTGAATCCATCAAAAATCTTTACATCCTCCGGTGTGTCAAATACCGTGAGCAGCGTCTCCGGCTTCACCTCTCCCGTCTCGCGGGAATCCACCGGATTGATGCAGTATTCCTTCACACGCGCAAAATCCTCGTCGGAAATCCCACCGGTCAGGATGTAGGTTGTCGCGGAGCGGATGACCGGCTCCTCGGTCTCGCTTAACAGCTTGACGCACTGCTCCGCTGAGTCTGCGCGCTGGTCAAACTGCCCCGGAAGGTATTCCACGGAGAAAACACGGGCCGTTTCCCCCGCCGCGGTGTTTTGCTCCACCGGAAAAGTTTCCTCATATAAAATATCTACCGGCGGCTCGGAAAAGATCGTGCCGAGCGCTTTCTGGTATGTGCCCTCACTGATATTTTCAATATCGTAGCGGATGAGGACTCGCACCTCCTTTAACCCTTTCAGGCCAAGGTAGCTGCGAAGCTCACTTTTCAATTCCTCCGCACGCACCGCATAAGCGGCCTTTTTTTCCACGTAAATTCTTTTAACGTTCCCCATGGTGTTGCAGATCTCCTTTCTGATTTTAGAGCTCGCTTCTGTTTGCTATAATGGTATCATACCATGTTTTGACGGAAATTGAAAATAAATATCGCAATATTTTTCATCCGGGAAACGAACAAGCTGTCCATACTCCTCCGTGCAAGAACCTTTTTTCCATACTAAATCACCTGTTTGCTGCATTCCCGAAACGCATTCCACCCGATGTCTGCCACCTCCTTAAGGATTGTCACACCCACAAGGCTGCTGCCCCCGGAAAGTGTTGGTTGCATGATAATTGTCACACACCGCACGCAAAACCAAAAGACGAGTTTCCTTTACAGCCGGCTGCCGCACTCATCAATCCGCGCGCCCTGCAGTCTCCTCCTCTCCTCATGCGTCATCAGATCCGCAAGCCTGGTCGGCAGCGGGATATGACTCTCTTTTTCCGTCAGTTCCATTGCCATCCAAACTGCCGTATCCAGGCCGATCTTATTTCCAACCGAAATAAAAACCGGTTTTACTTTCGCATGGGTGCGCAACGCACGCCCGTATATTTCCCCGTTCACCCGAATATCCGTAAATGCCCCTTCCGTCTGCTCCGGCATGGAAAAATCCGCATCCCCCACCTTATAATAGCTTTTGGCTATTCCGACCGATGCCGCATCAAGAAGGATGCCCGCATGAGTGGCAAGTCCCATATGCCTTGGATGCAGGTAGCCGTTCCCGTCAAAAAAGATTACTTCCGGGTTATTCTTAAGCTTCCCGTATGCCTTCTGAAACAGCGGAATCTCGCGGAACGCCAGACAGCCCGGAATATACGGCACGTTAATCTCATCCATATAACTGGTCTGTTCCACAATCCTGTGAGTATGATAATCCAGCACCACGATACAGCAGACAGCATATTCCGCCCTGCCCTCTTTCCAGTAGGCAAGGTCAACCCCTGCCACCTTGTGAACCCCGGCTATATCCACCGTATTATTGAGGTTCATTTTTCTGCTTAATTCCAATTGCTTTTTTATAAAATCCTGCTGTTCCACCGTTTTTCCACCCCTCTCACAGCCGCCGTTTTTTATCCGTTTTCGTCTGTTTCATCTTTTTTCGTTGTGCATCCAGCTGTATCCCCAGTATAAAACACGGTTGAAAAAATTACAATGATTCCGCTGCCTTTGTCCCCGCAAATGGGGAGGAAGCACCAAAAGCTGTGCTTCCTCCCCATTGCTCTTCTTTCCCTTATTCCGCTTCTTCCATCGCCGGTGCTTCGTCCGCCGTCTCTTTTCCGAGCAGCTCCGGCAGCTCCATTCCTGCCTGCTTGAACAGCTCGTTCAACGGAGGCACGGACTTCATCATCCCGGAGAGAAAATCCGCTGTCGCAGTTTTTCCGTCGCCCTTGCTTCCGCTGTCCCAGACGGTAACCTTGTCGATCTTGACCCCCTTGATCGCTTCCACCTGTATCCGCATAAGTTCCTCAAGCTTATCGGCAACAATCAGCTTCACAGCATCACCCGCATCGCCGCCCGCCGCTTCGACAAGCTTTTTCATACCTTCCGCCTGCTTCTCAAGGATCTCCTGCGCGCCCTTTGCCTCGGCCGATTTCTTCGCATAAATGGCATCCGCCTCGCCTCGTGCCTTGCGCCGCATAACCTCGGCCTCCGCCTCGGCTGCAATTTCCGCCTGCTCCTTCTGAATCTGCGCCTTTACAATGACATCCGCCTGCTGCGTTGCCTTCTCCAGCTGCGCACGGGTATTTTCTGCCTCCTGCTGTGCCACGTAGGCCTCCTGCTTTGCGCGGGCTGCCTGCACTGCCTCGGCTGCCGTCGCAATGCGCAGGGCGTCCGCCTCCTTCTCGCGGCGGTTCGCCTCCGACTGGGCCACCTCGATCTTCGCATCGTTCTCGCCCTGGATGGCGCTTGCGTTTGCCGCCGCCACCTGGATACGCTGATCTTTCTGCGCCAGCGCCTTACCGATCTCACCATCGCGATCCTTCTCCGCCACGTTTTTCTTTGCGTCGTTGATCGCCTTGGCCGCCGCTTCCTTGCCGAGCGCTTCGATATATCCGGATTCATCGGTGATATCCGTTACGTTCACGTTGATAAGGCGCAGGCCGATTTTCTTCAGCTCAATCTCCACATTCTTTGATACAGCGAGCAGAAATTTATCGCGGTCCGTATTGATTTCCTCGATTTCCATCGTGGCGATAACCAGACGAAGCTGACCGAAAATAATATCCTTCGCAAGCTCCTGAATCTCGTTCAGCTTCAGACCGAGCAGACGCTCCGCAGCGTTCTGCATAACGCCCGTCTCCGTCGAGATGCCGACGGTGAACCGGGACGGCACGTCCACGCGGATATTCTGCTTGGACAGTGCGTTGCGCAGATCAACATTGATCGAGATCGGCGTCAGATCCAGATATTGAAATGACTGGAGCACCGGCACCACGAACGCCGCGCCGCCGTGAATACATTTTGCACTGCGCGCCTGCCCGTCGTGATCCGTACCGACCTTACCGTAGATAACCATAACCTTGTCCGACGGACATTTGCGGTAGCGCGACAAAATCCCCGCAATTGCCACAAACAGTACCAAAACAACCACACATACCACAATTAACGGTTCCATTTTTTATACCCCTTTCCCACATTTATCTGGAAGCGCACCTTATGTGCGCTCCACAATCACCGTGTCTCCGACCACGTCGGTTACGCGAACCACGACTCCGGCCGAGATCGACTCCTCATCCTCCGTAATCGCATTCAGTTCCACAAACCCGCTGGACATGGTGAGCGTTACCTTTCCGCCGCTCTCGCCTCTCGCCGGAATTGTCACATAAACCTGAGCATTTTCTCCGATCGTTCCCTTGATGTTAAAAGTTCCGTTTTCCGCCAGCTTTGCCGACCACTGCAGCAGCTTCGCTACTACATACATCATCATTGCACCGCAGAGTATGCCGAGCAGCAGGGACGGCGCAGTCTGCATTCCGTTCCTGACCAGGCAGATCGTCACCCAGGCGAAGGTCGTGAGAAATGCAACAATGCCCTGAAAAGTAAACAGTCTGAGTGTACCGAACTCCGCATCCATGCCGTCCGCGCCGTCCAGATCAATATCAACCCCGGCATCCATGGAAACATCCGCGCCGTCCATACCCAGGTCAAGTCCGGAGGTATCCGACGGATTTACTCCCGCGCCGCCCTCCCCGAAGCCGATCAGCATAAGAATTGTCTGGAGAATCAGCAGCAAAGTGGACGGAATCGCTATACAATAAAGTATCTGCAGTATCGGGGACAGCCCGTTCCACCATTCCGTCATACAACCACTCCCTTCATGTAAATTTTATTTACCATCATCATAGCATCAACTGCATTCCATGTCAAGGTATTTAAAACAATTTAAGCAGTTTCTAAGAATTTTAAGATAAATTGTAAACTTTTCAAAATATGCTTGACATTTTCGGTGATTATGCTAGGATATACGTAAATTATATTTACATCACGTTTTATGATGCCGGGATCAATTCAACGCATAAAATCCGGAACGGAGGCTGACATGGACGCAAAATCACTGGGTAATAAAATTAAAGAAGCGCGCCTTTCCAAAAAGCTGACGCAGGCGGAGGTGGTCGGCAGCTTCATCACACGCAATATGCTCAGCCAGATTGAGAGCGGCACCGCTATGCCCTCCATGAAAACGCTCAGCTATCTCTCTTCGGTGCTCGAGCTTCCGCTCTCCTCCCTCCTGACAGAGGAGCAGGAAACGGCCGGTTTTTCCGGCTCCTCCGCCCCGGAGCTGACCGACGACTTTCTGTCGAAGCAGCTCCTCTTGCTTAAGGCCCGCGCTGCCGAAAAGGATTACGAGGGTATCCTTTCTCTTGTCTCCAACCCGTTTCCGGCTTCCGGCGATGCATTGTATGATGAAAAGTCCGCCTATCTGGCCCGTGCCTCCTATGAGTGCGCTCTTTGCTGCGAATCCAAAAATGATCTGGCCGCCGCTATCACCCATGCAAAAAACGCGGAACAGTATGCCTCCGAAGGCTTCTATGCCAATCAGGCGCTGAAGGCGGACGCCCTGCTGCTGGTTGCCAGGCTTGCGGAACAGCTTGGCAAAAAGTATCGTTAAGACGCACTGCGTATTTATATTTAGCAGTGTTGTGCTTTTCCGGAATTCTCTCATTTTTCGAAATCCTTTTATTTTCCGGAATTCTTTGTATTTTCTGGAATTCTTTCATTATTGTTTTGCACTTCTCTTTTTAGTGTGTTATTTTACTTCATTATTTAATTTATTATTTTTTTGCTTTTCGATATGTACGCACTTTGCTTTTCCGCGCGGTCTTCCAAATTCTGACGATGTTCTTTATATTATTAACAATCCCCATTATCACCCACGCGCCTCAAATATGCAACCGGCTTCTGCGAGATAATCACCAACTTT